>Ga0209624_10001374_pt1 | contig 19176 bp, 14 predicted proteins | sample JacPinW_OM2H0_O1_FD_188565 | JGI IMG/M metagenome (GOLD analysis project Ga0209624, IMG submission 188565) | Forest soil microbial communities from Algoma, Ontario, Canada - Jack Pine, Ontario site 1_JW_OM2H0_O1 (SPAdes) (version 2) | ecosystem: Environmental > Terrestrial > Soil > Boreal...
CCCGTCCCAGGAACTGGATCATGGAAACGTTGTCGGAGAGAGTGGTCGCCGTGCCGACCACTTTGTAGAAGTCGGCGGGAAAATGGCGCATCTTCTCCAAAGTCTCATCGAGCCTCTTCGTCGCGCGAAAATCGTGAAAAGAAAGAATCAGACCGGCGCGGCCTCGAAGTTTCTGCAATTGCTCGGGCTTGCACTTTTGCGCGGTCTGCAATTCCACGTCGACTAATTGACACCCCAGCGCCGCAGCTTTCGCCAGGATATCCAGTTGCGCGGCAAGGGAGCCGCGAAACTTGCCCCCGCTGGCCACCCGGCGGCAGGTGGCAATCAGGGTCACGCCGGAGTGTGTTTCCAGAAACTGCTTGATCTTCGGAAGCGCTAAGGCAGGCTTCGAAATATGGTCTAACCTAAACTCTAAAAAGGGGTTATCGCGAATCAAGCCCTCCGCTTTTTCCACCAGTTCGCCAGGGTCGGAGGCAGAGACGGCAACGCAAACCCGCGGCAGCCTCAAGGGCAACAGGCGCGGCGAGTAGCTTCTAGGAGCAGAAATCATCTTGAATCAACAGCTTCGCAAAACAATAGGGTCGGCGCGAATCTTACAGGGGTCGAATTCCAGATGCAACAGGGATTCGCAAAAATGCCCGGAAAAACTGTTTTCACGTTCCGTCTGACACCCTCGTAACCTTGACCCCCTCTTACCCCCTTGTTACCTTCCATCTGGAGTAATGCTTTCAATGGGATGGAATTGTGGAAGGGTGCCGACGGGTGCCGCTTCTGGGAGGTAACATGAACAAAGTAGGAGTTTTATTGTTGTTGGCCGCGACGGCCACCTGGGCTCAGTCCTCCGCCGACAGCGGTGCTGCGGACACCACCGCGCCTCAGGGTGTGATTGTGAGCACGGGCAGTTTTCCCGTGCAGCGGGTGCAAATGCCCACTTACGCCGATGTTTACTGCGCTGGTTTCATCAGCCGCCAGACCTTGCCTGACGTCCACTTTGTGGCCGGCGGACTGCAGACGCCCGCCACCACCAAGTTTGTTCGTGGCGACATCGTCTTCCTCGAAGGCTCAGGATACACGGCCGGCGCGGAGTATGAGATTGTCCGCGCGCTGCGCGACATCAACGAATATGAAATGTTTCCCGGACAGAAGAAGCTGATGAAGGACACCGGACAGCCCTACGCCGAAATCGGACGCGTACGCATCCTTGATACCCGCAGCAGGACTGCCGTCGCCCATATTGAATACGCTTGTGACCCGATCAATCCCGGCGACACCGCAATTCCTTTTGCCGAGAAATCCATGGTGGCCTTCCATCCACCGCTGCACTTTGATCGCTTTCTGCCCACTGGCAGCAAGGTTTCCGGACGCATTGTGATGGGAAGAGACTTTGACTCGGAGCTGGGCACGGGCCAGAAGGTTTATCTGAACGTTGGCACGAACCAGGGCGTCAAGGTCGGCGATTATTTCCGTGCCGTGCGCTCCTATGTAGCCGATCTGAACGATCCCGTGGATTCGCTCTCTTTCAAGGCTGCCATCAGTGAAGACACCCAGATGAAGTCACCTTCGTTCGATCCCCGGATGTTCACCAAAGGGAACGGCCCGGTGATTCACGTCCGCGATCTGCCACGGCGCGCCGTCGGCGAGATTGTGATCATCGGAACTACACCCACCACGGCAACTGGAATGATCGTGTTCGCCATGGAAGACGTTCACGCCGGTGACGGAGTGGAGCTGGACGAGCAAACGCAAGCTCAGGCGCAGCAGCAATAATTCTCGCAAGCAACCAGAAAGTCAGACCGGGGACGGGCGACCGTCCCCGGTTTTGTTCTGCTTGCGACGTTTCCTGTATGGCCGGCCGATGGTTGCCGATAAACTCATGACAAAATAGCTCTATGTCTCGCCCGCAACCGTCGATTCCCGATTTTCTTTACGGCACCGCCTGGAAGGAAGAACGTACTCCGGCCCTGGTTGAACTCGCGCTGCGCGCGGGTTTTCGCGGCATCGACACCGCCAACCAGCGGCGACATTATTTCGAAGCGGGAGTCGGTCAGGGATTAGCGGCCGCCTATGGCGCGGGAGTAGTCACGCGGGCTGATCTTTTCCTGCAAACCAAATTTACCTACCGGCCCGGCCAGGACCACCGGCTACCCTATGATCCCGCCGCCAGCCTCTCGGTTCAGGTCGCGCAGTCGCTGGCCAGTTCGCTCGAACATCTCGGCGCCGACCACGTCGACAGCTTCGTGCTGCACGGCCCTTCATCAGGATACAGCTGGACCGACGCCGACGCTGAGGTGTGGGAAGCGATGAGCAAAGAGCGTGCAGCTGGCCGCACGCACCGGCTGGGAGTGAGCAATGTTTCTCTGGCCCATCTCGAGCCAATGGCGGCTATCTCCGAGCTTCCTGCCTTCGTGCAAAACCGCTGCTACGCCCGCTTGGGATGGGATCGGGATGTGCGCTTATTCTGCCGTGAGCACAAGATTATCTATCAGGGATTTTCGCTGCTCACGGCGAACCCGGAAGTACTCGACCATCCCGCCGTCATCGAGCTCGGGTGGCGCGAGAATCTCACTCCGGCTCAGATCATTTTCGCCTTCGCCCGCGCGGTGGGGATGCTACCTCTCACGGGCACTTCCAGCGCGGAACATATGAAACAGGATCTGGCCAGTTCCAAGCTGACACTCCCCCCCGAGGCGGTGCAAGCGATCGAAACTCTCGCAGGCTAATCGGGCCAGCAAGTCTTACTTCAATCCCGTCACCACGTAGGCCTGCGACAAAGTTATCGCGTAGATGTAAGCGTATGCCGTCCCGTCGCTCGAAATCCGAATCCCCCCAATATTTCTGAGCCCCGCCGAGGTTGCTTCCCCGAAGCTCTTCCACAAGTCCATTTTTCCAGTCATGGCATTCACCTTGTAAATCTTCGCCGTCTTTTCCGTCGCGCGACTGGAGACGGTGTACACCGATCCCCCATCCCCCGACCAACCGATCACATGGTAGACCGAGTCCAGCCCCGGAATTGGACGAATGCCGCTTCCCTCGAGCGGCCAAACTCCCCAGTGTCGATCGGCACCCAACACCACCGTGCTTCTGCCATCCGGCGATAGGTACACGCCGGAAACGCCGTCCGGGGTGATCGCTTTGGCGTCGCCGGTCCCTACGTCAACCATGTAGTCCCGCGCTCCGTGCCCGCTTTCAATCCCGCTCGCCAGCAGCTGCTTACCCTCCGGAAGCCAGGAGGCAGCATCGTAAGTAATGGCGTCGTGCGTAAGTTTCCTTATCTCTCCGGCTCCGGTTGGCACCAGATTCAGCGGCCCTCCCTTCGGCGGCTTGGTGATCGCCCATGTTCCGTCCGGCGAAAGGGACATGGCATCGCCTTCGCCAATGCGCACCGGCGGCGATCCATCAGTGTCCCGCAGAAACACGGTATAGTTCGGCCCGCCCCCGTCACCCGCTTCGGTGAACAGGATCTTGCGCCCATCCCGGCTCATGTCAGCCAGAAGCGACCATCCAAACCACCCGAGTTCTCGCTCCTCTTTTCCACCTGGGGCAAGCCCGCGAATCCCTATCCGGGAATGATGCGCTACTGTCAGCGTCGTTCCATTCCGCAGATCCTCCAGCCACATGCCTCCGGGTACGTTGGTAATGTTCCGTAGCTTGCCCGATAGACTTACCGCCCGTGGATTGTCGCCGCTTCCGCTGCCGGTGGATGTGAACCAGACCTCGTCGCCCGCGGGCGACCAGAGAATTCCTTGCACAGATTCCCACCCGGAAGCGAGCTTCCTCTCCTTTCCCTTGCCATCGGCGCCAATCACCGCGACCGACCCCTCGTCGTCCCCTCCCGTATTCTCATGGTCGGCAAACGCCACCCACTTGCCGTCCGGAGAAATCTTCGGGTGGCTGATCCAGGTGATGCTGTCGACGAGCACTTTGCCAATGGGATATTCCAGACGCCAATGGCTATTCTCTGGAACATAGCGAACCACCGCCAGACTGTCGCCGTTGGCGTCCCAGTCCGCGTCCTGCACATTGTCCAACACTTCTCTCGGAGTTCCTCCGCTCAGCGGAACCCGCGCCAGCGTTCCACTGCGTGCATACCCGGGAAAGATTACGGTTTTGAGCCGAACCGCCAGCTCCCCGTTCTTGGAGATGGCAAGCAGTTCTGCATCTTTCAGCCCCAGCTCGCGCGAGCCCGGATCGTCGGTTCGAGCCAGATAGAGCTCGCTCTGGCCGCCATCCCAGGCAGCGCTGTAGACAATGCTGCCGTCGGGCGTGAAGCGGGCTTTCCCGATGGTCCCGGTACGAAAAGTGACCTGCTTGTACTCCGCCAACGGTGCCTGGCCGCTACCTCGGCCCAGCCACCATCCCAGACCCAGCATCCCCAGCGCGATGGCCGCCGCTGTCGCGATCCGGACCAACCGCCTGCTCCGAGGCGGCGCCCCGCCCCCGACCGCCATCATCCTGGTGCTCGTGCCGGAAATTCCCGTGAGGTGTTCCAGATCAAATGCAATGTCGCTGGCGGAATGGAACCGCTGCTCCGGATTTTTCTCCAGGCAGTGCTCGACAATCCGCTCCAGCGCGGGAGAGAGGTTGCGGTTCGTCTCGCTCAAATCCGCGGGATCTTCCTTCAGAATCGCGCTCATCGTATCGGCTGCCGTCTCCCGATGAAAGGCGCGTTTGCCGGAGATCATTTCGTAGAGAATCGCGCCAAAGCTGAAGATGTCGGAGCGCGCATCCACGACAACGCCGCGCACCTGCTCCGGAGACATATACCCCGCCGTCCCCATCACCACGCCCGCTTCCGTGGCGTGGGTCATGGTGGGCAGTGAAGTGTGGAAGCCAGCTCCATCCTGGTTCAGATCGGGCTGAGTCAGCTTGGCCAGGCCGAAGTCCAGAATTTTGACGCGGCCATCCTTGGTAAGAAATAAATTTTCCGGTTTCAGGTCGCGATGAATGATCCCTTTGGCATGAGCTGCGGCCAGTCCATGCGCGATCTGCAGGGCATAATCCAAGGTCTTGCGCACGGCGACCGCCCCGGCGCGCAGCCGCTCGCGCAGCGTTTCGCCCTCCAGCAATTCCGAGACTACGTAAGGCGCGCCTTCGTGCGTGCCGATATCGAATACCGCCAGAATGTTGGGATGGTTCAGCGCCGCGGTGGCGAGCGCCTCTTGTTCAAAACGGCGGAACCGGTCAGCGTCGGGAGAAAGCGCTTGCGGCAAAACTTTGATCGCCACCTCGCGCTTGAGACGGGGGTCGCGGGCGCGATACACCTCGCCCATGCCTCCTGCGCCCAGCAGGGTGACGATCTCATACGGCCCTAGTTTCGTGCCCGGGGTCCGGTTCATCGGTGGGGCGGATTATAAACCACGAGCGAAACGGCCAACCTATTTCGCATCGTCAAGTAGCGCCAGCGCTTCGTCGGTGGTCAGAAATCGCGCGCCCAGCCCAACCAGTTCGGCCACCGTGTGTTGCCCGTCTTCCGCCTTCAAAGTTTCAATCGCATCCTGAACCACAAAGACGCGGCGGCCGCGATCCAGTAATCCCTTCGCGGCCAGACGAACACAATATTCCGTTACTACGCCAAAGACTACAAATTCAACCTCGTCCCCAAATTGCTCCAGCAATTTTGCGGCGTGCCGGCTTTGAAAGATATCGAGGGTCTGTTTCTCTAGCAGAATCTGTTGGTATGCTGAAAGATCGCGCGGCAGGGTTGCGGAAGCTTCGTTCGGCAGGGTGAGAATTCGGTCGGTCAAGGCTTCCGGAAGCAATGCGGAACCTGCGGTCCCTTTGATGCAATGCGGCGGGAAGGTCTGGAATTCGGGATCGTCTTGGGTATGGTAGCAGCCGTGCGAAACCAGAAAGACGCGGCCTTGCCGCGCGGCATCGGTAAGCTTGCGAATGTTAGGCAGCAGTCGTTCAGCCCCCGGCACGTATAGCTTTCCCCCGGGCAGCATAAAGTCAGCCTGCGTGTCCACCTCCCAGAAAACTACCTTGCGCGAACGCATGCCGGCCCACGGATTCCTTTCCTAAGAGCAAGCTTATAACAAAGTTTCCGAACCATGGGACCTCCGTCAGAGGTTTGAAATCCTAGGCGCAACCGCGCGAAGACGCCGCTTCTTTCGAGGGAGAGAGCCGGATAATGTCAGTTCGCAAAGACCCTCCACGAATTCCGGCGTCAAACGATCGTGGCCAATCAGAAAGCGCATGTAGATTGGGCCGTAGAGCGAATCGAGAAGCAGATCCATGTCTATATTCTTACGCAGTTGCCCCCGCAGGATACCGCGCCGGAGTGTGGCGTAGGCTTCCCGGCGGCGTGGCATCATGAAACGTTCCCGAAATGCGGCGATGACATTTCTGTCACTCTGGCCGGCGGCAAGAATAGCGGAAACAATGCGGCCGCGGCGGCTGCGAAAGACTTTGACGAGCTGGCGCATCTGCTGGCTCATGTCAGTCCGCACCGAACCGGTATCGGGAAAGTGAAGGTTCCGCTTTGTGCTGCAGGCAAACGCGTCGGCGATGAGGGCCGCCTTATCGGGCCACCAGCGGTAGACGGTGGCCTTGCCAACGCCTGCGTGGTCGGCTACGGATTCGATGGTCAGATCCGAAAAGCCCTTGTCCGCAAGCAGCTTCAACGTGCTGCGCTGGATGGCCAGACGGGCCTGTTCACTCCGCGGTCGCCCTGGAGCACGCTTTTTTCTCGCCGAGTCAGCACCCTTTTGAGCAGAAGGCTTCTGGCGCATGGGGTTACCCTATCATATAATCCTCCCATGGCTTTAGAATCCAATACGGGCAGTATCGAATCTAGAGCTAATCGATGGGTTCGCTCCGCATCCATGCAGGGACCCCTCTTCCTTAATTCATTCGAAGCTTACATTTGAACGCCGGTGCCTGACCGATGTGGATTGTTGCGTTAGCTTTAAGACGTCCCTACACCTTTATTGTGATGGCGCTCGTCATTATTATTCTGACGCCGATCACGGTTTTGCGAACCCCCACGGATATTTTTCCGGACATCGATATTCCGGTGGTTTCCGTAGTTTGGTTCTATGCGGGCATGTCGCCGCAAGACATGGCCGACCGCATCGTGGCCAACTCCGAACGCAGTATCACCACCACCGTCAACGACATCGAGCACATGGAATCGCAGTCGGTGTACGGCCTGGGCGTCATCAAGGTTTTCTTCCGCCCGGGCACGAACGTGCAAGGAGCCATCGCGCAAATCACCGCCATCGGGCAAACCACAGTGCGCAGTCTGCCCGTCGGCACCACGCCCCCGTTGATCATTTCCTATAGCGCCTCGACCACGCCCATCATTCAACTTGGCCTGAGCAGTAAGACTTTGCCCGAGCAACAGCTCTTCGATCTTGGTCAAAACTTCCTGCGTAACTATCTGGCCACGGTGCCGGGAGCGGCTACGCCTTATCCTTATGGCGGCAAGATTCGTCAGATTCAGGTGGATCTGGATTTGCCCAGGTTGCAATCCTACGGCCTCCAGCCCAATGACATCGTCAACGCGGTCAACGCCCAGAACATTGTTCTTCCGAGCGGCACCATAAAGCTCGGTCCACTGGAATACAACGTGGAGATGAATGGGACGCCGCAGACCATCGCGGAGTTGAACGACTTGCCGGTCACGACCGTCCGTGGTTCCACGCTCTACATGCGGGATGTGGCGCACATTCGCGACGGCTTTTCGCCGCAGACGAACATTGTGCGGGCCGATGGGAACCGCGGCGCGCTGATGTCGATTTACAAGAATGGCAACGCGTCCACGCTGCAAATCGTCGCTGGCATCAAGAACATCGTGGCGCAGGCGGCGCAGTCGTTGCCGCCGGCTCTGCGCATCACCTCGCTGTTCGATCAGTCTCTGTTCGTGCGCGCATCGATTGAGGGCGTGCTGCGGGAGGGCCTGATTGCCGCCGCTCTTACCGCGGTGATGATCCTCATCTTTCTGGGCGATTGGCGCCCCACGATCGTGATTTCCATCTCGATTCCACTTTCGATTTTCGTGTCGATCATCCTTCTGGGCGCGATTGGACAGACCATCAACATCATGACCTTGGGAGGATTGGCCCTGGCGGTCGGCATCCTGGTCGATGACGCCACCGTGGAAATCGAAAACATTGAGCGCAACCTGGCCATGGGCAAGGAGATGAAGCAGGCGATCCTAGACGGCGCGCAACAGATTGCCGTGCCCGCGTTCGTGTCCACCCTCTCCATCTGCATCGTGTTCGTGCCCATGTTCTTTTTGACGGGCGTCGCCAAGTTCCTGTTCGTGCCGCTGGCCGAGGCGGTGAGCTTCGCCATGCTGGCCAGCTACCTGCTTTCGCGCACTCTGATTCCAACCCTGGTCATGTACATCATGCGCGGGCACGAACATCGCGCCGAGGCGCCCAAGTCCTTCCTCGGTCGCTTCCAGCGGGGCTTTGAGCACAAGTTTGAAGATTTCCGCCGCGGCTATGAGCGGTTGCTGGAAACCACCCTCGAGCATCGCGGCTTCTTCGTGCTTTGCTTCCTGGCTTTTTGTCTACTGTCGCTCGGGTTGTTTTTCTTCCTCGGACAAGACTTCTTCCCGCAGGTGGATGCCGGTCTCTTGCGCCTTCATGTGCGGGCTCGGCCCGGCTTGCGGGTGGAAGAAACGGCGCGTCTCTGCGACGAAATCGAAGCTGTCCTGCGCGAGGAGATTCCGAAGGGGCAATTGCAAACCATTCTGGATAACATCGGCCTGCCGAATTCCGGAATCAATCAGTCTTACAGCTCAAATGGAACCATTGGCACCAGCGATGCCGAGATTCTCATTGCGCTCGACCCTGAACATCACCTCCCCACCGCCGGGCTTACGCGACATCTGCGCGAGCTTTTGCCGCGGCGCTTTCCCGGAACGGAGTTCTTCTTCCAGCCCGCCGATATCGTTACCCAGATTCTGAACTTCGGCCTGCCCGCGCCCATTGACGTCCAGATCATCGGCGCCGACATGCAAAGCAGTTATGTGATCGCCCAGCAGATCGCCAACAAAATGCGCCACATCCCCGGCACCGCCGATGTGCACGTCCAGCAGTTGCTCTCTCTGCCCACGTTGCACATGGATATTGACCGCACCCGCGCCACCCAGTTGGGGATCACGGCAGGCAACGTGGCGCAGAGCGTTCTGATCTCGTTGAGCGGCAGCTTTCAGACCTCGCCAAATTTCTGGCTGAACCCGAAAAACGAAGTTACCTACCAGATGGCGGTGCAGTCTCCGCAATACCGCATGACCAGCATGCAGGATTTGATGACCATCCCGGTCACCTCGCCGCAGGGGCCGCAATTGCTGAGCAATCTGGTGCAGGTCTACCCGGTATCGCGGGCGGCCACGGTAAATCACTGGAACGTCGCGCCTGTGATCGACGTCTACGCCAGCACCCAGGATCGCGACCTAGGCGCCGTGGCTACGGATACGGATAAGGTTCTCAAGACCTTCGATGGTCATTTGCCGCGGGGCACTCGCATCGTGGTGCGCGGGCAGGTGGCCACCATGCGCTCCTCATTTTTTGGTCTCGGTGTAGGATTGGTGGGCGCGATTCTGCTGGTCTACTTGCTCATCGTCATCAACTTTCAGTCCTGGCTCGATCCTTTCATCATCATCGCCGCGTTGCCGGGAGCGCTGGCGGGAATTTGCTGGTTTCTGTTGCTGACGCGCACTACTCTGAGCGTGCCCTCGCTGACCGGCGCGGTCATGTGCATGGGCGTGGCCACGGCGAATTCCATCCTGATGGTAAGTTTTGCGCGAGAGCAGCTCGACGAAGGTGTTCCGGCCGTAAAAGCCGCTGTGGCCGCGGGATATACGCGCATGCGTCCGGTACTGATGACGGCGCTGGCCATGATCATCGGTATGGTGCCAATGGCACTGGGTTTTGGAGAGGGTGGCGAGCAGAACGCCCCGCTGGGCCGAGCTGTGATCGGCGGGCTGCTGTTTGCCACGGTTGCCACTTTGTTTTTCGTGCCCAGCGTATTCGCCATCTTCCATGGCCGCCGGGAGGCGAAGCGGGCACGAGAGCAGGCATAAGGTTTTCGGGAGAATCGGGAGTCGAGCATGACTGCAGAAGGCAAGTCTAATTCTATGGCGGAAGAACAGCGGCCCTTAGCCGACGCCGGTCGTCCACCGTCACCGCACGAGCAAAGTGAAGCGCATGATGCTCTAGGCCCGCAAGCTCAGCGCGATGAGGAGATTGAAGCGATCCGGCAGCATTCCCGGCACCAGCCGCCCGGGATTCAGAGACCACCGGACGTCCCTCCCGCGCCGCCGCGCAAGGCTTTGACGCTGGTGGGGATAGCGGTGCTGGTACTGCTGGCCGCCGGGGGTCTCACCATGTTGTCGCGGATGAGTCACGAGCGAGCTCTGGCCAACGAAACCGAGCGCGAGACGGTGCCCACCGTTGCCGTCGTAAATCCCGTATCGGAAAAGCCCGACGAAGAGTTGATCCTGCCCGGCTCGCTGCTGGCCTATGAAGAATCTCCCATTTATGCCCGCACCAACGGCTACCTGGTGCGCTGGTACAAGGACATCGGCAGCCGCGTAACCCAAGGCGAGTTGCTGGCCAAGATCGACACGCCAGAGGTCGATCAGGAATTGAACCAGAGCCGGGCCGCGCGTCAGCAGATTGTCGCTCAAATGGAGCTGGCGAAAATTACCGCGGACCGCTGGCAGAACCTTCTCAAGACCGACTCCGTCTCCGCGCAGGAAGTGGATCAGAATACCAGCGGCTACAAGCAAGCGCAGGCCAACCTGGCGGCTTCCGACGCGAACGTGCGCCGCCTCGAACAGCTCGAAGGATTCAAAGAGGTCTACGCGCCGTTTACCGGTGTGCTCACCCGACGAAATGTCGATCCCGGCGCGCTGATCAATGCCGGCGCTCAGGCCGCGGGCCGCGAGCTGTTTGATATTGCGCGCGTCGATCCTCTGAGGGTTTATACCAGCGTTCCGCAAGCCTATGCACCTTTCATAAGAGTCGGCGCCAAGACCTTTGTCACCCTGCAGGAACTTCCCGGTCAGAAGTTTCTCGCCATCGTAGCCCGAACCGCCGAAGCCATTGACCCGGCCACTCGCACGCTGCTTACCGAAGTCGATGTACCCAACAAAGATGGACGCTTGCTACCGGGATCATTCGGCGAGGTGCACTTCGCGGTCGGCAATGGAGTGAACAAGGTTACGGTTCCGGTGAACACCATGTTATTCCGCGCCGAAGGTCCGCGGGTGGCGGTCGTCGGACCAGACCGCAAGGTGCAACTACGTCCCATCAACATTGGACGCGACTACGGCACGACCCTGGAGATTCTCGGCGGCGTCTTGCCCACGGACCAAATCGTGGTCAATCCAGCCGACTCGCTCGAGGATGGCCAGCCGGTGAACCTGGCGCAACCCCAGCCGCAGCCTGGGCAAGCACAGCCCGCTCAACCGAAGGGCGGCGCGTCGTGAAGCCAGCCGCACTCCTGGCCGCTCTGGTTATGATGGCTTTTACCCCGGGATGCACCGTCGGTCCGCGTTATAGCCGCCCCGCGGCTCCAACTCCCGCGCCGGATGCCTGGAAGGGGCAGCCACCGTGGCAGCAGGCTGCCCCCAAGGACGCCGTTCCCAAGGGTGAGTGGTGGAAAATCTTTAACGACGCCGACCTCAACGCCTACGAGCAACAACTGCTCAAGGCGAACCAGTCCCTGGAGGCGGCTCGCGACCGCTTGAATCAAGCTCGTTCCTTGGCACGTGTAGCCACGGCTGATTTTTTCCCTCAACTCTCGACCGATCCTTCTGCCCTGCGCCAGCGCGGTTCCGCGAATCGGCCGCTGAACGGCGAGCAGCCGGTCATTGTCAACGGCGTAACCCAAACCGTTCCGCCCTATACCCAGAGTGTCTACACGATTCCGTTCTCCATCAGCTATGAGCCCGATCTGTTCGGACGGGTGCGGCACAACCTGGAAGCGGCCAATGCTTCTCTTCAGTCCACGGCTGCCGATCTTCAAAACGTGCAGTTGGTGCTCACCGCCGAACTCGCCGCAGACTACTTCAGCTTGCGCGAGCTGGATGCTGAATTCAATGTAGTCGAGGAATCGGTGGGCTATCAACGCAGGGGTCTGGATCTGGTGAACCACCGTCACGATGGCGGTATTGCCAACGGACTCGACGTGGCGCAGCAGGCGGCTCTACTCGATTCAACCCTGTCGCAGCTGGCACTGGTGCAGCAGACGCGAGCCCAATACGAACACGCCATCGCCGTTCTGCTGGGCCAGTCGGCCTCCGCTCTCGCCGTGCGGGTTGCGCCCTTAGAGGCCACGCCTCCGCCCGTCCCGCTGGGAGTTCCTTCGGACGTGCTCGAGCGCCGACCAGATATCTCCACCGCCGAACGGCAAATGGCCTTCCAGAATGCCCAGGTGGGCATCGCGCGTACGGCCTTCTATCCCAATATTACCCTCAGTGGCTCGGGAGGCTGGCAGAGTGTCGAACTGGGGCCGCTGTTGAGCGCGCCCAGCCTTTTCTGGTCGCTCGGGGTGGATGCGCTCGAGCCGATCCTCGAGGGTGGACGCTATCGAGCCAATCTGGCGGCCGCGCGTGCAGCCTACGACCAATCGGTGGCGAACTACCGCCAGGCGGTGCTGACTGCCTTCCAGCAGGTGGAGGACGGCATCAGCAATCTGAGCACGCTTTCCCAGGCTCTCACCACCCAAGGCGCTGCCGTCGAGGATGCGCGCCGCGCCCTCGCCATTGCCAACAATCGGTACATCGGCGGAGTCACTAGTTATCTCGACGTCATCACCGCCCAGACTACGCTGCTGAGCAGCGAGCGGTTGGAGACGCAGTTACTCGGCCAGCAAATGGTCAGCTCCGTCTACCTGGTAAAGGCTCTCGGGGGCGGCTGGGATTCCAGCCAGATCAAGGATCAACAGGTTCATCCCCGGGCAGTTCAGGCACTGCAGCCGTGAGCTCTGAACCACGACCTCTGAACCTGACCTCACATGGCCTCCATGACCTCTTAACTAGTTGACAAACACCTGCTGCAAGCCTAAAATCAGGATTAGTTCTTCATCTCCTCATTATTGTAGTTTCTTTCGGCTATTCAGAAGCAAGACCGGTCCATCATAGCCTTATCGCACTCAGCGACTTCTGAGGGAAACGACGCTAGCGGATTTTAACTTGGGATATTTTCGATCGTATCCCGGTTGTTTGGTTTGCGGTTACCAACCTGAGCCAAAGGGAGCCCATGAAAAATACAAAGTTTCTCGTAAAGGTGAATCGCGGCGGTGCGCGTGCTGCGGAATACGTTTTGCGCATCGACCGTAGCCCCATCCAGACCACCACCAACAAAAAGCTGGCTCTGGCCATGGGACGATTCACCGCCGAAGACGCTGTCAAAGTGATGCAGAATTCCCGCTGCACTCCGGAACTGATTTCGGTACAGGTCTAACCGATCGAGCCTGTTCCGAGCGACTCGGCACTGCCGAAACCTATCTTGAAGTTGCTCCCGGCTAGTCCCGCTGGCTAATGAGCGTGGCGTTCGCTATTGGCCTTGGAACCGCTCATCGCGAAGAACAAGATATACAGGTAGCAGATCACCGGCAGAAAGAACGCGTGGTGAATTCCGATCCGGTCGGCGATCGCGCCCTGTACAAGGGGAATAATCGCTCCGCCGACAATCGCCATGATCATGATTCCGGAGCCGTCCCCGGTCAGTGGACCGAGTTCCGCCACGCCCAGCGTGAAAATGCTCGGGAACATGATGGAGTTGAAGAAGCCCACCAGGATGATGCTCCACATGGCAAAGTGTCCCGTGCCGATCATGGAAATGGTCACCAGGGCGGCAGCGCATACCGCGCAAATGGCCAGCAGTCGCCCGGTCTTCATCTTTTGCAACAGCCCCGATCCGATAAACCGCCCCACCATCGCTCCACCCCAGTAGAAGGAAACGAAACCCGCGGCAACTTTTTCGGTCAATCCACCGATATCTGGCTGGCTGAAATAGTTGACCAGAAAACTTCCGATCGCAACCTCTGCCCCGACATAGACGAAGATGCCGATCGCGCCAAAAACCAGGTTGGGATGCCTCCAAATCGAGTCGTCGACTTTTTCGCCTACCTTGTGTTGAGCCTGGGGAATTTTCGGCAACTTGAAGCTTCCGATGGCGACCGCCAGCACCACCAGCGCGATGCCTAGTCCCACGTAGGGCGTCTTCACCGTCGCCGCTTCGTGCAGTCGATAGGCGCGCAGAGCATCCGGCGCCATCGCCCGGATTTCCTCCATGGATTTCGGAGCGGCGCTCAGAATCAGCAGGCCGCCGAAGGATGGCGCCAAAGAAGTCCCCAGCGAATTGAACGCCTGGGTCAGAGTCAGCCGGCTGGAAGCGGTTTGGGGCCTGCCCAGCACGGTTACGTAGGGGTTGGCCGCGACCTGCAAACACGTGATGCCGGCCGCAAGCACGATGAGCGCCATCAGGAATAACGGATACGACGGAACACTGGCCGCCGGAACGAAGAGAAATGCGCCCACCCCCATGGTGAGCAAACCCACGACCATCGAGCGCTGATAGCCGATCCAGTCAATGATCTTGGCCGAAGGGATGGAAAAAAGAAAATATGCTCCGAAGAAGGCGAACTGAATGAGCATGATCTCTTTGTAATTGAGATCGAAAATCGGCTTCAGATGCGGGACCAGAATGTCATTGAGGCAAGTCAGAAAGCCCCACATGAAAAACAATGTGGTCACAACCGCCAGCGGTCCGGTGTAGGACGAAGGCGCATCAGGAGAAATTGCAGCAGAACGGCTCGGCGTCGCGATTGACATGGGGAAAGCTTCCGCTCGGCATCATAGCACCGAGAGACGCGACCAAGCATTTCTCTGAGCCGAATTCCTGGCCGACCGCCGCTCGCGAGTCACACCGTATTCCCGCTCAGGTCCTGCAATTTCACCAGCCAGTTCGGGGGCTCGGGCAGAATGGCGAAGGTGGGGAGCTTGCCGCGCACCATCGCGACTTCATCGCACTGATGAAATCTGGGACAGACGTGACAATCCTTGTAGATTTTATCGGGAAGATCTTCGCGCTGGGCAATGTGGAATCCCTGCCGGGCAAAAAACTCGGGAGCTCGCGTGAACAGGCAGATGCAATGCACCCGATGCCGTTTCGCTTCCGCCATCAAAGCCTTCATCAGCCGGCTGCCCCCGCCCTGGCCCTGCGTGCGTGGCGAAACCGTGATCGACCGGATCTCGGCCAGGTGCGTGCCATAGAGATGGAGCGCGCCGCAGCCGATGATGCTTCCTTCCTCTTCGAGGACGACGAAATCTCTGACGTTCTCGCAGATCTCCGCCAGCGTGCGGGGCAGCAAAGTGCCGTCACCGGAATAGGACGAGATCAGATCGTGGATGTGTTGAGCATCCGGCAAAATGGCTTTACGCGTGCGCATGGACCTCCTCGCGCAGGGACTCAATTTTCTCTTTCGCCGCCGCAATCGCCTGCCGCACTCGGGCTGGTGCCGTACCGCCAACCACATCGTGGATCGCCAGCCCGGCTGCCGGCTGCAGGCAGTCATAGAAGCCCTGGTCGAACGCCGGGTGTAAACCATGCAAATCATCCAGGCTTAGATCCTGAAGCGCACAACCCTTCTCCAGACATAGCTTCACCGCTTTGCCGATCTGCTGGTGCGCCAGCCGTGACGGAACGCCGCGATTCACCAGATACGTTGCCGCCGCCCAGGCGTTCATGAATCCCACCTGCGCTGCCTGGTTCATCCGCGCCTGGTCGAACTCGACCGCTTTCATAAAATCGGCAATCAGCGGCAACAGCGCAAGCGCAGTATCGGCGGCATCAAACAGAGGTTGCTGCGTCTCCTGTAAATCTTTGTTGTAAGCCAGAGGCAAGCCTTTCAATGTCACCATCAGTGCCGTCGCGCTTCCCATCACGCGGCCCGTCTTGCCCCGCACCAGTTCCAGAAGATCGGGATTTTTCTTCTGCGGCATGGCGCTGCTGCCTGTCGAATAAGCCTCCGGCAACCGCACAAAGCCGAATTCCTGCGAAGCGAAAAGAATCATCTCCTCGGCCCAACGGCTCAAGTGCAGACTCAACAACGAAAGCAGGTTGACGAATTCAAGCGCGAAATCGCGATCGCTGGTAGCGTCGATACTGTTCGCCGTCGGCGCAGCGAAATCAAGTTCCTGCGCCATGAAAGCCCGATCCAGGGGCAGAGTCGCGCCGGCTACAGCGCCCGACCCCAGCGGACATAGGTTCACCCGCTTGCGGCAATCGGCGAGACGATCGGCATCGCGCAAAAACATCTCGACGTAGGCCAGCAGCCAATGCGCCATCAGCACCGGCTCAGCATGCTGCAAATGGGTATAAGCAGGCATCGCGGCATCGCCGGCCTGTTCCGCACGATCGGTAAAAACCGCACAGACTCCAGCTAGTTCCCGGTGCAGCTCATCGATCGCCGCCCTCACGTAAAGGCGCAGGTCGGTGGCAATCTGCTCGTTGCGGCTGCGCCCGCTGTGCAACTTGTATCCCACTTCTCCGATCCGTGCGGCCAACTGCTTCTCTACGAAATGATGCACGTCCTCAGCTTCGCCGTCCTCGACAAATTCCTGGGCGGCCGCGGCCATCTCGCCGATCTGCTCTAATCCTTGCAGAATGCTGATGAGTTCATCCGCCGACAAAACTCCGGCATGCTTCAGGGCTCGCGCATGGGCTCGGCTGGCCACCAGCTCGTAGCCAAGCAGCCGGCGGTCGAAATCGAAGGACCGCTGCCAGCGCTCGAACCGCGGATCCAGCGGCTGGCGGAACCGGCCCGACCACATCTTCATCGGGCCACCTCCTGACGTCGACGAGCCCGGGTGCGCGAGGGCAGCCCGAGGATTCGGATAAAGCCTTCGGCATCTTTCTGGTCGTAATTGTCGCCCATGGTGAAAGACGAGAGATCGGTGCGGTAAAGCGAGTGCTCCGATTGGCGGCTCACCAGCGAGACATTTCCCTTGTACAGAGACAGTGTCACGCTTCCGGTCACCTCCGCCTGCGTGCTCGAGACGAACGCGTCCAGGGCCTCGCGCAGTGGCGTGAACCACAAGCCGAAGTAGACGAGCTCGGCATATTTCAGTCCGACGTGCTGCTTGAAGTGCGCCACTTCACGCTCCAGACACAGTGCTTCCAGTTCGCGATGCGCCGCGATCAGCAAGGTTCCGCCGGGGGTTTCATAACATCCGCGTGACTTCATTCCCACGAAGCGGTTCTCCACCAGATCCACGCGGCCGATGGCATTGCGGGCGCCGACTTCGTTCAGCAACTCGACCAGCGACACTGGATCAAGCTTCATCCCGCCCACCGCGACCGGGATTCCTTTCTCGAAACCAAGGGTTACCAGCTCGTCTTTGTCCGGCGCCTCCTGGGGCGAGCGCGTCATCTGCCAGGTGGTCGCGAGCGGCGCATTCGCCGCGTCCTCCAGCTCCCCGCCTTCATGGCTGAGGTGCCAAAGATTTCGGTCGCGGCTGTGAATTTTTGTCCGGCTGGCCTCGACCGCTATCCCGTGCTGTTCGGCATAGTCCAGGCAGTCTTCGCGGGATTTCAGCGTCCACTCCCGCCAGGGCGCAACCACTTTCAACTCCGGAGCAAGCGCCTGATAGGTCAACTCGAAGCGAACTTGGTCGTTGCCTTTTCCGGTGCAGCCATGCGCCACGGCGGTCGCGCCCTCGCGCCAAGCAACTTCCACCTGCCGCTGGGCAATCGCCGGACGGGCCAGCGACGTGCCCAGCAAGTATTTGTGCTCGTAAACCGCGCCCGCCTGCAGCGCCGGAAAAACGTATCCCGAAAGAAATTCTTCACGCAGATCTTCCACCACCACCTTGCTTGCGCCCGTGGCATATGCCTTCTCCACCACGGCTGCGATGTCGTCGCCCTGGCCAACATCGCCGACCATGGCGATGACGCTGTACGAGTAATGTTCCTTGAGCCACGGAATAATGATGGAGGTATCGAGTCCTCCCGAGTATGCCAGAACAATTTTTTCAGACATGAGCACTCCTTGCGGGCAAACGATGGCCGCCGCCCAGCAATAAATAAAGAATCGCTTTCTGTACGTGCAGCCGATTTTCCGCCTGTTCGAAAATCAGGGACTGCTGCGAATCCATGACCGCGTCGGTCACTTCCAAGCCGCGATGCGCCGGCAGACAGTGCATGAACACCGCATGGGGCGCGGCTTCCGCCATGAGCTCCTGGTTCACCTGATAGGGCGGGAAAATCCGTGTTCGTTCATCGGTTTCCCGTTCTTGCCCCATGCTGACCCAGGCATCGGTGTAAATCGCATCGACCCCAGCCACCGCAGCGTGCGGATCAGTCAGCAACTGAATCTCCGCCCCGGTCGCGCCGGCAATTTCGCGCGCCGCGGCCACCAGCCGAGGATTCGGTTCGTAGCCGGCAGGGGTGGCAATCCGAATCGACGATCCCAGGCAGGCGCAGGTGAGCAGCAGCGAGTGGGCCACATTATTTCCGTCGCCGATGTAGGCCAGCGAGCGGTCCTGCAAATCCCCGAATCGCTCGAGCAGGGTGAAATAGTCAGCCAGCGCCTGGCAGGGATGCTCCAAATCAGTGAGTGCGTTGATCACCGGGATACAGGCATGCTGGGCCATGCCCTCGATGGTCTCTTGCGAAAACGTGCGCAGCACAATCACATCCACCCAGCGTTCCAGGTTGTGCGCCACGTCGCTCAACGTTTCGCGGGCGCCCAGCCGTTCCTGGGTCTGGTCGACGAACATTGCGGAACCGCCCAGCGCCGTCATGCCTGCCTCAAACGTCAACCGGGTGCGCAGCGAAGCCTTCTCGAAGAACATCGCCATCTGCTTGCCGGTGAGCGAGTTGCGAAAATCAGCCGGGCGTGCCTTCATCATTCCGGCAAGCTGCAACACGCAATCGACGCCAGCCGGTCCGAGGTCGCGAATCGAGACCAGATCCGGGCACCAAAAGGCATGCGGCGCGCCGGCTGCGGCAACCGCAGCCCGGTCTTCGGCGTGACTATTCAACTTTGTCTGCTTCTTCTGCACTTGCGCGTCCGCCGGCTGCAATCGGTAACCGGCGGCAAGGGATGGACTCATGAATAGGTGACCTCCGTACCGCACGACAGCTTGGTGAGATAAAACTGGGGCAGCGCTTCCACCTCGGTCGCCGGCAAAATTGTCACTCGTCCCAC
>Ga0209624_10001375_pt1 | contig 19170 bp, 15 predicted proteins | sample JacPinW_OM2H0_O1_FD_188565 | JGI IMG/M metagenome (GOLD analysis project Ga0209624, IMG submission 188565) | Forest soil microbial communities from Algoma, Ontario, Canada - Jack Pine, Ontario site 1_JW_OM2H0_O1 (SPAdes) (version 2) | ecosystem: Environmental > Terrestrial > Soil > Boreal...
GTTGTGGAACTATTACGGCATAACACCGTGGCTTGGCATTCCGCTTGGCGTCGCGCTGGCAGCCCTGCTCGGCCTCATCATCGGCTATCCATGCTTCCGTCTGCGCGTCGTCGGCCATTATTTCGCGCTGGTCACGCTGGCGTTGAGCCAGGTTGTCCTGCTCTCGATCGTCGCGGCGCGCGACGTCACCGGCGGATCGCTGGGCCTGTCGCAGCGCGCCGTCGGCTTTTCCTGGTATGCGCTGCAATTTCCCGACAAGCGCTACTTCTATGCGATCTCGCTCTTGCTGTGGATCGGCGGGCTCGCCGTCTGGGGGTCGATCGACCGGGGCATCGGCCGCCAGGTGCTCGATGCCATCGCCGAGGACGAAGATGCCGCCGCCGCAGTCGGTATCGACGTCACGCGCGAGAAGCTGCGTGTCACCGTGATCAGCGCCGCACTGACCGCGCTCGGCGGGGCGATCTACGGGCAATACCTGATGTATCTCAATCCGGAGACCGTCTCCGGTATCGCCGTGTCATTGCAAATCGTCTTCGCCGCGATCGTCGGCGGCATGTACGCGATGCTCGGTCCGACCGTGGGCGCCTTGCTGACGATCGCGCTGAACGAAGGTTTGCGCGTCGCCTTCGCCACGAATTTCATCGGCGCGGCCAACACCATCTATGGCATCCTGCTGATGCTGTGCATCATATTCATGCCGCGCGGCATCGTCGGCTTGCTCGAGCCGATGAAGGGCCGCCGCAAACCGCAACAAAAGCTTGCGGCATGAACGCGGCGGGCATCGCCACTGAGCCGGTCCTGCTCGGCGTACTCGGCTCACCGATCAAACATTCGGCTGCGCCGTTCATGCACGAAGCCGCGGCGGCGGCAATTGGCTTGCGCGCGCAATACCGGGTGATCGACATTGCCGGCGCCGACCGGGCCAAGCTGCGCCTCGTGCTGGAGGGCATTCGGCTGCTCGGCTTCTCAGGGATCAATGTGACACTCCCCTACAAGGAGGCCGTAGTCCCGCTCCTCGACTCGCTGACCGACGCCGCGGCCGCAATCGGCGCCGTCAACACCGTCGTCGTTCGCGACGGCAAGCTCGTGGGCCACAATACCGACGCAACGGGCTTCGCCCGCGCCTTTACCGAGGTGCTCGGAACGCCGGGCGGCGCGCCGGCGGTTCTGGTCGGCGCCGGTGGCGTCGGCGCCGCCATCGCCTTCGCAATGGCCGGGCTTGGCATACGCGAGCTGCGTATTGTGGATACTGTCGCCGACAAAGCCGCGGCCCTCGCCGCGAGGCTTGGCGGACGCGTAGCGCCGCGCGTTTTTGCCGATGTGGCGGAGGCTCTGCACGGCGCCGACGGCATTATCAATGCCACCCCGGTCGGCATGCTGCCGGATCGCGGCAGCCCCGTGCCGGGCGAGCTCATCCGCGACACGATGTGGGTCGCCGACGCGGTTTATTGGCCGCTGTGGACGCCGCTGTTGCAGGCGGCGCGGGCGCGCGGCGCGCGCGTGATGACCGGGCGTGAACTCAGCATTTATCAGGCGGTCGACGCCTTTCGCCTGTTCACCGGACGCGAAGCTCCGCAACAGAGCATCGCGGACGCCTTCGACGCCGCCATGGCGCGGCGCAATGACGGCAGAGGAACCGAGCATTGACAAGACCACCGCGCCAGCCATCCTGACGGCCGCCCAGGAGGACCCAATGGTGAACCCGCCGGAGCACAGCAACGTCAAGGCCGCGATCGTCTACGACGACCTGCGCGAGTGGCTGGCTTTCGCCGAGCAGCTCGGCGAGGTGCGCCATGTCTCCGGCGCGACCTGGCAGGAAGATATCGGCCTTGCCGCCGAAGCCGTGTTGCGCGCCGAAACCGGCCCCTGCGTGGTGTTCGACGATATTCCCGGCTGCCCCAAGGGCTTTCGCTTGCTGATGAACGTGTTCGCCGGCAAGCGCCGCAACATGACGCTCGGCTTTCCCGACCACCTGACAAAGTGGGAACTGAGCGACGCTTACCGCGAGGCCTTTCTCAAGGAGCAAAAGATCATCCCGCACGAGATCGTCGAGGACGGCCCCGTGCTTGAAAACGTGCTGATGGGCGACGATGTCGACGTCACCAAATTCCCGGCGCCGGTGTGGCATGAGAAGGACGGCGGCCGCTATATCGGCACCGGGACTTACAGCATCACCCGCGACCCGGAAGAGAACTGGCTCAATGCCGGCGCCTATCGCGCGCAGGTGCACGATCGCACTTCGGTCGGCCTGTTGATCGCGGCTGGCCATCACGGCGACATCCATCGCGCGAAATATTTCAGCCGCGGCGAGCCGATGCCGGTGGCGATGGTGCTGGGCGGCGATCCGCTGACCTTCTTTTATGGCGGCCTGGAAGCGCCCTACGGCACCTTCGAGATCGACATTGTCGGCGGCTTGCGCGGCCGGGCGATGAAAATGGTGCGCGGCAAGATCACCGGCCTGCCCTTCCCCGCCGGCGCCGAGATCGTGCTGGAAGGTTTTGTCACGCCCGAGCGCCGCGAGGTCGAAGGCCCGTTCGGCGAATGGACCGGCCATTATGCCGGCGGCGCCAAGCCCGCGACCGTGCTCGACGTCAAGGCGATCTATCACCGCAACGATCCGATCCTGCTCGGCGTGCCGCCGATGGGCGCCGGGCCCGACGAGATGGCGCGCTATCGCGCCGTGCTTCGTTCGGCGACCATCAAGCAGAACATGACCAATGCCGGCGTGCCGGGCGTGGCGCAGGTGTGGTGCCACGAGATCGGCGGCGCGCGGCTGTTCCACGGCGTGTCGATCGCGCAGAAATATCCCGGTCACGCCGTGCAGGCCGGCCACGTCGCCGCGCAATGCGGTGCTTCGGCCTATGCGTCGAAATATGTTGTGGTGGTCGACGACGACGTCGACGTCACCAACCTCGATCATCTGCTGTGGGCGATGCTCACCCGCACCGATCCGGCGCAGTCGATCCAGTTCATCAACGGCGCCTGGGATTCGCCGGCGGATCCCGCTTTACCGCCGTGGAAGCGCGCCGCCGGCGATATGACTCACTCCGTCGCTGTCATCGATGCCTGCCGGCCGTTCCACTGGCGTGACAAATTCCCGCCGACCAATACGCCGAGCCCCGAAGTGACGCGCAAGGCGCGGGAAAAATTCGGCTGGCTGGTGGATGGAAAGAAATAGGAGACAATAACCCGCTCATTCCCGCGGATCTGGAATCCAGAGGGCCGCTGGCTCAAACATTGCCGGGTCCCCGCTTTCGCGGGGACGAGCGGATGAGATTGGAATTTCATGAAGCTCGCCGTTCCGGACATGATCTCGAATTCATATTTTCCGGCCGAGGCGGCTGTCGAGCTTGGCTTCTTTCAGGCCGCCAGGCTCGACGTTTCGCTCGAGCTCATCTTTCCAGTCGACAAGGCCTACGCGGCTTTGCGCGACGGCGCGGTCGATTTCGTCGCCGGCTCGGCGCATTCGGCGCTGGCGGCATTTCCAAATTTTCGCGGCGTGAAACTCATCTGCGCCCAGGCGCAGGGCATGTACTGGTTCCTGGTGATGCATGCCGATCTCAAAGCCAAACGCGGCGATATCTCCGTCGTCAAAGGCCGCAGCATCGGCGCCGCGCCATGGGTGGATAAGGGCCTGCGCGGGCTTCTGGCGGAAGCCGGCATCGACATTGCGCGCGACGAGGTGAAGATCGCGCCGGTGCCTGGCGCCGCACTGGCGCCGGGCGTGGTGGTGAATTTCGGCCTTACCGCGGCCAGAGCCCTGGAAGAGCGTAAGATCGACGGCTTCTGGGCCAACGGCATGGGTGCCGAAGTCGCCGTGCGCCGCGGCGTCGGCACCGTCGTGTTCGATGTGCGGCGCGGCGACGGCCCGAAAAACTGCTTCAATTACACCGCGGCGACCATCGCCACCAGCGACGCGCTGATCGCGCGCGCACCGGACGCGGCCGCCGCCGCCGTGCGCGCCATCGTGGCAACGCAAGCGGCGCTGAAGGCCGACGTGACGCGCGCCACCGCGGTCGGCGAGAGATTATTTCCGCCGCCGGAAGCGGCGCTGATCGCCGATCTTATTCGCCGTGACCTGCCCTTTTATGACGCCACGCTGTCGGCCGATTTCATCGCCGGCATGACGGAATTCGCGCGCAAGCAAAATATTCTCGACGGAGAAATTGCCTATGAGCAAGTCGTCGCCGCACAATTCGCGCCGCTGTGGCGGAGCTAATCAGGCAGCGGCCGGCCGCTCGGTGCCCTTCACGAACATTCGGTAGCCCGAGCGCACATTGGGCCAATAATCCCAGATCGCATAATGCTGCGTGCAGCGATTGTCCCAGAACGCGATCGAATGATTGGTCCAGCGGAATCGCATGTTCCAATGCGGCCGTGCGATGTGCTGATAAAGAAATTCCAGCACACCGCGGCTTTCGGTCGCCGGCACCTCGTTAATGTGGCTGGTGAATTCGCGGTTGACGAATAGCAGCTTGCGGCCGCTTTCGGGATGACGAACGACGATCGGATGCTCCGCGACCGGATAGACGTCCTTGCCCTTGTCGAATACGCGGGAGCCGTCATGTGTCGCGGTTTTGCCTTCGAGGTAGGTCTTCATCCCCGGGCTTAGTTCCTCATAGGCCTTGTAGGCGGAGGCAAACATGGTATCGCCACCGCCGTCGGGTGGAACCTGTTCCTGGTAGAGGACGCTGTACATCGGCGGGATCTCGGCGCAGCTCTGGTCCGAATGCCATTCCTCCCCCGACACGCGTTTGGAACTGGCGTCGAAATACTGCTGGCGGATCGCGGGATGTCCCGGGATGCTCTGTGATGCCGTGCCCTTGCCGCCAACATGGACGTGCGGCTCGCCGAAATAGCGCACCAGGCGCTCATGGGACTCGAAATCGATCTTCTGGTCGCGGAAGAAGACAACACCGTGCGCGATGATCGCGTCGTGGACCTCTTGCACCTGCCGATTGCTGAGCGGCCGGGTCAGATCGATATTGCCGATTTCGGCCCCGATATGCGGCGTCGAGCGGCTGACGGTAATGCTGTCATAACTCATGGGAACGGCCTCCCCTGAATCCATCGAAACACCAGCCGATACGCGGTTGAGCGGTCCACGAGGAATGTTAATTGAGACTGGGCGGCAATGCCAGCGTGGCCGGCAAAGACCCCCACGGGGCATTATTCGCACCGCCCCGATCAAAACCCGCCGGCGCTGAACTGGAAGCGCTGGGTGACGTCGTAGGGTTGCTTGGCGATCGGATAGGCGTAATCGACCCGGATCGGCCCGAACATCGAATCCCAGATCAGGCTGGCCCCGACCGAAGAACGGATCGCCTGCGAGTTCGCGATCTGTTGCGATGGCGTCAGCGTCGAGGCGAAACTCGACACGCTGGATGCACTGGTAGCCCACAAGCTGCCGGTATCGGAGAACAGCGCCACTTTGAGCTGCGCGTCCGGCGAGACAAACGGGATGGGCGATTGCAACTCGGCCGACGTCGTCCAATAAACATTGCCGCCGAGGTTATCCATGGTGGTGCCGGGCGTGATGTCGCGCGGACCGAAGCCGTAGGGGGCAAAGCCGCGCACCAGTTGCGGACCGCCGAAGAAGCCGTCGAGCAGCGGCAATTGCTGGCCGCCCCACGGCGTCACATAGCCGCTCTGCGCGCGCACCATGCCGACGACGTCGCCGGCGATCGGCTGATAGATGCGGACGTCTTGCGTAGTTTTGGCGAAATTCGCGGCGCCGCCGAGGCCGGCAAATTCGCTGTTGGTCTGGGCGCGAATGCCGCTGGTCGGATCCCTCGGATTGTCCAGCGTCGAATAGGTGATGCCGCTGCCGATCGACGACACCCAATAGGAGCCGGCCTGGGCCGCCTGCTGGATTGGCAGCGACGCCGTGCCAAGCGACGGGTCGAGGCTCAGGCCCTGATTGTAGATCGAGTAAGTCCAGCTGGCGCTCAGGTTTTCGTTCAGCGGCGTGGTGACGGCGAGTTTCGCGCCATAAAGGCTGGTGTTGAAGGATTGATTGCTGTTGGCGAAGGTTTGGCGAGCAAATGCATCGACGCCGACGCCGACATGCTGGCCGAGAAACCATGGATCGGTGATGCCAATATCGAACCCCCTGGCGTACTGGCCGTAAGTTACCGACGCCTTGGCGATGTCGCCGGTGCCGAGGAAGTTCTTGTCGCTGATCGAGACCTCGCCCAGCACCCCGTCGGTCGTCGAATAGCCGCCGGAGACGAAGAAATTGCCGGTCTGCTGTTCCTCGACGGCAACATCGAGCACGACCCGGTCCGGCGCCGAGCCGGGCGCGACGGTGATCTTGACGGTCTTGAAATAGCCCAGCGCCTTGAGGTGACGTTCCGCGCGATCGACCAGCACGCGGTTATAGGCGTCGCCTTCGCCAAAATCGAATTCACGGCGGATCACGACATCCTGCGTCTTGGCGTTGCCGTGGATATCGATGCGCTCGACATAGAGACGCTTGCCCTGCCCGATCGTATAGACCACGTCGATGACGCCGCGCTGCGGATCGCGGCCGGTCTTCGGCACGACGCTGGCAAACGGCTCGCCGGTTTTGTCCAGCGCGACCGCCATATCCTCGACGCTCTTGTCGACGGCGTCGGCGTTGTAAACTTCGCCGGATCGGGTTTGCAGCGCGCCGCCCAGCGCTACAGTGTCGACGCCGCTCACGCTTGACACGATATCGACCTTGCCAAAGCGATATTGCCGCCCCTCGTCGAGTTTGAAGGTAACGACGACGCCGTTCTGCGCGGCGTCGTAATTCGAAAGCGTGGTCACGCGCACGTCGGCGTAGCCGTGATCCGCATAGAAACGGCGCACCAGATCGCGATCCTCATCGATATGGTCGGCGTCGTAGATATCGTTGTTGAGTAGAAAGCTCAGCACATTGGTCGTGCCGGTCTGAACCACGGCTTTGAGCTTGGTCGCCGAAAAAACGCTGTTGCCGGCGAACGCAATTTGCCGGACCGCGAGCTTGTCACCTTCCGTGATGGCGAAGACCAGATTGATTCGGGTGGGATCCGCCCCGTTTTTGGCGGCGATGGTTTGCGGCACGATCTTTGCCGTGTAATAGCCGCGCTGGCGGTACAGATCGACGATGCGCACGACGTCGCCTTGAACGACTTCGCGCGACAGCGGGCCGCCGGCTTTCGACTGAACTTCTTTCTTGAGATCCTGGTCCTTGATCTTGCGGTTGCCCTCGAAAGCAAGCACGCCGATGGTCGGATTTTCGACCACCCGCACCAGCAGGCGATCGCCCTCGTGCGCGATTTTCACGTCCTTGAACAGGCCGGTGGCGTAAAGCCCCTTGAGTGCCGCATCGAGGCCCGCGGCGTCGTAATGCCCGTCGGGAGTGGCGTGGAAATAGGAGCGGATCATATCGGCGCCGATGTGCCGATTGCCGTTAACCGTGATCGGGGAATCGGTCTGCTGCGCCGCCGCGCTGGTACACGCGGCGACCGCCAGAAAACCAGCGAGGACGACGGCTATTCCCCCGCACCGCATGACGCGCAGCTCCCCGAACTGTCCGCCGATCTGAGCCGACCGCGGGGGCGGAACGGTGACGGATTGTGTCGAAATCTGAGGTATTTGTGGGGGCGCTTGCCACAATGGTTTACGCCCGTTTTGGCACGCGGTGCGGGCGGTCGGCACCGCTATCGGGGTTGGCGAGGACGATTGCACCGGTCGCGCCGGAATTCTATTTTATGGTATGCGCGTGCAAACGATTGCGTGCCGATGGATTGGAGCCGCCGCGGTCTTCGGCGGCGTCATGCTCGCCGGGCCGGCTTTCGCATTGCAACTCATCACCGCGACCGAGGCGGCGTTGCCGCCCGATCACCCGCTGGGCGCGGAGCGCGGCATATCGCGCGGACCGTCCGTCATGGTCGTTTCTCCGCAGCCGGGCGCCGGCACCATCAAATCCCCGCTGGCGCTGAAAATAAGATTTATCAGTCACGGCAACACCACGGTCGACGTCAATTCCGTGCTGGTCACCTACATGAGGATTCCGGCCGTCGATCTCACGCAAAGAATAAAGCCTGACATTAGCGCGGGCGGGATCGACGTCGAGGACGCCGAGGTGCCGCCTGGCACCCACACGCTGCGCGTGAACGTGATGGACAGCGACGGCCACACCAACTCGACCGATTTGACATTCAGCGTATCGCAATAGCGGATGACGTGAATGGCGCAAATCTGCCTTTCTTACCGAAGGTCGGATTCCAATGCGATCACTGGACGCATTCACGATCATCTGGTGCATAGATACGGCGCCGACACCGTTTTCATGGACATCGGCGGCATTCCCTATGGCGCCGATTTCAGGGAGCACATTCAAGGCGTGTTTGCCGGCGCCCGTGTCCTGATCGCGGTGATCGGGCCCGAATGGCTTGGTCAGCACGCAGGCGGCGATGCGCGGATTCACGAACAGGTCGATCCGGTTCGGGTCGAAATCCAGACCGCGCTAAGCCAGCAGATATTCGTGCTTCCGGTTCTGGTCGACAAGGCCGAGATGCCGGCGCCGGAAAAGTTGCCAAACGCCATAAAAGCATTCGCGTATCGCAATGCCTTGCGCGTGGATTCCGGCGTCGATTTTCATTTTCACATGGAGCGTCTGATCGCATCGGTCGATCAGGCGCTCGGCATCGAAAAGAGCGGCAAACCGGCGGAAAAAACGGCGGCAGACGGCAAGCCGCAGCCGGTTTTGGCGAAACGGGCCACCGCACCGGCAAGGGAGATTTATTCGCCGGCGAAGTTGCAACTGTCTCGTCTGTCGGCATATTTTCTCGTCACGGTCGTGATCCTCCTCGTTGCGCACTACTTGATCGTCATGAAACTCGACCTCGACCCGATCTATCTGCGCGTCGCCGCGATAATCGTGCCGGCGGGATGCGGATTTCTGCTGTTTCGCAATATGCGGCTCGGTGTCGGGCCGACAGCGGCGCTGGGACTGGCGGTGGCGACTGTTGCGGTCGCCGGCATGACGACGATCGTCGGCCTGGTCGACGGACATTCGATCCTGCCAAGCGGCACCGCCGAATGGCAGGAGGCATTCGAATATGTCGCCACCATTGCGCTTGCCGCGGCAGCGGGGGGCCTGCTGGCGCGGCTGGTGGTTGCTATGCTCGCCGGCCGCTCGCAATTTTTCTAAAGAGCTTGTCCCCGGCTGACGCTTAACTCTGCAACGCGCGCGTCGTGTCGTCGAACAATTCCTCGACCAAATAGCGCCGCGGAATGATCTTCATTTCCAGCGCATAGCTGGACATGAGCTCGAGCGCCGGTTTGACCACGTCAAAACCGAACGGGATATTATCGATGGCGCCGAGTTTCGGCATCCCGGCGGCCTTCTTGCCGTCGCGCAGCATGCGAAAAACCTCGCGTACCGCGCCCGGATCTGATTTGGCGAGGCTCGCCTTCACCACGACCATGTGGTTGAGCGGTACGGTGCCGTGCTTGCTGTACCACTGCTTCGCCGCCGCATCGGGATCGGCAATGACGCTTTTGAGCCGCGGATCGTTCGGCATATTGCCGCCGAAGATCGCCGCATCGAGCTCGCCTTCGAGCAGCATTTTGAGCATGTCCTTGCCCGCGGCGGCGCGCTCTACTCCCGGCGGATCGCGGTATTCGGGCACATGGGCATCCTCGAACGTCACCCACTTCACCTTGCCGAGATCAACGCCGTAGTCCTTCCACAGGATGCCGCGCAGCCACACGCCCGTGGTCTGCGAGAACGCCCGCACTCCGACCCGGCGGCCGGGCAGGCTTTCCGGGGTCACCTCGCCGCGCTCGGCGTTGTAGAGCATGGTGCCGTGCTGAAAGCGTCCCATCATGGTCGCCGGCAGCAGCACCAGCGGCTTGCCATAGGCTTTGGCCTGCAGATAGGTGGCGAGCGCCATCTCGCTGACGTCGAATTTCTCCTGCCGCACCATCTGCAGGAAGGCTTTGTTGATCGGCTCGACCTCGGTAAAGCGCAGCACCACGCGGTCGGATTTGATGACGCCGTTTTTCAGCGGCTGGGTGTGGTGGTAATTGCCGAAACAGGCATCCAGCGTCTCGACCTTTTCCGCGGTCATTGTGCTCATAACAGCTTACCTCCCAAATTCATTTGATTTTATGATCTGCCGATGGGTTAAACCAGTCCTCGAACTGCGCACAGGAGCATGGCCACTATGCCGGAGGAAGCCGCCCGCGTTACCGCTGCGCAGCTCGCAGCCTTCATCGCCCGGGCCTTCGTCGCCGCCGGCCTGCCGCAAACGGATGCGGAACAGCTCGCCGGCTTTATGGTTGAGGCGGATCTGCGCGGCAGCGATACCCATGGCGTGATCCGCTTGCCGCTCTATGTGCGAAGGCTCCGCGCCGGCGGCGTCAATGCCAGGCCGGATATCCGCGTGGTCAGCAACCGGCCGTCCGCGGCCCTGATCGACGGCGATAACGGCATGGGGCATCTGGTGATGCGCCGCGCCGCGCATGTCGCGATCGAAAAGGCCAAGGCCACCGGCGTCGGCTGGGTCGGCGCGCGCATGAGCAACCATGCCGGTCCCGCGGCGCTTTATGTGACCATGCCGCTTCATCACGACATGATCGGGCTCTATTTCGCCGTCGGCAGCAATAACCACCTGCCGGCCTGGGGCTCAAGCGAGAGCCTGCTCGGCACCAATCCGATGGCCGTCGCGGTGCCGGCTCTGGAGGAACCGCCGATCGTGCTCGACATGGCGCCGACGGTCGCCGCCTATGGCAAGGTTCGGCTCAAGGCGCAGCGCGGCGAAGCGATGCCGGTCGGCTGGATGATCGACCGGGAGGGCAAGCCGCTCACCGATCCGAAGCGCGCCGACGAAGGCCATTTGCTGCCGATTGGCGACTACAAGGGCTACGGTCTGAGCCTGATCATCGGGCTCCTTGCCGGCGCGCTCAACCGCGCGGCGATCGGGCGGCAGGTGATCGATTTCGTCAAGGAAACCGGCAGCGCGACCAATACCGGCCAGGCAATCGCGGCGATCGCGATCGAGACTTTCATGCCGCCGGCCGAATTCAAGCGCGCCGTCGACGGGCTCATCCGGGATATTCGCAATTCGCGGCGGCTGCCGGGTGTCGAGCGCATCTGGCTGCCCGGCGAGCAAAGCCACGCCAAGCTTTTGGACCGCCGCACCCACGGCGTGCCGATGCCAAAGGCCTTGCGCGAAAGCCTCGACGCGGTGGCGGCCGATCTTGCTATCGCGCCGCTGGGCTGACCCATGGCCGCTGCAATACCCGTTGGTGTCGTCGGCCTCGGCCTGATGGGCGACGTCTATGTGCGCCGCCTGGTCGCTGCCGGATTCGCCGTCATCGGCTTCGACGTCGACGCGGCGAAAAACGACCGGCTCGCCCAGATCGGCGCGCAGGCCGGATCGCTGGCCGGCATCGCCCACGACTGCGATCCGATCGTGGTCGCGGTGTTCAATACCGATCAGATCGAGGATGTGGTGGAGCGCGCGCTGTGGCCGGCGGCGGCGGGCAAGATCGTCCTCTGTACCTCGACCTGCGACCCCGATCGCATTGCCGCCCTCGCCGCGCGGGTGGAAGGCCGTTTGCGCTTTCTCGAAGCGCCGGTGTCGGGCACCAGCGAGCAGGTGCGCCAGGGCGACGGCGTCGGGCTGATCGGCGGCGATGCGCGCATCGCCGCCGACGCGGCGCCGGTGCTCGACGCGCTATTCCCAAAACGCTTTCACATCGGCGAGGCCGGCGACGGCGGCCGGGCCAAGCTCGCCGTCAATCTCATCCTTGCGCTCAACCGCCTCGCGCTTGCCGAGGGCCTGGTGTTTGCCGCCCGGCTCGGCCTCGATACGGCGGCGTTCCTTGACGTGGCGCGCTCATCGGCCGCCGCGTCGCAGGTCATGGATACCAAAGGCCCGAAAATGGTCCGCCGCGATTTCGCCCCGGAAGGCCGGGTGCGGCAATCGCTCAAGGATGCACACCTCATGCTCGACCAGGCGCGCAAGGCCGGTCAGCAATTGCCGCTGCTTACGATTCACGCCGAGGTTCTGGAAGCCTGCCTGCGCCACGGCGACGGCGACCGGGACAACAGCATTGTCATCGAGGAAATCCGCCGGCGGGTCACCTGAGGTCGGATTCAGGTGCCCGGCTGCGCGGCGTTAGTTCAGCGCGATCCGAATGTCGCGTGCCCGCCTCAGGTCGGCCGTGTCAGTTCCTTCGGTAAACCAACAATAGATCGGTTCAATCAGACTTCGTGCCTCATCAAACCGCTCTTGCGTCCGCCATAGCGTTGCAAGAGTATTGGCGGCTCGCAATTCCAAGGACTTGGCGCTTTGACGTCGCGCCACGATGATTGCGTCTTTGAGGTAAGCCTCTGCCTCGCCTGCTCTTGTTACATTCAGCGTCAAAAGCAATTGTGCTCGCTGGCGGCAAAGTTCGGCTTCCCATGCCCGGCCCGTCACGTCATTAAGATCAGACAGCGTTTGCTCGACAATCGATAGCGCGGTTTCGTTATCGCCAGACTGAGCATGAATGTCAGCCCGCCAGCTTTCCATCATCGGGAGCATGAAGCCGACGCCCGACCGGCGCGCTTCGTCGATGCCACGCTTTATTTCCCTCTTGGCCTCTTCAAGCCGACCCAGTTCGCCAAGCGCACGCCCTCGGGAAATCACGGAGAGAATTTCGTATAACGAGAATCGTTGTTCTCGGGACATTTCCAGGCTTGTCTCGGCACTGGCAAGCGCGCGATCGGAATCGCCGCGCAGGAGATGAACAACCGAAGTCATGTAATAAGCAAATGCTATGGTGTACGGCTGTGAAAGACCTTTAGCCAAGCCAAGAGCTTCCGATACACGGGCCAACGATTGATCCGGATAGCCCAGAAACCACAAGTCCCAGGACAGGAGTAGTATCGAGGCCGCTCGCGGCTCGACCATATAGAGGCCGTATAGCGGTTGTTTGCCCCCGACCTTCGAAAGCGCGATGGTTTGCTCGAAGTGTTCCCTTGCCGGTCGAAACTCGCCGATAGTGAGCAGCGTGCTTCCCATGACGCGATGAGCAACCATCGACGGAATGGGATCGTCTGATGCCCGCGATCGCGACAGGAACTCATTGGCCATGCTTAGCGCTTCGTCGTGTTTGCCACCCATCCAGGCATGTCCCCACAGCCCAAAAAGAGCTTGGGAATAATTGGGTGCGTTATCCAGCTTGAGGCATAGCGCACGAGCTCGTGCAAACGCTTCGCGGGTTTCTGCGGCTGCATAGCCGCGAACGGCAATAAGCGGGATACCCAGCGCCAACTGAATCTCGCTTTCTTGTTCGTGACGCTTGGGTGTTTCCGGCAAAGCTGCCAGAACCTCCAGGGCCCTTCGAAAATGAGCAATGGCTTCGATATTGGCGGAGTGGGCGAATGCCCGTAAACCGGACGCGTGCCAATATTTCACCGCCATTTGGTGGTCGCCCGCTTCTCCATAGTGATACGCTAAAATCTCAGGCTGACTTTCGACAAGCTCGTGAAAACGAGTTTCAAATATTGCGGCGATAATGGCATGGATTTCCTGTCGTTTGCCCTTCAGCAAAGAATTGTAGATCGCATCACGTAACAGAACATGTTTGAAGGCAAAACGCACCGATGGTGAAATGTCCACGCGATGAATGATGTCGGCTTCCTCAAGCACGGAGAGCGCTGAGTTCAGGTCATTGCCGCCAATTCCCGTGACGAAGGACAACAGATCATAAGAGAACTCTCGCCCAATCACCGCAGCAGTTTGCGCCACTCTCTGACCTGGCGCGACGCGATCGAGCCGCTCCATCAGCGCATCATGCAGCGTCTCCGGAACCTTGAAAAATGTTGGAGGCGACGTTCGCTTGATGTCGCCGTCCCCGGGTCGAGCGCGTACCGGCGTCCGTTGGACGCTGCTTGTTAGTTCCTCTATGAACAATGGCAAACCGTCGGCCTTGTCGATAATTTCGTCGACGACCTTCTGGGGCATGGTTTCGCCACGCAAAAGATCCCTGATCATGGCCGTTACTTCGCCACGCGACAATCGAGTGAGTGAGTGCGTCGTCACGTCCGCACGCGTGAACCACGCCGGCCGGAATTCAGGCCGGCAGGAGACGACAAGCAGGATGCGGGCGTGAACGACCCGGCTTATGGCGAGTTCGAGCAACTCAAGCGTCGACGGATCCAGCCAGTGCCCATCCTCGAACACGCATAGCGTCGGACGCTGAGACGATAACGCCAGTAACATATCCACGAGCTTGGTTATCGTCTTATTTTTAATTTGCTGCGGCGTGAGCTGGGACAATTTTTGGTTATTTTCGGTGGGAATCGACAAAAGATTCGCGGCGAGCAAAGCAAGCTCTATTGAATCGTCGATTGCATTGGAAAAATAGGCATTTAGTTTTATCAGCTTGTCGGAGTTGGAGTCGCGGTCTGTTACTTGGGTCGCCTGTTTGATTTGCTCGATGATCGGAAAGAACGCACTTTGGCTGTGATAGGACGAGCATTGATAGTTCAACAAAAAATGCGGCTCACGCTGGATGCTCGATTTTAGTTCGTGGATGAGTCGTGATTTTCCAACCCCTGGAGTTCCGGAAAGCAATACGACTTGGCCCTCGGCCTCCTTTGCTTTCTGCCACCTGTCGAGAAACAAGCTCAATTCTATTGAGCGTCCGATGAGGGGACTGAGGGAGTCTCCATGCGCCGTCTCAAACCGGCTTGCGATACTCTTTGCGGCAAGCACGCGATACACTTGAATGGGCTTGGTTAGGCCCTTGATCTCCTGCAAGCCAAGATCTTGAAGGTCGAAGGCCTCCGATATCAGAAGTTTCGTCGAGGCTGAGATCAGCACAGAGTTGGGCGTCGCAAGTGTCTGGAGACGTGCAGCAATGTTCGGAGTCTCGCCCACGGCGTCCATCGAGGCCGCAGCGCCGCTGGTTCCGACATCACGGACCACCACGAGGCCCGAGCAGACGCCAACCCGCGAGGCTAGGGTGACGGGCCCTGAAATATTCGTTACCGCGGAAAGAGTATCCAGAGCAGCATGTACAGCACGAACGGCATCATCCTCATGCGCGCGTGGCCAACCGAAAAATGCCATCACGCCGTCGCCCGCGTAGCTCGCTACCTCTCCTCCATAGCGCCTGATCGCCGTACCGCATGCCTCGCGATACGCATCGATAAGTGCACGAAGATCCTCGGGGTCCAATTTCTCCGATAACGGAGTAGACCCAACAAGGTCACAAAACATCACTGTGATCTGACGGAGCTCAGCCTCGCGTTGTTGCCCAACGGCGGGCGACGCCACAGTAATGTCCGAAACCGCAGTTGTTGGATCGGCGGGCTGGCGCGCTGCCGTCAATGCGTCAATGGCCCTAAGCAGTTTCTTGCGATGACCTAAAGAAACTCCAAGTTTTTCGAGATCATTTTCCGTCAAATCCGGAAGGACAGAGAACTCGATATTGTTTTCTGCGAATGTTTCAGCGTACTCATCCAGACCGTGCCTACCCAGCCATTCTGCCAATTCGTTGGTTATAGGCTTCTTCACTGCAGAGGCCCCGGTGCAAGACACTTTAGCCAATAAGCATGATAAGTTCGTGAGACAATTTAATGTCCCCTCTCGTTGATGGGCCTTTAATGCCGCTCTATCCGTGCAATCCTCTCGAGATCGCTCCGGTAGCTAGGGGCCACGCCAGCCTTATAGTCCTAATTCGCAAATGCGCCATAGAATGCGCACCGCTACAGGCCCGAGGTTTTTCGTGCCATAGCGATGCCAAACCGCAATAACTATCGCGCTCGCGCCAGGCCTCTCATGCCACGGCCCGAGCGGTGCGCTTTTCACCGCGCGAAGGAGATGAACCGGCACTACAGGAAAGCGTCTCTCCGACTGCCTGCTCAAGCTCCTCGAGCATCTCCGCCTCGGATTTGAGCAGCTCGTGATTATAGCCTTCCGCCATGATCAATGCCGATTTATACGTCTCCTGAACGACCTTGATACGGTCATTGGCGGGAAGCGCCGCAACGAACGAAATCGTCTCTTCGACATGGGCGACCTCGCTTCCGAGGCAGCTGTGACTTCTCAGGAAGCGGGTCGCATCGACGCCATCCGGGCACAGCGCCTGAACCTTCTCGATATCGGTCTCCTGCTTGAGCGCGGCGATGCGCTCCAGGCAGTATGAATAGCCGATGCAGCCGATCGGATAGTCCTCGGCACAGAGATCATCGAAGCGTTTGCAGAGTGGCCTGATGCCCTCCGGCATGAAGTTAGCGACGAGACGCTCGGCGGACACACCCAGCGCACGCAGATCCTTGAGGGCGAGCCGGTCGTGACCGGTCTCCTCGCGCGCGCGCTCTTCAAGGTAAGCCGCGACCTCGGGCCTCTCCAGCTCCTTGAATCGGCCGGCGGCGCGGCGGAGATTTCGCGGCGTGTCGACCGACGTGTGATAGGCGCCGACCAGGGCGACGATATAGCCGACGAGCGTCGGCTCCGGGCGCGCGAGGCGGTTTTCGATCCCGGCAAAACCGAGATTTATCGAGCCGTCGAGCAGCCCGATCGTGCTGCCCGGCGCGCCCGCCGCCGTCATCGGGGTCGCGAATGGATCTGCCGCTTCCTTCGTCCCGCTCGGAGAATGAAACCAAACCTCACCCGACTCGCGAGCGATGATCGAAAGGTCGCCCGTGACGTTGACCCACTCCGTTACCAGCCGTTCCATTCGAAGCCTCTCACTTCCGAGTTGCTTGCCTGCAATGGTTTCCTGGACGATGCAATTTGGTATCCGGGCCAAACTCTTTTCAAGCCGGAGGTATACCGCCTCACCTTAGACTGAGGCGCAACAGCGCTAGATTCCGTTCGGCGTACAGCCCATCAGCAATTGGGCAGTGTCGAGAAGATTTTTTGGGGCGGCTGTTACTCGGTTTTGGTTCGGCAGCACGAAGACGATTTCATCATCCGATTGCATGATGTAGTCATTATCGTGCTCTGCTTCCGTGATTACGACGGCGCGAGTCAAATCAAAGCCCGCGGCGGCGATCCGCTTTGTGGCTGTTTGAACGGCGCCTTGCGTCGGGAGGTGGGTCTGGGGATCCCGGGCCAACAGCTGATTTCGGAGATTTTGATCGCCCCACGCGTCGACGATTACTTGCGCGAGGGCAGTCGTCGGCTGAAAGGAAAACGCTGGCAGCACCAGGTGTTTTGTTTTTCCCGGGTTGTTGGGATCCGGCACTTTCTTGTGAATAGCCACTTTCAAGCCCTCCCCTATTAAGGCCCGGCACCTTGCCGTCCTATACTTACCTTACACCTCAGGTACTTTAGTTGTAAGAATTTGCGGTGGCAAGCTAGACGAGGCAGCGCGCGCGTCGAGCTACAGTTCCAATTTTAACTGCAATCGCTGCGTTAAATCTAGTTTTCTGATGTCTTCTCCAATTCAGATTCCACCGCGGCACTGGTTTGCAAAGCGGCGTCACGTCGCTGGGGGATCGGCCGCACCATTATTGGAACGATTTGCCCGCCAAAGCGATGTCTGAGGGATTTGGCGATCTCCAAACCTTCAAGGCACCAGCTGCAAAACTCCCGCCCGGCAACGCGTTGAGGGTGCCCTCGACGCTGGAAGTTGTTGACGTGCCGATTCAATTGGTTCGCGGCATCAAACCCGCGTCCGAAGCCGCCGTCCGGGGCAGCAACATGGGCGACGAATAGAAACTCGCCGCGCTTGCCGCCAGCCACCCTATCCTTCATTCGCGCAGAACTGGCCATGGCTGAACCACTTCGAAAGCGTTCAGATGTAACTGCCGGACAATCTCGGTCGCGGTTACAGGAATGCTTGGAGCGATGCCGCAAGCGCGCCGAAACCAGGAAACAAAAAGTAAAGTCCGAGCGTCACGACTAATCCGAGAGTGCAGAATAGCGCGATCGCAACCAGCTCGGAGTCGTTGAGCGCGGCGACGACGTGATCCTGGATTGTCGCGTTTCGGCGAAGTCGGGGATCCATTGGATCGGCCAGGATCAGCCGTTCACGCTGGAAAGATGGATAGTTCATCGGAGCCTCCACTGTGCTGCCGCCTGCCAACATCAAACACATCGCTTTTTGGCGACGGAGGTTTGCTTGACTGATTTGAATGTGGCGGCATTTCCCGCAAATGTCTGTGCCGCGGGTCACAGCAAAAACGTCATTCTGGCAGCGGTTTCCAAGCGGCAATCAGGTTCTTGGGCACAACGCTAGCCGTCAGAGGGCATCCAGGAGTTTACGCAGTGCTTCCGGCTTAAGGATGATCGTCCAGCGATTCTTTAAATCCAGAATGCCCTGGCGTTGCCAAGCTCGCAGGCAGCGATTGACCTTCTCGCGGGTTCCGCCTGTCATTTCTGCCAATTCACTCTGGGAAAGCGAAAGCCTCGTCGCGCCCCGGCCTGCCGGTTGATAGGAGAGCAAGATTTTGGCGAGCCGCACCGGCAAATTGAGGAATGCAATATCCGCCATTCGCTCGTCGGAATGCCGGATTCTGGCGCACAGCATTTCCATAAGCTTCAGGCAAGCCGCGGGGTTGCCTTCAAGAAACGGCAGCACATCCCGGCGCGCCAGGACCAACAGCTGACAATTTGTAAGCGCCCTTGCGTTGGCCGAACGCGACCTGCCATCAAGGAGCGCTATCTCGCCAAATAACTCGCCGGGCCGAAGATCGGCGAGAATAATCTCCTTTCCCCTGACAGTCGGAAATGAAATTCGCACAGTACCGACAACAACCGCCATCATGCTGTCGCCATGGTCGCCGATCCGACATATCGACTCTCCGGCCGAAAAAGCGCGTGACATCGCGTGCGCTGCGATTTCGTTGCGTGCTTTTTCGTCAAGCGAGTTGAATAATGCGCATCTTTCTAGCGCGCTGTGGGCGCGATCGTCCGTTGCACCTTTAGCCATGGCTGTCGCCGCTCCCGCCGAGCCTCTGCCTGTCCTGAATTTTAGCATAACTGCGGGTGCGCGCGTGATCGAATCCACGTGAGAACGATCCGATGTCAGCTTTCGGGATCGTCGCTGTTGCAGATTTGAGCTGCGAGAACAGCGGGCGTGATACCAGGAGTGGTGATTACGGCCACCTATCGGATCAAATCCGCCACCAGCACCGGCACATGATTATATCAAGTTTGCCTGCGCCATGGCGAAGGTGATCAGGACAATAGTATCGTCATCGAGGAA
>Ga0209624_10001376_pt1 | contig 19169 bp, 13 predicted proteins | sample JacPinW_OM2H0_O1_FD_188565 | JGI IMG/M metagenome (GOLD analysis project Ga0209624, IMG submission 188565) | Forest soil microbial communities from Algoma, Ontario, Canada - Jack Pine, Ontario site 1_JW_OM2H0_O1 (SPAdes) (version 2) | ecosystem: Environmental > Terrestrial > Soil > Boreal...
TGAGGTCTGTCATGAGCAAACCGCCATTCGATGCATCTGCGTTGCACGAGAGGTTCGATCGGTTCGATCACGCGCGTCTACCGGAGCGTGTGGTCAATGCACGCGGTGCCGGCGCGCATGGCGTCACGGATTTCGCCGGCCACTTGGTCGGCGATCGGCCCTAGCACCACTTGCAAGCCCGTCGTCCCCGAGCGCAACAGTCCGCGCGAACCCAAGCGCTTCAGCGCCGACTCGTCGATCGCGCGATTGTCGAGCAGTGTGAGGCGCAGTCGCGTCGTACAGGCAGTCACTTCGGTGAGGTTTACGGCACCGCCGAGCGCGCCCACAAAGGATCCGCCGCGACTGTCAGCTTCGATGGGCGCGAGAGATTGCGCCGCCTCGTCGGTTTCCCGACCGGGTGTCGAGAGATTCAAGCGCACGATACAGACGCGAAACACGGTGTAATACAGCAAAAAATACGCGACACCGATCGGAATCAACAGCAGCGGTCGCTGGGCGTGAGTGAAATTGAGCACGTAGTCGAACAGGCCGGCCGAGAAGCTGAATCCCAGGTGCACGCCGAACAAATGCATGATCACCATGGCAAGACCCGTTGCTATCGCATGCAGCGCGTACAGCAGCGGGGCCAGAAACATGAAAGTGAATTCCACCGGCTCGGTGACGCCGGTCAAGAACGACGTGAGACCCAATGACAGCAGCAGGCCCGCGACGCCGGCACGGCGCTCCGGCCGAGCGGTGTGATACATGGCAAGGCAGGCGCCCGGCAGGCCGAACATCATGACCGGGAAAAACCCCGACATGAACGCTCCGGCGGTTGGATCGCCGGCGAAGAATCGGTTCAGATCACCGGTCGCGCCGTGGTAGTCACCCACGATGAACCACGCGAAATTGTTGAGAATATGATGCAGTCCGGTGACGATGAGTATTCTATTCAAGACACCGTAGGCAAAAAGACCGAGCGACCCGGCACCCAAAATGGCCTGACTGGCGGCATCCATGCCGTGTTCGAGGAAGGGCCATGCGTAACCGATCAGGACGCCCAACACCAAGCCCACGACGCCGCTCACGATGGGCACAAAGCGCCGCCCGCCGAAAAAGCTCAGGTAGCTCGGCAGCGTGATATTGCTGTAACGGTTGTAGGCGACGCCGGCCACGATCCCGGACAACAATCCAACCGGAATGCTGAGCTTGGTAAGCGAGCCTGGCGGCACGTGCATCAAGCTCTCCACCGCCCGCGTGGTCACCAAGAATCCGACCACTGCGGCAAGCCCGGCTGCACCGTGGTTCTCGCGCGCCAACCCGACCGCGACACCCACCGCGAACAGCAATCCCAAGTTCGAGAATATGGCTCCGCCGGCTGCGGCCATGGCCGTCCAGTTCAAAAGATCCGGTTGACCCAAGCGCAGCAACAGACCGGCGATGGGCAACACCGCAATAGGCAGCATCAAGGCACGGCCCAACTGCTGGAACCCTGAAAAGCGGACTTTCATGATGTCTCTCCCCCATCCCCGACTGCTTGCTCAATCAGGCTGCGCACCTCGGTCGCGGAACCCAAGTGGAGGCAGCGCTTCGCGAGCTCGCGACATTCCCCGATGCGCAGTGCGCTGATCTGACGCTTGAGCGCCGGTATCGCCGCCGGCACCACCGAGAGCTCGCGAATGCCCAGACCCAGCAATATCGGCACTGCGGTGCGATCAGCGGCCACACCGCCGCAGACGGCTACCAGCTTGCCGGCGGCATCCCCGGCGATTGCGGCGGCCGCGATCAGCTGCAGCACGGCCGGATGCAAGGCGTCGGTTCGCCGCGCGAGTTCAGAGTGGCCGCGGTCCATGGCGAGCGTGTATTGGGTCAGGTCGTTGCTGCCGATGGACAGAAAATCGACTGCTTGAATGAGAACGGCGGCCGTCAGCGCGGCGCTCGGCGTCTCGATCATGGCGCCGAGCGATACACGACCCTCGAGCTTCAGTTCGGCCGCGAGTTCATCGATGACACGTCGCACCGCCAGTATTTCCGACAGGTCCGTAATCATCGGAATCAGCAGACGCATGACGCCGAATGGCTGCACGCGCAGCGCGGCCCGCAACTGCGTACGCATCAAGTCCGGATGCAGCAGCGCGGTTCGCACGCCGCGCAGTCCCAGTGCCGGATTCGCCTCGGGCGGCAACGGCAAATAGCGCAGCGGCTTGTCGCCGCCCACATCCATCATGCGCAGAATCAGCGGCCGCCCGCCTAGCGTATTGGCAATACTTTGGTATGCCTGTACTTGTTCGTCTTCCGTGGGCGGTGATTCTCGATCAATGAACAAGAATTCGGTGCGAAGCAGTCCGCAGCCTTCGGCGCCACTCGCGACAGCGGCGATGGCGTCGGTGACACTGCCCAAGTTGGCGAAGATCTCAACACGCGTGCCATCCAGGGAGTGACATTCTTTGGCCGCAGCCAAGCGAAGTGCGGCGCTCCGCGCGAGGCGCGCTTCCACCGTCGATCTACCCTTCGCCACCGCTTCGGCCGTAGGCGCGCTGTACAGCGTGCCGCTGTCGGCATCGACGATCAGTGTTTGCCCCTCCGCAATATTGCGCAGTTCAGGCCCGAGGCCAATCAGCATCGGTATTTCCATTGCAGCGGCCAGGATGGCAACGTGCGACGTCGCGCCGCCGCCGCTCAAGGCGATGGCTGCCAGTCGCCGCCTGTCAAGCGAAGTCAGTTCGGACGGAAGTAAATCATCGGCCAGCAAAACGGCATGTTCGGGCAATGGCAGATGCATCGGCCGCGCCTCGCCCGCCAATGCCAGCAGTACATGCGCCTCGACGTCCAGAAGATCGTCGGCTCGCTCTCGCAGGCGCGAGTCATCGAGTGATTCGAGCGCCGCGATCGACTGTCGAATCGCCGCGCGCCAGGCGTAACCGGCACTCTTGCCCTTGGAAATAATCTGGTGTGCACCCTCATTCAATGTCGGATCGTCCAGAAACTCAAGATGGGCTGAAATGATCTCTTGCCGCGCGGCACCGCCCGCATTGCGGACTCGCTCGAGTCTGAGGCGCACGTTCGATCGAGCTCGATCGAGTTCTTCTCGTTCGTGGGCAGAACCCGAGCCCAGCTCTGTGACCTCAATTTGGCGCCGTTCAATTCGCGTGGCGCGGCCCACCGCAAATCCGGGCACGGCGCAAACGCCGGCCAGTTCGCCGTCTCGCGGCGGCCGATCGGCGAGGCGCGGCTCTTGGACGGGGACGGATTGATGCGCTGACTCCATGCGCTGGGCCTCCTCGAGACCCGCGATCGCGGCGGCGAGGGCCAAAGCTGCGTCCTTGCCATCGGCCCGCAGAATCAATTCGTCTCCGTGACGCACGCCCAGGGCCATGATGGCAACCACGCTGCGTGCATCAGCGAGGCGGCCGTGTGCGGCCAGTGAAATTTGTGCGTCGAAGGCTTTTGCGCGGCGCGCGAGCAATGCCGCCGGCCGGGCATGCAATCCCTGGCGCAAGGCGATGACGACCGTTTGCTGGCGCGCGCTTGGAGCAGAGACGTCGGCTCGCTGTGTCTGCGCCGTGGCTTGCCGCGACGCACCGATATGCACGTCGAACAACAGCTCGCCCGCCCTCACCGGCCCCGGGGCCCGGCGATGACGAAAAGTTGCGCCATCGGAGGTCACGACGATGGGCGTCATGAGGCTCTTGGCACCGCGTGCCACAACATTCAAATCGAAGCGAATGAGTTCATCGCCGGCCATAACCCGGGCGCCCGGCCTCACCCGCGCATCGAACCCACGGCCGCCCAACTGAACGGTATCAATGCCGACGTGGATCAGTACATCGACGCCATCGGGGCTGCGGATCGACACGGCGTGGCCACTGTCCGGCAGCGTCATGATTTCCCCTTCGCACGGCGCAGCGAGGATGCCGCTGGTCGGATCGATGGCGAGGCCGTCGCCAAGCATGCGTCCGGCAAACACTGCATCGGGCACCTCATCGAGAGGCGCGCACCATCCGTCGAACGGCGCCATGATTTTCAGCACGGTCAGCTAGTCCCCAATCTCGACCCAGTCAAGCGCCCACAGCGGATCAAGACTGGGGCGCGCGAATCGCAGGCACAGATCGTGCCGGCCCGCAATCGGCGGCAGCTTTTGCGCCGGCAGCACCGTGACGCCATCATGATGAGCGGCCGCCGCAAGCGGCAAGACACTGAAGGCCGCGGTGTCGCAGCCGTCGACGTGGACTTCGAGCTCGCCGTCCGGCGTTTGGTTGTCACCTGCGCGGATCTTGGCGGCATCCAACCCAAGTTCATAGTTGAATGGCAGCGCCGCAACCGCTGCGAGTACTTGAGGTCCGTGAGCAAGATCGACGTCGCGATAGATCCAACAGGGGTTCATGATATCGACCGCCAGGGGCGCCTCAGTGCTGCCGCTGTTGCCGTCCGGTTCGAGCAGCAGGCCCACACCATTACTGCACAGTTCGAGCTCGTGGCTCGAGCGCCGTACGCCCGCATGCCCATCCAGACGTACACTCCACGTACGCGAAACTTGATCCGCTCCAAGGAATGTGGCGGCGCGGATCTCGGTGCCGGCCGCGACCTTTAGCGGCGCGGCGTAGAGCATGGAACTCGCGTTCGGCTCCTGACCGTCCAGCGTGTAGCGGATAGCCGAGTCGAGCCCTGCGTCCTTGAGCTCCGTCAAGTTTGATAGCGTCACGCCGATGGCACCGGCAGTGCGCGCAAGCCGTGCATCGATGCCGAACACGCTGTCAGCATAGTCAAGATCGAACGCACGGTAGCGTGCAGACATCGACGCCAAACGCTTGAGGAAATCGGGCCAGCTTCGCTGCGGCGAAGACCAGCCGACCTCCGCCAGCGCCGCCGCACGCGGCAGAGCCATCCACTCGACGCGCCGTCCGCTGCTGATGTGCTCGGTCCAAAGTTCGGCTTGGAGCCCGAGAACATGCCGCTGCTGGATGTCAGTGAGCTGTGAATCATGCGGCTCAAAACGATACACGTCCTCGAGAGAAATGCTAGCAAGGCGCCCCGGCGGCTCACCCGGTAGACTGCTTTGCCGGTGATCGAAATACAGCATCGGGTCCGGCGCGAGAACCGTATCGTTGCCTCTGATTGCCGCCGCGCGCGCGACAGAGGCGCCATGCCAGGACATGACGACGGCATCGCTGGTCAATCCAGGCTGCATGATCTCGTCCCAGCCGACCGCGCGCCGGCCGTGGGCGCGCAAATATCGGCCGATTTTTTGCGTGAAATAACTCTGCAATGCGTCCGGATCGTGAATGCCGAGCCGGCGGGCGCGCGCCTGCACCGCACGTGATGCGTTCCATTCGTCCTTAACCGCCTCATCGCCGCCTATATGAATGTAGCGCGAGGGGAACAATTGCAGAATCTCGCCGAGAACGTTTTGAAGGAACTCGAAGGTGCCGGGCTCGAGATTGAATAAGTGCGAATGCACACCCCACTTGGCAGAGACCGGCAGCGAGGCGTCGTCGCCTGCACCCAAGGCAGGGTACGCTGCGATCGCGGCCGTTGCGTGTCCCGGCATGTCGATTTCGGGAACGATGAGCACATGCCGCTTCGCCGCGAATGCGACGATGCCGCGCACGTCATCCTGAGTGTAGAAGCCGCCATAGGGTTGCGGTGCCGGGGAACCCGGGACACTCGCTGGAATCCGCCAGCTACCCACCGAGGTGAGCCTCGGGTACCGGCGGATTTGAAGGCGCCAACCCTGATCATCGGTAAGATGCCAGTGCAGCACGTTCAGCTTGTGCCAAGCCATCCAATCGATCATGGAGCGTACAAAGGCAGGCGATTGAAAGTGCCGCGACGAATCGAGCAGGAGGCCGCGCCAGACGTACCTGGGCTGATCGACGATGGTTTGCGCCGGGATGGGTGCGGCATTGCGGCCAGGGGGCAAGAGCTGCCAAAGCGTGACGGCGCCGTAGAATAGCCCCGCGCCCGTCGTCGCCGATACAGTAATTCTTTTCGGCGCCACCTCGAGCCGATACGCCTCGGGTCCGAATCCGGGCTCGGATCGGAACGCAATGCGCGCGTCGGCTTCGTTGCCGGCCGCTGTTGCGGAAACGGCCAGCGTCAATCCGTTGGAGCGCTTCCACAGCTCGGCAAGATAGCGAGCCGCGCTCAAGGCATTAGCATCGCCGTGCGGCACTTGCATGACCGTCGCCGCATTCAGCTGAAACGTGCCGCTGCCAGGGATGATCCTTGCGGGCAGCGGTATGACGCCGCCCTGCTGCGCGCTTGCCGGCCGTGCACTTAAAGCGAGGGCAACGGTAAAAACCGCCGCCCTCGCCCCTCGTATCATCCTCGAGTTCTGCACGCTTGACACTCTAACTCATGCCACACGCGCAGGCCGTTCTAAGCCGGTCTACAACTTGAAGCGCGCGGTCAAGTAGTACTGAGCGCCGTTTTTGTAGAATGCACGTGGCTGATCGTCGTTAATAGCAGCGTACTTCAGGATAGGATTATTAATGTTCTGCCCGTCCAACTGCACCGAGAATTGCTCGTTGATGTTGTAAACGAGCGATGCCGACAGCGTGCCAATCGCTTCCTGAGAGAACGCCGTATTTCGATCAAGGCCGCTGAAGAAGGCGGACCGGTAAGTATACGCAACTCGCGCACTGAACATCTTGTTCTCGAAGTAGCCCTGAACGTTGTAAGTGTTCTTCGAGGTGCCGACGAGGCGCGCGTCTCCGTTCGTAATCAACGAGGTCTGCCGACCGTCGGCATAGGTGTAGTTGCCGATGAACCCGAAGTTCTCCGTAAACGCCTGCTGGTATGCGATCTCGGCACCTTCCACACGGCCCTGAGCGTTGACCGGCGTGCTCAGCAAGTAATTCACATTTTGGCCGCCCGCCGGGAACCCATTGCCGAAGCTAAGAATATTCCGCGTGGAGGACGCGAAACTCACATAGTTTTTTAGGTCCATATAAAAGGCCGTCGCCGAAAGCAATGATTGCTTGGCGAAATACCACTCGATTCCGGCATCGAAATTATTCGACACGATAGGTTTCAAGTCTGGATTGCCTCCCGTGCCGCTGCCGGTACCGCCCGGGGTTCCCGGCGGCGTCAGGCTCACGGCACCGCCAAGCTCTGAATAGTCAGCGCGAGTCATGGTCTCAGCGGCGGCGAAACGAGCGACCAGATCCGGGGCCACGTCGATCTTCAAATTGAAGCTGGGCAGAACGTCGGTGTAGGAGTGCGAGATGGGCTCTCCGATGAACGTGTCGAACAGAGAAAACGTCGCGCCCGGCGTGGTGGGATTCACCGCGGCGTAGTCCACAATATCTTCCTGGGTGCGCACGACCCGCAGGCCGACGTTGCCCGCCCAGTTGCTGCCCTTGAAGTCGGCTTGCACGTAGCCCGCGGTATCCTTTTCGTATACCTCGTACATCGAATTGAAGTCGAGGCGCACGGCGGGATCGCGATTCACGTTTGCCGGGCTGTTATAGGCCTCGAGCTGCGCGGGCGTCCAAAACCAGACGTCGGAAGGATGATTGCCGCCAAACGTATCGAAGTTCGACGGATAGTTTGAGAATGTGGAAGGGTACGGCGCCGTACCCCCAGTGGCTGACGGACCTTGACCGACCACGCCGTTCGAGGTGCGGTCGTGTTTGTCATATCGCACACCGAATTTCAGGTCCTTGAAGTAGTCGGTTTGAAACTTATAGGTACCGTCGATCTTGGCCCACTCCTCGGAGTCTTTAACATCCACGAACTGGTCGCCGAATATAAAGCCGAAAGGAACCGGAACACCGTTTGGCGTGGGAGTGGAGTTGTTGGTATTGCCGAAACTAAAACTCGGTGCGGCTCCGAGGCCATTCAGCTGATAGCTTGCACCTGCGCCGGTGCCGGGATTGGTCTCGGAAACGTCTTGTTCCGGCGTTTTGCCGTCGCCCCATGAATAGCCTACTTGCCCCAAGAACGACAAGGAATCGGTGGTATTCCAAGTGCTGTCGAGGTTAACGAAGTGCGCTGTCGCTTCTGAACTAGGCCGCGAAATCTGGTCGTACACACCGTAGGCGGTGCCGGCGACGGGGGCAAATGTCGCAGAGGTCAGCGTATTTCCTGCGATCGTGTACCCAGGCAGGGGCGCCTGACCGGTCCCTTGAGCCAGAACTCTCGAGCCGAAGAACAGATAGTTGTCATTCAAGTTGGGCGCGAGCAGGCGCGATGAAAACGCCGATAAATCGAAGGTCAGATTATCGACCGGTTTGAATTCCACATCGAATAAACCGCCATTGCGTTCGCGCTTTTGCGTGAACTCCGTGCTGCCGACGAGCGCCGGATATTGCACGCCGGAAAGATCCGGATTCGACAGCGCAATAGTGCTGCCCGGCGCAATCGTTTCGTAGCCCAAAATCTCACTGCCGTCGCGCCGCAGATGCCGGGTTTCCGAGAACAACTGCAGCATGACGCCGAAGTTGTTGGCATCATTTTTCCACGCGCCGAGTGCGCTGAACTGTCCGTCGGTTTTGCTCGGGAGCGTGGCGTAGACCGCGCCGGCGGAGGCTTGAACCGTGAAGGGCTGGGCGAAATCCAGCGGTTTGCGCGTAATGATATCGACGGAGCCCGCGACGCCGCCTTCCACCAGCGAAGCGCTGGAACTCTTTTCAACCCTCACCTGGCTGACTATTTCCGACGGCAGCAACGTGTAGCTCACGCTGCGGCCGACCGTACCGGTTTGGTCGAGTACAAACCAGTCCCCGGAAGCGACATAGTGGCCGTTGATCAGCGTCTGCGTCAGGCTGGGATTCGTGCCGCGCATGCTCACTCGGTCGTTCTCATCGAAGCCGCCTTCGTTGGCTCCGGCAGAACTCGTCGTGATCCCCGGCACCCGGGCCAGCGAATCCGCGATGTTCTTGTCCGGCAACTTGCCGATGTCCTCCGCGGAAATGACATCCACGAGGTCAACGGCCGCTCGTTTCGCATCCAGCGAGACTTGAACCGATTGACGGATGCCGGTAACGACGATCTCTTGGAGCGCCGTGTCGTCGGTCGCGGCGGTTGCCGCCAACGCCATGGATGACGGCACCAAAAACGCAAGTCCCAGTGCCGACTTGACCGCCATGGCGATCCGATTCATATAGATATCCCCTGTCCGATTCATATCGATGCCCCCTGTCCTGTCACCAATTTTGTTGAGAGAGTCCGCTGCATCCGCCGGGTGGCTGCTACTGAGCCACACCAATTAAGACCCAATATAATACCAATTACCGGTTTTTGCTACTGCCGTGTAATAAAGACAGCGAGAAATACTAATTTATGTGTGTTTTCAATTGGTTAAATAGAATACCACTTAGTTGTTGTTCTCATAGTGGTATTTGTTTGGTATTATCCGATGACTAAATACACGGACATGCCACCCGCGCCTATGACATCGCTCGCTAAAGCACTTGGCCCACTGGACGGGCAAGGGAATTTGCCGCTCTATCAGGAATTGCAGCGCGTACTGCGAAAAGCCATCGATAGCCGGGTTTTGGGTCCGGATGATGCCTTGCCGTCGGAGCGGGATCTGGCGACGGATTTTGCGGTGTCGCGCATTACGGTGCGTAAAGCGCTCGACGGACTGGTCGCCGATGGGCTCCTTGTCAGGCGCCAGGGAGCAGGCAATTTCGTCTCGGCGCGCGTCGACAAGAATTTCGCGATGCTCACATCCTTCTCCGAGGACATGCGCGCGCGCGGCCGCACACCGAGAAGCGTGTGGCTGAAAAGAGCGGCCGGCACGGTGACGCCGGAAGAGGCCTTGGCTCTGCGATTGAGCCCTGGTACGCCAGTGTTTCGCTTCAATCGAATTCGCTATGCGGACGATGCGCCGATGGCGCTGGAGTACGCCACCATTGTCGCCACGGCATTGCCATCCCTCGAAGCGGTCGATGCCTCGCTGTACGAGGCATTGGAGCGCGCGGGTCACCGGCCGGTGCGCGCCTTGCAACGCTTGCGCGCGGTGCTCATTACTTCCGATCAAGCTGAACTCTTGAAGGCCAAGCCCGGAGATGCCGGGTTGCTGGTGGAACGCTTGGGATCGCTGCCCGACGGCCGAGCCATTGAGTTTTCGCAATCCTTCTACCGCGGCGACACGTACGACTTCGTCGCCGAACTCAGCACATGAACGCGGAAGTCTCGCGATCGGCGGAGCGGACTCGCATGTTTGAGGAAGCCGCTGACGCGTCAAATGCCGTGCGCGCTCAGTTGCAACAGGATGGCGCAAGAATCGCGGCCGTTGGCGCGGCATTGCGCAAATTGCAGCCCCGCGCGGTCATTACCTGTGCGCGCGGCAGCTCCGATCATGCGGCAACCTACGCGAAGTATCTGATCGAAACTCACGCGCGCGTGCTGACGGCGTCGGCCGCGCCGTCCGTGAGTTCGGTGTACGGCGTTCGGCAAGATGTGCGCGGCTGCCTGTTTATTGCCATTTCCCAATCAGGACGCAGTCCGGACTTGCTGGCGTCGGTCGCGGCGGCGAAGTCGTCGGGCGCTACGGTTCTCGCGCTGTGCAACACTGCTGATTCACCGCTCATGGCGGCTGCGGATTTGCTGGTCGAGCTGCGTGCAGGTACTGAGACCAGCATTGCGGCAACGAAGTCCTATCTTGCATCGCTGGCTGCGATTGCCCGCGTCGTCGCGGCTTGGACGCAAGACGCCGCGCTTGACGCCGCGCTACAGCAGTTGCCCGGCCTCATGGACTCAAGCTGGGCGCTGGACTGGTCAGCGGCGCTGCCGGAGCTCGAATCCGCGGTCAATTTGTACGTGGTCGGCCGGGGACTCGGCCTCGCAGCCGCGCAGGAAATTGCGCTCAAGTTCAAGGAAACCTGCGGCATGCACGCCGAGGCTTTCAGCAGCGCGGAGTTGCGGCATGGTCCGTATACTCTGCTTGGCAAGGGATTTCCGGCGCTGCTGTTCGCGCAGCGCGATGCCACGCTTCCGGGACTTGAAACTCTCGCACGGGAACTCGGGCGTCGCGGCGTGCCGGTCTTATTCGCCGGCGGCCACGCCCCAGGTGCTACGCTGCTGCCGACGATGGATGCGGCAGCGGAAATTGCGCCCATCCTGCTCGTGCAGAGTGCCTATCGAATGATCGCCTCGCTGGCGGTGCGGCGTGGTCTGGATCCGGATCACCCACCCCATTTGCGCAAGATCACCGAGACAGTGTAGTGCTCACCGCACTGGTAAATGGCCGGATTCTGGCCGGCGAGCGAATCGTCAGCGGCCAGACAGTCCTGCTCTCGCAAGGACGCATCGAAGGCGTGGTGCCTGCAGCGGATCCGCGATGCCGTGACGCCATCATCGTCGATCTCGAGGGACAGATTTTGCTGCCCGGCTTCATCGATGTGCAAGTCAACGGCGGCGGCGGTGTGCTGTTTAACGATGATCCCAGTCTCGACTCAATCCGCGCGATAGGCGCGGCGCACCGGCGATTCGGTACCACGGGTTTCTTACCCACGCTGATCAGCGACGATCTCGACACCATTGGGCAAGCGATCGCTGCGGTGCAAGCCTCGCTTGATGCGGGCCTGCCGGGACCGCTCGGCATACATATTGAAGGTCCGTTCCTCAACTGGGCCCGCCGCGGTGTGCACGATCCGAAACATCTGCGGCGGTTGGACAATGGAGTGATCTCTTTGCTGTGCAGCTTGCGCGGCGGCCGCACGGTCTTGACGCTGGCGCCGGAGATGACCACGATCGAAATGATTGCGCAGCTTAGCGCAAGCGGCATACTGATTTCGGCAGGTCACAGCGACGCGAATTTTTCACAGACCTCGGCGGCGATCGCACATGGCGTTCGCGGCTTCACCCATTTGTTCAATGCCATGGCACCGCTCGCGCCACGCGAGCCGGGCATCGTCGGAGCCGCGCTGTTCGATGCAAACACTTGGTGCGGCATCATCGTCGATGGGCACCATGTCGACCCGGTGATGCTGAAGCTCGCGCTACGCTGCAAGCGTCATGACAAGTTCATGCTGGTAACCGATGCCATGCCTCCGGTGGGTTCGCCTGAGCCAAGTTTCGTGCTGCAGGGTCGCACGATCCATGTGAAGGACGGCGTGTGCCGCGACGAGAACGGAACCTTGGCCGGCACAGGACTCGACATGGCCACCGCCGTGCGCAATGCGGTATCTCTGCTGGGTCTGGAGATTGAGGAGGCAGCACGGATGGCCAGCGAGTATCCGGCTGCGTTCCTGGGACTCGACCATCAGCTCGGTCGGATTGCGCCGGGCTACCGCGCCAATCTGGCACTGTTGGATGATGATTTGCGGGTGACGCGCACGTGGATCGAGGGCATCGCCTCTTAAATGGCTATAATGCCGCGTGCCTGACCTGCCTGCACCGCAAGCAATCCGCGAATTCGTAGGAGTTGACTGCGATGTCATCCGGCGCGACGTGCTGCCGGACAAGCGGCCGGCCGTTCTGCGCGGCTTCGTCAATGATTGGCCTGCCGTCCGGCACGCATCGGATTCTCCGGTTACCCTGGTCAGGTATCTGAACCGTTTCGACAATGGCAAGCCGGTCGATGCTCAGATGACTCCGCCGCAAGTCGACGGCCAGCACTATTACAACGAGGCGATGACCGGCATCAACTTCATTCGCAATCGTCTGCCGCTGGCTGCGCTTATCGAGCAAATACTGCGATACGCTCACTTTCCCAACCCGCCGGCCGTCGCGGCTCAAAGCGCGCTCATCCGCGATTGCCTGCCTGGCTTTGCCGAAGAGAATCGCCTCAGCTTGGTGGACGACAACGTGCTGCCTCGCATCTGGCTTGGCAACCGCATCACGACTCCCACGCATCTCGATGAATGGAACAACGTCGGTTGCGTGGTCGCCGGGCGCCGCCGTTTCACCCTATTCCCGCCCGAACAAATCGAGAATCTCTATATCGGTCCGTTGGATTTCGGACATACGGGCGCGCCGATGAGCATTGTTTCGTTGCGCAATCCGGACTTCGAGCGCTTCCCCAAATTTCACGCGGCCTTAGGGGCAGCTGTTACGTCAGAGCTGCAACCGGGAGACGCCATCATCATTCCGCCGCTTTGGTGGCATCACGTCGAGTCGCTCGAGTCATTCAACGTGCTCGTGAACTATTGGTGGGATGACAATGCCGAGGACCTCACGCGCGCGGATTCGGGTTTCGATGCACTGCTGCATGGCATCCTCAGCATCCGTGCCTTGCCGCCCGCCACACGGCGAGCGTGGAGCGACTTATTCGAGCAGTACGTGTTCGGCGAGCAAGCCGCGGCGACCGGTCACATTCCACAGGAGCGGCGCGGCATTCTCGGGACACTCTCGGCCCAGCAAATCGTAGCGCTGCGCGCGCAGCTCGTGAAGAGGCTTTCGCGCTGAATTTTTTAGCCGGTGCCGCCGACCTTGAGCGCGTCGATGCGCAGCGTTAATGCTATTCTAGATCACCGTGAATGAATCGCTGACGCCGTTTCACATCGCCGTACAAGTGCGTGATATCGAGGAAGCTCGCCGCTTCTACAAGGACATCCTCGGCTGCGCCGAAGGCCGCAGCGCCGCGCACTGGGTGGACTTCAATCTTTACGGCCATCAGTTCGTCTGCCACTTGAATCCCGATCTGGGCCGCACAGGCAAACTGTCGAGTCACTACAATCCCGTCGACGGGCAAGGGGTGCCGGTGCCTCACTGCGGCGTGGTGCTGCGGCCGCAACAATGGGCTGAATTGGAGCAGCGTGTGCAGCAATCCGGTGTTGAGTTTGTCGTACAGCCGTACACAAGGTTCAAGGGCCAGACAGGCGAGCAATCGACCATGTTTTTCCTCGACCCGAGCGGCAACGCTCTGGAGTTCAAGGCGTTTAAGGACATCGAGGCACAGCTATTCGCGGCGGGCCCTCCGGCCCACTAGACGGGCAGCGGCAGTTCTGTCGCGCACGCCACCCTAGTCGTGATCGATCGACGGTGAGTGCGACCCATTCCGGCTCAGCCGCGGCTCGGCTGGAGTCGCATTATTGCGCTTCTGCGGCGTTGCGATGGTGTCGAAATAAGTGTGCAGCATGGAACGAGGCATTGTCCCCATAGCGATAAATCCAATCGCAACCCTGAATCGCTTGGCCGGCTTGAGATGCGGAAATGTGAATGCGGATGCCAGCCCGCAGAGAACCAACGTGAAAACCTTATCTGTCTTGACGGGATGCAAGTCCGGGCGAATGCGACGCGACAGCAAGCGCAATTTGGTATGGCCCGGACAGAAGCGCGAACGGTCTGCCGAGAAATGGAAGTTGAAATGATCGCCGAAGGCGTGCTGGGAATCTTCTCGCTTGATATCCCGCATGAACATGTGATGCAGCTGCTTAAGCGATTTGATGCCGCTCTCTCCGCCATAGTTATCGCCATGCACGCGGTAGTATCCCAAGATTTCCGGAATCGATAGGACACCGCCATCGAGTCCGGCCAAACCCGTCGTGTAGCCGTCGGGAGCGTGTCGATACAGCTCTTCGTCCGCAATCGGCATGATCTGGTCAAGAAAAGATTTTCGATACGCATTCCCGCTCGCCGGGGGGCCAACATAGTTGCCATAGTTGGCGATTTGCTCACGCGTTGTCATGGATGAAAAATCGTAGCTCGGCAAGAGGAAGCCAAGCGGCTTCAGATTCCGATCGACCTGTTCAAGGTAAAACTGCACCTTCACCGCGTCGTTGCCTTCGAACGCCTGGACCACCTTGGCGACGGCTTCCTTCGTGAGCACGTCGTCGGAATCAAGAAACAGTACGAATTCACCCTGTGCGGCTCGCCATCCGGTATTGTAAGTCGCGCCTTGCCCTCCGTTATCTTGCAGGACCGTGCGAACCCGATCCTTATACCTTGCAATAACTGTCCGCGAGCCGTCGGTCGAGCCATCGTCCACGACAACCACTTCGAGCGGCTCGTAGGACTGTGCGAGGGCGCTATCGATTGCAGCCGCGACGAATTTCTCATAGTTGTAATTGATGATCACGACCGTCGCCAAGGGTCGGTGTTCAGTGCTGGTTGGAGCCGCGATTGCAGACATATTGTTAACATTTAGCGCGCCCAAAATGAAAGTCTCGTTACAGACGTCCATTTCGGCGGATTGTTGAGAAGTGTTAATGGCGGTGCTCTATCCTTCATGTAGGCAAGAACCCCAATAATCATAGCGGCGGGAGAACGCTGATGGCCATTGATATGCAGGTGAACGGTAAGTCCGTTTCGATCGAGGCAGATTCCGACACGCCCCTGCTGTGGGTCCTGCGCGAGGAACTCGGCCTGACCGGCACAAAATTTGGCTGTGGCATAGGCGCATGCGGCGCGTGCAGCGTGCATGTCGACGGCGCAATCACCCGCTCGTGCAGGATACCTGTAGGGTCCGTTGCCGGCAAAGCCATCACCACGATTGAAGGAATTGCGGCGCCAAACGGGACACTTCATCCGGTGCAGCAGGCCTGGATCGATGCGCAGGTACCGCAATGTGGATATTGCCAGTCGGGCCAGATCATGGCCGCCGTCGCATTGATAAAGAAGACCGGGCGGCCGAGCCCTGCCAACATTGACGAAGCGATGACCAATATCTGCCGCTGCGGAACCTATCCGCGCATCCGCACGGCCATCCTTGCTGCCACAGGCCAGTCTATCGCTGCCCGGGGAGGCACCTAATGGGCGTCAAACGCAGAGTGTTTCTGATCGGCGGCGCAGCATTGATCGGCGGCGGGCTGTTTGCCGTTTCCTGGTCCGAAAGAGCGGCTACGCGCAGGGCGGCGAAACTCGTCGGCAAAGACAAGGCGGGCGTGTTTGAGACATGGATCCGCATTACCGATGACGACACCGTCACCATCTTCTCGCCGCATGTCGATTTTGGCCAAGGATCACTCACTGCACTTGCCCAGATGGCGGCCGACGAACTGGACGCGGACTGGTCAAAGATCGTGATCGAATCCGCGCCTGTGAATGCGGCGTTTGCCAACGCGCCGCTGGCAAAGGGATTTGGCGGGGAATTGCTGCCCTTTTCCATTCCCCCCTTTCTGAAAGGACTCGAGGGTTCCACTTTCGCCCTGATCGCGCGCAACATTCCGTTGCAGGTCACCGGTGGATCGTCCAGTGTTCGAGCGACCGGCCAGACAGGTATGCGCGTTGCGGGTGCCGCCGCGCGCCATGCCCTGATTGCCGTGGCTGCCAAGCGCTTAGGGGTCCTCGATGCCGAGTTGAGCACCGCGAACAGCAAAGTGATCCACGCCACGAGCGGCAGATCGCTGCGCTACGGCGAACTGGCCGCTGACGCCGCCGAAATGACGCTTGTCGCCGAGCCCAAGCTTAAAGTCGCAAGCGACTATCGCTTTATCGGCAAGCCGATCCCCCGGCTGGATATTCCGCCGAAGGTCGATGGCACTGCCCGATATGGCATGGATGTGAAGCTGCCCGATCTGCGCGTGGCCACGATAATGGCTGCCCCGGTGCGCGGCGGCAAACTCGACAATGTTGATGCCGCGCCCGCAATGGCGATCAAGGGCGTGGAAAAAGTCGTCAAGCTCGACAATGCGGTGGCGGTTGTCGCCAAGGGTTACTGGCAGGCGCTCACGGGCCTGCGGGCACTATCCCCCCAATTCTCTGATGGCGGACACGGAGCGCTGTCATCGGCCTCCATCGCAGCGGCGCAAGCCGCCAAGATCAAAACGGACAAGCCCGACAATAAAAGCGGCCATGGCGACGTGCCGGCGGCACTTGCGGCAAGCGGCGTCAAACTAGTCGAGGCCGATTATGCCGTGCCATTCATCCATCACGCGATGATGGAGCCCTTCGCACTCACCGCCCATTTCAAGGATGGCAAGCTTGAACTTTGGGGCGGCGTGCAGGATCCGCTGCACACCCGCAAGGCAGCGGCCGAAGCGGCGGATATCAGCACGGATCATGTCACCTTTCACCCCATGATCATGGGCGGTACCTTCGGTCGTCGCCTGCCCGGATTTTGCGAGATCATTGGCCAGGTGGTTCGAATCGCCAAGCAGACGCCCTATCCGGTCAAGCTGATCTGGTCGCGTGAGGAGGAAGTGCAGCAGGGCGCCTATCGTCCGCAGGCATCCGCCCATCTGAAAGCTGCGCTCGACAAGGACGGACTGATTGCCGGCTGGACAACCGACTATGCCCAATCAGGGGATGCTGCGCGTGAAACGCGCTTTGTCTATGACATTCCGGCCTTTGCGCTGCGTCACTATGAATTTACCACCAATCAGCACGATGGCGCCTGGCGCTCGGTCAATTCCAACCAGAATGGTTTCTATTCCGAGAGTTTCATGGACGAGCTGGCTCACGCGGCCGGCGAGGATCCCTATGAATTCCGCCGCAAACATCTGAGGCCAGGGTCGCGTCATTTGGCCGTGCTGGATAGTGTGGCGAAGCGCAGTGGCTGGGGCACGCCGCTTACCACGGGGCGCGGGCGCGGCATTGCCATGGTGGAATCCTTCAACACCATCGTCGCTCACGTCATTGAGGCATCAGTCGGCGACGACGGTCGCCCGCGCGCACACAAAGTGTGGTCGAGTGTGGATTGTGGTCTCGTGGTCAATCCGGATGGAGCCGCCGCGCAGATCATGGGCGGCATCATCATGGGTTTGTCGTCCTGCGTCGATGAAGCCATCACGCTCGACAAAGGCGCCGTGCTGCAATCCAACTTTCACGATTACCCGCTCTTGAAACTGGCCGAAGCGCCAGACGTGGAAGTCCATTTTCTGGAGAGCGATGCCTCAATGGGCGGGCTCGGCGAGCCGGGTGTCCCGCCAACGGCACCCGCACTCGCCAACGCCATTTTCGCCGCAACCGGCAAACGCATCCGGCAATTGCCGTTTCGAAGTCAGGCCAAGGCGTAAATACCGGAGATGCGCCTACGTGAGCAACGGAGCACAAATATCCTCCCGTCAGGAACCGTCAACGATTGGTTTCCGCTATCCAGGCCTTTAGCGGTCGCGTCCACTCCGGCAATGGCTGAAAAAAGGCGCCATGCTTCTTGCCGGTAGAGATTGCCACTTCCTTGAAGGACTTAAGGTGGCTTCTGGCAGCCAGTTTTCCGCACGGGCCAAGTTCGTCGGACGTCTCATAGATCGACAGCAAGTTGCCCCCGAGAATCAAACCCGGAGCATGAGAGACGTCTCCGTCTTCGCATATCGCCAGTATCGCGGTATTGATCCCTGCGAAAGCAAAATCGCCCGAGGCCAACGCGGTTAACTGCGCTCCTCGAGAAAACCCAACCAGGGTAATACGGCTCGGCTTGACGCCGGTATCGAGCAGACGCCGGACCCATGATTTCAGCGTGCCTGCATATGTGTCATCGGGGCTCTTCGGACGCTGATAAGCGATCAGGTTGAAGCCCCCCTCGCTAAACAGGGACTGTTTGATCGCAGGAAAATCGTACTGTCCGTACTTCGGAGAAATTGGCTTGGGGTCATTCCCCTCCACAATCATGCCATGTGAATATATAACGTACCTCTCGTTAGCACGGATCTTGTCTGGAAATTTGTCGTAGATCTCGACGGCTCTGCTGCTGACGGGCACCAGCATGAATAACGCCAACCAAAGCTGAATGCGAAACATATCCCTCCGATCCCCTCTCCAGAAATGGAAACTATATAAGAGCTCAGTCAAGCGAGTCATGAGGGTCGATCCAGCATATTCAGCCGCGCGTGATTTACTCTTCGATCGATATTCGATCTCAAAGCTGGATCGGCTCAAATTCAGCGTTTCAAGATACCCAAGACACCTGCAAGTGACTGATTTTGCACTTATTCATTGACGTGTTGGCGACCTCCCTGTTTAATACGCGGCTCGCATCGGCCAGGTAGCTCAGTTGGTAGAGCAGCGGACTGAAAATCCGCGTGTCGGGGGTTCAATTCCCTCCCTGGCCACCATCTCCAAAAATGTAAGGTCTCACCGCAATTGCAGCCGGTAGCGTACCGTGCCCGGTTCCTCGCCTTCACCATCGAAGACCATCCCGCACTTTTCCATCACCCGGATCGAAGCCGGTAGCGACGGAAACGAATGAGCGATGACACTGCTCAAGCGCGCATCGCCGCGAAGATACCCAATCAACGCTCTAGCAGCTTCGGTCGCAAGACCCTGACCTTCATATGGAGCCAGAATCGAATACCCGATCTCGCACTCCGACGGACGGATAGCTCTTGTGAACGCGCCGAGCGTACCGATCAAAATACGGC
>Ga0209624_10001377_pt1 | contig 19162 bp, 18 predicted proteins | sample JacPinW_OM2H0_O1_FD_188565 | JGI IMG/M metagenome (GOLD analysis project Ga0209624, IMG submission 188565) | Forest soil microbial communities from Algoma, Ontario, Canada - Jack Pine, Ontario site 1_JW_OM2H0_O1 (SPAdes) (version 2) | ecosystem: Environmental > Terrestrial > Soil > Boreal...
CCGCTAGAGCGAGGATCAGGGCTAGCCGGTCGCCAAGTGCGTTGCCAGGCTCGCCGTCCTCAAGATAGATGGCGTTCATTGCCCGGCCACGGCGCAGGTCTAGCAGCGGAACAATCGAGGCTAGACATGTGGCAAGGACGCCGCCGAAACCCGCCACCAGTAGCGGGGTCACCCCCACCGACGTGCTGGCTCCAAGCGTGAAACTTTTTGCGAGGTAACTGGGCGTCTGCGCGAATACCTCGACCGACAAGCCATAGCCAACGAGCAGCCCAAGCACCGTGGCTGCAACGCCAAGGCACACTGCCTGGAACAAGATCATTTGCATGATTGCAGTCGACGTGACGCCACGGAGTCGAAGGTCCGCGATCTCTCGGCGGCGCTCCGGCACGGTCAAAAGAAACGCGTTGAACGTGAGCAGCAAGCCAAGCAGTGCGCTGATCGCAGCGAAGAACAGACTTGCCTGTTCAAACGGGCGCAGCGCCTCGTGCAGCAGCGAGACGTCCTGGTTAGCCGGGGCTACCGTCAACCGTCCAGCAGCGATATGGGAAAGCTCTGCGCGCACCCGCGCCTGCTGGCCCGGTCTTGCCTGCACCAGGATGCGTGTCAAACGATGCGGCAGGCCCGCAATGCGCTGTAGACGTTCAAGAGGCATCACCGCTACCTGTGCTTGCCAAAGCGCCCCGGCCGTTTCGGGTCCGAGTACGGTGTTGACCCGCAGCGGCGTTGCACGGCCCCCTAGCTCAAGCGAAACGATCGGGCCGGTCGACTGCACTGCTATGCGCCGTATCCCAAGTGCCTCGGCGCTGGCCTTGCTTAGACCTATGCCTCCCTTTTCGAGAGTCGCAATAGGGAGCGTATGGACCAGCCCATCAAGGACCGCCAGGCTGATCTCCGTACCGGCGACGTTCACAGCCACGCTCGCGCCACTCCGTGACACGATCGTCGCGGTCTGTTCCAAAAGCGGTGCGGCATGCCGCACCCCTTGCAGGCTTTCTACGCGACTGAGCATGCCTTCGGGAAGACCTTCGGGACCACGCGCGCGCAGCTGGAGATTGGCTGGCCCAATCAGCGCGCGATTGACTTCTTCAGCGGAGCTAGTGACGCTCTGACTGGCGACCGTCACAGCAAAGAGGAGAGCCACCGCGACCGCGATCCCCAACCCTGCAAACAGCTCCTGGATCGCCTGCTGGCGGAGCCTCTCCCGATAAAAGAACCGCAACCCGGAAAGACTCATGAAGGCCTTCGGGGAAACGCTCTCGAAGCGCGTCACGCTGTTCACTCCCGCGCTACTGATGAGTGCGGCGTCTCGCCTGGGGCCTCGCCCTCAACCAGGACACCATCGAGCAGCGTGTAGCGCCTGTCCGCCAGCGCGGCCACCGCTGGATCGTGGGTGACAATCACTACTATCGCGCCACGATCCCGGGAGATCGAGCGCAACAGCTCAACGATCTGGGTGCTGCGCGCGCTATCGAGGCTGCCCGTAGGCTCATCAGCAAGGATCAATCCGGGTTCGCACGCGAGTACCCGTGCGATTGCAACGCGTTGGCGCTCACCGCCGGAGAGCTGGCCCGCGGCGTACTCCAGACGATCAGCGAGCCCGACACGCTCGAGCCACGGAACCACACGCTCTCGTGCGTCGCTTACCCCGACACCCGTCACGATCAGCTTCTCTGATGCGTTTCTGATCGTCGAGCTGCGAGGCCACAGATGGCTGCGCTGGAAGATGAATCCCACCTCGTGCATCAGATATCCGGAGACCTCGCTCTCCGACAGCGACGCGAGATCGCGTTCGCGGTAACGGATAGCGCCCGCTTCGGCGCGGAGCAATGCCGCCATCAGCAACAAGAGCGTCGTCTTACCCGAGCCACTCGGTCCTAGCAACGAGACCATCTCACCCTGCGAGACGGACATACTCACGCCGTCAATCGCACGCACCTCCTCACCGGCCCCGCGGTAGTGCTTGACGACCTCCTCCAGTTCAAGCACGTCGCCCCCTGCCCGCGCCCCAGCGTTTGGGGCTGCTCACGCGGCGCTGCTCCTGCTCCTGCTCCTCGCGCGCTGCAGCGAAAGCAGAGCGCCGGCCTCAGGGCTCGTCTTGCCGCGCAACTCACCACCAGCCAAAGACAACGAACGGTCGGCGTCCGAGAGCCCACTACCATCACCGTCGCTGACCAGGATCGCGATGCCCTCGTCGGCCAGCGAGCGCAAAAGCAGCACGATCTCATCCCGCTGAAGGAGGTCGATCCCCTTCGTAGGCTCATCGACGACCAGCAAACGCGGTCCGAGGACAAGCACACACGCAATCGCGACCCGCACCGCCTCGGCACCGTCAAGGTCTCCCAGCATAAGCTCGCCGCACTGTTGGACGCCGACCCGTTCAAGTGCTCTGTGGGCACGCAGATGTGCGTCAGGCCCCGGCACGCCACGTGCGAGCAACCCCGCGCAAACGTTGTCGGTAACGGTTCGTCCGTTAGGCACACCCACACCCTGGCGGCAATAGCCCACACCGTCGCCCAGCGCCGTCGCGCCCCGGCCATTCAGATTAACGCCATCGAACAGGACCTCGCCGGCGTCTGGCCGGTCGACCCCGGCAGCGACCGCAAGCAGAGTGGAACGCCCAGAGCGGCGCAAACCCCAAACCGCAACGAGTTCGCCCGCATTGATCTCAAGCGATATCTCCCGCAACACCTCGACGCGACGCGATCCGCGCACGTGCAACTTGCTGACACGCCTCAGCTCGAGCAGACTCATGTCGGCTCCTTACGAGCGAGAGCCGCAAACTCGCGGCGAGCGTACTCAACCCACCCCAGCGTCGCCGCCATGACACTGCGACCATAGGCCGACGCCAACCGATCCCCGAGCCCGGGAACCGCACGAGCAGGAAACTCGACCGTCGTGGGTATCCGCGCGCCTTTATCGTCCAAGCACGCGCGCTCATAGCGCTCCAGGATCGCCAGCGCCGTATGCGGCTGCTGCGCGAAAGCCCCGAGCTGGCGTGCGAACTGAAGCGTGCGACGAGAATGTTCACGCGCCTGCGCTATCACCCATTCCTCGTACGCACGTACCCCCTCTCTAGTAACGCGATAGTGCGGCTTGGGCTGGCGGCTCGCACCGACCACTTCCGTACGAGACCCCTCGACCTCTTCGATCAGCCCCTTGTCCTTCAGCGCATTGAGCGCCGCATAGATGTTGGACTCGCTGCCAATCGGCACCACGTCCCCATACAACCGCTCATAACGCTTCCACAGCTCGAACCCGTAGCTCGAGCGTTCGATCACAAGGCCCAGGACGGTCCAATTGACCGGCGAGCGCATCGGAAACGAGCGCTCCTTCTTTACCCCTGCCCCCATGAGTGCGAAATACTAGTCGGATTCCGGCGGACAGTAACGGGGCGTCTCCGACTATGGCCGATACCGTTTCTCTAGATCAGCAGCCCCCTATCGGCCAGACCGTAGACTGCCATGCAGGAGGATTTGGTGGAACAGTTCGAGGCTATCGTTGTGGGCGCCGGCCCCGCAGGATCGAGCGCGGCCTACCGGCTGACGCGCGCGGGTGCCCGTGTGCTGCTTCTCGACAAGGCGCGCTTCCCCCGCGAGAAGCCGTGCGGGGGCGCTATCTCCACACGAGCCGCGCGTGAGCTGCCGTTCGATCCACAGCCCGTGGTGGAGCACGTCGTAGACCGGATGGAGCTGAGCTACCGCGGCGGGCGGCCATTCGTCCGCGGTAGACACAGCCGACTGGCATACATGACACAACGACGACGACTCGACCACTTCCTCATCGAGCAAGCAATGGACGCCGGCACCGATTTCCGCGACGGCGCGACGGTGACTGAAATCTCCGAGCGCGGCGCACGCGTAGATGGTCAGTGGATCGAAAGTGATCTGCTGATCGGCGCAGACGGCACTAACGGACCCACGGCCGGGTCACTAGACCTCGCCGACGAACGCATATATGGCGTCGCGCTCGAGGGGAACCTCGCGCATCGCCTGACAAACCCGGAACGCTGGCAAAGCACGGTCGTGATCGAGCTCGGCACGATCCCCGGCGGCTACTGCTGGATCTTCCCCAAGGGCGACCACATCAACATCGGGGTAGGTGGCTGGCAAAGCACAGGCCCCACACTGCGCAAACACCTGAAAGAGTTCTGCAAGCGACGAGGATTCGATTACTCCATGCTCCAGAACATGCGCGGGTATCGGCTGCCAGCACGGCACCCCAACGCTGGACTCGCGCGCGGAAGGGCGCTACTGGTCGGCGACGCGGCAGGGCTCGTCGACCCTCTGTGGGGCGACGGAATATACGCGGCGCTCGTCAGCTCCAAGCTCGCATCCGCGGCCGCGCTAGACCTCCTCGCCGGCCACACCACCGACCTCAAGCCCTACGCCCAGTCGATCGTGGCCGAGCTCGGACTGATGACCGCCTTCGCATGGGACGCGAAGGCCGCATTGGACCGCTTCCCCCGACTCGCGCTCGCGGCCCTGGTCAGCACACCAGGATGGCGCATAGTCGAAAACCTGCTCCGCGGGGAGATCCGGGAGCCAGACCTAGAACAAGGCGCCACGCGAATCGCTATACGAGGCTTTCAGGCCCTAGGACAACGCGCAGGCTGGCCCGGCGCCAGCTACCGGACAGAGACCGCCGGCATGTCTAAAAGCGGCGCCCCACAGACAGTCATGGGCCGGACCCATCCTGCCGGGCATCACGCTAGCTGACCTCGGCCGGCTGGTCGATCACGGTCAGCTCGACGTCGCCCATCAGACGGCGCGCCTCGCGCGGATCGATCAGCCCCGCACCCAATCGCGCGGTCGACTCCGCCCCGCAGGCGACGCCGAAGCGCAGGCACTGGTCGGGGGCGCGACCTTCGTATCTAGCGGCCAGGTAGCCGGCGAGGAAAGCATCCCCTGAGCCGCTGCGGGCGACCGGCTCGCGCGGTTCGATGCGCGCCCGCTTCAGTCGCTTCTGGCCATCGACGACGACCTGCGCGAAGCAGCCGTCGGGGAGCGTCATGATCGCTTCGCGCGGACCCAGCGACGCGATCTCCGCCACCACCAGCGCACGCTCGTCCTCGCCGGAGAACTCGTGGCCCACGAGCTCCTCCGCCTCGAGCACGTTGGGCGAGACCACATCCGGCTCCGCGCGTACTGCCTGGCGCAGCGGCTCACCGTCTGTGTCCACCACCGTGATCACATCGAGGCGCTCGAGATCCCTGATCAGCGACGCGTAGATGTCGGGGTCGACCCCGCGCGGCAGCGAGCCGGCGAACACCACGATCGCGGCACCCCGCGCCAGATACAGCAGCTTGTTGGCAAACAGCTCGACCTCGCGCGCCGACACCGACGGACCACGTTCGTTGATCTCGGTCTGTTCGCCCGTGGTGGGGTCGAGCACGGAGGTGTTCGTGCGTGACTCCTCCCGGATCCGCACGAAGTCGTTGAGGATCGACTCCTCGGTGAGTTGCTCGACCAGGTGCGTGCCTGTGGCGCCACCGGCAAACCCGGTGGCGATGACCGGCTGTCCCAGTGCCTTCAGCGTACGAGCGATGTTCACGCCCTTGCCGCCTGCCATCGTGCGCTGGTCGACCGTGCGATGGCGCCGCCCGAGCCTGAAGTTGGGTACCGCGAGCGACTTATCGATGGCCGCGTTGAGCGTGACCGTGATGATCATCCTGGCTGCCTACCCGCCTTCCGGCATACTGAACGGCAAGAGCTGCCCCCGGTATGCACGACACTAGGCTAGCGAACCAGCTCGCGGAGCCCCCACGCCACCTCCCGCAGCCGCTCAGCCTCTGCGCGGGCTGCCGCCGCGGGCTCCCCGCCCGCTGTGTGATGGGCTCCCGCGATGCTGCGCGAAGCCGAAACGAGACCGCCCGCTGGCCCTGGTGCGAAGGCCGGCGCTAGATCCTCTACGCGGCCTCCCTGTACGCCCACTCCCGGTAGCAGGAACGTGGTGTGGGGCATCAGCTCACGCGCCCGCTCGAGATGACCGGGCTCTGTCGCGCCCACCACAGCACCGACATCGCTCAGACCCGCCTCACCCACGCCCGGCGCACCGAGCTCCGCGACGAGGGCCGCCAGGCGTTCCCACACCGTTTCCGACTCCGAGAGCGTCAGGTCCTCGATGTCAGCGGCTCCCGGGTTGGACGTGCGCACGAGCACGAGCACGCCGCTGCCAGCCGCGCGTGCTCCGCTCACGAACGGCTCGATCGCATCCTTGCCCATCAGCGGATTGACGGTCGCCAGATCCGCCCCCAGGCCCTCAATCCGTCCAAACGGGCTGTCTTCGCCACCGAACAGCGCCCCCGCATATGCACGCGCGGTCACGTCGATATCGCCGCGCTTGGCGTCTGCGATCACCAGCAGACCGGCGCCGCGGGCGTGCGCGACGACCGCTTCCAGCGCCGCCCAGCCGGCGGCCCCCAATAGCTCGAAACGAGCCAGCTGCGGCTTGACGGCCACACACGCCTGCCCGACAGAGTCGATCAGCGCCCGACAATGCGCCAGCACCGCCGCCGCAGCCAGCTGCGCCGGCGGAAGATCGGTTGGCAGCTGCACGCCCGCCTGCGGCCACAGCGCACCCAGATCGGGGTCGAGGCCGAGCACGATCTGCGACTCGCGCTCGGCAACCCGGGCGGCCAGCGTGTCGCCGAAGGAGAGCGCTGTGCTCAGCGGGCCTTCACCGCGCTCTTCAGACCGCTACCCGCCGTGAACCGCGGTACCCGTGAGGCCGCGATTTGAATGCGCTCGCCTGTGCGAGGGTTGACCCCCATCCGTGCCCCGCGCTCGCTGACATGGAACTTGCCGAATCCCGACATAGTCACCTCGCTGCCCCTGCGTAGTGCGTCCTCCACCGTGGCAAGCACCGCGTCCACGGCCCGCGAGGCATCCTGCTTGGTCAGATCGGCGCGATCGGCCACCTGGTCGACCAGCTCGGACTTTGTCACTTCGCCCTCCTCATTCGTGAAACGTTGCGTTCGAAGCTAACACCGCGTTCGGACAAGCGCATCCGCAAGAATACGCCTGTGGCAATCGCTCGCATCTCATGGATCGTGACCGTATTGGTGGCGCTCGTCACCGCGCTGCTGCTGCTGCTGTCCGGCTACGACGGCTACGCCGGGCTTGGTCTGGCGGTAGCCGGCTCGGCCGCAATCAACCTTCGCTGAGCCACGCCAGTAGCGCGCGGGCGGCGCGGCCACGATGGCTGATCTCGTCCTTTTGCTGATCGCTGAGCTCGGCCATCGTCAGGCCCTGCGGCCCGTCGTCGGGCAGGAAGGCGGGGTCGTAGCCAAAGCCCCCCTCCCCCGCCGGTGTCTGCGCGAGTTGCCCCGTGCAGCGACCCTCGAATGTCCGCTCGACAGCGCGGCCAGGATCGACGTAGGCGATCACGCACACGTACTCCAAGGGGCTGCCCGCTGGCACCTCTTGCAGCAGCTTTTGGAGGTTCTGCTCGTCGGTGGCGTGCTCGCCGGCGTAGCGTGCCGAGCGCACGCCTGGCGCTCCGCCGAGGGCCGCCGCGGCGATGCCTGAGTCATCGGCGATGCTCACCTGGCCGGTAGCGACCGCTGCGGCGCGTGCCTTGCCGAGCGAGTTCTCAGCAAACGTCTGGCCGTCCTCTGGTGGCAGTTGCACGCTGTCGGGCAGCGCTTCGATCTGCCAGGCGCCACTATCAGCACCACTGAGCAGGCGTGCGAACTCGCGCCGCTTGTGCTCGTTGTGCGTTGCCAGCAGCAGCTTCAAGACCCGGTAGCGATCGCCTGCTGCTGAATCGTGCGCAGCTGCTCGATGCCTCCTGCGGCTAGTACCAGCAGATCGTCGAGATGCGCCCGCGACAGCGGTGTGCGCTCGGCGGTGGCCTGAACCTCCACGAGGCCGTCAGCGCCGGTCATCACGACATTGGCATCGACCTCCGCAGTCGAGTCCTCGGGGTAGTCGAGGTCGAGCAGCGGCACCCCGTCGATCATCCCGCAGGAGACCGCTGCAACGGACTCGCTCAAGGGTGAGCGCTCGAGGCGCTCTTCGCCCTGCAGTCGCGCGCACGCGAGCGACAGTGCCACGTAGGCCCCGGTGATCGACGCGCAGCGAGTGCCGCCGTCGGCCTGCAAGACGTCGCAGTCGAGATAGATGGTGCGTTCGCCGAGCGCCTGGAAGTCGACCACTACCCGGAGCGAGCGGCCGATCAGGCGCTGGATCTCGATCGTGCGCCCATCTTGGCGCCCGCGGGTGGCGTCACGCTGCTTGCGATCGCCGGTGGAGGCGGGCAGCATCCCGTACTCAGCTGTTACCCAGCCGCGCCCCTTGCCGTTCATCCAGCGTGGCACGCCCTCCTGCGCGGATGCCGTGCAGATCACACGCGTCTCGCCGACGGAGATCAAAGCCGAGCCGGTAGCCGTGCGCACGAACCCCGGCTCAATCGTGGTTGGACGCAGTCCGTTTGCCGCGCGGCCGTAGCTGCGCTGTGTTTGCTCGCTGTGCATGCGGGCCATCATTCCAGAGCGCTACGGTCGGGGCATGTTGCGCGCGCTGGTGCTCTCCAACATGCTGCCCGACGCAGCGCATCCAGAGCGTGGGCGCTTCGTGCGCGACCAGGTGGCGGCGCTGCGCGAGCTCGACGATCTGGATGTGGAACTGCATGAGTTCGCACCCGGCGGGAGGGCACTCGCGCACGCGGCTCTTGGGCTGCCGCGACGTTACGGCGCCCGCAAGCTGGCGCGCGCTCGCGGGGCACCGCCGCGCTTTGACGTGGTGCACGCGCATTTCGGGCTGACCGCGTGGCCTGCGCTTGCGATCGGGACCCGCGTGCGAGCGCTGACGGTCCACGGGACCGATGTGCGCCACCCCCGCACGCGGCTTGCCACCGCGGCGGTGCTGCCGTTGATGGAGGTGCTCGGTGCTGCGTCCGCGCCGCTCGTGCAGGAACTGCCTGGCCGGGCTGCGCGGCGACGGGCACTGGTGCTGCCGTGCGGCGTGGACATGGAGCGCTTCCGTCCGTTACCGCGAACGCTCGCGCGCTCACAGCTGGGACTCGACCCTGCCAAGCCATATGCGCTGTTCGCAGCCGACCCCACACGCGCCGAGAAGCGCCACGATCGCGCTTGCGCACTTGCAAACGCGGTGGGCGTGGGCCTGCTCACGCTCGGCGGGGTCGACCCTGAGCAGGTTCCGCTGTGGGTGAACGCCGCGAACGCCGTGCTGGTGACGTCCGAGCGCGAGGGCTTTGGGCTTGCCGTGCTGGAGGCGCTGGCCTGTGACGTACCGGTGCTGGCGACACCCGTTGGCATCCACAGCGAGGCCCTCGAGCAGCTCGCCGGCACGCTGTGCGCGCCGTTTGAGCTCGCTACCTGGCGGGCTGTCCTTCAGCCATACCTACATAGCCCCGACCCGCGCATCGATGGTCGTGCGCGTGCCCGGCTTTTCTCGGCCCAGGTGATGGCCGCGCGCGTGGCGGACGCGTGGCGAGAGGCCGTCGAGCGCAGCGCCTAGGCTGGCTCACCGACCCTGGGTTGGCGGACCGAAGCTCACCAACTGACGGACCGGCGATCACCGACCGGGGTTCACGGACCGACGGTCTGGGTAGCATAAATCGGCCGTGGATCAAATATCTGGCACCACTACCCCCGATGCTCCAGCACAACCGGCGCAACAGGCACAGCCGGCACAGGAGCCTCCCGCGGGAGCTGCACCTATAAACGAGCCGGGCAGCTTCCGCTCGCGCGGCAGCGCCCGGCGCCGTGCGCGCTTCCTGCGCAGGGCGCGCGAGCTCGGCTATCGCGACCTTGGCGGGCTGGTGTTCAACCTGCACCGCTTCGGGCAGCGCAACGACGCGCTGGTTCTCGCCAAGCTGACGACGCTCGGGCACATCGACACCGAGCTGCGCGCGCTGGAAGGCGTGCTGGGGGAGCGTCGGCCGGTGACCATCTTGCGGGAGGCCGGCATCACAGCTTGTCCTCGGTGCGCGGCGATCCACTCCAGCGAAGATAACTTCTGCCCGAACTGTGGATTCTCGATCAGCCACCAAGCCGATCTCCCCCTAGCGGCTCCCGCCCCAGTTTCCATGCCGGCCAGTGCACACGCACCGCTGCCCACGCAACAGCCGCCGTCACCGTCGCCGTCCTCGGCTCCAGCCGCACCATCGACGCCGCCGAGCGACGAGGACGGGCCTACCGAAATCATCAGCCCGCCCGTATCGGGCTCGTGAGCGCCACCACCTCACAGCCGCCTCACGCAGGCACCCCGCACGGCGGCACGCCCGTCGGCGCCCCCTCGCCCACCACTGGCGGTGAGGCATGTCCGGTGTGTGGTGCACCACTGCACCCTGAGCAGTCGTGGTGCCTGAGCTGCGGCGCTGCCGCCCGTACGCGTCTGGCGCCGGCCCCAAGCTGGAAGCGACCGATCGGTGCGTTGGCAGTCGTGGTGGTACTCGCCCTCGGGGCGCTCGCGGCCGCTCTTGTGAGCCTTGCCGGAGGCTCGGCGCCGGTGCCTGCCAGCACCACCACCGTGACCACGCCGGCAGCGGCTGCCCCGATCACGACAGTCCCGACCACTCCAACGACTGCTAGCACTCCCACGAGCACCGCCCCTAGCAGCACCACGCCGGGGACGACCAGCTCGACGACGCCGGGCACGACCAAACGCTCGATCGAAAAACGCACCGAAGAAGCGCTGCGTAAAGCGAGCACTGGCAAAGTCCTGCCCGGCACGGGATCCGCTGGCTAGGCATCTGCACTACCGGCCGCAACCGGGAGCGGGCAAGTAGCACACAAGTGGGCCCGGTAGATACGGTTCCGGCGATGCGCGACCCTTCCTCGGCGAGTATCCACAACGCCGACATCGCAGTGGTGGGCGCGGGCGCGGCTGGGCTGTATGCCGCACTGTGCGCCGCGCGTGATCACGCAAACGTGGTGCTGATCTCGGCCACGCCGCTGGCGCAGACTGCCAGCTACTGGGCTCAAGGGGGGCTCGCGGCGGCGCTTGCAGCAGATGACAGCTTCGAGCTGCACCTAAAGGACACCGAGCTCGCGGGCCGGGCGCTGGTGCGGCGTTCGGCGGCGGAAGCCTTGGTAGGCGAGGCACCCGACCGCGTACACGATCTCCAGGCTCTGGGCGTGCGCTTCGACGGGGACCGCTTCGGGCAGCTGGCGCTGGGGCTGGAGGGCGGCCATTCGGTCAGGCGGGTGGTTCATGCGGGCGGTAGCGCCACGGGCAGGCGGGTGGTGCGCCAGCTCTCAGCGCTCGCGGCGGAGGAGCCGCGCATCACGGTCTTTGAGCGCGCCCGTGCGCAGGCGCTGTGGACCGATAGGGACTCGGACGACAGGGACGCGGACGCAACTGAGCCAAGCTGCCGCGGGCTGATCTGCGACGACGGGCGCGTGATCAACGCGCGCGCAGTGGTGATCGCCACGGGTGGCGCGGCGGCGCTATGGTCGCGCACGACCAACCCGCCCGGCTCTCAGGGTGTGGGGCTGCTGCTGGCCCACGCCGCTGGCGCCACGCTGGCAGATCTGGAGCTGTTGCAGTTTCACCCTACGGCGGTCATTGGCGTACCTGGACGCGAGGGTTTCCTCGTAACCGAGGCGATCCGCGGCGAGGGGGCAACGCTGCACGACGCAAACGGCGAGCGTTTTGTCGATGAGCTGGCACCCCGCGACGAGGTCTCACGCGCGATTCAAGCGCTGCTTGATGAATCGGGCGAACAGTCGGTGGGGCTTGACATGCGCGCGATCGACCCGGCGCACTTCCCCAACGTGGTCGCCTCGCTGCGCGATGCCGGGCTGGACCCGACGCGCGAGCTGATTCCCGTGGCACCGGCCGCGCATTACATGATGGGGGGCATCGTCACCGACCTGCACGCGCGCTCGACGCTGCCCGGCCTGTATGCGGTGGGCGAGTCCGCCTGCACCGGCCTGCACGGCGCCAACCGGCTCGCGTCCAATTCGCTCAGCGAGTGCTTCGTGTTCGCCCGTCGCGCCGTCGCGGACGCGCTGGCCGCCGAGGCGCCCAAGTTCGCGCCTGCCAGCGAGCACGATCTGCAAGCCCTGCGCGAGCTGCCCGCGCCGGCGACGGCCGAGGCGGCGACCAGGGCCGCCCTGTGGCAGGACGCGGGCGTTGTGCGCACCGGCGAGGGCCTGACGCGGCTGCTGGGGGACCGCCATCCACTCGCCCGTCTGATCGCCCGCTGTGCGCTCGCACGCACGGAGAGTCGCGGCGCGCACCTGCGCGCGGAGTACCCCGAGCGCGACCCCGCGCTCGATTACCGCCACGTGACCGTGTGTGATGAGCAGGAGATTGCCTGGCAGAGCTGGGCTTGACCTGCGGAGCGGTCATTCACTCCGCGGGAAAATCCCACTCGGCGTTGTGGATCGCGCTGATCTCCTCAACCACGAGACCGATCAGGGCCTGATACGCCCAGTTGTTGACCATCCCGCCTTCGTTGCGCAGATTGTGTGCTTCCTCGCCCACCGTCTTGATCCATCGCTCCCAAGGCGACGGTGGAACTCGGAGTCGCAGCTGACCCATGACCGCCGCAGACGCTATGTGTCTCGCCGTACGATGAAAATCGCCCTCAGCGGCGAGGGCGGTCGCTGCCGCGCCAAACTCGATGAGCCGTTGTGTGACACCTATCCAGTACCTGTACTGCTCGTCTCCGTCTACGTCCTGCCCTCGTGGCGCGTCACGGTAGCCGCGCTCGACCGCGTGTAGCGTGCGCGTGAATGCGGCATCGGCCTCAGCGTGGTCATCCGGGTTGTCCACCACCGTGGTGATGGCGGTCGCGATCTCGTTGGCCACTCGGTAGCGCTCTTGTCGTATCGCCTCCTCGATACCGGCAACGCCAACGCGCGTCGTCACACCAACCTTCTTGTCCTCGGTCGGCAGGACCCGGAAATAGATATCGCGGATGCTCTCGGCAGCGAACCATGCACCCTGCCTGGGCGCCATTGCCTTCAGCTCGTCCTTGCTGGGCATCTCCCACATTTCCTCGAGGTAGAGATCGTGGGGACGAGGGCTCAGCCCGAAGTAAGAGGCATCGCCGTAGCGGCCAGCGTGGACCTGCTCGCCCGCCACCCCAGTCGTATGAACCACCGCGATGAAGTCTTGGCTATCGCGCTTGCGGCGTGCGAAGACGTAGTCGAAGCCATCTCGTACGTCCTGGCCACCAAGCGCATGGAACGTCGTGGCGACGAGGGCACAGCGGCCTACTGACTGATCGGCCACCAGCTGACTTAGATGACGGCACATGTAGGCGACTACGCGGATGTTTGACCCGAACACAGCGCATCAATTCGATGCCCTGAAGCCCACTGGAGAGCGTCAGTTGAGGCATGTAGAGCGCGAGACCCCTAAGCGACATCGCGGACAGGGCAGGCATTCGGCTCCAGTGGCGCCTACATAAGAAAATCGTTCGCTGCTCTTTAGGTCGATCCTTTCTAATGGGTGGCGTGTTGTTCGTACTGGGACGGAAGGTTTCAGAGCAAACGGTGTCTTTGAGGAATGGCGGGTGTGCTCCAAATGAGACCCGAGCTAGAGAGAGGGTGAGGAGTAGTCACCATGTATCAGTTCAGTCGAGCGATCTACCGGGAACTTGCTTCCGAGATCGCGCCGCCACCGCCCGGTGCGCCATCGAGCGCCAACCACGCCGCCGTGCTGCATGCGTGCGAGCAGGTAATCACCCGCCTGGCTACCGATCGCCATTACTTCGCCCGCCCTGCCCGCACCCTGTTCCTCGACATCCGTAGCTACTTCCCGATGTCCGCTCAGGGACACGTTCGTCTGGTAGTCAACCGCTATATGGGCTACGCGGAGCTGTTCCTTGCTGAACATCCCCACGAGGGCTACACCGCCGTCAGCGGTGCGCCGCCGCAGTGCCGCGCCACGACCCGCAAGGGCGCCGCTTGTCAGCGCACGCCGCTGCCGCACAACGGCTACTGCCCATCGCATCAACATCTCGCCGACACCGAGGATCGCGAGCTGGCGGCAGCGTGAGCCTCGCGTAGTCTGCGGGCCATGCTCCTGGGTGTGGACGTTGGCGGCACCTTCACCGACGCGGTCCTGCTCGACGACCGCGCGGCGGTCCATACCGCCAAGGTCCCCTCCATACCGTCGGAAGAGTCGATCGCCGTGCTGGCGGCTGTGCGTCTAGTGCTCGAGCGAGCTGGAGCACGCCCACAGGATGTGGAGCGCTTCGCGCACGGCATGACGGTCGCCACCAACGCGCTGCTCGAGGGTCACACCGCGCGCACGGCGCTGCTCGCGACGGCGGGCTTTACCGACGTGATCGAGCTGGCGCGCCAGAACCGTGCGCACCTCTACAGGCTGTGTGACGCGATGCCCGCGCCGCTCGTGCCCGCGGAGCTGCGCTTTGGTGTGCCCGAGCGCATGGGCCCCGATGGCCCGTTGCTCGCGCTCGACCCAGCTGCAGCGCGTGCGCTGATCGAGGAGCTCGCACACGCCGCGCCGCAGGCAATAGCGGTCGCGCTGCTTCACTCCTACGCCGACGCCAGCCACGAGCGCCTGCTCGGCGCCCAGATCGCGCAGTTGCTTCCAGGAGTGCACGTATCGCTGTCATGCGATCTCGTGGGCACTTTTCGCGAGTACGAGCGCACAGCAACGACCGTGCTCGACGCAGCCCTATCGCCGCTGCTGTCCTCCTATCTGAAGCGCCTGTCCACAGACGCGCGCACGCTCGGTCTGTGCGAGCCGCAGATCATGCAGTCCTCAGGCGGGCTCACCGAGGTGCAACACGCCGGCGCGCACGCAGCGCTGACCGTGCTCTCCGGTCCCGCGGGCGGCGTGGGCGGAGCGCTGGCGCTGAGCCAGCTCGCCGGCGAGCCAGAGGTGCTGTGCTTCGACATGGGCGGGACCTCCTGCGATGTGTGTCTGATCGACGGTGGCCAGGTGCCAGAGACCGCCGAGCGCACGATCGCAGGACGACCGCTGGCGCTACCGGCACTGGATATCCACACGGTGGGCGCCGGCGGCGGGTCGATCGCATGGTGCGACCCCGGCGGCGCGCTACGCGTTGGGCCGGCATCGACGGGAGCCGACCCGGGGCCCGCCTGTTATGGCCGCGGCGGCGAGCAGGCGACGGTCACCGACGCCAACCTCCTGCTCGGGCGGCTGCTCGAGGACTCCCCCCTTGCCGGTGGGCTGTCGCTCGATCGCAATGCCGCCGAGGCCGCGATATCGCGGCTGGCGGGTGAGCTCGATCTTGGATTGCTGGAGTGCGCGGAAGGCATCGTGCGCGTCGCCGAGGCGGAGATGCTGGGAGCGCTGCGAGTGATGAGCGTCGAGCGCGGCATCGACCCACGGGGCTTTGCGCTGATGCCGTTCGGCGGGGCCGGCCCGCTACACGCGCTCGCGCTGGCGCGTGCCCTTGGCATCTCTCGCGTTCTCTGCCCACGCGCGTCGGGCGTGCTGAGCGCGCTCGGCCTGGCCGCCGCCGCGCCACGGCGCGACATCGCCCGCACGGTCATGCTCGGCGCGCCGGGCGCGCAGGCGCTGTCGGCATCCGTGCTTGCCGAACAGCGCGACGCGCTGATCTACGCAGCAAGCGCGGCACTCGCTGACGTAGGCCCCACCGACACAGAACCCGGCGACGGAGCACTCGCCGACGCAGCACTCGCTGACGGAGCCCTCGCTCACGCGGCGCCCGCTGAGGCGCCTGCGCGGGTGCGCGTGCGTTATGAGCTGCGCTATCGCGGGCAGTCCTTCGAGCTCCCCATCGAGGAGGAGCTCTCCACCCGCCCAGCCGCCGCTGATGGCCACCCAGCCGCACTCGACCCCGAGGGCCTGCGCGCGGCGTTCGCTGCCGCACACGAGCTGCGCTACGGCTATCGCGACGAGGACGCCGACGTGGAGCTCGTCAACATCCGCGTGTCCGCCTGGGGCAAAGCCTCGACGCTGCGACCAACCATGGCGACAAGCGACGCGCCGGTGACCGAGGTACGCGAGGTCTTCTTCGACGGCGAGCCGACCGCCACCACCGTTCTACGTGGCGAGCTTGCCCCCGGCAGCACCGTGTCCGGCCCCTGTCTGTGCGCGATGCCCGAGACGATGCTCTTGATCGCACCCGGCTGGTCGGGCAGCGTCGACGAGCACGGAACCATCCATCTACGCGACGCGGCCACATGAGCGGACTGGACCCGATCGAGCTGCGAATCGTCACCGGCGCGCTGCGTGCGGCGTGCGACGAGATGGGCGTCGTGCTGATCCGCTCGGCGCACTCCTCCAACATCAAGGAGCGCCGCGACGCGTCCACCGCGCTGTTCGACACCGACGGCCAGATGATCATGCAAGCCGAGCACATCCCCGTCCACCTCGGGGCGATGCCCGCGGCCGTGGCGTCGGTGCTCGGCGAGCACCACTCCCCCGGCGTCTCCTGGATCCTCAACGATCCATACGCGGGAGGTACTCATCTGCCCGACATCACCGTCATCACGCCCGCGTTCGACCACGCGAACTCCCAACTAATCGGCTTCGCGGCCAGCCGTGCGCATCACGCCGACGTTGGCGCATCCGTGCCCGGGTCGATGCCAGCCGACAGCCACACCCTGGATGACGAGGGCGTGGTGATCTCCCCCATGCCCCTCAGTGAGGAAGCGATCGAGTCCCTGGTGGCGCGGATGCGCCAACCGCAGGAGCGCCGGGCCGATCTGCGCGCGCAGATCGCCGCCAACCGCACCGGCTGCCAGCGACTGGCGGAGATCGCCGAGCGGCTCGGCGCGGACGGGCTGCGGGCGGCCACCGACGCGGTGCTCGACTACTCCGAGCGGCGCACGCGCGCCTGCCTGGCATTGCTCCCAGACGGCGAGTTGCATGCCGAGGATGTGCTCGAGGGCCAGGACGGCGACCTGCTGCTGCGCCTGCGCGCAGTGATCGACGGCGAGCGCGTGCTGCTGGACTTCTCCGACAGCGCACCACAACACGACGGCAACCTCAACTGCCCGCTGGCCGTCACCCGCTCTGCCTGCCTGTTTGCCGTGCGCGTGCTGACCGACCCCGACATCCCGTCCACCGCCGGCGCTTACCGTCCGATCGAGGTGCGCGCCCCGCTGGGCACGATCCTCAACGCCCGTCCCGGCGCAGCCGTGGCGGCGGGCAACGTGGAGACCTCCTCGCGCGTGGCCGACCTCGTGCTCAGTGCGTTCGGACACGCGCAAGGACAGGGCACGATGAACAACCTCACGCTCGGCGCCGGCGCAAGCGCCGCGTCGGGCGCGGCCTCGAACTCCGGCGCGGGAACTGCAGGCTTCTCCTACTACGAGACGCTTGGCGGCGGTCAGGGCGCGTGCGCACACGCGGACGGGCCGAGCGGCGTGCACGTGGCGATGAGCAACACGCTCAACACGCCAATCGAGGCGCTTGAGCGCGAATTCCCGCTGCGGGTGGTCGAATACGCCCTGCGCCACGGATCCGGTGGGGAAGGACAGCACCGCGGCGGTGACGGCGTAGTGCGCGAGCTGGAAGCACTCACTGAGATGACCTTCTCGCTGATAGCCGAGCGCCGCCGCCATGCACCCCACGGCGTCGACGGCGGCGAGTCCGGCATGCCCGGGGTCGATCTGCTGGACGGTCGGCCGCTGCGATCTAAGATCACCGGCATCCTGCACGCAGGCCAGCGGCTGCGCGTTGAAACCCCCGGCGGAGGAGGATTCGGACATGCCTGAGAACGACAACGTCGCGCCCGCCGAGCACGAATCGCCGCCGGAGTTCGGCTCTGTCGGCTTCCTCGGCCTCGGGATCATGGGCTCGCGGATGGCCGCAAACGTCGCTCGCGCCGGCTTCCCCTTGAACGTCTGGACCCACACCCCCGGCAAGGCAGCCGCGTGGGCGGCGGAGCAAGGTGCCAACGCGCTGTCCACTCCCGCCGAGGTCGCCGAGCACAGCGATGTGGTCGTGAGCATGGTTGTGGACGGGGAGCAGGTCGCCTCCGTGCTGCTCGGCGAGGGCGGCGTCATCGAGGCCGCCCGTCCTGGCCTTCTGTGCGTGGACATGTCCACGATCGGCCCTGCCGACACGCGCCGCATCGGCGCCGTGCTGGGCGAGCGCGGGGTGGGCATGCTCGATGCTCCCGTTACGGGATCGTCCCCCCGCGCGGAGGAGGGGTCGCTGACGATCATGGTGGGCGGTGAGCGCGCGAGCTTCGAGCGCGTGCGGCCACTGCTGGAGAACATGGGCCGGCTGATCGCCTATGTGGGCGAGCTCGGACAGGGACAGATGCTCAAGCTGATCAACAACTCCCTCGGCGCCGCCAACGCCGCAGCGATGGCCGAGGCGCTGCTGCTCGCGCATGCCACCGGGATCGATCTGGACGCACTCGTGGAAGTGACATCCGCCGGCTCGGGAGCGTCCGCGCAGCTTGCGCTCAAGTCGGGGGCGATGCGCGAGCACGACTACACCACGCTGTTCAAGACCGCCCACATGCTCAAGGACGTACGCCTGTGCCTTGAGGAGGCACAGAAGGCGGGCGTGCCGTTCCCGTCCGCCGGCCACGCAAGGGACGTGCTCGCCGCCACGATGGGCCGCGGCCACGCCGATGATGACTACGCGGCCATGATCGAGGCCGTGGAGGGGTTCGCGGGTCGGCGCTTGTAGCACGTCCGCAGCGCCACATTGGCTGGGTGGCAAAAAAAAGTCGCTATTTGCAGGGGATTTGGGATTTCGGTCCATGTTTCGTATGGTTAATGCATCGCGCCGTGTTTCCCTCTGGGCGACCTGCGCTGTTTATATCTGTCGTTCCCCTCACTCCGTTCTTTTCCTATGCCAATTGCTTTCAAAGAATGGGCTGTCACCGTCCGCGCGCTGGCGGAAGGCGAGCAGCTCCTAACTCTCCGTAAGGGCCTGCCGCCGGCTGCCAAGCCCTTCAAGCTCCCCCACGAGCGGTTTTTCCTGTACCCCACGTTCGATCACCAGCCCGGTGACCTCGTGCGCGAGTCTCATCAGCCGGAGCTGCGCCGCGCTCTCGAGGAGGGCGTTTGGAGCGACGGCGAGCCGCCGCTGCATACATTTGTCTCAGGCGCCCCCCTACAGCAGCCCGACCGCGTGCGCATCCGCGCGTGGGCGGAAGTCACCGATCACTTCACGATTGTCGACCCGCGATGTGTGGATGCGCTCTCCCCCTTCTACGTGTGGACACCCGACTACGCCGAAAAGCGCCTCGGCTGGCGTGG
>Ga0209624_10001378_pt1 | contig 19150 bp, 20 predicted proteins | sample JacPinW_OM2H0_O1_FD_188565 | JGI IMG/M metagenome (GOLD analysis project Ga0209624, IMG submission 188565) | Forest soil microbial communities from Algoma, Ontario, Canada - Jack Pine, Ontario site 1_JW_OM2H0_O1 (SPAdes) (version 2) | ecosystem: Environmental > Terrestrial > Soil > Boreal...
ACTAAAAAGAGAGCGCAGACGGCAGTGGGGAGCAATTTTCTCATCGTACAGTCTCCTTGGTAAGGCTGAGGATTAGGACGGCGGTTTTGACCGCGAAGTTGTTGTGGAGATTGCGTTTTTCATCCTTTTTCGCAACAGTTCACAGGCAACCCTTTGAGGCTCATCGCTTCAACGTATACGGGAATTCGAAGACAACACCGGCGATGGGGATTACGACATTAACCAAGTGAGCCTTCTTGTCGCTTTCAAAGTAAACGCGGCCCCTGGTCGCTTCATTTGGTGAGATCGAAGTTGCGGCGAGATGCTGCTGCATCTCGGCGTTGTCTGCAGCTTCCTCACGATCCGTCTTCTGCATTTCGGCGTTCTGGATTTCGGGAGCGTCTGCCGCGCCTGATCCGGGTGCCTCAGGATTGTGGCTGGCGAAATGTGCCGCTGGAAGTTTAGGCTGCGGCGTGATTTGGGGAGAAGATGTCGCTGGAATTGGTTGAGCTGGGGGGAGATTCAACTCGGCCGGAGGAACATAAAGGAGAACTTTTGGTTTGGGGCTCACTTCTTCGATGCGGAAGTCTTCGGGGCTGACACTGAGAGGCATGTCAGTGTTGTTAGTAATGCTGACGTCGGCGCGGGTGTAAATACCCTCCCGAGATATGGAGACCATGACGGTGAAGCGTGGAGTGGCGAGGACCTTATAGTTGCGGCCGTAGAGGGTCTTGTTGACGCATCCGGCATTTGGCTCGCAGCGGAGGACATTATCCGGGAGTATTGTCTTCGGAATACTGGCCGCAAAGCAGGAAGCCGTAGAGCTAACGATGACAGCGAGAAGGAACTTCGAAGCGGATGTCATACGGTGTCTCCTGCGATCACAGGTAACGTAACAGTTATTAGTGAGGTACAGAATTACCCGTTAGTTGTACGGTTAAAACGCAAAGGGTTGCAGCGTGCGCGTTGGCGTCGCGTGCAACCCTTCGTAGATGGTCTGCGGTGACGGAGCTTCGCCGCGTTATGGTGCGCCGTATGACCGGGAGATGTTATTAGGCGGGCTGGATATTCGCAGCCTGCTTGCCCTTGGGGCCCGTGGTGATGTCAAAAGTAACCCGCTGACCTTCCTGGAGCGACTTGAATCCAGAAGCGTTGATAGCCGTGTAGTGCGCGAAGAGGTCCTCTCCACCATCCTCGGGGGTGATGAAGCCGAAGCCCTTTGCGTCGTTGAACCATTTGACTGTGCCTGTTGCCATTGTGTTTCCTGCTTTCCTGAGGGCGATATATTTCGTCCTGTGCTCTAAGGGTAGCAGGATGTGAGCGAATTTCAATCAATAACGTTACAAGTTTCTGATCATACGATGAAAATGGCGTACCGCAGGTTTGGGGAGCATGCTTGTTACCCGGGCGTCCGGCCGTTATATTTGCGGTTCGGTGCGATTAGCCTGGTTTCTCGTCGTCGGTGGTTGAAAGTCGTTTCGCAAAGGAAGAAACATGACCCACAGATGTTTTCGCCTCTTTATTTGGATATTTGCTTGCGCAGTCACAGTCTCTGCTCAACAGAGTGAATCAGGCGCAGGCCGGTGGAACGTGCAACGGGCGAATGACTGGTATGCGAAGCAGCCGTGGCTGGTGGGCGCGAATTTTATTCCTTCGGATGCAATCAACGAGTTGGAGATGTTCCAGGCAGAGACCTTCAATCCGAAGCTCATCGATAAGGAACTCGGGTTGGGTGAGAGCATCGGGATGAACACGATGCGGGTGTTCCTGCAGGATCAATTGTGGAAACAGGACCCGAAAGGATTCACAGGGCGCCTCGATACATTTCTCTCAATTGCCGAAAAGCACCACATACGACCGCTATTGGTGCTGTTTGACTCATGCTGGGAGACAAATCCGCACCTTGGACCGCAGCATCCGCCGATTCCTGGCGTACACAACTCAGGCTGGGTGCAGAGCCCCGGGAAAGAACGGCTGATGGACAAACGAGTCGAGCAGGAGCTCGAGGCTTACGTGAAGGGCGTGGTGGGAGCCTTTGCAAACGACGATCGCGTGCTGGGCTGGGATATTTGGAACGAGCCCTCAGGCCGCGGCGGCGACACAGTACAGGACGAACCGGCCAAGGTTGCAAGGGTAAATGAACTGCTCCCAAAGGCGTTCGCGTGGGCGCGCTCGGTTCATCCTACGCAACCGTTGACGAGTGGAGTCTTTGACGGCAACTGGAGCGATCCGGCGAAGGAAAGCGCGACGACGAAGATCCAGCTGGCGGAGTCGGATGTCATCACGTTTCACAACTATGGATGGCCCGAGGAGTTTGAGGCGCGGATTCTGGAGCTGAAACCATTGGGGAGGCCGGTGATCTGCACGGAATATATGGCCCGAGGGAATGGGAGCACCTTCGATGGAAGCCTGCCGATTGCGAAGAAATATAACGTTGGGGCAATCAACTGGGGGCTGGTGGCGGGCAAGACACAGACATACCTGCCATGGGACTCCTGGCAGCGGCCGTATGTGCTGATTCAACCGACGATCTGGTTTCATGAGGTGTTTCGGGAGGATGACACGCCGTATCGGCAGCGAGAGGTGGATTTGATTCGGCAGCTGACCGGAAGAGGAACTGAAGCGCGAAAAGAAGGCGGCGCTGACGGGCTTCCGATGCGATGATGGATGGAAGATTTGCGACGCAAATAGAATCTGAGTTCTGAGACGCGAGACATAGGCCCTTGTGTAAATCTTAGGAGACAGATCGGTGAGGTAGACATGCTGCTTAGTCTGAATTCGCGTTTTGTGGGAAATGTTTACATCATCCAGTGCACTGGGCGAGTGATTCTGGGTGAAGAAGTAAAGGCGCTGGAGGCGGCACTGGAGCAGGGGTGCAGAGAATTCAGCCGATTTGTGCTTAACCTGACGGAGGTCAACCGGCTGGACAGCATTGCGTTGGGACTGCTCGTGCGCTATGCCGAGCGGACGAGCCGCGCGGGAGGAGGCGTAAGACTAGCGGGCTCGCCGCCCTTTGTGGTGAATGTGTTGAATATGACGAAGCTTTCAGGGATGCTGCTGAGCTATCCCACCGAGGAAGAGGCGATTCTTTCGTTTTTGAGGCAAAAGACGGCGAAAGGGCCGAGCGAAAAGACTGGGCCACCGGTTCTGGTGGTGGATGACTCGGCAAATCTATGTGTTTTTGTGAGGACTGTGCTGGGGCAGCATGGGTTCGATGTGAAGTCGACATGCTCGTTTCGGGATGCCAAGATTTTGCTTGGGGTGGAGGGGGTGGACTTCATCGTAGTGGGGCCGGGGACGCCGCAGCTATCGGCAGAGACGGTTGTGCAGTCGCTTTCGGCGCTCGCTCCGGAGGCTAAGGTGGTGCGGCTGCCTGCGGACTTCAAGATACAAGATGCACGGGAGGCTACGGACGCGCTGCTGCAGATGTTTGGTGTGAAAGGGGAGTTGGGAATCTAATGAAGCGGCGTGAGCTTTTGAAGTCGTGCCTGGCCGCCGGGGTGGGGGTTTCGGTGGGGCCGGTAGCGATTGCGGCGGGGAGTGCGGTTCCGGGGATTGGAGAGGATAGGGCTTCGTGGGTGGTGATGCTGGACCGGGTTGCGAGGCCTGTGCTGGGGGCGCTGAGTGAGCGAGAGCTGAAGGCTGCGATGCCAGTGAAGGCGTTTGCAGGTCGGGAGCAGGATAGGCGGAAGTGTACTTATCTGGAGGCGGCAGGGAGGACTTTGGCTGGGATTGCTCCGTGGCTTGAGCATGGGGTCCGAAGCGGCGCTGAGGGAGAATTGCGGGAGCGGTACTGCGAGATGGCCCGGCAGGCGATTGCGGCGGGGGTGGATAAGGGATCGCCAGATTATCTGGACTTTGGTGGAGATCGGCAGACGATTGTGGATGCTGCGTTCCTGGCACTCGCGGTGGTGCGGGCTCCGCGGGAGCTGCGTGACAAGCTACCGGTCGAGGTGAGGAAGCAACTCGCAGATGGGTTGCGAGCTACACGCGGGTTATTAGCGGGGTTCAACAACTGGCTGCTGTTTGCCGCGATGATTGAGGCTTGCCTGTTTGCGCTGGGAGAAGACTGGGACCGGATGCGCGTGGATTATGCGCTGCGAGAGCACCAGAGCTGGTATCTGGGAGATGGGACTTATGGCGATGGGCCGCACTTTCATTGGGACTACTACAACTCGTTTGTGATTCAGCCATTTCTGCTGAACTTGATGGATGTAGTGGGTGGGCAGGAGCCCGGGTGGGCGGCGATGAAGGAGGGTATCGTCGCCCGGGCGAGAAGATATGCGGCGGTGCAGGAGAGGATGATTGCGCCTGATGGGACGTATCCCGTGGTGGGGCGATCGATTGCTTACCGGTGCGGCGCGTTTCAGCTGCTTGGGGAGATGGCTCTGCGCGAGACGCTTCCTGAGGGAGTTGCTCCGGCGCAGGTGCGGGGGGCGATGACGGCGGTGATGCGGCGGACGTTGACGCCTGCGGGAACGTTTGACGAGAAGGGATGGCTGAAGATCGGGCTCGCTGGACATCAGCCTTCGCTCGGAGAGCCTTATATTTCGACAGGGAGTTTGTATCTGTGCACGGCGGCGTTTTTGCCTCTGGGGTTGCCGGCGGAGAGTGCTTTCTGGAGCGGAGCACCGGTGCCGTGGACTTCGGTCAAGGCCTGGCGCGGCGACGACGTGATGGCAGATCACGCGGTGGACGGGTAAGGTACCCCGTCCACCGTCAAAAGTACGCAAAGGCATAAATATACTTAGCTAACCCAAGTTTAGAATAAAGGAAACCCCGGCCAGCGGCTGGCCGGGGTAGTGTGCTACGCTTCGGTTGTCGTCTTACTTGCCCGTCTTGGGAGACGGAGTGTAGACGATTTCGCGTTCGCTTATGTTGGGATGCTGCTTGGCCCAAGTAGGCTTTGCGAAGGTGCCATCACGAGAGTCACGATAAATTACTTTGGGTGTATGAGTTGCCATTTTGAGCGGCCCTCCTTGGGCCGGGGTTAATGGTGATCGGTTGTCCCCTCGGCTTCGTGGTGAGACACGGGCCGAAGGGGGTAGCCTGCCGCATCCTTTCGGAGACAGGGAATCCCGTTAGCAGTCTTGACTGCTCCATGCTTGACTTTTTGAGGGGGTGCCCGTAGGCTAGAGAATATCGAAGGCCCTCAGCGGTCTTGCACAAATTTCGAGTTTTTCAATCGAGGCCCACTTACTCAAGGTGGGCCTTTGTGCTGCGTGAAAATAGGTCTCCGGCAATACTCGACAGGATAGCATACCGAACAAAAAGAGAAAAACTTTATACTTGACTAACCCACCAACAAGGCCTATTCTGGGTTAGTCAAGGTGAAGCCATGAGCGAGATGCCTAAAACCCTAATCGAAGCCATCCGGTACTTTTCGGACGAACAGACCTGCATCAACGCTGTCGCGACGCTCCGCTGGGAAGATGGGAGCCCGGTATGCCCCAAGTGCAATGCGACTCAGGAGAAGCGAAATCACTACTGGCTGGCTGCTCAGAAGCGTTGGAAGTGCCATGCTTGCCGAAAACAGTTCAGCGTCAAGGTGGGAACCATCTTTGAGGACAGCCCGATTGAGTTGAGCAAATGGATGTGCGCTCTATGGCTCCTAGTGAACTGCAAAAACGGAGTCAGTTCGTATGAAGTCTCCCGCGATCTCGGCATCACTCAAAAGAGCGCGTGGTTTGTTCTACAGCGTCTTCGCTTCATCTTGAAGGATGTAACCCTTGTGAAGATGGGTGCGAGTGGTACACCCGTCCAAATGGACGAATCGTTTCTGGGTGGCAAGCCAAAGAACATGCACCGCAGCCGTCGCCTCAAGCTAAGAATCTCTGAGCATGGCTATGCCGATAAGACGACCGTATTCGGAATGTTGGAGACGGGTACCCGTCAAGTGCGCGCTCTGGTGATTCCGAACGTAAAGCGGACGACACTACAGGCTGCGATTCTCGATAACGTCGGCTTCGGTTCCACGGTGCATACCGATCAGTGGCCGGGATACGACGGATTGGCCGCGAAGGATTTCGTTCACGCGACCGTGAATCACATGGAAGAGTATGTAACGGCTGGAGGGGTAAACACTCAGGCTATCGAAAATTTCTGGTCGCTGTTAAAGCGCGGATTGAATGGAACCTATGTAGCTGTTGAGCCGATGCACCTAGACCGCTACTTGGATGAACAAATGTTCCGGTTCAATAATCGGATTGGCCACAATGATGGAACGCGCTTCATCAAGGCGCTGTCGCAGGTCGTGAACCGTCGTCTAACCTATGCGGAGTTGACGGGTAAGGAGGCGGGCTCAGAAGCCTAAGCACGGCCCTTTGAGGGGTCGTAAACGAATCGAGTATGAAGAGAAGGCTTCGTTGCTTTGGAAGCCTGGATTGCGGCGCGGGAGGAAACCGCGCCAGCCTTAGCGATCTTTGATAAGGCATCCGTGAAAGCCGTCTGAGAGTCCTGTGGTTGCCGCCCCAAGTTTTTCTTAGACGAATTGGATGACGATGACATATAACTATCCCTCTCGGCTTTAGCCGATAGCGACCCTACCCGAAGTGTATCAGGGAGGGAAGGACAATGGCTAAGGAAAGCGAAAACACAGCGTTCACACTCGTATTCCGCAAAGGACTCGCGGAGCGGAACCGTCTTCCGATTGAGCAGGTCATTAAGACCTTGCAGGAATTTCAGGAGATGATTCGAGAGGTGGGGCGGCAAGTTCAGCGTCGGAACGGCATTGAGAATGCTGATGGAGATTTCGGCATTGAATTGCTTGCTTCGCCTACAGGACTTGTCTTCCGCAAGGGGAGCCTTAAAGCAAATGCGGCCGTTACGCGCGATTTGGCCAACGCCCAAGAAACACTGAGCCTCATCCAAACCAACGTTCGTTCCTACTCCAAACCCGTGCTCACGCAAATGGAGCCAACGGACGCGGTTATTGCCAGAAGAATGTACAAAATTGGCGAACTCCAGCGCGAAGCGAAAACAGAGCTTGCCGTCGTTGTAAAAGTAAGCAAGGAGCGCGCCAAGACAGCCACGCTCACCGAGAGGGCAATCGTCAACTTAGAAACCGTCAATGCGCCTCAGATGCGGGTGGGCGGTCTCACCCTCTATGGCAGACTCAGGCAGCTAAATGATCGAAGCAAAGAGGATGATGGCGGTAGATACTTCTGGGGCGAACTCCACACTGATTCCCACGAGAAGTGGCGGCTTCGCTTTCCGAGCAGTGATGTGGCAAGAATCACTGCGATGTTCCGAGGTCAGGTAGTCGTAACCGGAAACGCGACGTACTTTGGAGCGCAGAGTCCAAGGTTGGACGTTATCACTATTTTCCCTGATCCTCAGCGCAACTACTTGGATGCCTTTGCTGAACTGAGCGCAGCGGGAGGAGCTTTGTTCGGTGATGCAGATTCCAGTGATTTGCTAAAGGAGTTGCACGGGTAATCATGCCACGACCTGTTTACTTCGACACGAGCGTCTTCCTCGATATATTCGCCAAAACAAGCCCGAATAAACAGGCAATTTTTAGCTTGCTCAGCGAACTCAATGAAAGCAAGGTTACGATCTACACCTCGATTCTGACGGTAGAAGAAGCCAGCGTGCTTACCTTTCGGCGCGGTCACGTTGTGCACGACAATCATGCTCTGATCAACAAACTGGCCAAGATATGGGGAATAGACAAGCAAACGGCCCTCACCGCAGCGAAGCATGAAGCTGACATTCGGGATTTGTTTAACGGGAAGAGCGACCAAGACGAGATGAAGCACAGAAGAAGATGGGATTGCTTCCACATCGCCACTGCGCAGGTACGAGAATGTACGCACCTCTACACTACCGATGATGGGATGATGAAGCGAAAAGCCCAACTAAACATCCCAGACCTTCAGATACTCCTGCCGAAGCCTGCCACGCCAATGTTGAACTTTACGCCGGGGCCAATTCTAGTTAAGCCTCCGGCCCCGGCGACCTGATCTGTTTGGGTTAGCCAAGTAAGTTATTGCCTACGCAAAGTATTCGAAATAGATACTTTAGGTCTGGACTTCGGTATTGCGCTTTGACAGCAAGCACCTGTATTGATCTCGATGGGACCGTCGCGGCTTTGGGGATTGTGTCAAGTAAACCGGCCTGATTCCAGGCAGGATTCGGATTTGGCACGGTGTCCTTCCGAGGTATGCTTGGTTTCGCAGATCAACCCAGGAGTATCTCGGATGCGTTTCATGCGTGTGCTTGCAGTATCGCTGTTTGCCGTTGTGGGTCTTCCCTCATTTGGTCAGGGGACGGTGGCGACCGTGCCTCCGATGGGGTGGAATAGCTGGAATCACTTCGCAGGCCATGTGACGGACGCGGACGTGCGGTCGGCGGCTGACTCGCTGGTGAGCACGGGGATGCGCGACGCAGGCTACATCTATGTGAACGTCGACGACACGTGGGAGGGCAAGCGGGATGCGCAGGGAGTTCTGCATACGAATGAAAAGTTTCCGAATATGAAGGCGTTGGGGGATTACATCCACTCTAAGGGGCTGAAGTTTGGCATTTACTCTTCGCCCGGAGCAAAAACCTGCGCAGGATTCGAGGGAAGCCTGGGGCATGAGGTGCAAGACGCAAAATTGTATGCAGAGTGGGGCGTGGATTATTTGAAGTACGACCTGTGCTCCTTCCAGGACAACATGCATCAGGTGGAGAAGGAGCATCCGAACGATCCGAACGCAGCGAAGAACCTGATGATTGCGGCTTATAAGAAGATGGGAGACGCGCTGAAGGCCACCGGGCGGCCCATCGTTTACAGTCTTTGCCAGTATGGGGTCGACCAGCCGTGGAAGTGGGGACCTGGTGTGGGCGCGAATATGTGGCGGACGACCGACGATATCGACGACACGTACGGACGGATGATTGCGATCGGATTCAACCAGGCTGGCCTGTCGAAGTATGCGGGTCCGGGGCACTGGAACGATCCCGACATGCTGGAAATTGGCAACGGAAAGATGACGGAGGACGAGTACAAGACACACATGAGTTTGTGGGTCCTGTTGGCGGCTCCGCTGCTGGCGGGGAACGATTTGACGAAGATGTCGCCGGCGGACAAAGGGATTCTGATGAATAAGGAGGCCATCGCGATCGATCAGGATTCTCTTGGGCGGCAGGGGGATCGTTTGTACGAGGGCGGCGACCTTGATGTGTGGACGAAGCCTCTCAGCGGGGGGAGGGTGGCGGTTGGGCTGTTCAACCGGAGTTGGAGTGTGCGGGATGTGTCAGTCGATCTGGGCGAGATCGGGTTCAAAGCCGGAGCGGATGTGCGGGATGTATGGAACGCAAGGGATCTGGGCCGGCAGACCGGAGTTTTTACTTCGAGGATCCCGAAGCATGGGGTGACTTTGCTGGTGGTTGGTAAATAGTGCGGTGGAAATTTACATCCCATCCATCGCCAACCACGCGAAGGGTGGGGCATCCCAGCAGTTTTGGCACGCTTTACTCTGGGATTCTGAAGTCGTAGACGCGTCCTGCGGCTGCGCCTCCTGATCTCGCGCCGCCTGTGCCGCCGCCAGCCATGGTGGATGACTGGCCGGTGCCCATGAAAAAGGCGTACTCGCCGGGTTTCATGGGTGCGGCCAGCATGATTTTGTAGGTTCTGATTCCGGCGTGCTCCGCGGTGAAAGCTACTTTCTTGTCCTCCTTGACTCCGGATTTGCCTCCAGTGATGCCGCCGAAGCTGCCTATCTGGAACTCTCTTCGATTGTCTTTCTTTTCGAGGATGATGAGGGCGAAGTCGGAGGAGCTGGCTCCGTCGGGGACGTAGATGTAGAAGACGGGTTGGCGTTCGTTGATGATGTTTTTCGATTGTGGCCCATCGAGATAGGCGTCCCAGTGTTCGTTCCGAAGGCCGTAGGTGAACATACTGCCGGCCTTGCCTCCGACTTTTGCCTGACTGATTGCCTGTCCCTCGATGCGGGTGAAGGCATTGGCGTTCTTCCAATAGACGCCGACTTCCGGGGGCGGGAGGTTGGGGTCGTTCGAGATGGGTGTAGAGGCGACTACGACCGGGGCGGCGGGAGGGGCTGGATTAATCATCACCTTGATGACTTCATCGGAGACCTTGGCGACCTTCAGCTCTTTCAAGCCATCGACACTAGTATCGAACTGGAGGGTCCCTCCGGCTGAGGCGCTACGGATCTTGGCGATGATGACGTCGTCGGATAGTCCGAGGGAGGTCATATCGATGACGTCTTTGTTGGTGATTCTTTTGCCGAGCGGCTGGCTCCAGGTGGCTGAGACGAGGAGCAGAAATAGAGCGGCGAGGAGAGCGGTGAGTTGCTTCATGAGACCTCCAAACCAGATTTCTTGGCCGGTACCGGGTCCCTTGGGTTGATGTGATGGCTCTACGCTAGAAATCTAGCACAAGCGTGGGTGAGGCCGACGAGGAAGCGTATCGTGATCGAGACGTGGGCCAGAGCAAGTTATAGATCGTCCAGAAATCTGGAGGAGATGATCATGGCACTGGTTGTGAAACATGCTATCTACGGAGCGCTGGCGGGCGGTGAGTCCTACAATGCTGACGCCTTCGACGTGACTGCAAGCTTACAGAACCTTATCAACGAAAAGAGTGGGGTGGTGCCCATCAATAACGCCAGTTTCGGGGATCCGGCGCCGGGGAATGGAAAACACTTTGGAGCGTTGGTGACTCGCGACGGCACGGACTTTTTCTTCGCCTGCGATGAGAACCAGACAATCGATTTCAATCATGGCGGCGGGGTCACGCACCCACCTTCCGTCTTTACGGTGAAGTTTGCGGTCTACGGTGCGCTTCCTGGCGGGAATCCGAGCGGCGCCAAGGCGACAGACGTGACTGCGGCCGTACAGACGATGCTGAACTGGAGCGGGGCTGCTGCGATTGATGTCAACGAGCAGAACTTCGGCGATCCCGCTCCTGGAAACAAGAAGCATTTTGCTGCGGTTGTGTCGCGCGGCGGCCGTGACTTCCATTTCGCGTGTCAGGAAGGCCAGGCGGTGGATTTTGCGGAGGGCGGCGGCTAGGTGCTTCAGGGTTTGATGATGTCAGGGAACTTGAATACCGTGTCGCCGACGGGGAGAACGACGTTGACAGGTTGACGTGTTGCGGCAGGGTCGCGCTCGAAGTAGACGCGGCCATGGACTGCCTGATTGGGCGGGATGGTGATGGCCTTCAGATGCGGGGTCGTTGCTGCGAGCTCGGCCGCTTCCCGTGCCGCTCGTTGTTTGGCCGCTTCGAGTTCGTTGATCTCTGAATCTGGATTAGCAAGGGGCGCGGGGATCCCTGTTGGGAGGCTCTCGAGTTGGGAGGGCGGGACGTAGGGGAAGACTCTGGATTTGGAATTGAGGGCTTCGATGCGGAAGTCTTCGGGGGATAGGGTGGCAGGGGAGCCGGTGAGGTTAGTGATGCTGATGTCGGCGCGTGTGTAGCGGCCCTCGTTGGAGAGGAAGACCATGACGGCGAACTGGTCGGTGCTGAGTATCTTGTAATCGTGGCCAAAGATGGTGTGGTGGTAACAGCCGGCGTTGGGCTGACAGACGACTACGTTGTAGGAAGGGGTGCTGCGGGGCAGATTGGCTGCGAGCGAGAGGGTCGTTGTGGTGACGATTGAGGCAAATACTGCTATGCGGAGAGGAGTCATTTTGGGCCTCGCCTTCTTATAGGAATGAGAGTAGGTGCGGGTATCTCATAAGCCAATGACTCGGAAGTGTTAGGCAGGCCCCTCCCCCCGTCAAAAAGTGTGCAAAGTATTCGAAAGATGTGGGTTGGGTCCGGACTTAGGGTTTGGAGGGCCCTGGTTTGGGAGTGGGATTGCTGTAGAGTGGTCTCCGGATTGCAAGTTTGTCAAATGAGGGGAGTTTTATCGGGTCGACGGCTGAAAGCAAAAAGCACGTGTGCGCATCTTTGTTTGGGTCATTACCTCATATAAATTGGGTCCTGCATCTGTGACCGGGCCATCCACCTGATCCGCCTCGAGCTTTCCTTCCTCCGGCGGCGTTACGGTGTTTACTGACAATGGGTGAGGTTAATGACCACCACAAAGCCGACCGAAAGACGTTTCCAACTCACTTCCACTGAGGCGCTGGGTCACGTGGAGATACTCCTCTACGCGGCATTGGGTTTGATTCTGTCTTTGACTGCCTTGTTTGCACTCTACTCGGCTTGCCAGGCGCTCTGGCATGGCCTCTCGGCAGAGGCATCGGCAAGGACTGTGGTGGAGGTGATCGATCGGCTTCTCGTGGTGTTCATGCTGGCGGAGATACTACATACGGTGCGCATCTCAATCCGATCCCATACGTTGGTGACGGAGCCTTTTCTGGTTGTTGGTCTGATCGCTACGATTCGACGCATACTCGTCATTACCCTGGACGCGGCGAATCTGACCAGCGCCGCGAACTGGCCCAATGACGGGCAGGCAAAGCTGCGGGCATCGATGGTCGAACTCGCGCTTCTGGGCGGAACGGTCATGGTGCTGGTGGTGTCGATTTACATCCTGCGAAAGAGCAGGTCTCCGTACGAAGAGGAGGAGACCGAGAGAGCTGAGGGCAGGAGGAGCGAAAGGGCCGACTAGGCGGCGAAGATGGGCGGCCAAAATTTCAGGCATGGCCCACCGTTCAGGAATTCTCCTCCGGTTTTAGTTTTGCGGGTTGGATGAGGCCTGGGACTTCTCATCGTGATGGCCGTGGTGGAAGATTTTGCCGATGCCGCGACCAGTGCCCTTGACGATTTTTCCTGTGCCCTTAGCGGCACCGACGCCAATGTCTTTTCCGGCATCGCCTGCACCTTTGCCGAGGTTTTCCGCGGCCCCGGCTGGGTGGAGGGCCACGAGATCGCCGGCGCCTTTGCCGACACCTTCGGCCGCGGCACCTGCTCCCTTTCCAGTGCCCTTGCCGATGTCGCCGGCTCCGCTGCCGACATCACCGCCAGGGCTGCGGGGTTGGGCCTGGACCTGAGTTTGGGCGGGATTCTGGGGTGAGCCGGGTGGGTTCTGTGCGCGAACGTTCCGGGTGTTGATGGCTAAGGCCAGGGTGAAGAATGAGAGAAATATTGTGGGGAATGCGCGACGCACGGATGGCCCTCCCTGCTGTCATTTAGATGCGATGGCGAGGGATTGGTAGCGTGTTGCGCCAAGTGGTTATCAATGCCTTTGCCCCGAAGAGATTAGGATGGCTAGCGTTCCCTGAGAGTCGGGAGGAGGAGAGTTATGAGTTTGTGTCTTCGAAAATTGCTGGCGGTGGTTGTGGTTCTTGGGTGCTGCTCGGCGCTGGGCGCGGACGCCGGGAGCAAGGTAACGGTTTCGGGTTGGGTAATTGACTCTGCGTGTGCATACACGAAGGGTCTCGACAAGCCGATTGGAGTTGCCTGCGCCAAGGCGTGCGCGAAGAACGGATCGCCGCTGGTGATCCTTCGCGATGATGGCACGATCTTTCTGCCGATCGACAGCAAGACGCCTTCTTCGTCACAGAACTCGAGGCTGATGCCGTTCGCAGGAGAACGCGTCACGGTCACCGGCACAGACTACGTGCGCAATGGTTCGCATGGACTTGTGATCGAGCAGATTACCCCGGGGAGTGCAAGGCCCGCAGGTCAATAGCTTCGTGTCAGGGTCCGGAGGAAGCGGTTCGCTTCGCGAATGCTCACATCTCAGAATCGAGATACGGGGTCAGCAGCCCGATGTATGAGCCAGCCACCCAGATCGCTGGACTCAGCGGGCGAGGCGGCGGCGGAGGGTGGCCAGGAGTCCTGCGCTTCCTGTGCCGAGCAGGAAGAGGGTGGAGGGTTCCGGGGTCGAAGCAACGGAGTCAGAAGTTGTCGTGGAGGAGCTGTCCTCGATGTCCAGGGTGAAGTAGTCGGGGCCGCTTTTGGGGTTAACGGTGTAGACGGTGGTTTGGCCGGTGTTGAAGAGAGCTGAGAGGTCGCCAGTTGGGGCGTTGGGGTCGGCGCCTGGGTGGATGAGAATATTGCCGAAAAAGGTGTAGTCGTAGCTGGTGGAGAGGTCGTCGAAGTCGAAGCTGTAGCCGGGATCGCCGATGCCGGAGAAGAAGGTGAGGTCGAAGGTCTGGCTGCCGGTGCCGTCGGTTGAGCCGGTGGTGCGGATGGTGGGAATGGTGACGAGGTGAAGCTGGTTGGGAAAGTCGTAGGGGGATGGGAGGGTGAAGACGAAGGTATGGCCGTCGCCGGTGAGGGTTGCGGTGAGAGTGTCAGCGTGGGCAGCTATCGGCAGAGCGGTGGCGGCGAAGACGAGGAGCCTGGGCAGGAGGTTACGCATGGAATATCTCTCTCCGGTGGGACATGCGTTGCTTTTCGGATTTGATTGTGGCTCCGCCCGAATGGCGCGTCAATCGGGTAAGTTTAGGATATTGATTCTTAGCTTTGGAGTTATTGGGGAGTTAGTTAAGTGGAGTAGTTATTCTTAGGCCCCGTCCCGTGTGGCAGCAGATGCCACTACTCTCTTTTCTCCTGGAATTGGCGGACTAGTTCACTGGGAGTATGCGTCAGAACTTCTGAAGCGGTACGCCGGACTGTGTCATATTCCCAGGCTATTTCGAATTTCCATCCAAACACTTTGGGCCACCGTCAGAGGATGAGTCGTGGTATCGTTCGGGGCATCCGTTCTACGGTTGAACGGCATTGGAGAGGGGGAACGATGAATAAGGGTTATTGGATGGTCGCGTACCGGAAGGTCTCTGACCATGAGAAGGTGAAAGAATATGCTGCGCTGCTTACACCGACGCTGGACAACTTTGGGGGACGCATGCTGGTGTCGCCGACGAGCGTGGTTACGGCTGAGGAGGCCGGGTTCGAGCAGATGACGGTCTTGATTGAGTTCGATAGCTACGAGTTCGCTCTGATGGCATATCAGAGTGACGATCATAAAAAGGCATTGGCTGCGCTTGGTTCGGGAGATGAGAGGGACTTTCGGATTGCCGAGGGGATTTAGCCGCTCGCTCTCAACAGCTTCTTGTCGAATTGGAGGCTCAGGATGAACGATCAACGCCAGACGGAGCAGTCTTCTGGAGTCAGAGATCAGGATATCCGCGCGGCACTGGATCTGCACTGGGCGGCATCCGATAACAACGATTTTGAAACGGAGCACCTCATCTATCACGAGGACGCCGTGCTGGAATACCCGCAGTCAGGCGAGCGAACCCGCGGTCGATCCAACATACAGAACCAGCGTGCCAATCAGCCGAGCAACAAACGGTTTTCTATCCGGCGAATCATCGGCAGCGGTGATTTTTGGGTCACCGAATTCATCCTGACGTATGACAGCAAGCCGTCCTATACCGTGAGCATCATGGAGTTCAGAGGCGACAAGGTTGCGCGGGAGACACAGTACTTTGCGGATCCATTCGTGGCTCCCGCATTCCGCGCTCAATGGGTCGAACGGATGGACACATAATCCCGAAGTCGGCCCGTGTGGATTTGGGGTATCGTTACAGCACATCCTCCGACAGAGGGACAAGAGATGGATTGGAAACGGTTGGTCCAGTTTGCGCTGCAGGGCAGCAGTGATTGGGAACAATACGCCATCCTGCTGGTGCGCGTTTCGATCGGGCTGTTTTTCGCCATCTCCGGTGCGAACAAATTGTTTGTCGCCGACGGCATAAAACCTGTTTACGAAACGCTCGTTAAGGCCAACGTCCCGTTTCCCCACCAGACGGCTTATTTCGTGGCGGGTGTCGAGTTCGTTTGCGGATCCTTGCTGACCGTGGGGTTTCTTTCGAGCGCGGCCTGCGTGGCTTTATTGATCGATATGGTTGTCGCCACGCTGACCAGCGCGCTTTCCACCTTGCCGAAAGGACTTTCGCCTCTTAGCTGGCTCGACGATCTCCTGTACCTTCCGGAGGTCCTGTACGTGCTCTTCTTTATCTGGCTGATCTTCTCTGGTCCGGGAAAGTTCAGTGTCGATTACTGGCTCGCCGGCAAGTTACTCAGGTAGATGGGCCATCTGAGCTCGATCGGTTAGAAGGTTAGCCGCGCCCCCAGTTGGATCTGGCGTGGTACCCCGTTGGCACTGGTGATCTGGCCAAAGGTGGTGGAGGCCGCCTTGGTCACCAGGCCAGTCGTGGCGCTGACCGTCGCCGGCGAGGTGAGCGTGGGCGACCCCAAGCTGACGATGTTGAAGGCGTTGGTCGCTTCGGCACGAAACTGCAACTGGGTCTCTCGATACAGCTTGAATGTACGGAAGATGCCGAGATCGATGTCCCTATACCCCGGCGTCCGAAGCGAGTTTCGCGCCAGATCGCCGTCGGCGCCTCCCGGCCCGATTCCTCCCGGTATTCCAGGCCCATTCTGGACGAACGCCGCTGTGTTGAACCACTCTGCCGCCGCCGCGAACCGTCCGCGATGGGGGTTCAGCACAGGATTCTGTCCCGGCACCAGGTTGGGCCTGTCGGTTGTAGAGTTCCCATCGACGTTGTTATCCGCGCCTGACTGTACGGTGATGGGTGTGCCGCTGTTCAGCGTGACGATGGGGGAGATCTCCCAGCCGTTCAACACGCCGCCGACCCACTTGTTCGGTCCACGGTAGTAGGAGAGGTCCCAGATCCCCGACATGCTCGCCATATTCTTGATGTCGTTGTTGGTGGGACTGCGCTCTCCGGCGAGTGTGCTGAAGTCCTGCGGAACATCAGTCGAGCTGGTGCTCGAGCCCTGCACCGGCCCACTCCACATCTCGTGGCCCCAGACAAAGAAGCCATTCAATGCGACGTGATGCCCCATCTGCTTGGTCGCCGAGATCTGCAGGCTATGGTATGACGCTGTCTGGCTGGACCCGAGAAGAAGCACCGAAGCGAGTTGGCCGACGGCATAGGGCCGTCGAGAGTTCTCGTTCGCCGTCGTTCCCACGGCCCCCGGAGCCCACGCGTCATAGTTCTCATCGTTCTGGAACGGAAGGTCATGAGACAGCGAGCCGACATAAGCGACCATCATGCTGGCGTTCCCTGGCAACTGCCGCTGTACCGATACGTTGAACTGGTAGGTCAGCGGCCATTGGAAGCTGAGAGAATTTCCCGCTTCGTTCAAGGCGCCGAAGGTCGCAATGGATGGATAGATACCCGGCGTGTAGAAGTACGGGAACGGAGAGACTCCGGTGGGAAACGCGGTCGGCTGCCCATCCAGCAGCTTCGCCCCGTAGATATTGGTGAGCGAGGCAACCGTTAAACTGGACTGGCGCAAGGCGAACGGCGCGAAGTTCGATGTTGCGTCCCACTCATTGCTGGAGACTGCGCCATAGAACACACCGGCTGCGGCACGAATCGAGGTCTTGCCGTCACCGAATGGGTCCATCGCCAACCCCACACGCGGCGAGACGTGGTGCCATCTTATCGGAACGATTCCCCTCGTTACCCCTCCGTCTCCGGGAAACAACATCCCCGGTGGAGCGGTGGGAAAGACCGTCGATTGACGGCCGGGAACGAACGTCGATTCCTGATTCCGGTAGTTGTCGGTAGGCGGCGTCTGGAAGTCATACCGCAGCCCCAGATTCAGCGTAAGCCTCGGGGTGACGCGAAAGTTGTCCTGCATAAAGAAGGCGTAGTACCAAGTGTTGGTGAGCTGAGTCACGCCGACATCCTGCTCCATGGAGTTGGGATTGCCGGTGAGGAAGTCGCTCAACGCATTCTCGGTCGTCTCCGGGGCCGACGTTGAAAACACGAAATTTCCATAGTTGTCCAGATAGGTAACCTGAACGCCTTTGTCCAGCGACATCTCCGCGCCGAAGTTCAGCGAGTGCCTGCCGATCGTCCTGCTCGCCACGTCGCGCCCCGAGTAGAAGTTGCTCCCTGCCGTTGGCCCCATCACCGATTGTGCCGCGTTGAAGTATCCGGTGACCGAAAGGCCCGGCAGCGACGGATAGCCCTGCAGCACGTAACTGGATCCAAAGCTGGTCAGATCGACAGGAGTGGTCCCGTTCAGTGAAGGCTGCGGCGCGTTCACACGGCCGCCGAAGTTCCGCATATACGTCGCCCAGACCTGATTTACCAGCCCGGACTTTAACACCTGCGTGTCGCTCACGTTAAGGTTGTACTGCCTGGCCGAGTCCGTCTGCCCCGACCACAACAGATTGCCTCCGCCGGAGACGGTCGAGACCGAGTTGATCTGGAAGTAACTCACCGTGAGATGGTTGTTCTGGCCGAACTGCTGGTCCACCTTGCCCAGATACTCGTTGTTGTTATACGGACTCTTGAAGTATCCCGACCATCCGTTGTTCTCCATAACCACCGCGCCTGCATTCGGCAGTCCTTTGCCGATCGTCACAGCATGAGCGAGATTCGCTGCGGGAAGATACGCGTTCATAACGGCCGTTGCTGTCGGGTCGAAGGCGGTCGTCGGAATGCAGCCGACCTTCGCTGTCTGGCAGTTGCTGGACGTGTTGGTCCCCTTATAGGACGTGGTGTTCTTCAGGAACGTGCCGGGAGCACACGGTGCCGCTGCGCAGGTGGCTGGCTGAAACGGCTCCGCCGGCGACTCCGTGAAGTCGCCCAGGCGCTCCAAGGCTGTAGGGACCACGGCGCCCGTCAGCAGCGGATTGGAGATCTGCCGCAAACCGGCGTAGCTGAAGAAGAAGAACGTCTTATCCTTGCGAATCGGCCCGCCGATCGTGCCGCCAAACTGGTTCCGGTGCAGCGGCTGATTGACCTTTTGCGCCGGGTTGAATGGATTCGCCGGCGCACCCCACGGTGTGTCGTTCAGAATCGTATTGCGCACGAACTCAAACGCCGACCCGTGCAGACTGTTCGTGCCCGAGCGGGTCACCAGCGACACTACACCCGACCCGAAGCGTCCATATGCCGCGGAATAATTGTTGGTTTCCACCCGGAACTCCTGCAGCGCGTCCGGATTAGGCGCCGGGTTCCCATAGTTGCGAATGCTGGTCATGTTGATGCCACCATCCAGATAGAAGCTCACTGTACCTACGCCGCCATCGAATCCGCCGCCGATGACCACCTGCGTCGAAGGTAGCCCGATCACAGAGTTGTAGTTCGCGCCACCAGCCCCGGAGGCCGAGGAGGAGAGCACACCGGGCGTCAGCGAGAGCTGCGTGTAGACATTCCGGTTCGGCAGCGGGAGCTGTGTGATCTCATCGGCCATTACCGTCCGGCCGATCTCCGATGTGCTCGTATTCACCAGCGGCGGCGCCGCAGTCACGGTAATGGTCTGGTCCTCGGC
>Ga0209624_10001379_pt1 | contig 19120 bp, 11 predicted proteins | sample JacPinW_OM2H0_O1_FD_188565 | JGI IMG/M metagenome (GOLD analysis project Ga0209624, IMG submission 188565) | Forest soil microbial communities from Algoma, Ontario, Canada - Jack Pine, Ontario site 1_JW_OM2H0_O1 (SPAdes) (version 2) | ecosystem: Environmental > Terrestrial > Soil > Boreal...
TGAGGAACGCCAATCAACATATAGACACAGTTTAATGCGGCCCAGACCGACGCAGCACCTACGGCACCGTACTTCGTAGCCATGAACCAAGTCGCGGGGACAAAAACGATGGCTAAAAAAATGGCGATACGCAGGCCGATACTCGTCCAACCGTATGCCAGTTGCAAGGAGTAGGGCAAATTCATCAAGCCGTTCAAGACGGATCCGATCACCAATAGAGTCGCAATAGGCCCGGCATGGCGTGCTACATCGGCGTTTCTGGTCCACATCTGCAGAATGTCAGTTGAAAAGAGCGCCAACACGGCTGCCAAAGGCAAAATGAGCACCGCCATCAACTGAGTCGCTTCATGATAGAGCCGTATTAGTGCGTCCTCGTCACCCTGCGCCACGAGAGCAGAGAGCCGTGGATAGATAGCGTTAAATACGGAGGAGGCGATCATGACGACGCCAGCCCCGAACATTCCGGCGATAGTGTAGTAGCCGAAGACTCTTAGGCTAAACACCTTGCTAAGGATCACCTTGTCTGACTGAGTGAGAACCAAGGCGGACGCAGTGATGCCGCTCATTCCGACGGCGAAGCTCGCGATGCTCCGAACCCTCTCGAAATCGAATCGAGAAGGTCGAGTAGCCGGGCGAAGACTTTTCCAGAGAAAAGTGACGAAGAATACAGTCTTAACAGCGCTCGTTGCAACAAGCCACAAGAAAAAAGCCCGAATGGTAGGAGACACGCGCCACAAGATCAACACAGCTCCGACATTTGAGAGAGTGGAAAAGGAAATGACGAGGCCATTATAAAGAACCTGCCGGCCAAGCCCCATCAGCCCACTTTGATAAAAACTGACGGGCCATTGGAATAATGCCAATACGCCAATCAGCATCACGGCTTCTCTGACATTGCTGACTGGAATGGAACCAGACTTGATCCAATGAGTGGCGATCCACGGCGATGCGGCCACCAGTGCAGCGCTGATAAGCATTCCGATGAGCCAGTAACCAAGCTCCAGCGTGCGCACGAGGTCGCGGGCCTCGTCCGCCTTCTCCGGCTGTACCGAATAGCGAGCCATTTCTCGATTCATCGTAGGGCTGAGCCCTAAATCCAAGACTTGAAGCACAGCCTGGGACATCAAGTAGAATCCGATTAGTCCAAAAGCCTCGATGCCCAAGAATCGAATGTAAAGAGGAACGCACACCAACTGCATCAGTGTCGACCATGCCGAGCCGGCCAAATTGGCCAAGAGTCCGTGTCTGAAACGTGGAAGGTGTCTGAGTTCCAAGGATGCCTTCAGCAGCTGATTCAGGACCGCTAGAGAAGAAAAACATGGCATTCATAGTTGCTGCCAGAGCTCTGTACAAAACCTCGTCCGGAAAAGTGACGACAGCAAATCTACTGCGAGGTTGTCACTCAGGGGAATCCTGGAAAAAACCCTAGTCACGGGCCGAGTCTTGGAGTATCGGACGGCCACTCAGTTCATCTTCAATCAGTTTGATATCAGAATCCACCATCAACCTTACCAAGTCGTGAAACTTGACCTTCGGACGCCAGCCCAAGACGCGCTCAGCCTTGCTTGCGTCGCCTTGAAGATAATTAACCTCCGTAGGACGATAGTATCTCGGATCGATCTCGACATACTTTTCCGGGTCCAGACCGCCGTACTGAAACGCGCTCTCCAGGAATTCACGAACGCTATGGGTTTCGCCAGTAGCAATCACAAAGTCGTCAGGGCTGTCGAGTTGCATCATGCGCCACATGGCCTCGACGTATTCCGGCGTGTACCCCCAGTCTCGTTTGGCATCAAGATTACCCATGTAGAGCTTCGTTTGCAGACCTGCGCGAATCCGCGCGATTCCGCGGGTGATCTTGCGGCTCACGAAGGTCTCTCCGCGGCGGGGAGATTCGTGATTGAAAAGAATACCGTTGCACGCGAAGAGGCCGTAACTTTCCCTGTAATTCACGGTAATCCAGTGCGCGTACACCTTCGCGCAAGCATACGGGCTGCTGGGCCGGAAAGGTGTGGTTTCCCGCTGCGGATACTCGGGCGTTGTTCCAAACATTTCGCTGCTCGAGGCTTGATAGAACTTGGTCTTGCACCCTAATTCGCGTATTCCCTCCAGTAAACGGACCGTGCCCAGAGCGGTGACGTCGCCAGTGTACTCCGGTAATTCAAAACTAACTTTCACATGGCTCTGTGCGCCCAAGTGATAGATTTCATCTGGTTGAATCCGGTACAGGAGCTTGATCAAACTGGTTGAATCAGAGAGGTCGGCAAAGTGCAGAAACAACCGAGCCGCGCGCTCATGCCAATCGGGAAGAATGCTGTCAATACGTGAGGTATTGAAACTACTCGAGCGTCGCTTGATGCCGTGGACCTCGTAGCCGTTAGAGAGCAGCAATTCGGCAAGGTAGGAACCATCTTGCCCCGTGATGCCGGTGATCAGCGCCCTTTTCATAGTTGGTTGCGATCCTTAAATTCTCTAGAATAGCTGCAACTACTTTGCGGCCCCGTTGAGACTATGAGATCGAAGTGGCCGATGCGAATTCTCAGCAGCGGTTCGCCGCGCCGTCTCGATTGCTTCTTAAGCCGGTTCCAAATCCGTTGATTGCACTTCGACACTCACGGATCGTTGGATCAGGTGCAAAGAAATGACGAACCGGACTCCGCTTTTTCTCTTTAGAAGAATTCCTTCGAGGCCTGTGAGGGGCCCGGACACGATGCGAACACGGCGACCGACTTGAACGTAGGGACACGGTTCGGCCTCGAGTGATGGCGAAAGTCCGTTACGCAACGCCAGTATCTCGTCGTCGGGCAGCGGTGCTGGATGGCCATTGAAACCCACCAGGCGAACGATCCCGGGCACTTGGACTGCACGAAGTCTGTCCTTTAAGGAAAGACGCGCGAAAACGTAGCCCGCGAATAGCGGGAATTGGATTTTCACGCGGCGATCTTTCCAGCGGCGCATCTTTTCATACAAAGGAAGAAAGCATTCCACGGAGCGTACCGCCAATTGCTTCGCGACGCTTTTTTCGTGCTGGGCGCAAGTGTAAACGGCGTACCAGCGCAATTCGCTTGGCGAAGGCGCGTAGGAAGTTGCAAGCCCTGGGCTCATGTCCATTTGGCACATACTGACCATCGATCCGCCTCCCGAGATTCCGCTACCGCTTTTAGACAGCTTCGCCCCGTCACTTACAGGGGAAAATGTGACCTAACCCTCACTGCATCAATAGTTTACGTGCACTTACACCAATTACGCCGACGTCGCCTTGCTCCGCTCGTCGTCTTGCCTACCACCCGAATTCCCATTCGCGCCTGCATTGCCATTCGCGCCCGCATGCCCGTTCGAGCCGTTGGCGCCCGCCCACGGCATCCCCGCTCTCACGGTCCCGAAAACTTCCTGCGCGAATTTCATCCCGGGGTCCTGCGGGTCAATCTGGCGCCAGCGCGCCGTGCCAAATACCCAAGCCGCCCCCAGCAGCACGGAGCAGGCGGTTCCCAAAATTATGATCAGCGCTCGCGGCGGAAAGAACTTGCGTTCCGGCACGTCAGGTTGATCCAACACCTTTACGGAAGGTATTTCTTTTGCTTCTTGGACTTTTGCCAATTCAAATTGCTTCGTTAGCGTCTCGTAAACAGCTTCGTCAACCTTGAGCTGGCGGAATTTATCTGCGTACGGCACTCCCAACAGTGGCAATTGGCGCAAGGTTGGATACGCGTTGTCTGGAGCACTTTGATCGCTGGCGGGGGCGGCATTTCCGGCGGACGTGCCTCCCAACTTTTTCAGCTGACTGCGCAGCTCAGCAATGCGAGCTTGCGTCGTGCGCACGCGAATGTTGTTGTCAGAATAGATCTGCCTTAACCCTTCGAGTTGAGATTCCGCGCCAATCAGCTGACCTTGCAATGATGCGGCGCCTTCCAGCATGGCCTTGCCCTGAGCGGAGATGTCAATGGTCGCGTTCTTGCTTGCGAACTGACTGAAATCCTTTTCCGCCGATTCCAGTTCGACGTTGATTTTATTAAGCCGATCCTCTAGAAATACGCGCTCGCGATGCGCCGCCGATGTATTCAGCTTGGCGGTGAGCATGTCGAGTTCATCGATGTACGCGCCGGCCATGGCCGCGGCACGCTTTGCATCGTGATCGGTGACACCCAACGTGATCACTCCACTCTTGCGGTCTTCGGTTATATCGGTGTTTCTATCCAATCGTTTTCGCGCTGATTCCTCTAGTCGCGTCCTATACACTTTCTTGAGATCGAATCGTTGGATAATGCCATCTTCCGCCGTGCGGCTGCGCATCACGGCGATGAACATCGCTCCCGTCGTCTTCGCTCCCAGCAGATCGCTTGCAAGGGAACCCAGCCCCCCAGAGCTTCCATTCTGGCCGCCGGTGAGCATCGCCATAAGCGCCATTCCGCCGCCTGACTGCGGATCGGGAGGCATCAGGCGCGCGGTAGATTCGTACTCGCTGGGAATCAGAAACGCGATAAACGTCGCGACGAAAAAACCAACCACAGCACAACGCCCGAGAAACCGGCGCATGCCAAACAGTAAACGCAGTCTGGGCAAGATTGGCTCGCGGGCAGGGCTCTCGTTCCACGCCGGATCGAGCGTCGCGTTAGACTCCGGCGCCTCTAGCAACACCGCGTTCGGATTAGACGGCGTTGGCATCAATTCCACGCTCTCTTGATTCCCTTTGCACTCACGGAGCTGAAACCCCAGTTGATTGATCGCTGTCGCTTGGCTGCTTTGCCAAGTGCAAAGGCATTTCCAAATTGTGCGGTTGAAAGCTGATCCCAACCGACGATGTCCAATTCGTCTGCCGCGTGGAGGCCAGCACCGGCGCCAGCCACGTCTCGTGTTGCACCGATGCCGAAACGTTCAGAACTCCGCGCATCCAGAAATTTGCTTTTACCCACTCGTCGTTGACGCTCTCTCCCTGGGGAATGAAGTCCGGCGCGACAGTTGCGTGCCGGTAGCCGAATTGCAGCGAACTCCTCGCGCTAAACCAATAGTTGCTCCACGCCTGTATGCCTGTTCCCTCTCGGCCGATCCAGCTGCCGATCAGGTTGTTCTTGTTGGTGTACAAATCGCGGTAAAATCCATCGTAGTAGATGTAATGGCCATTGCGACTCGAGGAGACGCTGTTCGTGTTCGTGCTCTCGACCCGCAGATCCAGTTTTTGTATCTTCGGGAAGTGCGTCAAATAGATCCCCGTATCAATCCCGGCGCGGCGCGGAGAAGCAAGCGGCGAAGGGTCATCGTCCGAAATCGAATCGGAATAAATTGACAACCAATCCCGCACAAATGGCAGCCGGTAAGTAAAATAAAATCCACCGTTGCGTTTTCCGGGACTGTCGTTAGGGCCATACAGCACGGACGATCGAAAATAGTCGGTGTAGCTGTTCCACAGAGCCGCAGGCGTGATCGCGCGCCCCACTCCTCCGAACTCGGCCGTCCTGGAAAGTCCGAACTCCAAATTGGGCGTCGGTTTCAGGCTAACCATCTCGCCGTGCATCAGTGGCCGCGGCGGAAAATCGTTCCCCGAAAGCTTGCCCACAAAGAAATCTGTTTTTATCGGCCCCAGCCAGTGAAAAATCCAGGGAAGGACGAAAGGCCTGATCCGGCTCGCCCGAAACATATAAATCGGCTCCGCGTTGTCGCTAAAAATCAGAACGCTGCCGTCGCCCGGCCCCCACCACATGCTCTGTTTGCCGAAGGCGAAATTCCAATCCGCGACTTTGGCCGCGACGTAAGTGTCCAGCAGGCGAAATTGATTGGTCGCGGCAATCGGCGCGGCCGGCTGCACCGGAGTGTTATCCAGCGTGGCGATCAGGTTTTGGATGGGCTGAGAAAATCCCGGCGCCGACGGCGCGTGCTGATATTCGCCGCGCACATAAAGCGTGAAGCGCCCTGCGGTGGCGTATCCGGAGAAGCCGTCATAAGTATTGAAACCCTCCTGATACGGGCGGCCGTAATTGTTGATAATCGTCTGTCCGAAATGATAGCTGTCATCGAGAGGCGTGCCGTTGATGTCCGTCGCGATGGAATAAAGCGATTCCAACCGCACCGTGTACCCTCCGCCGCTGCCGCTGGCCGCTTCCAGATCGCTTGCGAATTCCCTTTCCAGCGCGTAGTAAAGTCGTGCGGCTTCTCTCGAGCCCGATTCACCGTCGAACGCCACCCGGTCACTGGCCTCCTCCACCAGATGCGCGCACTCGATGCGCGTCCAGGGGCGCTGTCCCAGAAATGCAGTGCGGATGTAGCCCAGCGCCGCGAGCCGTTCGATCGCCGGATATATCCAGCTGTCCAGTTCCACGTACGGCGATCCGCTGCTTCCCAATCTCCTGGCAGGGCTCACGTCGCTCGATTCTGCGTAGGTTTGCCACTCTCCGCCGCCGGCTTCGGGATCGTGATGACGGCGATACACTTGTTGCGCCATAAAATATCCGATCGTACTTCCAATCAGCACGTCCGTCGGAAAATGCTGCTTTGCATCGATGCGCGCCGCGCCCACAGCTGCCGCTAGTCCGTAGCTCACCAGACTCACGTACGGGCTGGGGTATTCGTGTGCGATCACGCCGGCAATCGCCCATGCCAGCGAGGCGTGCTCGGAGGGAAACGAATCGTCGCTTTTCCAGAAGTTCCCCTGAAAATTACCCTGCAGCGGTCGTTCCCTCCCAAACGCGAATTTCAGCGCGTAGGTGACAGCCAGGCTGTTCGCGGCCGCTTCAATAGCAAGAAACCCTGTCTCACGTTTGTGATCGTCATGCGTAAAGCGGCCCAAAAGATAGAGTCCGCCGGCGGCCGCCGCCATCGAGGCGACTCCATAATTTGAAAACTCATTGGCGTGATTCAACCGGCTCGGAGAATTCGACAGATGTTTGCTGACTTCTGTATCAGTCGCCAGCATCGCACCGGTCGCAACGCCCAGCGGCAACAGCCAATCAAGGTCTATTAGTCGTACGTGTGCCGGAGCCGTCCACGTCGCTTCCTGATCCTTCGCAAATCGCTTGAACAGGTGCGGGCCTATCGAAGTGTCGTAATCCTGCGTGGAGTCCGAGGTAAAATCCGTCGTCGAATGCGCCGTGAAGTCCTTGGAAAAGTCCGGTGTGGGCGCTGTCGCCGCGCTCGCCGTAACCCCCGGCGCAACGTTGTTCGCAGCAGTCGGAGCAACGGCCGGCGCAGCGTCCACAGCATCCGCCGGCGAAGCGGCGGAGCCCTCCTGCAGGCCGGCGTCCGGAACCGTCTGCGCGCCAACGGCCTTCGCTTGTTCGCCCGCGGCAGCTTCCTGCGGCGCGGACTGCGCAAAACAACTCGTGCTAGCCGCCGGTGCGATTAGTAAAAAGGAACTCAACACGTATCTGCACCATCCTCGTGTCATTCCTGGATCTCTCGATCTAATAATGCGCGGCGATAAACGCCGTGGACGCAATCGACGACGCCACCTGTGCCGCCAGGAACACCGTCTGCCACTGGACGCCGCCACCGACCGCCTTCTCAGGAACCACTACCGTGTCGCCAGGACGCAGCTCGGCACCGAGAGATTCTCCACTCCACAGCCCTTGGCTGGATCCCAGGACTGAACCATCCGCGCGAATCACAAAAATTGCTTTCTTGTTGGCTAGTTGCGTGGGCCCGCCGGATTGGCCCAGATACCACGACGCGCTCTTTCCCGGACGATAGGAAACAGCCGTCGGGTTGTAGACTTGCCCCGTGACCATGACATAGCTCGGCTTTTTCGGAATTTCGATCGAATCTCCCGCTCGCACATCCACATCCGCGATCGTGTTTTGCCATTGATGGATGTCCGCCGAAATCCGTATGGCCACCCGGCCGGTGGGTGGATTAGAACTCAATTGTTCCAGCGCGGTCTGCCACTGCTGCAGCGCCAGGTCTTTGGCCCGTTTCTTATCCGGATCGGTTTCCGGCAGCAGTTGCAGATTGGACTGTTCATCTTTCACGCGCAGAATCATTTGATCCTGATCTCGCACCTCCAGCTCGCGCACTTGCACGCGACGCAGTACCGCGCCATAGGGATAAGAGTCAGGCTGGAAACCTCCGGCCCTCTCCAGAATCGAGCTCAGTTTTTCGCCGGGACGAATTCCGTATGTTCCCGGGTTTCTCACTTCGCCCTTCACGGTGATCGAGGCGCCCAGGTCATTCCAACCGGGCAGCTGACGAACGGTAAGCACGTCTCCGTTGTGAATCGTAATCGCCGCTTCTGGCCCCTTGGAAAGCGCGCTGGAAAGCGAAATGGATTCGTGCTGCGCCGTCAGAGAGGATTGATTGGCATACTGAAAATGTGTCAGGTCCGCGGTGTTCGTATCCGCGCTCGGCTTTAGTCCGCCGCCCACCTGAATCAGCTCCGCGACGGTCATGTTCGTCGTGAGCGGGTAGCGCCCGGGCCGCGCCACTTCGCCTTGAATGTAGACGGTGGCCGGTTCCACCGCGTCCGGATTGCGGTGAATCAGCAACCGATCGCGCGGCTGCAGCACAATATTCTCGGTGGGATCTCCGGAAAGCGCTTCGCTGAGATTCACGCTGAAGATCTTGAATTTGCCGTCGGGCAGGTACCTGAAAACTTGCGCGTCTTCTTTCTGCGCGTCAGGGGCAAGACCACCCGCCAGATGAATCGCATCTCCCAACCGGATCTGGCCGGAAGTCCGGTAGGTTCCAGGCGCTCGCACATCTCCCCAGACCGACACGACCGGAGGATTTTCAAAATCAAACCGGCTGAAAATACGGACCGTATCCATCGGATGTAACACCGGCGCCTGCGCAGGATTGGCAAACGTATCAGCCAGATCAAAGCTCTCGACCGTCGGATGAAAATCCGGAGGATTCAGACGAATAATTTCCGCATAGTTGGCGGCGGGCTCGGGCAGCAAATCCTTGTAGGAGGCGATCACGTCGGTAACGCGCATATTCTCGCGATACGAGTAGCGCCCCGGACGGATCACGTGGCCGTCGAGATAAATCGCGTCCTGGTTGTACGACGCGATCGGAAAAATCCGGATGCGATCGCCGTCCTGGATTTGGAAAGCTTCCAGTTTCTTCGTCACCTCCGCCGAGTCGCCAATCTCCGGTATGTCCAAACTAAGCATTGTCTGCTTGTCGTGCGCCACCAGGCGCTGCACCTCGATGTGCCGCAGCGCGGCCGTAGGAAGCAGTCCGCCGGAGAGTTCCAGCACGGCTGCGAGGTTCTTTTCATCCTTCAACTCGTAAATCGCCGGACGCCGCACCATCCCTTCCACCGTTACCTGCGGACCAATGGGTGGCACCAGAACCGTGTCGCCATTATCCAGGCGAGCCATATCGCTCTTCACGCCGTGCAGCAACAAATCGTACAGGTCGACGACCTGCACCAACTGATTGCCGCGATAGTGCTTCACGATGCGCAACGATCCTTTCGGAGTGGGGCCACCTGCGGCGAATAGCGCGTTCAGTGGCGTCGAAAGCGAACTGATGTCGTACGCACCGGGGTTTGCCACATCTCCTACTTCGTAGATACGAATCGTGCGTAGCCGCGCCAGCGAGACCTCGGCCGACACATCGCGGAACTCAGTTCGCAATATCCGTTGCAAGTCTTGTTGCACGTCCGCCAGATTTCTGCCGCTGACCAGCACCGGCCCTGCTTCGGGTAGGCTGACGCGACCTTCCCGATCCACCGTGCGGAAAAATCGCTGCGAAACTCCGCCCCACAAATCAATCGAAAGTCCATCACCGGGACCCACCACATAATCGGGACCGACCGGCAGATCCATGGGGATGTACTGCGGATCGCGAGTCCCGTTCTCGAAGACCTCGGAACCGAATCGCCGCGGGGTCGCAGGACGAGGCACCGCCTGAAGGTACATGTCATAAAGCGACGGAATGTCGGTGTATGGACTCTGCTTGCGCGCCATTTCAGCGGGCTCGATCAGCGCGTTTTGCTGAGACCTTCGGCTAGACGGTCGGACCGGAACCACCGGTGACATGCCCGAAGAGGGCGGACCGTTCATGTCGCGGCCCGAAGAACCCAGGCTTGCCATTGCCAGCGCTGCGCTGGCGGAGTCCATTCCCATTCCGCCAGCCCCCATATCCCCGCCGCTCATGTTCGGCAGCGATCCCCCGCCTCCGCCGAAGCCAGAACTGGACTGTTGGTTATCGCCACCGGCCAAGAGCTGCCCCAAAGAACTTCCCGATGAGGATCCCGATCCAGTTCCGGATCCAGATTGGTTCGAACCCATCCCACCGAATAATTGCATCCCGTCAGAGCGATCTCCCAGCTGGTCCGATTGATTGTTGTTTAACGGATCTCCGTTTGCCTGCATCAACAATCCGCGCTCGAGAGGGTTTTCGCCGCCACTTGGGAAGTTGGGGGGAACCGATTGATATTGATCGGGAGACCTGAGTTGAGGCGACTGCAACGCCGGCCCTTGCCGCCCCTGCGATCCGTCATTATCAGCGGGAGCATTCTGCTGCGCGTTCGTACAGTCCAGGTCAGACTGCGGGTCGCAGGCGCTCGCAGTCTGCAGGTTCTTTTGCAGGGTTTTTTGGTGCGCTGCTGCGCGTTCCTCTTCCTGATGTTGTGCCATCCATTTCGTGCGCTCTTCCACCAGAAGTGCTTGCTCTCTGCCAAGTTCCGATTCGGGATTAACTCTCGGTACAAGAAATCCGTATTTCTGCACGATCGTTGTCGCAATCGACCGGAAACGGACGTCGGTCTCCAGGCGCTCAAAGATCGCGTCGTTGGTCAGGTCCGAGTCACTGATGATTTGGCCGTGGTCTGTCGCGTCCTTAGCCACCCAGCGTTTCAACTCGACCATCAGTCCAACTTCTGTGAGCAAAACCGCCTTTAGCTCCGCTGCCGAGGCCGCCACGCGGCTCAAATTGTCGCGCCCCAGGTCCGAGCCAATCGTTGAAGTCGGACGCTGATTTTGCGCTCGTATTGCGCTGCATCCCAACCCCAGAGCGACCAGCGCGCAGATAACTCCACGCGCAGTGCCCCACGGAATTCGCGGCGCGCTCGCGTTTTTTACGGTTTTTGCACAATTCATCGCAATCACTGGACCTTATCCAACGTCTGAATCTTTCCGCGAATCGCGCTCAGCATGCCCGCTTCGGAAGCTTCGATTTGATTCGACTCAATGCAAACAGACGTCCAATAAAACATCGAACTGTTCCGGTCCGCGGCAATCGCGATTACTCGCATGGGAGGATGACTCCGCAGAAGGGACATGCAAATATCAGGAAGATTGTTGGATTTTTCCAAAGCGACGATTAGAAAGTCCGGATGAGTTTCTTCCACGGCATGTTGCAATTCAGCCTCTTGCTCGATCTCGCCAACTATTTCGATGTCGGGCTGATCCGAAATCGTGGCCATCACCAGTTCGCGGAGCAACCGCGGCCGATTCGCTACTAACACCCGGATAGGATTCATCAACGTCCTCCGCAACAGCGGAAATTTGCGTAGCAGTATAGGTATCGCGGCTAGTCGGCGGTAGGTTCAATTACGATTCAGAAGCAAACACGCAAGACAGTCCCGGAAGTTTCTCGGAGGCGAACAATTTAGTAACGATGCGAATGCACACAAAGTACTAATTCGTACCCAATGTGAGTTCTACTGAATTAGGTACTGCGTACTACACAGATGACTGTAGGGACGGTACGACGTGCCGCCGCGATCTCCCGAGTTGAGCTGCTCCGGCATGACGATGGTCCCGAGATGCCGGCCCGACTTGACTGAGACCGCCCACCACGCCACATTGGCCAAGGTTGCCGCCAATCGGGCCATGTGGCTTGCTAGCAAGGGGACGGGACGGGAAAAATTTTCCCAAAGGTCTAAAGGCCAAGCTTGCAGGGTCAGGACTACAGAGTGAGAGCTGAACGAGCGGGCGTGCAAACCGTCGGGCAGTTATCCGGTTACAGCGATTGTTCCGATGAGCGCGGCACACTGATTTTCGGATAGCACATTTTTCCCGCAGCGTCGCACGGTTCCTTACATTCGCCTTGCTTGGCCTACCATCTCTACCAGAACTGTTCTGGCTTCCACCGGATTATTCACATCCCGCAAGAATGCAATGCGGGCACTGCGCATGCCATCTTGGGTCTTCACGCGTACCTGAAAGCCGAGACGGTCGACCGAAGTCATCGAGATTTCTTGAGAGTCGATTCCGGCAAATGCTCGCGCAAGCAGGACGAGCGCATCTCCGTGATCGATATTCATGTGCTGCATGATCTCGGTTGCAGCGTCGGCCAGCGGGTCGGGTTGCCCGCTGTAGTATTCCGAGGCAGAGATCCAGCCCATCACCCCGAAACCACCCACATAGTAAACGTCCACCACCTCCATGCGGTAAAAGGAAAAATCGTCAAAGTCTACCCAATATCTGCTGTTGGCATAGCGTGCCAGGTAGAGTTTTCGTGCTTCAGCAACGTCCCGCTCAGGTACGGGCAGGATATTTCCTAGTAACGTCACCCGGGATGCTCCCAAGGGATCGCCGATGATGTCGGGCTGGGTCACTAGCAGGCTGGAACGCGGGTCCGCCTGCACATTTTGCGTGTGCATGGCCATCGTGCTAATGAGAAATACAGGATTCGCGTGTTCGTCCAATCCGAAAGGCATCACCGACCCAAAGGGGTAACCCTGCTGTTTACGCGAAAGAGTCGAGAGACTCCCGACCCGTCCTAGATGCATCAGAGTTCGCGCTCGATCGGCGAACGTAGGCTCAGCGACCGCAGCTTGGTTACTCGCCACGCCCGAGCCCGCATGTTTCCCCGTTGGTAATGAAGACATTCCGCTCTCCGATATGCTTTCCGCACAGAATCGATTCTTTTGTCCTTGGATCAAGCTAGCACGTCCGGGCTGGAGCTGTCTGTTTAAAGGGAATGCCCAGTTGCAAAATTCTCCGCGCCTCGTAAGGATTCAAGAAGATGCCAGTCAAGCGCCAGCCGCAATGCGCCGCTTGCGTGTCTTCAGTGCGCGGGGGGAGAATTACGCCTGGAGGTGAGCACCGATGGTACACACAATTGTAGACGGGACGTTTCGGCAGACCAATTTAACCAACGAATCTTCCGAGTATTTGGGCAAACGCGAAGAGCTTCGTCTCGCCGAAATTGAGCTCATGCGCCAACGCGAACGCGTCGCCGAGCTGCGCCGCCATCTTCCACTGGGCGCTCCGATTCCGGATTATCAATTTGAAGAAGGCCCGCGCGATCTCAGCGCAGGTGACGCTCCCCTCCACTCCGTCCGCCTGAGTGAGCTTTTCACCAAACCCGATCGCTCCCTCATCATCTATCACTTCATGTATGGAAAGAAGCAGACCAAGGCTTGCCCGATGTGCACTGCGTGGCTCGATGGAGCCAACGGAGTGGCCCATCACCTGGCTCAAAATCTCGATTTCGCAGTCGTCGCCGCCGCGGACGTCTCCACCTTGCGTACCTACAGTCGCGCACGCGGGTGGGACAAGTTGCGTCTCCTTAGCGCTGGCAACAGCACCTTCAAATACGACTTAGGCAGCGAAGACGCCGAGGGACATCAGGACTCCACAATTTCCGTATTCACCCGCGACGCCAACGGCAAGGTGCGCCACTTCTATACGGCGCATCCTCGGATGGCTACCGAGATCACTGAGCGCGGCATCGACCTGCTCGCTCCCGTCTGGCACTTCATGGACCTCACTCCGCAAGGCCGAGGCAACTGGTACGCCAGTCTTGCGTACGGCACGAAAGTCCAGGCCGCCTCTACCTAGCTACAGCAACTGGGAATTTCATCACTGACAGGGATGGGATCTAGGACGGCAGCACCGGTCGCGACCGATTTGAGACGTTGGCCGCAGAAGATCAGTAGCTCACCTGGTCGGTCACTGATACGGACCGATGCGATGACAGCGGCGTTCGCCCTGATCGTGGACAAGGAGCACACGCACATGAGGCCAAAGAACACGATCTGCCTCTGGTTCGACAAAGACGCGCCTGAGGCGGCGCGCTTCTACGCCGCCACCTTTTCGGATAGTGAAGTAATCGCGGTTCATAAGGCTCCCAGTGACTTTCCGGGCGGCAAGAAGGGCGATGAGCTGGCGGTGGAGTTCACGGTCCTGGGAATTCCCTGTCTCGGTCTCAACGGCGGCCCGGCGATCAAGCACAGCGAGGCTTTTTCCTTCCAGATCGCGACGGACAATCAGGAAGAGACGGACCGTTATTGGAACGCAATCGTCCGCAATGGCGGAACGGAAAGCGCGTGCGGTTGGTGCAAGGACCGTTGGGGCCTTTCCTGGCAGATTACCCCGCGCGCGCTAACCGATGCACTGCCGGCTGGTGGCGGTGAGGCAAAGCGTGCCTTCGAGGCGATGATGACAATGAAGAAGATCAACGTCGCCGCCATCGAGGCAGCGCGGCGAGGCTAACGCAGACACGCCGTTATTAGTCCTGGATCGCGCACACCGGAAGTTATCGGTTCGTGGGTCGGATCAGTACCTCGATTTTTCAGTTCGTTTGCTCCGTGAGCGCGGTCAAAACCACACCTCTAGAGCTACAATCTCCGGTACATGCTGCCAGCTTAACCGGTCGGTGCAACACTTTCCTGAAGTGGACGCGTCGCGCACGACGGGGCCCGATTGTTCAGGTAAGATGGCTGCGATGCTGGCCCTCAGGTCCACCTTACGGACTCATCCACTTGCCACTCTGGGCCTGATTGCGCTCTTCATAATCGCGTCCACGCAGTGGCTTCGCGATGCCAGAGATCGCATTGACGAGATGCTTCATGGAGACCAATACGTAAGAACTCCATTCAATCTCTATGGTTTCAACTTTGAAGTCGGCTCGCTCGATACTTCCGCCGAAGCAGCCGGACTTCGCAAAGGGGACGTCGTCCTCGCCGTAAACGGACGTCCCCTCGATGGTCTCGCCGACTACCTCGGACCGGTGCGCCGCGCCAGGGTCGGTGATCGCCTCCGCGTGCGTGTCCGCCGCTGGACACCCGCTGGCCCGACCGAGCAGGACCTGTCGATTCCGCTGCAGCAGTTCACCTATGTCGGATTTACCAGAGGCGCCTCACCAGCGTACTGGCTCGTCATCGCGCTGCGCATCTTTACACCATTGCTGTGTATGGCTCTCGGGTTTTGGGTCGCAGCCATCCGCGTCTACGATCGCGCAGCATGGAATCTGCTGTTCATGATGTTAAGCGTGGCCAATCTGGTCCAGGACGACCGCACCATCTGGGGCCGCGAGGATGCCCTACAGCCGTTCCTCACCGTTTTCAGCTTGGGACTCATTCATGTCGGTCCGATCGCGCTTGCGTACTTTGGCATTACCTTCCCGGAGCCGCTTGCCTTCGACCGGCGTCATCCTTGGGTCAAATGGATTCTCCTCGGCCCCATGTTGGCCCGAGCTGTAATTTTAGGCTTCGTTCTTGGCCTGCTGTTACATCATCAAGCGGTCACTCTGGCGTTTCGGCCGGCGTTGCAGCTCATCGCCACACCCGGCACAGTCCTCGAACTCATCACGATCGCCGTATTCTTCGTCTGCCTTTTCTATAAGACGGCGACCGCGGTCAACCCTGATGCGCGCCGCCGTCTGCTCCTTCTCGACACCGCATCCATATTGGGCCTGCTGCCATTCCTCATCCTCGTTATCGTTTTCAGGGCGCGGGGCATCGGCTTTCACGGTTGGTACGGGGCTCTTTCCATCGCAATGCTAGCCATTTTTCCGCTGACCATGGCCTATGTAATCGTTGTCGATCGCGCCATGGACGTGCGAGTAGTGGTGCGTCAGGGCATGCAGTACGTGCTTGCCACTGGTAGCATCCGAGTCTTACAAGTTGTCATCAGCATTGCGATCATCATTGCCGCCGCCAGCATGAGCGCGAATACCGGCGTTGCCTTGCGAGTTGCCTTTATCTCGCTTGGTTTCGTCTTGCTTGGCGGCGTGCGCGGATTTGCGCAGCGCCTGCGCGGCTGGATCGACCGCCGCTTCTTTCGCGAAGCCTACGAGGCCGATGCCATCCTCGCCGATCTCGCCGCCAAAGTGCGCAGCATGACCGAGATCGGCCCGCTACTGGAGACCGTCGCCACTCGTATTGCCGATGCCCTGCATGTGCCCCGCATCGCCATCTTGTTGGAGGGCAACGGCGCGTTTCGCCCGGCTTATGCGCTCGGCTATCCCGCCTTTCCAGCCACCTGCCTGTCCGACCAGAGCCTGACCGTCAGGCGCCTCAGCAAAACGCAACATGCTCTGGTCGACTTCGACAACGCAGAGTCCTGGGTGCAGCTTACCGACAACGACGAGCGCGCTGCGCTCCAAGAACTGAAGCCAGAGCTGCTGTTGCCCTTGTCTCTGAACGACAAAGTGCTCGGCATCATGAGTCTGAGTCCCAAACGCTCCGAGGAGCCCTTCTCGAAAACGGACATACGGCTGCTGGATTCAGTCGCCGCACAAACCGGCCTTGCGTTGGAGAATGGCAGACTCACCGAAGCAATCAAGGCCGAGGCTGCCGCACGCGAGAAACGCAATCGCGAGCTGGAGCTTGCGCGCGAGGTGCAAGAGCGCCTCTTTCCGCAGGAGTTTCCTCGCTTGCCCGGGCTCGATTACGCAGCAAAATGCCGGCCCGCCCTGGTCGTCGGTGGCGATTATTACGATTTCATCCCCGTATCGGATACTGTTCTGGTCATCGCCATCGGAGATGTCTCCGGCAAAAGCATCTCAGCCGCCCTGCTGATGGCGACACTGCGCGCCTTCCTTCGTGGCCAGGCAATTGACAGCCATACCGATCTCACCGCCGTGATCACAAATCTCAACCGCTTGGTGTATGAAAGCTCCGCCTCGGATCGCTATGCGACGTTCTTCTTGGCCGTCTTGGATTCATCAACGCGCGTCCTGACATATGTAAATGCCGGACATAACTCGCCTATTCTGTTGCGAGCAGCCGGTATAGGCACTGACCTGCTGCGCCTAGACGAAGGTGGCACGGTCGTCGGTTTGATGTCAGATGGGTCTTGGGCGCAGGGACAACTACGACTTGATGCGGGAGATCTGTTGGTTGCGTTCACCGATGGCATTAGCGAAGCGATGAGCGCATCAGATGAGGAATGGGGCGTGAGCGGCCTGATCGCTGCGCTCCGAACAACCGACTCCGCGTCGTCCCAAGAGATACTGGATAGCCTCATGGCCTCAGCGGACGCATTCGTTGCGGGTGCTCCTCAACACGATGATATGACTCTGATTGTCATAAAGGCCATTTGAGTGTTCGTGACCGATGCGATGCGGGAATTTCCGGTGGATTGCCAGCAGTGTGGCGCCCGATACGCGTTGACTGAGTCGCGGCACGCTGAGCAATCTGAGGATCGCGCGTCTCACAGCGCTCAATATGACGGGCCAAATCGAAAGTAACGCGGGTCAACTGCGACAGAAGGAACCGAGCGGATGGGACGGAAGGTAGCAACCTGTATTGGGTGGCACGAGTCGTGTGGCTGGAGACAGTCAAGGTGACACAGAGAAACAGAAGCGCTAGAAAAAGATGCAGTTCGTGCGCCGCCGGAGAAATGTGTCCGAGCTTGGTAGAAAAGAACAGAAAACCGGCGAGGCGCTCAGAGCAGTCGGATGAATTGGAATGACATATCCAAGCTGGGGTACGATTAGTCCACTGTGCATCTTGGTTGAGAAACGGGAGGTGGTATGCGGACGTTGATTCGGGACCTGCGCTACGGCGTTCGCACGCTTTGCAAGAATCCTGGCTTCACCGCAATCGCCATACTCACGATGGCGCTCGGTATCGGTGCGAACACCGCCATTTTCAGCGTTGTGAACGGCGTGCTTCTTCGCCCGCTTCCTTTTCGCGATCCTTCCCGGCTGGTTCTGATAGCGGAAAAAAGTCCATTTCCCGTAATTTCCACCTCCCGTGAAAATTATCTGGATTGGCGCGACCAGAGCCGCTCCTTCGAAGCAATGGAAGCGACCCGCAGTGGCTCCATCACGCTGACGGGCGCCGGAGAACCCGACCGCCTGAATGTTTGCATGGCCACGGCGGGACTTTTTCCCATGCTCGGAATTAACGCGCAGGTCGGCCGCAATTTTCTCGCAGAGGAGGATCGCGCGGGCGCCATGCCGGTTGCACTCCTCAGCTACGGTTTGTGGCAACGGCGCTTTGGCGGCTCTCCAGACATCATTGGCAAGACGATCCACCTGGACTTGCAGCCCTACACCGTCGTTGGCATTTTGCCGAACGGCTTCCAGATTCTTCAGCCTGCGGATGTGTACTTGCCGTTTATGCCTTGGGCGAAAACGCTCCCTGACGATCGCAACTGGCATCCCGGCATCATTCCGCTCGCCAGGCTCAAGCAGGGCGTGTCCCGAGAGCAAGCCCGTGTTGAAATGCTGGGAATCACCAAGCGGCTCGAGCAGCAGTATCCGGATTACAACACGGGAACCAGTGCGGATGTTGTAGGCCTGCAGGACCAGATTGTGCAGAACTCGCGTCCCGCGCTCCTGCTTCTGCTCGGCGCAGTGAGTTTTGTACTGTTGATCGCCTGCGCAAACGTCGCCAACCTCTCGCTGGCCCGCGCAACTTCTCGCGGCCGGGAAGTCGCCATCCGCACGGCGATGGGCGCAAGCCGCGGCCGGGTCATCCGGCAACTTCTCACCGAGAGTGTTCTCCTTTCCGTGGCGGGCGGCCTGCTGGGTGTGATCGTGGCTTGGGCTGCCGTTGGGCTCTTGCCTAAGATCGCGGCCGACAGCATCCCGCCGGGCACGCCGATTGGATTGGATCCGTGGGTACTGGCTTTTACTGGGGTGGTTTCGCTGTTCACCGGATTGCTCTTCGGCATTGTGCCGGCACTACGCACGGCGAAGTTGGATTTGCGCGAGACCCTGAAGGAGGGCTCGCGCGGCTCGACGGCTGGGCCCGGCCAGCATGTGCTGCGCGGTGCGCTGGTCACTTTGGAAATTGCGCTGGCGATGCTGCTGCTCGTTGGGTCTGGGCTGCTGTTGAGAAGCTTTTCGCGATTGCAAGAGGTGCCGCCGGGTTTTCAGCCCGATCATCTTCTGGTCGCTGACGTTCCTCTGTCGCCGACGGCCTATGCCAAGCCGGAAGATCGCTACCAGTTTTTCGACCGTCTGGTCGAGCGCGCCAAGACGCTCCCTGGTGTTCGATCGG
>Ga0209624_10001380_pt1 | contig 19115 bp, 17 predicted proteins | sample JacPinW_OM2H0_O1_FD_188565 | JGI IMG/M metagenome (GOLD analysis project Ga0209624, IMG submission 188565) | Forest soil microbial communities from Algoma, Ontario, Canada - Jack Pine, Ontario site 1_JW_OM2H0_O1 (SPAdes) (version 2) | ecosystem: Environmental > Terrestrial > Soil > Boreal...
GGCCGACGGCGGCAGCAACGGTGGCGCTTCACTCACTCATCGAGTTACAAAAGACCTGGACCGCGCCGAAACGCTTGCAACCATGCTGGCCCACAGCCGCGCGTCGCGCACGGTGGAAGTGGCCGACCTTCTCGCCGGTATGTACATCTATGAATGGGAAAACCTCTCGAAATTCTGGGAGCAGCAGGACGAAATTGAAACCTTCCTCCAGCACATTTGCAGAATCAGCCCGCAGCGCTGGCACCATTGGATTCAGTTTTACGATCAACAACACCGCTCGGAAGAGCCGCGAAAAATCTGGCAATTGCCGAAAGGTCTGAAGGCCGCAAACACGAAGACAGGCCAGCCTGATGGCAAGCCTCTCCGCAAGTCGGCCGAGCTGCAAGATGTTCTGAAAAATGCGGAAGAGCTTTCGCCCGCGCGTGATTTCGTGGATGGCCGCCCGATTCCGATTCTGACATGCGAATGCGTCCTGTTAGCCATCGCGAAGAAAACCGATTCCGAGATCGGCCATCGCCTGGTAGCCACCGGATTGGACGTCATCAGCCTCGAAGAATCCGCAAGAAATCCAAAACACGCCCCGAAACATTAGCGAAGCGCTTCGCGCGAAAGCCTCGCGTGCACAATCCTCAAAGGATTATCTTGAAATTTGCCCAACGAGGTCGTCAACGGACAATCGTTGCCGGTTAGATCATCATTTTGAAATTCGGCCAAAGAACCGCCAGCGGCGCACTGGGCTTGCGGCAAACGTAAACGTGCACCCCCTGCTCCGAAGGCATCGCATAACGGTCCGTGATGGTAGCCACAAGCCGGGCTTCACCGAAAAGACTCACGTAACGATCCGCATTCTCGCCAAAAAGAATGACACACTCACCGGAATAGTTGCGCGGCCCCCACAGAAAATAATTGTTGTGCCCGCTGATTGCTCTCGGAAGCCCCAAGGACGGGCCGTAGTAATCGATCGCGCCCGCCTCTCCGTAGTTCCCTGCCAGGATCGCACAGCTTTGTTGCTCCGCCAGCGGAATATCGTGATAGACGCGAGCGACGGTCACGGCCATGTTTTCCCAGCCGAACATGTCCGCATAAAGCTGCGGCAAGGCGACGGTGGCATCGCGTTCCATCTTCACCGTGCGAGAGTACGGAAGTACTTGCGAATAGCGTATGAAAGTGTCCACCGGTAGCAGCGGTACGCCGAAGGGCAAGCTCACCAGTCCGGCGATCATGATCACCGCGCAATAAGCGGACGCCAACAAACGCCGCGGATGCCCGGCAAAAAGACTTTGTTCGAGCGCAACACCCCCCGCCGCCATCAGGATGGGATAAATAGGCAGTGGGTAATAGGTCTTGCCGTGCAGCCCGATAAAAATAGTCATCACGATCAGATAAGCCCACCCGAAAAACCGGAAGCGCTTCCCTTCCGGCATGACGAAAAACCAGGCAAGTCCGGCCAGCCACACCGGCAGCTCAACAGGCTGCAGGAACAAAGTCTGCTCAAACAAAAATCTCAAAGGGCCAACCGGATAGTTCTTATATTCTTGGCCGGCGCGCACAACTGCAATTTGTGGCCAGCCGTTGCGCGATTCCCAGATTAAATTGGGCAGGAAAATCGCCAGCGCGATCGCTCCGCCAGCCCAAAGCCATTTCGAATCCAACAAGCGCCGTTCGCTCGAAATCAAAAGCCCGGCGACAATCGCAAACCCGAAAACCAGCATCGTGTGTTTGTTTTCCAAGCCAATACCGGCGACGGCTCCAAACAAAAGCCAGTATGAAGAGGGCCCACCTTTCGCTATGCGAATCGCGATCAACGCGCATAAGGTCCAAAACAAAGGCTCGAACGCGTTCATGGAGAGGAAGCTGTCAAATGCGAGATACGCGGGCGCAAACAGCGTGGCCAGCGAAGCGAGGAATTGTGCGAAGAGGCCGCCTCCAAATTCGCGAGCGATCCAGCCCGCAAGAAAAACTACCACTGCGCCAGCAAGCGCCGGCAGAAGCCGAACAGCGAACATCGAATCCCCGAAAGCGTGCCGGGCGAACCATGCAATCAGAGCGATGAGCGGCGGCTGGTCCACATAGCCCCATGCGAGATGCTGGCCGCACGCCATGTAATACAGTTCGTCGCGGAACCAACCGTAATGATTGATTCCAGCAAACTGAATCAGCAGCCTGATTAAAGAAAGACAGGAAAGAAGTAACACGCTGGCACGTACAGACCCGCGCGGCATCTCCCAATCGATTCCGGAGGCCCGATCGATTCCGCGTTGGCCTTGCGGTGCAGTCATTTGTGAGTGCGAATGCGCTTGACGTTACTTTGTAGGAGTTGAAATAGTCGCGGACTTAATGCTGTCGAGCTTCGGGAAATTTTTGTCCAGGTACGCTTTCCCCTGCGTCGTAATTTGCCCTTGATCCGGTGACTCGCCGTATCCGCTGTGAATCTTCTGTACCACGTCCATGCCGCTAGTCACCTGTCCGAATGGAGAAAAGCCCATGGAATCGAGCTGGGCGTTGTTGCCGAGATTGATGAATAGCTGAGTGGTACGCGTATTTTTCCCGGCAGTTGCAAACGTAAGAAACCCAGGCCGATTGCTTTGCGAAACAGGATCATCCTTGATCTTCGCGTCGCGCCAAGCTTTGTTCACCATAGGATCCGCTCCCAGTCCGAACTGGACCACAAATCCCGGGATCACGCGAAAGAAACTCGCATCGTTGTAATATCCGGCTTTCACCAGATTGTAAAAGCGGTCGGCACCGATCGGCCCCCACGCCCGATTCACGCGAACGACGAAGTCACCCTTCGTGGTGGAGAACGTGGCGTCAAACACCTCAGGCGCTTGTTCGATAAGAGTTTCGGGATGCAACAAACCTGGATTCGTTGTCATTATTTTGTCCTATTGCTGCGGTTTCGGCGCGGGAGCCGCTGATTTGTGTGTCGCGGCGGCAGCCGGCGCGGGAGCGGGCGAAGTTATTTTCGCCGACTTGATGCTATCGAGTTTTGGAAAATTCTTTCGCAGGTACGCGTTGCCCTGATTGGTGATTTCGTCCTGATGATTGGTGGGCTGGTCCGCGTAGCCGCCGTATAAGTTCTGAACTACATCCATTCCGGACGTTATTTTCCCGAATGGCGCGAAGCCTTGCCCGCTATGATCGAGGGCAGCGTTGTCGCCGAGGTTGATAAAAACCTGAGTCGAACGCGAATTTGGGCTGCCGGTTTGTGCAAACGTGATGGTGCCCGCAGCATTGGTCTGCGTTACCGGATCGTCTTTTATGGTCGCGGGCTCCCAAGCTTTGTTGATCGCCGGGCTGCCCGTCAGTCCGAATTGCACGACGAATCCGGGTACCACTCGGAAAAATTCGACGCCGCTGAAATATCCGTGCTTCACAAGATTGTAGAACCGATCTGCTTCATTCGGCGCCCATGAGCGCGTGACTTGCACCACGAAATCGCCTTTTGTGGTCGTGAATGTAGCCTCGTAAACATCCGGCGCTTTGGCTTTGAGCATCGCAGGATGCGTCAAACCAGTGTCGCCATGGCCTGCGCTCGCTGCCGGCTTGTGCGAAGGAGCGGCTCCCGTCATGGCCGGCCCCGGCTGCTCTTGTGCGCGCAACGGACCCACGAATACAAAAATAATAGCGCAAAGAAAAAAACACATATTGAATCGCGTTATGGAACTCTTCACGGCTTTCCTCCCATTTTTTTCGAAGTAGCTTCGACTTCCTGCATCAGGCGAAGCGTGTTGCCACCCAGAATTTTTTCGATGTCGCCTTCGGAATAGCCCTTGTCCAACAACGCATTCGTGATTTGCGGCAAGTGCGTCGCATCCTCCATGCCATAGGGCATGTCGGCTCCATCAAAATCCGAGCCCAGCCCGACATGATCCGCGCCCACAAGTTTAACAGCATGATCGATGTGTTCGATTATTTTCGTCCATGCAACGCGCGGCAACTTTCCCTGCGCTACATACTCGCGAAGGATTTTGTCAGCTTCTATCAACTGGCACGCTTCCTGGTCGCCGCAGCGCTTCTTCGATTCGGCTTCGACTGCTTTGCCAATATCGGGAGCGGCTTTTTCGGCGTCGCGAAATTCCTGGCTCAGGAATGCGACATGGTAATTAATCTGAATCACGCCGCCTTTCGCCGCCAGGGCTTTGATCATTTCGTCAGTCATGTTGCGCGAAGCGTCATCGAGCGCGCGGCAAGATGAGTGCGAAGCAATCACCGGCGCTTTGCTGGTTGCCAACACGTCGTAAAAAGTTTTGTCCGCTATATGCGAAACATCCACCATCATACCGACGCGATTCATTTCCACCACTACCTGCTTACCAAAATCCGTCAGCCCGTTGTGCGCGGACTTGTCGGTAGAAGAGTCTGCCCAATCCGTGTTGACCATGTGCGTCAGCGTCATATAACGAACGCCGAGCGAAGCAAATTTATCCACATTCGCGAGGTCGTTGTTGATCATGTGCCCGCCCTCGACTCCCATAAGCACGGCTATCTTGTGCGCCGCAAACGCGCTGCGAATCTCTCCGGCAGTCGCAGCAAGGGCGAGGTCCTTCGGATGAAGTGTGACCTGTCGGCGAACGGCTTCAATTTGTTCGAGCGCGCGCTGCACGGCAATCGGCCCCGTAACGCTACCAGGAATGTAAATCGAGAAAAATATCGCATCCATGCCGCCTTCGCGCATGCGCGGAATGTCGATGCTGCCATCCGTGTGTCGAGCGCCTAGGTCGAATTTAGGATCCAGCAAACGCTGCGTGGTGTCGTCGTGCGTGTCAACGACGATCGAACGGAAATGAAGATCGTGCGCCTTCTGCGAAATCGACTGCGATTGCGGCGTCAAAGCGAGCAGTGGCAGGATGCCTCCAAGTAGTGCGGCCAATGAGAGCAAGCAAAAGCGAGTCATTCGTCTCCTTAAGTCGGCTGGAATTTTACGCCAGGTCGTTGCCAAAACGGAACGACGAACCAACACATCGGAGAACGAGTTTCCAAAACATTAACTCAAGCGAGTTTCGCAGGAACGCAACCTGAATTTAATCGCCACGCAGCCACGATTTTACGGCGTGCACGAGCACCTGACCGTTGACGGCAGCAAGAGATTCCGTAAGAGGGATCCCCTTGGGGCAAGCTTTCACGCAATTTTGAGCGTTGTCGCACTCGGCAATTCCCCCCGGCCCCATCAGCGCATCAAGCCTCGGCCCCGCGTGCATCGCCCCCGTGGGATGCATATTGAAGAGCCGGACTTGGCTGACGATAGCGGCGCCGACAAAATTGTCGTTCGAATTGACCTTCGGACAAACCTCCAAACAATTCCCGCAGGTAATGCAGCGCGAAAGCGGATACCCTTTTTCCTGAACCGAGGGCGCCATGCGCGGGCCTTCGCCGAGATCGTATGTGCCGTCAATCGGAATCCAGCATTGTGTGCGCTTCAAATCTTCGAACATTTTCGAACGGTCAACGACGAGATCGCGGATCAGCGGAAATTTTGTGAGCGGCTCCAGCCGAATCGGCTTTTCGAGATCGTCCACCAGAGCAGTGCAGGCTTGCCGCGCGGTCCCGTTGATGAGCATGGCGCAAGCGCCGCAGACTTCTTCCAGACAATTCGCGTCGTAGCTGACCGGTGTGGATTCCACACCGCCGCGCGTGAACGGTCTTTCCGCAATGTCGCGCAGGCAGATGATCACGTTCATGTGCGGACGATAGCGAAGCTCGTATTCTTCCCAGCGCACAGCTTCATCGGGACGTTGCTGGCGCTTGATCCGGACGATAAAAGTTTTGTCTGCCATGTTGCCTCTTAAAACCGCATCGCTTCCATTGCCTAAGTCTTCGCCGTGTACTTCCGCTCGCGCAACGGCAATAACGAGGTGTCCACGGGCTCGTACTCGAGCATGATTTTTCCGCCGTCATACCTGGCTTTGGTGGTCTTCAGCCAGTTGGCGTCATCGCGATCCGGAAATTCAGGCTTGTAGTGTGCGCCGCGAGTTTCGTTGCGCGCGAGGGCGCCTAGCGTTATCACCTTTGCAAGGATCAACATGTTCCCGAGCTCGCGAACGAAATTCAGCGTTTGATTCGCCCATTGCGTGCGGTCTTGCAGGTTGATGTGCGTAAACCGCTCGCTTAGCTCGTCAAGCTTCACAAGAGTTTTTTCCAGATTGGCGTTGTAGCGAATCACCGTGACGTTCTCCGTCATGATGTCGCCCATCTCGCGCCAAATCGTCAGCGGATTCTCCGTTCCCTTGTGCTGATTCAGCAAAGCGTCCGTGATGTCTTGCTGCCGCACACGCTCGCGCTCGAAAATCGCGGGAGGCACGCTGTCGCATCCGCTCTCAAGTCCGCGCGAATACTTCACTGCCGCAGGGCCTGCCAGCATTCCACCGTAAATGCAGGAGACCAGCGAATTCGCGCCCAGACGGTTTGCGCCGTGATATTGGTAATCGCATTCGCCAGCCGCGTAAATTCCCGGAACGTTGGTAGCTTGATTCTGATTGTCAACCCACAAGCCGCCCATGGTGTAGTGCATCGCCGGAAAAACTTTCATGGGCTCCACGTGTGGATCGACGCCCACGAATTTTTCGTAAATTTCGAGAATGCCTTCGAGCTTGCGGTCGAGAACGTCGCGCGGGATGTGCGTGACATCGAGATAAACCGCAGGCTCGCCGACCAATCCCAATTTCATTTCGAATACTATTTTGTGGATGGCGCGGGTGGCCACGTCACGCGGAACTAGATTGCCGTACTTGGGGTACCATTCCTCGAGGAAGTAAAAACGTTCGCCTTCCGGAATATCTTTTCCGCGGCGCGTATCGCCCGCTTGTTTTGGAACCCAAACGCGGCCTCCTTCACCGCGCGCCGATTCGCTCATCAGGCGGCACTTGTCTTCACCGGGAATCGCGGTGGGATGAACCTGTATGAACTCCCCATTCGCGTAATACACGCCTTGCTGAAACAGCGCAGATTGCGCGGAGCCGGTGCAAACTACGGAATTTGTGGAGCGCCCGAAGACCGCGCCGATGCCACCGGTGCAGAAGATGGCCGCATCGCACGGGAATGTGCGAATCTCCATCGTCTTTAAATTCATCACGCAAATGCCGCGGCAAACTCCGTCGTCGTCAAGAACCGCGGAAAGAAATGTCCAGCCTTCGAATTTTTTGACTTTGTCTTCCGACTCGAAGCGCCGAACCTGTTCATCCAGTGCGTAAAGCAACTGCTGGCCCGTCGTTGCTCCGGCGAACGCTGTGCGATTGAAGAGCGTTCCACCAAATCGGCGGAAATCCAGCAGGCCTTCCGGGGTGCGGTTGAACATTACCCCCATGCGATCCAGCAAATCGATAATCGCAGGCGCCGCGTCGCACATGCCTTTCACCAACGGCTGATTCGCGAGGAAATCTCCGCCGTAAATGGTGTCGTCGAAATGTTTCCAGGTGGAATCGCCTTCGCCCTTCAGGTTTTTCGCAGCGTTGATGCCGCCCTGCGCGCAAACCGAATGGGAACGCTTAACCGGAACGATCGAAAACAAATCGACCGGAACGCCGGATTCAGCCACGCGGATTGTTGCCATCAGGCCGGCCAAACCGCCGCCCACTACGATGATTTTAGGTTGCGTCATTGAACGTAGCCACCAAGTGGAAACCAAGCGTAGTGAAATCCGATAACGACCACGATTCCCGCGAGCGTGCACGAAACGCCCACCAGCGCGCCAAACCATCCGGCCGCACGTTGCGCCTTAGGTGTGATGGCGATTCCCCACTTGCAGGCAAAATTCCATAGGCCGTTGCCGAGATGAAATGAACAGGCCACGACTCCGATAATGTACGCCGCGACATACCAAGGGTTCGCCATGTCTTGCGCCACTCCGGCATAACGAGTAACGCCGTGCCCGCCGAATCGTTCGGTGTAAAGGTGCCAGCCGATAAACACGAATGCGATCATGCCGCTCCACCGTTGCAGCACGTACATCCAGTTCGACATCCACGGATGGCTCAGCGCGTTCGACTTTCCCTTCGACCAGATATAAAAGCCGTAAAGGCTGTGAAAGAGCAGGGGAATCCAAAGCACCGCCGCTTCTACGCCAATACGCCAGGGAATCGTTTGCAAATCGCCTGAAATCTGATTGTATTTTTCGACGCTGACCAGGGCGTAGCTGTTCGACCAAAGATGATCGACTAGATAAGCTCCAATGGGAATTACGCCGCTGAGGGACTGCAGTTTGTCCAGAATATAACTTGTTTTGGATTCAGCCGTTGCGGCCGACATGCACTCTCCGAATGATTTTGAAGACAATTAAAGTATAAGCAGCCGCGGAGCAGTTTGCAACAACGCGCGCAGTAAAAAGAAATCTCGCGTGAGGACCGGCGACCCAAACCGCGGTCCGGGTATCGTAATGAATGAAACACACTGCCGCGACACGGCCATTGTGCGCGAAACGATCATGTTAGACTCGCAAAAGAGCGCGTAAGAATGCCTAACGAGTTCATCAACGAATTGAAGAAATGGGCGAACGAAATTGTGCGCAGCAGCGCCGCGGGCAATTTTGTCGGCATGCATCGCGCCGTAGAGCTGATCGCCAAGCATTTCGTGGTGCAACCGCACGAAGTGGCCATCCTGGTGGCTATGCCGGACGAACGGTTTTTGCGCTTCGTTATGCCCGAAAACTTGCAGGGCATGGGCCAGATACCGATGACTAGCTCCAATTCCCTGGCAGTGCGCACGGTTCGCGAAAGGCGCCCTGAGATGACCAATCACTTCTCGGTCGTGCCGCACTCCTCCGTTTTTGAGGCCGTCCCGATATCCGAAGATAAGCGAGGCGTGCCAATTCAAAAAATTATGAGCGCCCCGATCATACTTGAAAAAAAGGTGGTCGGAGTAATTCAAATTTCGCGAAAGGGTGCCAGCCCGTCTGAAGCTGGGCCGGATTTCGCTCCTCAACAACTTCGGGAGCTCAAGAGCATCGCCGATACTCTCGCCCCCTGCATTCCTCTTTGCGCCAAGGAAACCCAGCTCCAGGGTTCGTAATCGTCAGGCGAAACCCCTACCTTCGCGGGCGAAACTTTCTAGAAACAGCCGTGTTATATATGCTGAGGAGCAACTCGCGGCGGCGCTTTGCCATCTTTAGTAATAGGCGCAGGCATGATTTGCGGAACTTTTAAGCTATTTTAGCGAATTATCTAGTGGGAATGAGGAGAGCGACAATGTCTAACAATTTTGCGAGCCGGGTGGGTCGCAATCTAACTAACGGCGTGGCCATTGGCGCCTTGGCGCTTGGCTTTTGCTTGAACGCGACCCCGGCGTCAGCGCAGCAAAGTCAGCAACCACAGGATCAGCAGCAGCCTCAGCAGCAAGACCAACAGCAGCCGGCAACCCAGCAACAGCAAGATCAGCAGCAACAACAGCAAGATCAAATGAACCAGCAGCAGGATCAAGATGCCCCGTCGCAGGACCAGGCTCCGCCCGATGATCGCGATCGCGGGCCAATGCCCCCTGCGGAACCACGCCAGGATGCGCAACAGCCCCCGCCGCCAGACAATAACTACGTAGTGCCCGACACGCTCACTCTGTCGTCCGGCGCCATATTGCAAGTCCGTACCACCGGTTGGCTCTCGAGTGACCGCAACAAGGCCGGCGACCAAGTGATCATGACGTTGGCGCAACCTCTGGTCGTAAATGGCCTGGTTGTCGCCCGACGCGGCCAAACCGTGATCGGCACAGTCGTCAACGCAGAAAGGGCCGGTCGTGTGAAAGGCGTTTCAAAGCTTGGCTTGGGCTTGGCTCAGCTGACGCTCGTCGATGGGCAACTCCTCGACGTGAAGAGCACGTTAATCAACGCCAGCGGCGGGACTTCGAATGGCCGCGACGCGTTCGCCGTCGCAGGAACCACAGGCCTGGGCGCGGGTATCGGCGCCGCAGCCGCGGGAGGCGAAGGAGCAGCGATAGGCGCAGGCGCTGGATTTGTCGCCAGTATTGCAGGCGTACTCCTCACGCGCGGCCGCCCAACTATTATTCCTCCGGAATCGTTGCTGACGTTCAGACTCGAAACGCCGATCACAGTTTCTACCGTGCACGGACAGGCGGCCTTCAGACCCGTCACTTCGCAAGACTACGCTCCGAAGCCGCGACCTAGACGGGTAGTGCGTCCCTATTATCCATACGCATATCCGCCGCCCTACGCTTACGGATACCCATATCCTTATGCGTACCCATACAGATACTACCCATGATCTGCTGATAATCGCGGGGTCGAAGTTAGCAATCTCAAGGGGACTCGGATGAGCGGGTCCCCTTTTTTTTCGAATGCCCTCACCGAAAAATTGCAGTTCCTCTTTATTATTCCCCGGCAATCAGCCAAACTTGGTTCCCGTCACAGCGGCTAGGTCGAATGGTAGGCGCGTTCTTTCGCAGCGCCGGGTTTTTATCCCGGCCATCTTGTTTTAACTTCCAGGCGCTGGAGGATGCGTGAGAATCTGCCGCTCAATTTCCGCCGTCTTTCTATTTGCTCTTCCACTAATTGCGTTGACTTTGTTCAACGCCCCGCGCCGCGAGGGTGCCGTCGGGGCCGGATGGTTTGGCGGCACAGCGCAAAACGCCCAGAAAGCCCAAACGTCGCAAACCAGAATGATCACGCTACTCGATACCACCGATTCCCACGGCCACATCATGCCCTGGGATTACTACACGAATAAGCCCGCCGATCTCGGACTCGCGAAGATTGCAACCCTCGTGAAGCAGGCCAGAGCCGACGCTCCCGACGCCTTATTGCTCGACTGCGGCGACACCACCGAGGGCACACCCTTCGCCTACTACTTTGCCCGCAAAGACACCGCTAAGCCCAATCCCGAAATTGCAGCGTTCAACGCGATGCACTACGACGCGATGGCCGTCGGCAATCACGAATTCAATTTCGGCCTCGACGTAATGTGGAAAGCCAAGAGCGAATCACATTTTCCCTGGCTGGCCGCGAACATTAAACAGACCTACGCAGATGGAGTGCAATTTATTCGTCCGTACGTCATCAAGGAGCTTGCAGGAATCCGCATCGGAATCGTCGGCTTTGTTACGCCCGGGGTTCCGCGCTGGGAAATCCCGGAGCACTACAATGGCTACGAATTTGAGTCGATTGTTGAAACAGCCAAGACCGTGATTTCCGAGGTTCGCAAGCAAGTGGATTTACTGGTAGTCATCATGCACTCAGGAATTGACCGAGATCCGGAAACCGGAATCGCGCCAGCTCGAGCGCCCGCCGACGCGGAAAATGCCGCATGGGAGCTGGCTGAGACAGAACCTGGAATTGACGTAATCTTTTTCGGCCACACCCACCGGGAGTTGCCCGAAAAAGTTGTCAACGGCGTTCTGCTGTCCCAGCCTAAGAATTGGGGTATGTCCCTTTCGCGCGCGGACGTAAAAATGTCGAAAGACAGTACCGGCGCTTGGCACGTGGAATCCAAACATTCGCAAACCGTCCCGGTGACTTCCCAAGTCGCGCCCGATCCGGAAATCACCAAGCTGATCGAGCCTTATCAGGACGAAGTACAAAAATATCTAGATACCCCGATTGCAAAATCAGAAAAGGCCCTGAGCGGTGAGTATGGCCGCTATCAGGACGAGCCATTGCTGGATTTAATTCACAAGGTTCAGCTTGAAGCGGGGCATGCGGACGTCTCCATGGCGACCATTTTTTATCCGGGGGTCACAGTGCCAGCCGGCGCGGTGACTGTTCGCGATGCTTCCGCGCTCTATATTTACGAAAATATGCTCTACACCGTGGAAATGACGGGCGCGCAGCTGAAAAACGCGCTCGAACACGCCGCGAGTTTTTTCCCGGCATGGCCCGTCCCCGCTGGGCAAAAATTGCGCTTGCCAGGATATAATGCCGATTCCGCCGAAGGTGTTTCCTACACCATCGACCTTACCCAACCCGTCGGACAACGAATTCGCAATCTAACATTTCATGGCGCGCCCCTCTCCGCAGACCAAAAACTGCGCGTTGCGATTAACAATTATCGCTACTCGGGTGGCGGAGGCTACTCCGTGTATCAAGGATTGCCGATCGTCTACCAGTCGCACGAAGAAATATCTGAACTTCTAGTCGATTACCTGAAGAGCACCAAAACCGTTCCATCCGTCGCTGATGGTAACTGGAAAATCGAGCCGCCCGAAGCTCTGGCGGCAATAGAAAAGGCCGACGACGACGAAAGTAAGCGCGACGCGAACCGATAAGTTGTAACCTGCCTGAAATATTCTCCGCGCAGTAAGTTTACCAATCCGCGAAAACTCAATTAGTGATTGACTTAGCTGCGCACGCTTGTTAATTTCCAAACGCGTTAGATTTTTCCGACTCAATCGAGTGGAGGAACCGCAACCCGGCACATGGCGTTCGTAGCGAAGAAAATTTTCCTCACCAAGGGAGTCGGAAAACATCGCGAGCGGCTTTCGAGCTTCGAGCTCGCCCTCCGAAATGCCGGAATTGCCGCGTGCAACATCGTTCGCGTCTCCTCGATTTTTCCTCCGTACTGCAAACTGATCTCGCGCAGTGAAGGGCTCAAGCATCTCAAGCCTGGACAAGTCGCTTTCACCGTTATCAGCGAGAACCAAACGCGCGAGCCGCATCGATTAATTGCCGCGGGAGTTGGCCTTGCTTTGCCGGCTGATAAGTCCATGTTCGGGTATTTGTCCGAACACCATTCATTCGGCGAAAGCGAAGAAATCGCCGGGGAATATACCGAAGAACTCGCCGCCGAAATGCTGGCTACTACGTTAAACGTGGAATTCGATCCGGATCTTTCCTGGGATGAGAAAAAAGAAGTCTACCGTATCTCCAACAAAATCGTCCGTACCATGAACATCACGCAATCCGCCGTCGGCGATAAACGCGGGCTGTGGACCACCGTACTCGCAGCAGCCATCCTCATCGGCGAAGACGATTAACTTCGCTTTCTGCACAGCCCATTTTGAGTAGCAAACCTGATTGAACCCAAACGCAACGATAGCTCTAGGTGGTTTGCGACCGAGGCCAGGTTACCAGCACAGCGGACGCCGCCAAGAGCGGCAAGAGGCACGTTGAGAGGTACACGGGCGCGCGAAGTATTGCTGATGCTAGGATGGCGGCAGCCCAAAGTATCGCGTTCGCCACGAAATGTTTTCGATTCATCAAACTCCCCTTCTCACCTACGGCGCCCGACGGACGCTATTGTATATACGGTATAAATCTCTTATTTCTTACCAACTATTTTTCGCTTTGACGCAGAACTCGCCGATTCAGCGCCAGTCGAGTTCCGCTCTGGTTTGAGATAACCGATGCGTTCCAGAACGGCGCCCACGATCAGCGGCAGCGCCACCGTCGCGTCATCTAGCACCTCAGCGAATCTGCCGCCTTCTTCCAGCGGAACAAATTTGCCCCACGAAACAGCTTCCGTATAAGTGCTCCCAGAGAGCCCACCCCAATTCACCGGCTCAGGACAAATGCGCAGCCCGTAGTTGTAACGTTTGAGCGGAATTTTTTCATAGCCTCGCCGCGCGAGAAGCTCCGCATAAACGCCGAACTGCTGCGCCCAGTTGCGTGGAACTCCGCCGCCAACGGTGAAAATCCCCATGCGTTTGGTCGCCAGCATCGTCGAGGCGTAGTGTTCAAAGTCCAAATACGGATCAAAGCGCAGCGGAGACTTCCCTTCTTTCTTGCGCTGCCTCTGGTACAAAGCAAAATCAATTCCCAGCTCGGAGTCAGTAAAAGCCGGAACAAAAACCGGAACGTTGTGCTCCACGCACGATTTCAGAATGCCGCGGCCTTTCGCATGTTTTTGCAGGTATTCGCCGATGCGCCGGTTCATCTTCCAACTGCACACCGTTTCTTCGGCATCCCAACGCTGCAGAATGTGATCTACAACCACTTCCACCGCATCCAGATTCACTTCCGGCTCCAGCGAATCATAAACGCGGTTGTAACCTGCCAGGAAAAGTTCGTTGTCATCCATTTTCGAGTCATAACGAAAATGGGAGCGCCCGGTTGCTTCCACCAGTCCGTGAGCCATCAGCGCGCCAGTAGACACAATTGCTTTCACGATGCCCGATTCAACCAGATCGCAAAAAACCAGGCCCATTTTGCCGACGGTAAGCGCGCCCGAAAGCGTGAGTACGACGAAACAATCCTTGTCGCGAGCCATCGCTTCCAGAACGTCCGCGGCATCCCCAATCTGCCGGGCAGTGTATGCGGTCTGCCCCATGGCGCGAACCATGTCGTCGATGGTGCGAATGCGCGAGAGGTCCAGTGGGAAAATCGGAGTGAGGCGGTCTTCAATCGGGTCGTGTAACGTACGCCCCGTGACGCCCTTTTTCTTTGCCATTCATCGCCCTCGCAGGTAATGTATGTTTCCCGAGGGATTCTCGGGTAGAAAAATTATTTGCGGCCTTATTCATATTACGAATACGGCCGGTGCAAAAGAAAAATTTCCGATCTGTTCAAGGGGCGCCCGCATTATGTCACGATACACTCCGATGCCGCCGGACAATTTCGGCGGTCTACCGGAAGAACATTCCACCTACGAAACAGCACGCGCCGTGATTTTCCCTGTTCCACTCGAACGCACTACGACCTACGAGCGCGGAACGCGCAACGGCCCGGCCGCGATTATCGCCGCGAGCCGCCACTTGGAACTGTACGACGAAGAATTGCAGCTCGAACCCTACAAGGAAATCGGTATCGCCACGCAGCCTCCCATCGACACGCAAGACGGAACCTTAAGCGAGGTGATGACCGAACTCTTCACCGCGCAACTTGCGCTGCTCGAAGACGACAAATTTCCTGTGGCGCTGGGCGGCGAACATGGATTGACGCCGCCGCTTGTCTCCGCCACTGTCAGGAAATACAAAGATCTCTGCGTGCTTCACATTGGCGCGCACGCCGAGTTGCGTGACGAATATCAGGGCAATCCCGCCAGTCACGCCTGCGCCATGCGACGCGTGGTGGAAACTTGTCCGGCAGTACAAGTGGGTATCCGTGCCTTGTCTGAGTCCGAAGCCAAAGCGATTCCGCATCTGCGCACGAAAATTTATTGGGCTAAAGATATTGTTCGCGCCCCGGTGAAAACGTGGATTGCGAGAGTTCTGGAGGATCTCGGCCCTCGCGTTTACCTGACCATCAATCTCGACGGCTTCGACTCGTCCATAGTTCCCTCCACTGTCACGCCCGAGCCTGGCGGCTTGGATTGGCACGAAGTCACTTCGCTCGTGCGCGCTGTGGCCGATCACAAGAAAATTGTCGCTATGGACGTCACAGAACTCGCGCCCAGGCCCGGGTATCACGCAGCCGACTTCCTGGCCGCCAAGCTCGTTTACAAATCACTGGGCTATATTTTTTGCCAGTCTTAATAACAGGAGATTCGATCATGACATCTTTGGCGCTCTTGCTTGCCCGCATACAACATCCAGTAACGCAGCGCGATGTGGTTGTGTACGTCGAGACGCATTCAATCCTGTGGTGGCTCCTCATCGGCTTAATCGCGGGATGGCTCGCTGGCACCGTAGCTCGTGGGCGCGGATTCGGATGCGTCGTTGACGTAATCCTCGGCCTTGTCGGCGCCGTGATCGGTGGATGGATTTTTCAACGCCTTGGAATTGGCGTGTTTGGGTTTTGGGGAAGCTTGGCGGCGGCTACCGTAGGGGCGATCGTTCTCGTCGCAATTGCCAGATTATTTGCCGGCGGCCGGGGCGAATAATTCAGGAATATCATAATCGTTTCAGCGCGGCCTCCACGCGCCACAGCGATATCCGTGGACCGGAAACTCTAACGATCTGCTCGGCCCACCGCTTCAAGCCTCTCAATGTGATAAGATTCAGTGTCACCAAGTAAAGCAAACGGATCCCCCGCCGCGAGCACTGAGCGAGAAAGCCGGAAAGACTTGAGCCAAACATCATTGTGGGCCATTCCGCTGGGCGGATTGGGCGAGTTCGGCATGAATATGCTCGCCTTGCGCTTTGGCGACGAAATTATCGTCATCGACGCGGGCCTGATGTTCCCCGAGCAGGAGCTCCTCGGTGTGGACATCGTCATCCCCGACATCACCTACCTGAAGCAGAACAAGCGGATGGTGAAGGCCATCGTGCTCACTCACGCGCACGAAGACCACATCGGCTCGATCCCGTACATTCTCCCCGAGTTGAACGTGCCGATTTACGGTACGCAATTCACTCTCGCAATCGTCAAGAAAAAACTCGAAGAGCACGGCCTGCTGGAGTCCGCGAAATTAACTGAAATCGCTGCCGGCGACACCACGACTATCGGCCCGTTCACCATCGAGTATTTGCACGTAACGCACAGCACCGTGGATTGCGTCGCCCTCGCCGTGCGCACGCCCGTCGGCGTGATTATTCACACCGGTGATTTTAAGATCGATCCCACGCCGGTTGACGGAAAGCCTTTCGATCTGCATGCTTTCGCGCGCTACGGCCAAGCGGGCGTGCTCGCGCTTTTCAGCGACAGCACCAACGTGGAACGTCCCGGCTTCACGCCGTCTGAACGCGCAGTAATCGTGCGACTGGAAGAACTATTCCGCGCCGCGCCGAAAAAAGTGGTGGTTTCCTGCTTTTCGAGCTCCGTGCATCGCATTCAGCAAGTGATCGACATTGCCAGGATGGTCGGGCGAAAAGTTGGCTTCGTTGGTCGCAGCATGGTGGACAACGTTGAAATCGCGCACGGCCTCGGAAAGCTGCGCATCCCCGACGGCAGCGTCGTTCGCCCGCAGGACATCAAGACCTACGATCCGCACAAGCTGGTCGTGCTAGCTAGCGGAACCCAGGCCGAACCGCTTTCTGCACTTTCGCGTATCGCCGTGGACAATCATCGTCTGATGAACATCACCGAAAACGATACGGTGATTTTGTCCGCGCGAATCATTCCCGGCAACGAGAAGAATATTTTCCGCATGATCGATCATCTTTTCCGGCGCCGCGTTCTGGTTTATTACGAAAGCGGCAGATCGGCGCCCATTCACGTTTCGGGCCACGCCAGTCAGGAAGAAATGAAAATTCTGCTGCAGCTGGTTAAGCCGAAATATTTCATCCCGGTGCACGGCGAATACCGCCAACTTTTCCGCCACGCTGCCTTGGCCGAACAACTCGGAGCGGTGGGAGCAGAAATTTTCCTGATCGAAAGCGGCCAGCCCATCGAATTCACCGCCGACGGAAATGCCCGCAAGCGCGAACCGGTTACCGCCGGGCGCGTGTGCGTCGACTCCGGCTCGTTAGAAGAAATCGAAGATGTAGTGATTCGTGACCGCCGCCATCTCTCGGAAGATGGCGTAGTCGTCCCCATCATTGCCATCAACAAACACACGGGACGAATGGAGATTGCTCCGGAAATTGTGACTCGCGGATTTTTGCCTTCCGAGGATGGCGCAGAAATTCTTTCGCAAGCGCGCGACGTTATTCTACGCACCGTCGAACAATCCAGCCAGGAAGAAAAGACCGACTGGAGCGTGATAAAAGAAAAAATTCGCGCCGACTTGAAGCGCTTCCTCAACAAGCAAACCTCGAAGCGCCCATTAATCCTGCCCGTAATTCTGGAAGTGTAGTCCGCCGTGAAGAGTTCCGCCAGGAAAGCTCCCGTGAAGATTCATCTGCGCGACTATGAAACCGGCGATTTCGACACATTGATCGAAATCGATCGGGCTTGCTATGAACCCGGTATCGCCTACTCAAAACGTGATATGCGTGCTTATCTTCAATTCCCCGGCGCTGAATGCATCCTGGCAGAATCATCGGGCGAAATTGCCGGCTTCTGCATCAGCGCGCGTCAACGCACTCGCGGCTACATCGTCACCATCGATGTCCTCGAAAAATATCGAAAATCCGGCATTGGTTCTGCCTTGCTACGCGAAGTTGAACGAAGACTGGCCGCGAATGGCGTGCGCGAAGTAGGTCTCGAAACGGCAACCGACAACGAATCCGCAATTGCCTTCTGGAACAAGCACGGCTATCGTACCCTCGGCGTTGAAAAAGGATATTACCCTGGCGGCCGCGACGCATTCGCAATGACTAAAACTCTGACTCCGCTCGCGCGCGCAGCGAAGGAAAGCAGGTAAAGAATGTTATTGTGGCAGGCCATCATTCTGGCGATCGTGCAGGGCTTGACTGAGTTTTTGCCCGTCAGCAGCAGCGCCCACTTAATCTTGCTTCCATGGCTGTCGCATGGCCACATTCCTGATCCAGGCTTGGCTTTCGACGTAGCCCTGCATCTCGGCACTTTAATCGCAGTCGTTTTATATTTCTTGCGTGAATGGGTGCAGCTAATCCTCTGCGGGCTCGGCTTTCACTATCCTCAGCGTGCGCCTGAACATCAGGTCATGCAGAATCGCCGTCTCTTCTGGTATTTGGTGGCCGGCACGATTCCCGGCGCGCTGGTTGGATTTCTTTTTGAGCATCGCATTGAAGAATATCTGCGCGATCCGGTTCCCATCGCAATCGCCATGATCGTAATCGCTCTCTTGATGTGGTACGCAGAGTATTCCGGACGCATGGACCGTCACATCGAGCAGACCTCGTTCGGCGACTCTCTTATAATCGGGACTGGGCAGGCACTGGCTCTCTTTCCGGGAGTTTCACGGTCTGGAATCACCATTTCCTGCGGGTTATTTCGCGGCATGACCCGCGAAGCTGCCGCCCGCTTTTCGTTTTTGCTCGCGACACCCTTGATCGCAGGCGCCGCCGCAGTGGAGGTCCCCAAACTTATCAAAGCTCATCACGCCGGCGCGCTCGATTTACCGATGTCCACATTGGCCATCAGCGTGGCGGTTTCGGCGATTGTCGGCTATATCGTCATCGCTTTCTTTTTGCAGTATTTGCAGACACGCACTTTGAAGATCTTTATTTACTACCGGATCTTGTTTGGTATAGTCGTTTTGTTGCTCGCGTTCCTCCCATTGGGCTTCGCGCGATAGCGCCCGCGCAGCCCGGTTGTTAACGCGTGAGCCTTCCCCATTGTTTGCGCTCGGCCCCGAATAGGGTCGAGCTAATCCGCTCCGTGTAAGCGCAATCCGGCAGGAAGCATTCGGATCGCTCACGGCGCTGATGTTCAACGCGAAATTACAAAGGGGAAGCTTGTGCGCATCCTGTCGCCAACAGAAAATAAACGCCTCAACGAA
>Ga0209624_10001381_pt1 | contig 19095 bp, 13 predicted proteins | sample JacPinW_OM2H0_O1_FD_188565 | JGI IMG/M metagenome (GOLD analysis project Ga0209624, IMG submission 188565) | Forest soil microbial communities from Algoma, Ontario, Canada - Jack Pine, Ontario site 1_JW_OM2H0_O1 (SPAdes) (version 2) | ecosystem: Environmental > Terrestrial > Soil > Boreal...
CCTGATCGCTCTGTTGCCGCATGCTCTGCTCATCGAGACTCTGCTGGTTCATCTCATTAGCCAGGCCGGTCTGGTATTGCTGGTCATAGTCGAACGACGAACCAGAATCCGACCACCAATCGGGGTCGTAGAAACCCGAGTATCCCCACCCATAAGCACCCACGCATCCGTAGCCGTAGTAGTAGCAATTGCTCCCGAAGCCGCGAGTTCGGAGTCGCACGCCGACGCCAGAATGGCCGAAGCCCCGGTTGAACGCTCGCGAGGAGATCCCCGGACGGGAAGCTGCAGAACCACGGGCAAGCGGACGGCCCGAGAAACCTGAGCCAGCGCGCGACCCGCTGAAAGAGGAACCACTCGAATGGCTGGCAAACCCGCCGTGCGAAGCAAATCCTCCGCCTCCGCCGCCAAACCCATGCCCGCCCGCGGACGCATGACCTCCGCCGTGCTGTGCCAAGAGCGGTACAGAAGTTAGCAGGAGCAAGAGCGCTGCGATCACAAGCGGCCGATGCATGCTCCTATTATATGCCCGACTGGGAGCTGTCAAGGAAGAAATTGGTGCCTGGCTCAACGCGAACTAGGACAGTACCCTGACCTCCCATTACCCTGGACGTCTACCGCTTCCTAGTCTTTGCCTTTTCCTTGTGAGCCGGTTTCTTTGATTTTGGAGAATGTTTCGGAGCTGGCTTGGAAGCATGTTTAGCAGGCTTTTCGTGAGCTTTGACCGGCGCCGTCTTAACCGGCTGATGCGGTTTCACCTTCGACGGCGGGGGGGCCACGGCAGCCGCAACCGCCGGCGCCGCAGTCGCGCTTTTCCCCTTACCCTTCGCCACTTCTCCTTTTTTGCCCACCACTGCGGCTACAGGCGCAGCCGCCGCCGCTTTCGCCCCACGCCCGCGCCGAGGTGGCGGAGGTGGAGGTGGAGGTGGCGGCGCAAACGGTTTCAGAAACTTCAAAGTCTCCGTTCGCGAGCGCAGCTTTCCGTCGAGCAGCAGCATAAACACGTCGCGCGCAATCTTTGGATACTCGGGCAGCGCCGGCGTGATCAGCAACTCGGTCATCTCGGGCAACGGAATGCGCTGCTGCACCTGCCGCCACTTCGTCAGGAAGTTCTTGATCTTCTGCGCCACGGTCTGCTGTCGCGCCGTCACCGCCAGAAACAAGATCATCTCCGGCCGCGCCGAAGACAGCAGATTCCACGTTCGCGACGGCGTCGCCGCTTCTTTCCCGGTCAGCCGCTTCGCCAGTTCCTTGGCATGATCCTCAATATCGCGCCACGACTCGATCAAGTCCTTGCGCGGAATCTGCCGCCGCAAGTCAGAAATGTCTTTATCGGAAAGCCGCGCCGTCAAAAAATGCATCACCGCCGGCGATGGATCCACGGTATAACCCAGATCCACCATCTGCTGGCGCGTTTTCATCAACTGACCCAGCCCGTTCGTATCAACCTTTGCCGACGACCAGTGCGGATGCAGCACCTTCAGCCAGTCTTCCTTCTCCAGTGCCTTCACCACATTCAGCGGATCATCTTCATGCGCCAGTTGCGCAATCTCATGCCCCACTGCGCTGCGCGAGATGTGCTCAATGTATTTATTTTCCTTGGCAGCGTCGTAGCGTTGCTGGGTACGCTCTTCCAGCGGCCAGTGAAAGCGCGCCGCAAACCGGGTAGCGCGAATCAGCCGCGAGGGATCTTCCACGAACGAATAGTTGTGCAGAACGCGAAGCAGCTTCGCCTCAATGTCAGCCACGCCGTTGAAAGGATCAAGCAGCAGCCCGCGCGAGCCCTCATTCAGCGACAGCGCCATGGCGTTCACCGTAAAGTCGCGCCGGCGCAGATCGTCCTGGATGCTGGCCGACGCAACCACCGGCGGCCTGCCCACCTTCTCGTAATGTTCGGTGCGCGCCATGCCGATCTCGGCGCGCACGTTCCCCGGCAGCACCAGAAACAGCGTGCGCACATCTTCGTCATGGCCGGCCACTTGCGCGCCCGCCCGCTCGAAGTCCTTCTGCAGCTTGAGGGGATTGCCCTGAACCGTGAAGTCCAGGTCGCGGATGGTGAACCCGCTGATAATGTCGCGAATCGCCCCGCCCGTAAGGTACAGCGTGATTCCCGCGGCGCGGGCTATCTCTTGCACCAGACTGACGCCTTTCATCTGATCCGGCGTCAACCGGATTTCCATCGTGTAAATGTAATCAGCCATTCGTCTTCAGACAACCAACGTCAAACAATCCCGCAGGCCGCACTTTCCTGCACATCCTGGACCCAGCCGGACCGCACAACATCCACTGCTTTTCCACAGGATTTCCACAGACTGCAGGGGCCCAGACCAGTCCCTTCAAGACCGATCAATACTCAAGTCATTAAATACAAAGCCCTTAACCAGAGTTTAGTCGAGACCAAGCAACTTAAAGGAATAACACAAGGTTTATAATTTGGCTACTGCCAACGTGGATTCGCAGGATTTCTTCCCATTTAGTGCGAGAATGAGGCGGGCTTCAGGCGGAACTTGCCCTGAGCGCAGTCGATGGGGCCAGCGGGCTTCGGCTGAGCCAGTGTGCCTTGCCGAAGCCCGAAAGCCGCAGCCCGAAGCCGATTCATGCCCTCGACCCATAAGAAAGTTATCGTCCGCAAGATGGACCGGGATTCCGTCTCCGGCTACGTCTCCCCGGCGCAATTCGTCACCGAAGGCAAACTCGAATTGCTCAACACCTCCGGCAACGTCGTCGCCATGGACCTTCGCGAGATCAAAGGCGTCTACTTCGTCCGTGAGTTCGGCGACTCCGAATCGCTCACCCGCAAGACCTTCACCACCCGCCCGCGCTCTGAAGGCCTGTGGGTCCGCCTCCGCTTCAAGGACAACGAAATCCTCGAAGGCCTTATGCCCTCCGACCTGACCCAGAACCTGCCGGAAGGCTACCTCGTCAATCCACCCGACCAGCGCTCGAATACCCAGCGCATCTTCGTCCCCCGCACCGCCCTCGAGTCGCTAACCGTTCTAGCGGTAATCGGCGCCACCCGCCGTCCCCGCCGCGGTCCTACCGACGACCAGCGCCAGGTCCCCATGTTTGAGGAGTAAGTTCGAAGAATGATTCGAGTATTGCAATCTTCCCAGGCTTGAGGTAAAACCTGTGATCTGGGCGCGGCCAGCCTCCCGCGCGAGAGCAGTCGGGACTACTTCCTTCCTCCTCCCCGTCTGGTCTTTGGTCCTTAGGTTATTTGCATCAGCCACACTCCGAGGTAGAGGTGTCTCATGAAAGCCTTCGTTCCCCGCGCATCGAAGCCGCGATTAGCCGGTACTCTCATCGCACTCGTTCTCTTCTGCACGCTATCGCTGATGCAACAGTCCAGCGCCCAACAGCAGGCCGCGCTAGAGACGCGAGCGCCGCTGATCGTTCAACCAATCGACGAATCGCAACTGACCGTGCTGCATGGCAACACGCATCCCATGGCGCGTCCGCAGTTCGACCTGGGCACCGCGCCAGCCACCCTCCCCATGCAGCGCATGCTCCTGGTCCTGAAGCGCAGCTCGGAGCAAGAGGCCGCGCTCAGAAAACTTCTCGACGACCAACAGGACAAAGCCTCGCCCAGCTATCACAAGTGGCTAACGCCCGCCGAGTACGGCAAGCAATTCGGACCCACCGACACCGATATTCAGACCATCACCGCCTGGCTACAGTCGCACGGATTCGAAGTGGGCACCACAAAGGGCCGCACCGTACTGGAATTCTCCGGCTCAGCCAGCCAAGTGCAGGAAGCGTTCCACACCACGATTCACAAGTACATCGTCAACGGAGAGCAGCACTGGGCCAACGCCAGCGACCCGCAGATTCCGACGGCGCTGACGCCGGCAGTGGCGGGAGTGCTAACGCTTCACAATTTTCTGAAGAAACCGCTGGTTCATATAGCGGAGAAGCATATTCCCGCAAAGTTCGTTCCTAAGTCCCAACCGCAGTTCAGTTCATCGACCGGGTTGCACGCGCTTACGCCTGAAGATTACGCAACTATCTACAACGGTGGTCAGTCAGCTTTAAGTGGGATCGATGGAACAGGAATTATCGTCGCAGTCGTTGCACGAAGCAACCTCTTCAACGACGGGACCGGTCCTGGAAGCGATGTTGCGGAGTTTCGGAGTGTATTCGGCTTGCCTCCCTCTGCTTCGGCCCTGAGCAGAGGCCTCAACGTTGTCCTCAACGGCCCCGACCCTGGCGACCTCGGCGGGGGCGACGAACTTGAAGCAACGCTGGATGCATCCTGGTCAGGGGCACTCGCAACGGGAGCCCTGATCGATTTTGTAATCTCAGCAACCACGAACACCGCCGACGGCGTCGACCTCTCTGAGCTTTTCATCATCGAGAACGACTTGGGCAATGTGATGACCGAAAGCTTCGGCACTTGCGAGGCCGCCGTCGGCGCCAGCAACGCCGCAGGCACCTCAGCTCTTGCGGAGCAAGCCGCAGCCGAGGGCATCACCTATATGGTTTCCGCCGGAGACACCGGTGCCGAAGGTTGTGACAACCTCAGTGAGACAGTTGCCCAGGGCCCGGTCTCCGTGAGCGTGACAGCTTCCACACCTTTCACAGTGGCCGTGGGCGGCACCATGTTCAACGAAAACGGTCAGGATGCTACCTACTGGAACACCAGCAACGACGCTAACCTGGGATCAGCCAAGTCCTACATTCCTGAAGAGGTCTGGAATGAAACCTGCACGACGCAGTGTGCGCAGGGTCAGCCGCCATTGGCCGCGGGCGGCGGCGGTGCGAGCGTTTTTTTCGCCAAGCCCACGTGGCAGGCCGCTCTTACTGGCGCGGGTGATGGTGCTCGCGACATTCCGGATGTCTCTCTCACGGCAGCTGGGCACGACCCCTACCTGCTGTGCATCGAGGGCTCCTGTGTTCCAGACGCACAGAGCAACATATCTTTTGCCGGCGTCGAAGGAACATCAGCGTCGGCGCCTTCCTTTGCCGGAATCATGGCGCTGGTTGACGAGAAAATGAGCCAGCTCGCGCCTCCGGATAACAGCCCGCGTCAGGGTCTGGCTAACTATGTGCTCTATCCCTTGGCTTCGATCCAACAAAACGCGGGAACCGCCTGCAGCGCGTCTGCAACCCCCTTGCCGAACAGCGCCTGCGTGTTCAACGACGTAACCGTCGGTAACAACTCCGTACCCGGCGAGGCTGCGTACCCGAATGGACAGTATTCCGCTGGCGTGGGTTACGACCTGGCAAGTGGCCTAGGGTCGGTCAATGTCGCTAATCTCGTGAATGCATGGTCCAGCGCACAATTTCGCCCCACTACGACAACTCTCAAGCTCAACGGTGGCACGGGTGCGATCTCCATCGTTCACGGGACACCGGTGAATGTGAGCATCTCTGTGGCCCCAAGTAGCGGAACCGGAACTCCTGCAGGAGATGTTTTCTTACTCGCCCCGACCAACCCAAGCGATATTCTCATCTCCGGCCAGGTCGCCGTGCAATTTTTCACGCTGAGCGCTAGCGGCACGGCGTCCGGAACCACCAACCAACTCCCCGGAAGCGGTGCAACGAGTAACGGCTACCTCGTTACTGCGCATTACGCGGGTAACTCAACCAGTACTGCCACTGGGTTTTTGGCACCCAGTGATTCCTCGCCCGGAGTTCTCGTCACCGTTACGCCGGAAAACAGCAGTACGACGGCGTCTGGTGTGGACGCGAACCGCAATTCCATCGAAGGCAGCACTCTCCCGTTCGGAAGCTTTGTGTTCGTTCGAGCAGATGTTGTGGGGGTCTCACGTAGCGGCGTTCCCACTGGACAGGTCAACTTCACCGACAATGGGAACTGTAACGGAAAGGCCTGTGTCTTTCCCGCGCAGATCTTCTCATTTCCGATCCTGAACCCATCCCCTCTCAACAGTCAGGCCAATACCTCGATTGGGCCTGGCGTTCTCAACTTTGACGCTGGCAGTCACAGCATTTCGGCAAACTACCTTGGGGACAATAGCTTCAACGCGAGCAGTAGCACGACTCCGGTTACCTTCACAATCACGTCTGGCTTCATCGGCGTATCAGGTTTGGGCTCGGTGGTGATCGCCAGCCCTGGTCAAGGGGCAACGACAACTCTCGGCATCGTCGCCTCCACCGGCTTCACCACCCCGGTCAATGTCACTTGTAGTGGCTTGCCTGCCGGGGCCACTTGCCAAATGCCCTCGATCACGCCCAACGGGCCCAACACGGTTGTGACGGGCACGATTACCGTGAAAACTACCGGCGGCACGGCAATGCTGCAGCCCAACCGGCAGCCCTACTACTTCGCGGCGATGCTTGGCGGAGGATTGCCGCTGGCCGGTATCTTTCTGCTGGCCTCATCCAAGCGGCGGCGCTGGAGCCTTCTGCTCAGCCTCCTCGTGCTGGCCCCCGTGATCGGACTGGCGGCTTGTGGTGGAGGCGGTAGCAGCAGCGCGTCGCCATCACCACCGACTCCCACTCCCGCTGGCACGTACCAGATCAGCGTGACCGCGACCGCAGGATCGGAGTCTCAGCAGGAAGGCGCTTTTACCCTCGTCGTACAGTAAATTGGGCGGGTTCATCCTTTCGCGGTGTTTGCGAAAGGGTGGGATGCACAAACGCAAATCCCTCCGGCTTTCACCTTGCGGATTTTCCACAGCCTACCTCTGTGACATCTGACCTTGCGCCGCACAAAAAACTCCTTCATCATTCCCCTAGCAGAGGCAGTACAGATCAGCGGCCGCGACCGGCTCGCAACTCCTTTGTTGTCTAGATTATGACCTCTAAGTCGTTTGTTTGAAGGATTTTGCAGGCCAAAACATGCCTAACTCGATGATTCCAAAGATTTGGGGGGGATGGGGGTACCCTATTATAAGAAGGTAAACAGCGGCGGATGATCAGCACTGGAACTGGTGTACGATTTACTCGCGCCTCACCAGACATCCACCATGAAACTCTCTGCCATCGCCTCCGCCCTTAACGCGCGCCTCGAAAACGGTTCGCCCGACATCGACATCACCGGCCTCAACGGCATCGAGCAAGCCGGCCCCGGAGAACTCACTTTCGTCGCCAACCCCAAGTATGCCGCCGCGGCCCGGCTCACCAAAGCCGCAGGAGTAATTGTTGCTGAAAACTTTCCCGCCATCCCCGCAGCCACGCTCCGCGTCGAGGATCCCTATCTGAGCTTCGCACACGCCCTCGAACTTTTTCACAAGCCGTTGCGTTATGCCCCAGGAGTGCATCCCACGGCGGTAGTCCATCCGACGGCGAAGATCGGTCGCGGCGCGCACGTTGGCCCTTACGCAGTCGTCGATGAAGACGTCGAGATCGGCGACCACGCCGTGTTGCTGGCGCACGTCGTCGTCTATCGCGGGGTTAAGATTGGCGACAATTTCTTTGCCCACGCACACGCCGTAGTCCGCGAGAACTGCCGCATCGGCAATAACGTGCTGCTGCAGAACGGTGTCGTCGTCGGCTCCGATGGCTTCGGTTTCGCCAAGACTCACGACGGACATTGGCACAAGATTCCGCAGCCAGCCCCGGTCATCATCGAAGACGACGTAGAGGTTCAGGCGAACTCCTGCATCGACCGCGCCAGCGTCGGCGAAACTCGCATCGGCCGCGGAGTCAAGATCGACAATCTGGTGCAGGTCGGCCACGGATCACAGGTCGGCGAAGATGCCCTGCTCTGCTCACAGGTCGGTCTCGCCGGTTCGACGGAAATCGGCAAGCGAGTGATTTTGACTGGCCAAGTCGGGGTAGTCGGACACTGCAAGGTAGGAGAAGGCGCTATTGTCACTCCGCAAAGCGGAGTAGCGCACGACATTCCCGCCGGAGCTTTGGTGAGCGGCGCGCCCGCGGTCGATCACAAACTGTGGCTGAAGTATTCTGCAATCCTGCCGAGATTGCCGGGGATCGCGCGCGCTGTGCGGGCGAAGGTTTCGAAAGAATGAGGCCTGAATTCGCTGCAGCGCGGATTCAGTTTTCCGCAGTCCCTCTGTGGGTTCCTCTGACCTCTGTGGTTGCAGGGGTCTGTCGATACTCCTCCGGAAGCCCGCTCTCAATCACGGCTCGTACTTTCTCCATCAAACATTCCCGGCTGCCGAAATCTTTGGGTTCAATCGGAGAATGAAAAATCACAGTCGCCACTCCCGGCTTGATTGCGAATCTTCCCTTCGGCATGAGGTAATGCGTGCCTGCAATCGTCACTGGAACCACAGCCACTCCGCACTCCATCGCCAGATAGAATGGACCCTTCTTGAAAGGCAGCAGCTTGCCATCAAACGAGCGATGGCCTTCCATGTAGACGGTCATGTTGATGCCTTGCTGCACGACCTGCTTCGCGTAACGCACGGATTCAATTCCAGCGTCACGATTGCCTCGATCCACTGGCACCAACGATCCGATCCGCATCGCTCGGCCAAGAATCGGAACACGGAACAACTCCTTCTTCACCATCACCGATGTACGCCGCGGAATCAAGGGAATCGTAATCGGCGGGTCCAGGTTCGACACGTGGTTCGACATGAAGATGTAGGTGCGCGCCGGGTCGAGCGTGTCGAGCCCCACGGTTTGCACTCGTACTCCAGTCAGTCGCACTCCGTTCCAGGCGCCGAACATGAACATGCGATACAGAAGGCTGACGTCCCCTGAAATGAACGTCCAGGGAAAGCCGATCAGCGCCGCCACCGGCGCGGCCAGCGCCCAGAAAACCAGCATCGCGATAGTGCGGATCATCTTGAGTTGAGCGCCCCTGAGCGCCGGTGCTCCTAGTGAGGACGTGTCTCTTGCGGAGCCTGCGCCTCGCCCTTCAGCCACGCTGCCCGCCGGGCGTGCTGTTCCGCCGTAACATTTTCCATGTCTTTGATCTCGTATGAAATCTCTTGGCGGCTTCCCACCTTCCACTTCAACTCGCGCTCTCCGGCGCGCCGGCCGCGGACCTTCACCGTGATTGTGTCACCTGCCGCGAATCGAGCCATTTCGTCGGACGACTCCTGTCCCGCAGCCTTGCCGTTAATTTCCAGAATCGTATCGCCCGTTTGCAGGCCGGCTCGCTCGGCCTCGCTGCCAGCAGTCACCGCGGCCACCGCCATGGGACCGTCAAAGTTTCGCGAGGCCAAAAACCCCGCATCCGCTCTAGTATTCTTTACATCCACCAGTCGCAACCCCACTCCGCGAAGGAAATCGTTCCACGGGATTTCCTCGGTTCCGGCGACGTACTTCGCGAAGAACCATCCCAAATCCGCATGGCTTACCGACTCGGCGGCCTCTCGCACGCCGTCTGAATCAGGAAAGAACCGTCCCTTCTTCGCATAATTCTGATTCATCCATTGAAAGACCTCGCGAAGGGATGCCTGTCCGTGGCTGACCTCGCGGACAGCCAAATCCAGCATGATGCCCAACAGCTCGCCTTTGTTGTAATAAGAGATGCTGCGCTCCGGGCGCCGGTAGTAGGCGTCACCCTCCAACCATGCATCCAGGCTCGACTCTTCCGCAGACTGCGTCAGGTGTGCAGGACGCCGCTCGAATTCGCTGATTCCCGATTCCAGTTGCTGCTCGAAGTGGCGCTCGTCGAGGAGTCCACCGCGCAACTGGATGATGTCGGCGGCCGTGCTTGTGCAGCCCTCGCTGAACCAAAGCGCTCGCGTGTAATTCTCTCGCGTGTAATCCACCGGTTCAAGCGCCTGGGGACGGATGCGCTTTACGTTCCACAGATGGAAAAACTCGTGGGCCGTCACCGAAGTCAGCACCTCCGGAGCCCGCGATAGTACCTCTGCATTTACCGCAATCGCGGTTGAGTAGGCATGCTCCATACCGCCCCCGGATGGCGCTCGTGGAAAATGATAGATGAACATGTAGCGGTCGAAGGGACGATCATCCATCCAGTTGCTCGCAGCCGCCGTGATTTTGTGCAGCATGGCAGTAATTGTTGCCATGTCGTAGTCGCCAGACTCGGCATCGACAATTACGCGATAGTGTCCGCCAGCTTCGTCGAAATCAGATTCCTTGAAGTCTCCGATCTCAATCGGAGAATCGACCAGGCGGTCGTAGCTGTCCGCGCTGAATTTGCCCTCAGGCAATGCGGTAAGCGGCGTGGCGATGTGCCACGTCTCGGGGATCCCGCTGAAACGCACCACCATCGGCCCACTCCGGGCGTCCACCGGATACATCAGAATCTGGGCCAGATTGAAAAAGGCGTGATGCGAATTGAACTGCGCTCCGAATGGTCCGGGCGAATCGACAAAGAGCTGGTACTCAACCACAGCACCGCCTTCCGCGCCTGTGATCTGCCAGCGGCTCTTATCCAATTTGCGCACCGCGAGGAAGCGCCCGTCACGGTCTTTCGCACGTACCCAATTCACGTATTGCGCGAAGTCGCGCACCTGATATAGCGCGTTCCACACCGGAAGCTGCAACTCCCGTTGCCCCGTTCCTTCCGGCAGCGGGATTTGCACCTCGACCAGATGCTGCTCAGGGTTCGCTAGAGAAATCGTGTAGGTGGTTGCCGCGTAGGACCGCGCGACTGCCATCGAGACCAGAAAACAAAAGAAAAGGCTTCGTCGTAACCAGACTTCTGTCACGGCCGAATGCCTCATCGGTTCCCTGCCGCATTCGCCGAATTGAAAGTCCCACTTTCGCCCGCTAACGCCCGTAACTTGGTCGGCAGCTTCTCATAGATACCACCAAAACCCCCGTTGGAGAGAATCGCCACCACGTCGCCGCTGCGCATCTCCGGACCGACCGCCTGCACGATTTCGTCGGCATCGCCCATCAACCGCACGTGCCCGCCATGTTTCTGAATATCCCCCGACAGTTCTGGCAAATCCAGCCGCTCGTTCTCAGAGAGAGACTCCGAACGGAACACGCTCGCCACAATCACTTCGTCGGCCAATGCGAGACTCCGCGCCAGATCCGCCTGCAGCACACGCCGCCGCAGCGTATTCGAACGAGGTTCAAGAATCGCCCACAATCGCGCACCCGAATACCGGGAGCGCAACGCTTTCAGAGTGCCCGCAATCGCCGTGGGATGGTGGGCGAAGTCGTCGATAATGGTGATGCCATTCACTTGCGCCTTCACTTCCAGGCGCCGCTTGACGCTCTTGAACGTCTTCAGTGCCGCCGCAATTTCTTGCTTCGAGATGCCGTAGGCTGCGGCCATGGCTGCGGCCGCGGTTGCGTTCCACACGTTGTATTCGCCCGCAAGGGGGAACTCCAGATCTGCCCAGGCGCGCCCGTCCTTAAGCACCGACCACGTAGTTCGCCCGGCTTCGAATTTCAGGTTTGTGATCCTCCATCCCGCGCGCGGTCCAGTTCCGTAGCGCTCCACGGGGCAGAACGATTTACTCAAACACCTTTCAAGGCTGGCGCTTTCGGCAGCTTCACCGGCCGCGCCGTCGAACGCAATAATCCGCCCACGCCGCGGAATCAGATTCACCAGCCGCTTAAACGCCGTCTCCACCGCGTCCAGGTCTTTATAGATATCGGCATGATCAAACTCGACCGAGGTCAGAATCACGGCATCGGGAAAGTAATGTAGAAACTTCGGGCCTTTGTCGAAAAATGCCGTGTCGTACTCGTCGCCTTCCAGAATGAAATGCTTTCCCTCTCCCAGATGGAAGCTGGAGCCGAAGTTTTCCGCAATCCCACCGATTAGAAACGAGGGCTGCATCCCTGCGGCGTGAAAAATCCATGCCAGCATCGAGGTCGTCGTCGTTTTTCCGTGCGTCCCCGCCACCACCAGCACTTCCCTGCCGCGCAGGAATTCATCATGCAGCAATTGCGGCAGAGAGCAAAACGGAATGCGCTGGTCGAGCAATTGCTCGAGTTCGGGATTTCCCCGCGAAATTGCATTGCCCACAACCACCAGGTCGGGACGAGGTTCCAGATTTCGCGCATCAAAGGGTTGGGCCACGAGAATCCCCAATTCCGCCAGAAAATCTGACATGGGGGGATAAGCAGCCGCGTCGGAGCCAGTCACGCGAAACCCGCGCTGCTTAAGCATCCCGGCCAGCGACGCCATCGCCGTCCCGCAGATTCCGATTAAATGAATGTGTTTCCCCTGGTCCATGGGCTCGAAGGCTAGCTCTTCCCGGCGGCCGTTACAGCCGCTTCCAGAATCTTCAAACTTACCCGCCCACCGCCTACGGTCAAACCCGCTCGCACGCCAATCGGCAGCGTGATGTTTCTTGCCATCACATGTCCGGACGGTACGCCATACGCAACCGGTACTCCTAACTCGCCCACAACCCGAAGCACAACTTCTTCCAGTGTGTAGGATTGATTCGCAGTCTGCATGCATTCGCGCATCTGGCCAAACACAATTCCCCGCACTTCATCCAGCTTTCCGCCCAGCTTCAATTGCATCAGCATGCGATCGATTTGAAATGGCTTCGCCGCCAGGTCCTCAAGAAACAGAATGGTGTCCGCTGTCTTGATTTCGTAGGGAGTCCCGATCGAGGCCACGAGAATCGATAGGCAGCCCCCGTAGAGAATTCCCTCCGCCGCGCCGTCCACCAATCCGCTCACTCCAGAACCGGTGCCCATCTCAGGTTCCCAAGCCTTCGTCTCCGCCAGCGCCGCATGCCAGGAGCCCAGGTCCACGCCATCTTCGTGCAGCCAGTCTTTCGCTACCATCGGTCCATGGAAGCTGACCAAGCCAACCGCATCGGCGAAATGAGTGAGCAGCGACGTTACATCGCTATAGCCGACGAAAATCTTGGGGTGTGCCTTAATCTTCTCCCAGTCCAGCGCTTCGAGCAGATAGTTCGCGCCGTAGCCGCCGCGCGCGCAAACAATCGCCCGCACATCGTCGCGCACAAACATTGCTTCCAGTTCGCGCGCCCTGCGTTCCACCGAGCCTGCGAAGAAAAGATCGTGATCGAAGATGGACTCAGAATAAATCGGCCGGTAACCCGCGCGCCGCAGCCTTTCACACCCAGCTTCTAAATCGCTGCGCTTGATATTGCTGGCCGGCGCCACAATGCCCACCGTGTCGTCCGGTCGAAGGGCAGGCGGCTTGATACGAGAACTGGATGAAGAAGACATGTTTTCTAGAAGCCTATTATGAAAAAGAAATGCGAACCGTGCGGATGAGACTTCGAGTCACTCAGCTGCGTCCGGCAAACTCAACGGCCTAACTCAAGTAGAATTCTCCCCGGCACACCAACCGCGCCGCCCCGCGCAGAAATACCAAATTCCATTCCCTTCGCACCGTCTGGATTCCGCCAGGGGCATGCACGCGAACCGGAGACTCTGCCCTCCCCGTCACCATCGCGGCCACCGCCAACGCGCAGGAACCTGTCCCCGACGATTGCGTCTCTCCCACTCCGCGCTCGAAGAAACGAACCTTCACATCGTGCTTGCCGTCGACTGCAACCAGTTCGACATTAATTCCGTGCTTGAATTCAGGACTGCGCTGAATCTGGGCAGCCTCATCCTGCCAGTTCCCGGAAAACTCCCGCACAAAAACCACGTAGTGGGGATTCCCGATCGAAACCGGAATGCCGCGCACTTCGCGATCAGCCAGCCTGACGCCCAATTCTGCTCCCACCACAGCCTCGCCCATCTCGACCTCAAACTCATAGTCCGATTCGCTTCGGCCGGTTAACACGCAAGTCTTTAATCCAGCCCCGGTCTGAATCGTGATCCTTTCCTTCCCTTGCTCCGCGCAAACATACGCTGCCACGCAGCGTGTGCCATTGCCGGAAATCTCAGCCTCGGAACCGTCAGCGTTGATCAGCCGAATCTGCAGATCTGCCGATAAGTGCGGATACATCCACTCCACCCCGTCCGCTCCTACACCCTCGTGCCGGTTGCAGAGGCGCCGCGTAAGGGCTGCCATGGCCGCTGGGGCGGCACTGTCTCCAACGGCTAGAGAATCGATCAGCAAAAAATCGTTTCCGCAGGCACTTGCCTTCACAAACGGAATCACTACGCCTGGTAGGCTCACTCCAGCTCCACCGGCCCCAACCAGGTGGCACTGCCCAGCACCGCTGATGTTTTCAGTTCCCGCAGCAACTCTTTCTGGTCACGGTTGCACCCCGCCACGTCAAACTGCAGCCGGACATGCTGGCTGGTGCTGCCGCTCACGATATTCTGCATCATGCGATGTTTGTGTTCCAGGATGCGGTTGACCTCGAGCGTAATCTCTTCCACGCTCTTACCCGTGACTTCGTAGCAGGTGAGCAGGGTCTTCAAGTTGAAAGTTAATTCCAGGTGGCCCAGCACAAACAGTGCGATCAGAACCACGACTGTGGCAAAAATTGCCGTCAGATAAAGGCCTCCCCCCGTAGCCATGCCTATGGACGCCACAACGAAAAGCGTCGATGCCGTGGTCAAGCCGGTAGTAAGTCCGCGTGTGTGTAGAATCGAGCCCGCGCCGATGAAGCCAATTCCAGGGATGATCTGTGCCGAAATGCGGGTGTGGTCGCCCAGGTACTTCACCGCGAGCGCGTCTGAAAGAATTGTGAACATTGCGGCGCCAAAACAGATAAACATGTTCGTGCGCAGACCCGCTGGCCGATGCCTAAGCTCGCGCTCCAATCCGATCAGGCCGCCCAGGATCGCCGCCAACACCAAGCGGACCAACGAGGCCGCAACAATGCCGCTGGCCATCTCCCCGTGAAGCAAATCGATGATGTGCTGCCAGTTCATCGGCTCAATGCCTGCCAAATGGATTCCAGATGGCCGGATTCTACCACTTGAACGCACCGTCTTTGGCGGCCTTCCGCGTTAACCTGCCTGATTACCGCATCGGCTCTTACTTGAGCTGCTGCGCGGGCTGCGCTCGCCCCTGAAAGATTGCCGCCCGTGGCTGCCCCATAGTGTGGATCTCGACCAGCGCCATCAAATGCTGGTTTTTCGCCGCCGTCCATACTGGGTCATCCTCGAATCCCACTGGGTAATCCGCGTACCCCGCCGGATTCGCCAGCGCGCGCTCCCACAATCCTTCCGGATCGACAGGTCGCTTCCACACCCGATGATTGCCTTCGTTGATCACCCGCCGTAACGGAACACCAGCCTGCTCCAGCGCACCCACGTGCTCGCCCAAATACATCAGCAGCGTGGAATTCGCCGGCAGCGATTTGATCCAGCCTGCCAGTTGGCTATCCAGCGAGACGCGCCCGCGCATGTTGATCACGGCTTCGCGATAACAAATCGGGTCAGCGCGCCAGATCGCGCCATAGTTCGTGACGGCAAGCGCTACAACGCTCAGGAATGTGGCGGCGTCTGTCCAGAGATTCCCGGAAGCTCGAAAGCGCGGAATTGTTGCCACAGATTGACAGAGAAAAGAGATTCCCAACGGGACAAACACCGCAAACGCCGGAAGCAGTTGCAGGCCGTAGCGAACGTTGTATTGTGAAAATGGCCACCAGTTAGGAACGAAAAGCGGCACGCTGCCATAGGCGATGGAAAGAGCATAAAACGGCAACGGTACCCAGAGCAGCAATGCAACCCGGCCACGCCGCTTGAACCAAGCCACCAGGGATCCCAGCAGGGCCAAGGCCAGCCAGAGCCTCCCCTGCCAGTTGGCCTCCCCCACATTCATTTCTGCCGCCTTCAGAAAATACGACCCCGCGGCCAAGAGATTTCCCTTCGCCGGATTCACCGTCGCAGTCTTTTGCTCAATCGCTTTCGCGGAGTAAGGGCCGTTCGCAAACTCCAGCGGATTCTGGTAGACGACGGCGTTGTACGCAATCCACAGCAGCGGAGCAGCCACAGCCAATAAAACAAACTTCACAAGTGCAGTCCGTGACGGTGGAACCGACGATCCACGTGTCCCATCCGCGGTCTCTTGTCGCGGGTAGGAGTTGACGGCCATAGCTACAACCACCAATACCGCGGCCAGAAACCATCCGTCGTACCGCGTCAAACATGCGGCCGCTACGCAAAGCCCGCACTTTGCCAGTGCCTTCTCATTGCCCTGCGTAAACTCAACGAAGTACATGACTCCCCAGATGAAAAACGCCAGGTACAGCGACTCGCCCATCGCCGTCGCCTGCATGTAAATGAGATTCGGATTCGCTCCGTAAACGATCGCCGCAGCCCACGCCCCAATCGTGGCCAACTTGTCGACTTGCCCGTTACGCCTCAAGGCAGCGCGCACCAGCCGAAACATTCCCAACACGCCAAGTGCGTACCCCGCCATGGACGGAATGGAGCCGCCCGAGCCGCTCTGCCACATCTGCTTCGATACAATGAACGGCACAATCAGCAGGTGGGGCAGCGGCAGCCACACCGTTCCCAGTTGCAGCAGTCCGGGAGTTTTTGAATCAAACACACGGCGTGCGATGTTGATATGGGCAACGGCATCGCCGTACAGCAGCACATCCCCATGCCGGTAGTAGAAGAGGAAGGAAAATACCGAGACGAAGATCGCCAGCCATACGAGTCGCACGATCTCAACTTCGGAATGTGTTCTCGGCGGAGGAGGTTGCGGCTTCATTCGAGGTGGGTAAGTTCACGAAAAATCTGAAAACGTTCATCGATCTTTTCGCGGGTCAGCGATTGTAGCCGCTCTGTGCCAAAGCTCTCCACGGCGAACGATCCCATCACACCGCCGTAGAACAGCGCCCGCTTGAGCACTTCGCGATTCAACTCTTCCTGCGATGCCATATAGCCCATGAATCCCCCGGCAAATGAGTCACCCGCACCGGTCGGATCCTTCACTTCATCAAGCGGTAGGGTCGGCGCGCGAAAAGGATGGCGTCCAATCCCGAACGCCCCTTCGCGAAAGAAAATCGTCGCGCCGTATTCTCCATGCTTGATGACCAACGCTTGCGGCCCCATTGCAAGCACTTTCTGGGCTGCGCGCGGCAGGTTCTTCTCCTCTGCCAGCATCTTGGTTTCGGTATCGTTGATCAGCAGCACGTCTACCAGCTTCAGGGTTTCGGAGAGCTCTTTGCGCGCACCCTGGATCCAGTAATTCATGGTGTCGCATCCGGTCAGCCGCACGCGGTTCATCTTCCGCCGCACATTGGCCTGCAGGGTCGGCTGAATGTTGGCCAGAAACAGGAACTCCGTATCCTCGTACTCCTTGGGAATCTGCGGATGAAAGGTCTCAAACACATTGAGATCGGTAAAGGTCGTCTTCGCCTCGTTCAGATTCTCGCCATACGTGCCGCCCCATCGAAATGTCTTGCCCGCGGCGCGCTCGATGCCACGCGTATCTACGCCGCGCTTCTTTAGAACGCTTTCGTGCTCCGCGGTAAAATCTTCGCCCACCACTGCGACCATGCGCACCGGAGTGAAATAACTTGCGGCCAGCGAAAAGTAGGTTGCCGCTCCGCCCAAAATGCCTTTCACGCTGCCCGAAGGCGACGCGATGTCATCAAACGCAACCGAACCCACAACCACAATGCTCATCTTAACCTCAGTGATCAGTGGCCAGTGGTCTGTGGCCAGCTGTAATCGGGGATTGGTGTTACCGGCCACTGACCACTGATCACTGGCCACTGCCTTTTACATACTTTCCAATGATCAGCTTCAGCTTCTTCTTCGTCGCAGCAGGAATCTTGTTGGGATCGGTCAAAATCGCGTGCGCCAGCGCTGACCCGCACTTACACAACCGGCCGGGGGGCATCGCCGCCACGGTTTCGCGGATCACTCTCGTTGCGTTCTCGGCGTTCTTCAGCAGCACAGCCACGATTTGATCCACCGTCACCGAATCGTGGTGCGGATGCCAGCAGTCGTAATCCGTTACCATGGCCACCGTGACGTAGCAAAGCTCCGCCTCGCGCGCCAGCTTCGCCTCTTGGAGATTGGTCATGCCGATCACATCCATCCCCAGTTCGCGATACACGTGCGACTCCGCCTTAGTCGAAAATTGCGGGCCCTCCATGCACAGGTAAGTCCCGCCGCGTTTGCCAGTCACGCCGATTTTCTTGCATGCCTCCTCGACCACCCCTGCTAGTTCGCCACATACAGGATCGGCAAAGGCAATGTGCGCCACTACCCCGGCGCCGAAAAACGTATCCACACGATGCCGCGTGCGATCAAAGAACTGGTCCGGGATCACGAAATCGAGCGGCTTGTGTTCTTCTTTCAATGACCCTACTGCCGAAACAGAAACGATTCTCTCAACTCCAAGTTGTTTGAACCCGTGAACATTGGCGCGAAAATTTAGCTCGCTTGGCAGAATGCGGTGGCCGCGCCCATGCCGCGCCAGAAATGCCACCTTGCGACCCTCCAGCGTGCCGCAAACGTAGGCGTCGGAAGGCGCACCAAATGGCGTCTTCACGCGCACTTCCTTCACCTTGCTCAGCCCCGGCATAGCATAAAGCCCGCTACCGCCGATGATCCCAATCTCCGCCTGTACCACCAATCCTCCAAAGTTCGTATCTACAGAAGTCTTCCGGACGTGGAAGCCAAACTCGTGATTATACAAGACCCTCCGTCTACCTCTGTGCCCTTGGTGGTTCAACCGGTGCTAACCGGCTACAATCTCTCGATGCGATTCGCAGCGTCTCTACCCGTCCTCATTCTCTATGCTGCCGCTCTCGCACAGAACGCGCCCAAACTCGGATCCCAGCCCGAACCCAAGATCGCGACCGTTCCCATCACGCTCAGCCACAACCGAGTGATCATCGACGTTGTCGTTTCATTCCCTGATGGAACAACGCAACGTGTTCACGCCTGGATCGATAACGGAAATCCGGAGCTCTACCTGTCGCGGCGCTTGGCCGCACTTACCGGAAGTGTCTCTTGTGACGGGCAACTGTGCATAGGCACGGCCCCGGTTAGCATTAACATCGGGGGCATGGCAATCGCTCTTGGCGCAGGAACGCCTAGCGCAGGAATAAAAGAAGCGAAAGTCCCGGCTGGCGGTGCTCCGATCGCTCCCGGACTGGACGTCGAAATCAATGTCCCATCCACGGTCCTGCGGAGCTACGATGTGCTCGTTGATTTTCCGGACCACAAACTCACCATCGCACAACCCGGCAGCCTGAAATTCAACGGCGTTAAAACAAAGGTAATCGTGAACGGCGGGAACGGCCTGGTTCAGATCCCCAGCAAAATCGGAGACAAGAAATATAATCTCGCGCTCGATCTGGGCTCGTCGATCGGCTTTTTGTCAGACGACCTCTTCGACAGGCTCGCCACGACTCACGCCGAGTG
>Ga0209624_10001382_pt1 | contig 19088 bp, 17 predicted proteins | sample JacPinW_OM2H0_O1_FD_188565 | JGI IMG/M metagenome (GOLD analysis project Ga0209624, IMG submission 188565) | Forest soil microbial communities from Algoma, Ontario, Canada - Jack Pine, Ontario site 1_JW_OM2H0_O1 (SPAdes) (version 2) | ecosystem: Environmental > Terrestrial > Soil > Boreal...
CGAGGGCAGCCCGCTGGCCGGCCAAGCCCGCCCCGATGATCAGCACGTCGTGTGATGGCACGCCGCCGATTCTACGAAGGGGGGCAGCGGGGCGCGTCGCGGGTGCCTCTGGCACTCGGTGATCGAACCGGCTCGCGCGTGAGATCGCGCACAGACTGCCATTGACTACGCGGGTTGACCCCCGCGTGCGAGGCAAAAGCATCGCCGCGAACCAGACGTTGATGGACGATGAAGCTTCTGCTTACGGGCGCAGCGGGGATGCTCGGGCAGGATGTCGCCGCCGCGGCATCCGCGTTTGGGCACGACGTGGTGGCCCTCTCACGCGCTCAGCTTGATGTCACCGATCCCGTAGGCGTCTCGGAGGTCGTGGCGGCCGAGCGGCCGGATGTGGTGCTGAATTGCGCCGCATGGACGGACGTCGACGGCGCGGAAACCTGTTTTGGGGACGCGCTGGCGGCGAACGGAGCAGGCGCCGGCAACGTCGCGGAGGCGGCCGCGCGCCACGGGGCGTGGATCGTCCACGTTTCGAGTGACTACGTGTTCAGCGGTCTGAAGGGTGAGCCGTATCTCGAGTCTGATGTGACGGAGCCGTTGTCTGCCTACGGGCGGTCGAAGCTGGCGGGCGAGCGCGCAGTCGCCGAGGCGGCGCCAGGACGCCATACGGTTGTTCGGTCGTCATGGCTGTTCGGCGCCGCTGGCGCATGCTTTCCCGCGACGATCCTGCGGCTGGCCGCGGAGCGGGACGAGCTGACAGTCGTGGTCGATCAGATCGGCTGCCCTACTTACACGAGCGATCTCGCCCAGGCGCTTCTTGGTCTGTGCTCGCATCCGGTTCCGGGCGTCGTGCACGTCGCTGGCGGCGGGGATTGCTCGTGGTATGAGTTCGCGACCGCAATCGTCGAGGCGGCTGGGCTTCAATGTCTGGTCAAGCCGGGTCGTACTGAAGATCTTGGGCGGCCCGCGCCCCGACCCGCTTACAGCGTGCTCCGATCCGAACGGCTGGCTCCGGCTCTCCCACATTGGCGAGACGGCCTCTGGCAGTACATGGCCGCCCGAGCCGACTTGGCGGGTGCACGATGAGGCTCCTCGTGTGCGGCGGCGCCGGCTTCATCGGCTCGACCTTCGTTCGACTGCGCGTCCGCGATCACGGCGATGACGTCACCGTGCTCGACAAGCTCACATACGCGGGACGACGCGAGAATCTGGATGAGGTCAGCCCCAAGATCCGCTTCGTGCACGGGGCGATCGAGGATCCTGAAGCCGTTCTGGATGCTGTTTCGGGTTGCGAGGCGATCGTCAACTTCGCCGCCGAGACCCATGTTGACCGCTCGATTGCGGACCCAGAAGGGTTCATCGTCACCAACATGCAGGGAACACATGTCCTGCTCGAGGCTGCCCGTGAGCGAGGACTGCGCTACCTGCAGGTGTCGACCGACGAGGTGTACGGCTCGATTGAGGAGGGGTCGTTCACTGAGTCCTCGCCACTGCAACCCTCGAGTCCGTACAGCGCGACCAAGACCGGAGCTGACCTGCTCGTCTCGAGCTACTTCCACACGTACGGTCTCGAGACTCTGATCTGCCGGGGCTCGAACAACTACGGGCCACATCAGTACCCGGAGAAGCTGATCCCGTTGATGATCCTCAATGCCCTCGCCGGCGATCCACTTCCGGTCTATGGCGACGGGCGAAACGTACGGAACTGGTTATTCGTTGAGGACTTTGCAAGAGGGATCGGACATGCGCTTGCTCACGGCACTCCAGGCGAGGTCTACAACTGCGGCGGACCCGATGAGTGCGACAACCTGACCGTCGTCTCGCGAATCCTCGAACTGACTGGACAGGATCACTCTCTGATCGAGTTCGTCACCGATCGGCCCGGACATGATCGTCGCTATTCGCTCTCGAGCGCCAAGCTGGAAGGGCTCGGGTGGAAGGCTCAGGTGCGGTTCACCGAGGGCCTGGTGCGGACGGTCGAGTGGTACCGCGAGAACGCCTCCTGGTGGGAGCCCATCCGCTCGGGGGCCTACCGGGAGTACTACGAGCGACACTACGGTCGCGCGCTGAAGGTCTGATCTCGCCGACGTGGCGAAATCGGTTGCCCAGCGTCGCGTGGTTCGAAGGTAGCCTCCCGCTCGATGCAGCCGCTTAAGGGTCTAATTTTGTCCGGGGGCAAGGGGACGCGCCTTCGTCCGATCACCCACACGAGCGCCAAGCAGTTGGTGCCTGTCGCGAATAAGCCCGTGCTGTTCTACGGCATCGAAGCTATGGCACAGGCGGGGATCCACGAGATTGGGATCATCATCGCGCCCGAAACGGGTGAGGAGATCCGCGTCGCGGCGGGGGACGGGTCGCGGTTCGGGGTGACGCTGAGCTACATCCTTCAGGACGAGCCGGCGGGGTTGGCCCACGCGGTGCTGACCGCGGAATCCTTCCTTGGCGATTCGCCCTTTGTGATGTATCTGGGCGACAACTTGCTGCAAGGGGGGATCGGCGACGTTGTCACCACGTTCAGCGAGGATCAACCCGATGCGCTGATACTCCTCACCCCGGTGGCCGATCCGGAGAACTACGGCGTGGCTGAGTTGAGCGATGGCGCGGTGGTGAGGCTGGTCGAGAAGCCGGCTGAGCCGCGCACGGATCTGGCGCTGGTGGGGGTGTACATGTTCACCGCCTGCGTGCACGATGCCGCGCGGGCGATCAAGCCGTCGGGGCGCGGAGAACTCGAGATCACCGACGCGATTCAGTGGCTGGTGGATGAGGGACGACGTGTGCAGCCCCACATCGTCGACGGGTGGTGGAAGGACACGGGGCGCCTTGAGGACATGCTGGCGGCTAACCGTCTCGTGCTGGACACGGTCGAGACCGACGTGCGGGGTGAGTTGATCGAGTCGCGGGTAGAGGGGCGCGTCGTCATCGAGGCGGGGGCTCGGCTCGAGCGTTGCGCAGTGCGCGGTCCCGCGATCATCGGTGCGGAAGCCCGGTTGAGCGACTGCTACGTAGGCCCGTACACGGCGGTCGGCGAGGGTTGCGAGATCTCGGGTGCGGAGGTCGAGCACTCGATTCTGTTAGCGGGCTCGTCCGTACGCGACCTACAGGGGCGGATGGAGTCGAGCCTACTCGGGCGCAATGTCAGGATCGGTCGCGATGACCGCCAGCCGCGGGCCTACCGGTTCCTGGTTGGCGACAACTCGGAGATCGGCATTCTTTAGTCCGATCGCGGCCGGTTGTCCGCCGGCGGTTGGAGCATCGGTATCGCGTCGGACAAATCGTCTGCGGCGCGCCGAGGCTAAAAGTTGGCCTTGAGCACTCGCGTTAAGTGGTCAGCCTGTATTGCTGACAAGGACTTCATATGGCCGCTAACGATTGGGTTGGGGCAAGACCGCTGCGCGTCGATCGCGCCGACGATTTGCCGACTGAGGCGCCCGCCACCGACGGCAAGCTGCTCGGCTGGCTCGCGGGGATGATGGCCCAGGATCGCCACTACCACACGGTCATGGCCACGCTGACAGCGAGCGAGAACTACCCGAGTGCCGTTGTGCGTGCGGCGGCGGCGTTCTTCGGCGGTGAGCACTACTTCTTCGACGCGCCCAGCCCTGGCCATTGCGGCGAATGGTCGTTCCCGCGATCCGGCACGCTGCCCGCCGTGCAGACGAAGTTCCTCGCCCAGATGAAGCGGCTGTTCGCGGCCGACATCGCCGACTGGCGCCCGAACGGAGGCTCGATGTGCGAGCAGGCCGTCGTGATGGCGGCCTGTAAGGGCGGAGATGCGTTCGTCGAGCTTGCCCCCGAGGACGGGGGGCATTTCGGCGCCTCCGTCCTCGCCGAGCGGCTCGGAATCGAGTCGTTCTCGTTCCCGATGGACGGTGACCTGATCGACATCGACGCGACGATCGGTCTCGTGAACGAGCATCCGAACATTCGGCTGCTGCTCGTCCAGCCGTCGCATTGCCGGCGGCCGCAACCGATCGACAAGCTCGCGAGCGCGCTCCCCGAACGGGTGACTCTGGCGGTCGACGTGAGCCACACGGCGGGCCTCATCGCGGCCGGGTTGCTCCCGCAGCCCCTCCTTCAAGGGGCGGACATCCTCACCTTCAACACGCATAAGACGCTTCCCGGGCCGAACAAGGGCGTCATTGCCTTCGCGGACCGCGACCATCCTCTCGCCCACACGATGTGGGAGACGATCTGCCCGCAGCTGCAGTCAAACAGCCACGCCGAGTGCCTCCCCGGGCTGGTGATCGCGCTCGAGGAGATCGCTAACTTCGGCCACGCCTACGCCGAGCAGACCGTGGCCAACGCCCGGACGCTCGCCCAGGTACTCGATTCGGGTGGCCTCGACGTGCCCGGAATGGAGTACGGCGGCACTCAGACACACCAGGTTCACGTCCATCTCGGTACGGCGGAGGCCGCGAATAAGGCGGCCAACGAACTGCTGCCAATGTGTGGGATCCGGACGAACTCCGTGATGATTCCGGGGACGGGCGGCGAATTCGGTTTGCGCCTCGGCACGCAGGCGCTGACTCGTCGCGGATTGACCGAGGTCGACTTTGCCCGGCTCGGCCGTCTCCTGGTCCGCGCGCTCCGATGGACGGCCGATCCACCGAGCATCCGGCAGGAGGTGGCTGATCTGCTCGCGGACCATCCGCTCTTCCCATTGCACTTCAGCTTCGACCAGCCCGCCTACGGGCACCATGTCGACAGGCTGCTGACCGAAGTGCTGCGCTAACCCAGCGGCACCTTAGGGAACGGTCCGTGCCCAGGCCTCGGCCGCTCGGCCCCCGCCGGGCAGCGTCACGGTGAACAGCCCGGTCAGCGCTCCTGCCTGGGTTGACCCCCGGAATCGTCAGCAACACGTCTGCGAAGCCGGCGGCCGGGCTGGTCGCGCCGTCGGGACAGTCGGCCTGCGAGCCGCCGCAACCCGAGATGAGCACGGCGGCGGCGATCAGCGTCCTAACCCGTCCGGTTACGCGAGCAATGGTCGGAATAAAGCACTGATCACGCGAGCAGAGACGCCGCGCCACCGTTGTATCCCCATGAGGTGCAAGGGAGTCGTCGTTGTTCCCGCGCAGGAGCCATCCGCGCGGGCGGGGGACGAGCCGGCCGCGACGCGTCGGATCGCCAACCGGGCGATCGTCTGCCACGTCCTCGATGGCCTCGTTGCAGCGGGACTCGATGAGCTGGCGATCGTCGCGCCACCCGAGCTGGCGCGCCAGATCCGTGGCTGCATCGACGCAGACGGCAGCTTCGGCTCGGTAACACACATAACGTACAGCGACAGGGACGACCTATTGGGCGCGCTTGCCGCCGCCGAGGAGTTCGTCGGCGACGATGCCTGCGTCGTCCACACGGCGGACGGTCTGGTCGGATACGAGCTGCTCCAGTTCGCCGAGCTGCTCGAGGTCGATCCGTCCGACCTGGTGCTCCTACTTCATCGCACGGCCGAGAAGCGCGACCGCCTAGGCCCGGCGGCGCAGCGGTTGCTCGGCATCTCGGAGCTGAACGGATCGAAGACGTGTCTCAGCCTCGTGAACGTTTGCGTGTTCGGTCCAGGCGCGCTGCGGTTGGTTTGCGCCCGGTCCGCGGGCGCCCAGGAGAGGATCGACCTGACCGGGATTGCCGAATCCCTCGCGGACGCCGGGAGGTCGCTGCGGACGAAGTTCGTGCGTACGTGGAGGCGCTATTCCGGCGACCCACTCGATCTGCTCGAGCTCAACCGGATTGTGCTCGACCAGCAGACGCCCGAAACCGACGCAGTCGACGGCGACGACAATCGGATCGAGGGCCGCGTGATCATTCATCCAACGGCCGAGATCAGCTCGAGCATCATCCTCGGCCCGACCATCATCGGCCCGGACGCTCGCGTCTCCAACTCCTACATCGGCCCCTACACGTCGATCGGAGCGGGCGCCGAGATCGAGGGCGCCGAGATCGAGCGCTCGATCATCTCCGACGGGGCCCGCATCATGCATGTCGGCGGCCGGATCGAGGCCAGCACGGTCGGCCGCAGCGCGCGGATCTTCCGGGACTTCGCGCTTCCTCGCGCCATGCGCCTGCACGTCGGCGACGGCGTCGAGCTCGCGCTCAACTAACAGGGGAGAACCCGCATGGGCCCCGGTGCGCGCTCAAGCAGCGCGCGCCGAGGGCCCGCAGTCGATCGCCAGCAGCTCGCGCTTGAGGGTCTGGCGGGCGCGGTGGTGAAGCCCATGGATCGACGGCTCGGTCCGGCCCATCCGCTCGGCGATCTCGCCGGGGGTGAGTCCGACCAGATGGCGCAGCACGATCACGTTCCGCTGCTCCTCGGGAAGCAGTTCGAGCGCCTGCTCGAGTCCGCGCCGGCGGTCGTCGCCCGAGTCGTCGCTCTGATGCGTGGCGTCGTACACCTCTTCGCACAGCAGCGAACGCCGCCGGCGCATGTGGTCGAGCGCGACGTTGCGCGCGACCCGCAGGAGCCATGACGTGAACGGCGCCTCGCCCGGCCGATACTTGTGGAGGGCCGACATCAGCTTGAGGAACACGTGCTGCGTGATGTCCTCGGCCTCGTGCTGATCGCGGACGAAGCTGAGCACGTAGCCGTAGACGTTGTCCTTGTAGCGGAGGTAGAGAACGCGGATGGCGTCGCTGTCCCCCGCTTGAGCCCTCGCCACCGCGTTGGTGATTTCCCGATCGACCGGCTGGAGTGGTGTGTGGGCGCGAAACCCGGTTGACGTAATCCGTCGGTGGGCGCCCGTCTTGGCGTTGTGAGTTTCTGTGGACTGCATGATCCGGCACGTTCCGCCAGCGCAGCGCGCCGGCGATACGAGGTGCCTTCACCCCCTTTGGTGTCTGACGCTTCCGTTCGTCGTTTGCTTCTTGCCCCGCCTAACGTCCGTCCAGGACGATCAGGCTTGCTAAAGCTTGCTATGGCTGATCAACGCTCGCACCAGGGTCCCCCCCTAGTTATATGTTCTGGAGGCTACGAGCGGGCGCGGCGCTCCGAGCCGTCGGGACGTTCTGAGCCGATAAAAAGCGGATCTCCGCAAATATTGATGCGCTTGGACGAATAGGCACCTACTTATTTGCGCCAGGGGGATCCCCCTAGTACTCTTGTCGCAACGGCAAGGAATGCTTCTTGGGGTTTTCAGTGAGTGAAGGGACGGGATCTGGACGCGGCGGCGCGTCAGGAGACCCCGACGCGCTGGGTGCGCTGAGGCAACATCTGGTGGACGCGGCGTCCGGCGAGGGATGCGTGATCTACGTCGAGGGCGCGGCCGGTGCCGGCAAGAGTCGGCTCGTGACCGAGACGGCGGACGCCGCGCGGTCCGCCGGAATGCGCGTGGTCGACGCGCAGGGGCGCGCACTCGAGCGCGAGTTCCCGTTCGGCGTGGCGATCCAGCTGTTCGAGGAGACGTGGTTCGATGCGGGGGAGCGCGAGCGGGCCGTTCTGCTCGAGGGCCCGGCACGACCCGCCGGGGAATTGCTCTCCGGCGGGTTAATCCGTGAGGTATCCACGGAGCCTGAGCGCGTCTACGCGATCATCCACGGGCTCTTCTGGCTGGCTCGGGCGCTCGTGTCCGACGGCGCTCCCGCCCCGCCGCCACGACCGCTCGCGCTCCTCGTCGACGACGTTGAGCGCGCCGACGGGCCGACACTTCGCTTCCTGGCCTACATCGCGCCGCGGATCGGACAGCTTCCCATCGCGGTCATCGTGGCCGCTTCCCCGGAGGCATCGAGCGCCGACCCGCCGGCGCTCACGGCGCTTCGGTCCGCGTCGGAGATCGTCACGCTCGCGTCGAGCGAACGCGCGTCGACGGAGGGACCGCGTGCGACGGCCGCTCATCTGGCGCTCCAGAAGAGCCTCGCCGACGGGCACCGCGAAGCGGTCCTCGACCTCGCCGACCTCGCCTGGGGCGACGGGGCGCTGCTCGAGTCCGACGGGGACGCTGAGGCCTGGCCGGCGGTGGCAGGGTCGCTGCTGTTCGTCGACGAGCTCGAGCGGGCGGTGGAGGTCGCGGAAGCCGCGACCGGCTCGGGCCGAGCCGTCGGGCCGCCCGGAGCCGCCCGCTGGCAGGGGTGGAGCCTCTACCACCAGGGCCGGGTCACTGCCGCCCTCGCGGTCGCCGAGGCGGCCCGCGCCGCCTACCGCGGCGATCCCGCGGCGCGCGGGCTGATCGCCGCCTGCCGCCTGGCACAGGGCCGGCTCGAGGAAGCGGAGGCGGCGCTCGCGATGGTCCCCGACGGCGAAGGCATCGACGCGATCGATGCGCCCATGCTCCTCGATCTGCGAGCCCAGCTTCGCCTGGCTCAGCTCCGCCCCGGGGAGGCGCTGGCCGATGCCCTGGAGGCGGGCCGTCTCTCGCGCGCCTCCTGGGGCGCAATGGGACCCGGCGTCGTCGCCTGGCGCTCGACCGCCGCCCTGGCGCGGCTGGCACTCGGCGACGGTCGGCGCGCCCGCGGGCTCGCCGAGGAGGAGCTGGAGCTGGCGCGGGAGCGAGGGTTGACACGCGTGGTCATCCGCGACCTGCGCGTGCTCGCGTTCGCCGCCCAGGGCAACCGCGTCCTCGATCTGCTCTCCGAAGCGGTGAGGATCGGGCGATCGGCTCCGCCCCGGCTCGAGTATGTGAGCGCCCTCGTCGACCTGGGGGCGGCGACCCGGCGCGCCAACCAGCGCACCGCGGCCCGCCATCCGCTGCGCAAGGGATTGGAGCTCGCCGAGCGCGACGGGGCGGCCGTCCTGGCCCGGCGGGCGCGCGAGGAGCTCGACGCCACCGGTGCGCGCTCCCGCCGCGCGATCCTGAGCGGCGTCCAGGCACTGACGCCGAGTGAGCGCCGGGTCGCGGATCTTGCCGCCGGCGGCCTGACGACGCGTCAAATCTCACAGGTTCTGTTCGTTACTCCTAAGACGGTGGAGTTCCACCTTCGTCATGTCTACCGCAAGCTGGACATCCCGTCCTCGCGCGCCGACCTCGCTCGCGCGCTCTCTCCGGCTGCGGCTGGCTAACCTCGCGGAGATTCAGAAAGAATGGTCGGCATCGAACTGCCGGGGTTCGATCTCGACCGGTAGGAGGAGCTGGTGACCTTCGCGATCATCGATGCAACTGCGGTAGGCGAGGCGCACGCGTGCGGCTGCGCCGGACGTTCGCGCTACTCGACGCCGATTGCGAACCTGCCGCTGATCTACCACGTCCTTGACGAGCTGGCGGCGGCGGGAATCGATCGGGTGCGGGTGGTGGTCAGCCCGCGCGCGCGCGAGGAGCTCGAGCAAGTCCTCGGCGGCGGGCGCCCGTGGGGGGTGGAGGCCTCCTACACGACCGCGCCCAAGGACGACGGGCGCCAGACCGCGCTGACCGAGCTCGAGCGGATCGTCGCCGACGAGCCGGTGCTCGTGTACCCCGGCGATAGTCTGTTCCCGGGTCAGGTCTCGGCGATGTGGCAACGGTTCAACGTCGGCGATGTGGACGCCGTCGTGCTCGGCTCGAGAACCGGAATCGGCCGGCGCGGCCCGAGGGCCCCCGCGCACTCAGCGCGTATCTTGTCGGCCCCGGCGATTGTCGGGCCGGCCGCCGCACCCATGATCGAGGCGCTGCGCAGCGACGACGCCGACCAGCAGGATCTCGCGGACTGGCTTCGCACCAGCGACTGCCGGGTCGCTGTATGCGAGCTCGGTGGCCACTGGCGCTACAGCGAGGAGACCGAGGATCTCCTCGTCGCGAACCGAATGATGCTCGACGCCCTTCCGGTTCCTGCCGTCGATGGCAGCTTCGGCGACAACAACGTGGTGCACGGACGGGTGGCGATCAGCTCCTCGGCTCGCGTCTCGGGCAGCATCCTGCACGGGCCGGTGGCCATCGACGATAACGCCGTCATAGAGGATTCCTTCATCGGCCCGTTCACGGCGATCGGCGCGGGCGCCACGCTCAGTGGCGCCGAGCTCGACAACTCGATGGTCCTGGCCGGGGCCGAGATCAGCCATCCCGGTCAGCGGATCGAGGCCAGCATCATCGGCGAGCACGCTGCGGTCGTGCGCACGTTCGCGCTGCCGCGAGGACTGCACCTCCGGCTCGAGCCGCACTCGCGCGTGACGCTCAGCTGATCTGCTCGCGTGCCCGGCGCGCGCGTTCAGGCAGCGCGGAGCTCGACCCTGGGCGCGACGGCCGCGATCCCGGTCCCGAGCGAATCCGAGCGGTCGGTAACCACCGCGACCGCCTCGCTGCGCGAGCGCACGCCAAGCTTGTTGTACGCCGAGGAAAGATGGCTCTTGACCGTGCTCTCGGCCAGGAACATCCGCGCGCCGATCTCCTGATTGGTGAGGCCCATCACGACCATCGCGAGGATCTGCCGTTCGCGGGTGGAAAGTGAAGGTCTCTCCACTGACTCGCGCATGTCGCGCGGCACGACAATCTGGCCGGCGAACACGGCGGCCACGGTCGGCGCGAGCGCCTGCTCGAGCTGATCGGCGAACACGAACCCATCGATGCCACCGTCGAGCAGTCGCCGCATGGTCCGACGATCGGCGGATTCGCAGACGGCGACGATCAGCAGATCGGGGGTGTCGCGCTTCAGCTCCTTGAATCGCTCCAGCTGCTGTAGCGAGACGCTCTCGCAGTAGACGATCAGCTGACGCACGCCCGTTCCCCAGCTGAGAAGCTCTGAGAGCGAGGGACCCGAGTGTGTCGTCAGGTCCAAGCAGGCCGAGAGTGCTTGGTCGATACGGCTGCGGGCTGGGCGCGGACCGAAAGCGAGGACGAGCTTGGCCGGCGCCTCGTCAAGCTTCTCGGCGAAGCTCCCTGTTTCGGTGACTGTCACGTGAAGTTAACGGACCCTTAGCCATCGCACTTGCGCGGCGACGCACGAGGTTGCCGATCCGACGCCGGTTCCGCCGTTCAGACGGCGGCGAGGCCCTGGTGAGGCACGAGTTCGCTCGTCGCCGCGGTACCGCCGAGGAAGACCTCGGACCCGCCTGAGCGAAGCGACTCGTCGGCGGCCTCGGCGACCCGGACGACGCTGAGCGCCAGAGCGGTCTGGTACTCCATCGAGTCGCCGGCGCGTATCGCGTGAACGAAGTCGCCCAGCTGGGACTCGACCGGCTCGTAGGACTCGATCCCCGGTGAGACGATGTCTGCACCGCGACGCGCGAGATGGTATTCACCAAATCCCGCCCCGGCCTGGTCCGCGACACCGCAATCGAACAGCCGGACGGGCTCCGGCCCGTGGTCCTCGTACACGACCATGCGCTCGCTGCCGACGACCACGGTGCGGCACAGCTTGCTCGGTGCGAGCCAGCTGAGCTCGACGTTGACGACGATGCCGGACGCGAAGTTCATCGTGACGAAGGCCACGTCGGCGATTCCCGCCATCACGGAGTCACGCCCGACCGCGCGCACGCTCGTGGGCATCTCGCTCAGCCAGTAGAGGAGGATCGAGAAGTCGTGCGGACCGAGGTCCCAGATGACGCTCGCGGCCGCCTGGTTGACCCCCAGGCTCACACGGCTCGAGGAGATGCAGAAGATGTCGCCGAGTGTCCCGGACTCGATCATCCGCTTGACCGCACGGACGGGTGGGCTGTAAAGGAACGTATGGCCGCCCATCACGATGCGGTGGCGCGCCCGGCCGACGGCGGCGAGGTCCTCCGCCAGATCGGCGGACATCGCCAGCGGCGTCTCGACGAACACGTGCTTCCCCGAGTCCAGGACGAGCATGGCGAGCTGGTAGTGCGTCTCGGCTGGGGTCGCGAGGACGACGGCGTCGACGCCGGGATCGGCCAGGATACGGTCGAGGCGCGTGGTCACGCGGGCGTCTGGATGCCGGCGCCGGCACCGCGCCAAGCGCGATGAATCGATATCGCAGATCCAGCGCACCTGCACGTCGAAGTTGTCCCCGAGGACGCGCAACAGCTTCTCTCCCCAGTTGCCCAGGCCAACCACGGCGACGCCCACTTGCCGAGCCGCCTGCGTATCGTCGTCGAGCATGAGTGACACAGTGGATTGCAGCATCTGGTGCTCCCAGTCAGTCCGGCGTAGTAGCGACCTTGCGCGCACCCGCATTCCCGCGCGCGCCCACTATCTGCGCGATCGAGCTTGACGCGGATCGCGCCGCCATATCGCGGCGCGATTGCTGCCGGTGCCCCAAACGATCCATCCTTGATGCCCTGTGCGGAATGTATGGCAACCCGACGGGGTCTATGAATAGGGCGTTACGCCCATGACTCGTTCAACCTGCTGAACGGGGCTTGGATCTATAATCCGGTTCGGGGGTTGGCGCACACGAGCTTGCGTGCAGCGAAGTTCGAAGGGGGCCACTAGTAGCGATGACATTTCGATGATGGAAGCCGTGCGACAGGACGAGTCCATTCGCGTCCTGGTCGTCGATGACCATGACCTGTTCCGGGCCGGGCTCTCGTCGTTGCTCGCCATGCAGCCCGACATCGAGGTGGTGGCGCAGGCGTCAGGCGGCCGGATGGGCGTCCGGCTCGCGGACGAGCTGCGGCCCGACGTCGTGATCATGGATCTGCGCATGCCGGATGTCGAAGGCCCCGAGGCGACCCGAGCGATCCTTGAGCGAAACCCGGGCGCGCGCGTGCTCGTGCTGACCGTCGCCACCGACGACAGCGACGTGGAGGCCGCGCTCGAGGCCGGCGCGTGCGGATTCATTGCGAAGGACACGCCGGTCGGTGGGGTCGCCGTCGCGGTACGCGCGGCGGCACAGGGCGTGGCCTGGCTTTCTCCGCGCGCCGCCGAGCTCGTCCTGGGGCGAGTCAGGCAACGCGCCGCCGAGCCAGAGTTCGACGTCGGAGCCGAAGAACAGCTCTCGGCTCGCGAGCTCGACGTGCTGCGCCTGATCGCGCGCGGGATGGAGAACGCCGACATCGCCGCAGCGCTCGCGATCAGTCCCCGTACGGCGAAGAACCACGTCTCGAACATCCTGGCCAAGCTCGGCATGCCGAGCCGGGTCCAGGCCGCGATCTACGCGGTCCGCCGCGGGCTCGACTGATCCGATTCGCCGTCGGGGCCCGCGTTGCGCTGGTCGCGCGCCAGCACGAACCCCATCGCGAGCCCCGTCTGCCCGTGTGCCTGCGCGTCGCGGAGCTCGTCGATCGCCTGGCGCAGGTGCCAGCTTGCTCGAGCAACGTGCCCCTCCCGGTTTCCGTCATCCGGCACGTTCGGGAGCACGTCGATCGACTGGAGCGTCATGAGCGCGTCGCAGGTCGTTTCAAGGGCCACCCCGATGCGGTCGAGGACGGGCAGGTAATCACGGGGGTGGGTCATGGGCAGAACCGAATCGAGACATCCTGCCGCGGCACGTTTGGTCGGACAATGAGCCGAGTGGTCCCGCAGCGTTCAGGCGATCTGCACGCCGCGGATAGGCCGCGTGGCGCGTAGGCCACCCGGCCGGCGAGGCCCACGGGCCGGCGATTCTAGGCCGCGCCTGGCACGCGATCGTCGCGCATCAACGCCGCGCGATCGTCGACGCCCAGTTTGCGTACGAGTTGCGAGATGTGGCGCCTGACCGTGACGGGCGCGATCGACAGCCGGTCGGCGATCTCCGCCGTGCTTTGCCCGCGCCGGAGCATCCCAAGCACCTGGCCTTCGCGCATCGTCAGTGCGTCGGTGCCAGGGCCGCCGCCACGCAGTTCCAGCAGCAGCTCGAGAACCATCGCCCGGGGCACCACCGCCTCGTGCGCGGCGATGGCCTTGACGACACGCCTCAGGCGCTCCGCATCGACCGCTCCCGGCACGTAACCGACGGCGCCGGCGCGGATCGATTCGAGTAAGTCATCCACGTCGTGTGACGGGGTGAGGAGCACCACCGCGGCGTTCGGCGCGGCGCGGGACACGCCGCGGACCGTGGCGATCGCGCCGCCCGGAATGTCGTGGCCCACGAGACACACGTCCGGCTGCTCGCGCATGGCCGCGCGGATCGCCTGCTCAGCGTCGCTCGCCTCGGCGCAGACATCGACGGTTCCGTCGAGGGCCATCCGAATCCCGAGACGGGTGGGCTCCCAATCGGCGATCAGGAGCCTGGTCCGCTCCGTCACGGGAGGACGACCTCGAGCTCCGTGCCTCCCTGCGGAGCTCGGCGGACCGTCATGTGGCCACCTAATGCGCCGGCGCGCTCCCGCATGCTGCGGATGCCGAAGCCCTCCGGGGTCGAGCCCCGGTCGCCGATCGGGATCCCGCAACCGTCGTCGACGACCCGTAGGGCTACCCCTCCATCCGCTCGCCGGAGCGAGACGAGTACGTTCCTGGCCTGTCCGTGGCGGGCTGCATTGGCGATCGCCTCCCGGGCGATGCGGCTCAGATGCTCACCCACGCCCGAAGGGAGGTGGCCGTCGATCTGGGTGTGGACGGCGATTGCCACGTCGAACCGGTCCCGGAGCTCTTGGGCGACCGCGTCGAGGGCTTCGCTCGCCGTGGCTCCGGCGGGATCGGAAAGATCGGAGATCGTGTTGCGCGAGACCGCGAGCGCTCGGCGCGCGGCCACGACGACCGGATGCTCTTCACCCATCTCGGCTGCGATCTGATCGCCGTGGGCCGCGATGAACGCGAGGTCCTGGGCGATGCCGTCATGCAGGTCGCGGGCGACGCGGCGACGCTCAGCCAGCGCCGCTGATCGCGCCATGCGCGAGCGCACGCGGCGCTCGAGTACGAAGGCGGCGCAGAGGAGCAGCCCGGCAGCGAGGACGCGCATGGCGGTGCCGGTGCCGACCTCGCCAGCGGGCAGCGAGCGCACCGTCAGACGGCATAGAGCGGCGCCCGCGAGCAGCAGTGCCGCGCTCGCCAGCAGCGCCACGACGGCGTCCGGCCGGCGAAGGTTCTCTCGGGCCAGGGCCGAGCCCGCATAGGTCAGCAAGACGGTGGTACCCGTGACCAGAACAAGCAGGACGGTTTCACCGGCAGCGCCGCCGTGAGGGCTGAGACGGAGGCCGAGCGACCTCGTCACCAGTCCGCCCAGCAGCCCGACCGCCGTCGGAGCCAGGCCGAGAAGCAAACCCGTCCGAGCCGAATGACCCCGCTGCGCGGCCAACCGGTCGGCCGGGACCGCGGCGGCAGCGGCGAACATGGCCGCGACGACCAGCTGGCCCCAGAGGCCGGCCGCGGCGAGATAGCGGCCGTTCCCAACATTCAGCGCCGCGGGGAGCGCGTTCAAGGAGAGCGTCATCAGCCCCAACGCCAGCGTGGCGCAAACGAGCAGCAGGTCGCGAAGACGCCCGGAGTCCATGAAGTGCGCGCGGAGCAGCCAGGCGGCGCTCAGGCAGAAGAGCGCGAGCGTCGTCTCCACGGCCGGCCGGAGCGTCGGCGCGCGCATCACCGCGCCATGAAGGAGGAAGGGAAGGACCAGGGAGGCCGTCGCAGCTGCAAACACAGGCAGCGCGCGATGCTTCCTACGCACAGCGACGATGCCGGCTCGCCGCCAACGGTCCAACGCCCAGTTGTCGAGCAAGACGCCGCCCCGCGCCTCGCAATCTACGTCCTTATGCCCCATTCTCGCCTCTTGAAGGCTCGCGCGAATCTTTCGCCAACGCGCATCATACCGACTAACGGATCAAGGTACGGAGTTTTTCCGCAAAGCTGGCGAAAGCTCGCACGGAGAAGCGTTCATTCGCTTGAACGCCGCAATGGGTCGGAGCGTTCATTGACCGCCGTTGCCCGTGGGCGCAAACTTCGTCCAGAAATCATCCGAGGGCGGGGCGCCCTCGGAGGGGGCCTGAAGAGCATGGGCAGCGTCAAGCCGACGACCACCACGGCCGGCACGCTGCCCGCCCTTCGGGGCGAAATGCCACTTCAAAAAGGATGGAAAAGTTGATCACGGAAGCAGCTTTTACGACGGGCACGGCGTCGGTCGGCTTCACGAGCCGAACCACGGTCAACAGCTCGCCCGAGATGGTTCGCAAGACGAAGCTCGCCGTTGCGCGGGCCAAGGAAGGCAACCATGAGGCGTTGCGCTTCCTCTACGTCACCTATTCCCACAACATCTACGGCTACGTCCGGTCGATCGTCCGCGACGATCACGAGGCCGAGGACGTGACGCAGCACGTGTTCGCGAAGCTGATGACGACGATTGGAAAATACGACGACCGAGGCGTCCCGTTCTTCGCGTGGCTTCTCCGGCTCGCCCGTAACGTCGCGATCGACCACCTGCGCGCTAACCGTGTTACACCGACCGACAGCATGCCCGAAACCGGCTCGACCTCCGACGCGGACCTCGATCAGGTGCAAATTGTCCGCGACGCTCTGGCGGCGCTACCAGAGGAACAGCGCGAGGTCGTCGTCCTTCGTCACGTCGTCGGGCTGAGTCCGGGTGAGATCGCCGACCGTATGGGTCGGACCGAGTCCTCTATCCATGGCCTCCACCACCGTGGCCGGCGCGCGCTCCAGCGCGAGCTGGTCTCACTCGAGATCTCGCCGGCGACTCGCCCTCTGGCCCGGCGAGCTCCCGCAGCCGCGTAGCCGCCGGAGAAAGGTCCGGCGAGCCGCGGGGAGCCTCGGCGAGCTCCCGAGAAAGATCTGGGGCTGCCCGACGGTTAATAGGGAGAACCCGCGGAGGCCACGCATATGTCACTACTCGATATCCGCCCCGAGCCTCGCCCACTTACGGTCGGGCTCGTCAACAACATGCCGGACTCGGCGTTCCTCGATACCGAGAACCAGTTCCGCGGCGCGGCGCTGGGCGCCAACGGGAGCGCGATCGAATTCGAGCTCTACACGATCAAGGAGATTCCGCGCTCGGAGAAGGTCGCCGCCCTGATCGAGGAGCGTTACCGCGGGCTCGACGAGTTGTGGACGCGTCCGCCGGACGCCTTGATCGTCACGGGAACCGAGCCAACCCAGGTGCAGTTGAGCTTCGAGCCCTACTGGCCGTATCTGGCCCGGCTCCTCGAGTGGGCGGCCGACAACGTCCGCACGACGCTGCTGTCATGCCTGGCCTCGCACGCGAGCCTCCTCCTGTTCGACGGCATCGAGCGGGAGCAACGGCCGCTCAAATGCGCCGGCGTGTTCGAGGGCGTCCTGGAGGACCGGCTCGATCCGCTCGCCGCCGGACTCCCCGATCTGGTTCGCATCCCTCACTCTCGCATCAACGACGTGCCCGAGGCGGCGCTCGTCGACGCCGGCTACCGCATCGTCGTGGGAACCGGCGAATCGGGCGCCGGCTGGTCGGTCGCGGCGCGCGAGCAGGGAGATGCGCTGTTCGTCCTCTGCCAGGGTCATCCCGAGTACGGCACGTTGAGCCTGCTGCGCGAGTATCGGCGCGACGTGCGCCGCTCGCTGTTCGGCCGCGGGGCGGTCCCGTATCCTCGTCTCCCCGACGGCTATCTCGGTGAGGAGGCGGTTGAGATCTTGATGGAGTTCGAGCGTCACGCCAATGCCGCGGACATGGATCCGCGCGAGCTGTGGCCCACCTTCCCGTTCGATGAGGTCGCCGCGACGGTGGAGAACACCTGGGCGTCCATCTCGGCCACGCTGTACGCGAACTGGCTCCGGCTGGCGCGGACCGCGGCGCCGTACCGCGCGCGTGACGCGGTGCTTCGCCGAGCCGCCGCGTGAGCGGCTCCGCTCCGCGGCCTGACCGACCGATGCACGACGAGACGCTCGCCATTCATGGCGGCTATACGCCGGACTCGACGCGCGCGGTAGCGGTTCCGATCTACCAGACGGTCGCGCACGACTTCATCGACGCCGATCACGCCGGCGCGATCATGGACCTCGAGGCGCGGGGCTTCCATTACAACCGCATCAACAACCCGACCGTCGACGTGCTCGAGCAGCGGGTCACCGCGCTCGAAGGCGGCGTTGCGTCGGTGGCGGTCAGCTCGGGAGCGACCGCGGTCAGCATGTCGCTGCTGAACCTGCTCACGGCCGGGGACAACTTCGTCTCGGTGCCGATGCTGTACGGCGCCACCTACACGTACTTCGCGCACGTCCTGACGCGGCTCGGGATCGAGGTCCGCTTCTCGGCCGACGATCAGCCCGAGTCGATTGGGGCTCGGATCGACGAGCGAACGAAGGCGGTGTTCTGCGAGACGGTCGGCAACCCGGCCGGCAACGTGATCGACCTCGCCGCTGTGGCCGAGTTGGCTCACGCCCAGGGCGTTCCCGTGATCGCCGACAACACGGTGGCGACGCCGATGCTGCTGAAGCCATTCCGTCACGGCGCCGACGTGGTGATCCACTCGCTGACGAAGTTCATCGGCGGTCACGGCACGACGCTCGGCGGCATCATCATCGACGGTGGCACGTTTCCGTGGGCCGATCACCCAGAGCGCTTCGAGCTCATGATCGAGCCGGAGCCCGCGTTTCACGGGGTGCGGTACGCCATCGACTTTCCTGAGACCGCCTACGCGACGCGTTGCCGGACGGTCGGCCTGCGCAATACGGGTGCCGCGCTGTCCCCGTTCAACGCCTTCCAGCTCCTGCAGGGGCTCGAGACGCTGGCCGTACGCCTGCCGCGCCACGAGTCCAATACCTACGCGGTCGCCGAGTTTCTGGCGGCGGATCCGCGGGTGACCTCGGTCAGCTTCGTCGGGTTCCCCGACAACCCTTACCACGAGCTCGCAAAGCGTTATCTGGGCGGGCATGCGCCGTCGATCATGACCTTCACGGTGCGCGGCGGCCGCGACGCCGGCATCGCGATGTTCAACAGCGTGAAGCTGTTCAAGCGCCTGCTCAACATGGGCGACGCGAAGTCGCTCATCACCCATCCGGCGTCGACCACCCACCGCCAGCTCACCCCCGACGACCTGAAGCTCGCGGGCATCACGCCCGACATGGTGCGTCTGTCCGTTGGCCTCGAGCACCCAGACGACCTGATCGCGGATCTCGACCAGGCGCTGGCCGTCGCGGCCAGCTGATCTCAGTACGTCGTTCGGTCGGCCAGGACGGCGGCCGGGCGGCTAGGCCGCGAGCCGCTCGCTGACGACGACGTCGTCCAGGATGTCCGACACGCAGGCGCCGAGATCCTCAAACGCGCGGATGCGGCTGCGAGGCGACGGGATGTACGCCGTGAAGTGACGGATGCCCTCGGTCAGGACCCCAAACATCGAAATGCGCGTCTGCGGCCGACCCTCGAGATCGATCGGGTGTGAGTCGTGGGTCAGATCGACGCTGCCGACGGCC
>Ga0209624_10001383_pt1 | contig 19087 bp, 17 predicted proteins | sample JacPinW_OM2H0_O1_FD_188565 | JGI IMG/M metagenome (GOLD analysis project Ga0209624, IMG submission 188565) | Forest soil microbial communities from Algoma, Ontario, Canada - Jack Pine, Ontario site 1_JW_OM2H0_O1 (SPAdes) (version 2) | ecosystem: Environmental > Terrestrial > Soil > Boreal...
CGTTGACGCGGCCGCGGAAGGCGATGAAGAGGCCGTAAAGAGCGTGGTAGGCGAGGGGGATGAAGATGAAGGTCCACTCGAGCACGCGGACGAGCGGGAGGGAGTTGAGGAAGAGGACCTGCTTGGCGTAGGCGAGGGGGCCGTTGACGATCTCGTAGTTGGAGATGATGTGCTCGACGAGGAAGGCGCCGATGGGGACGATTCCGGTGAGGGAGTGCAGCTTGCGCCAGAAGAAGGAGTGGCCTTCGCCGGCGCGGAGAGGCTGGACGCCGCGAAGGGTCGGCGTGACAGGAGGGGCTGGCGGCGTGGCGGTTGCCATGGTCGCTCCTTGTAGGAGATGGGCGCACTTGGTGGGATGGAAAAAAGTGCGGCAGTGCGATTATTTCGCTGCGAGGGGCCAAGGTCAATAAAACTAAGGGATTTTGTGCGGTTATCGTCAGGTTTGTGCGAAAAGACAGTTGCAGGTTGGCGGTTACGAGTTGCAGGTTGTTTGTCGGCAGGTCAGGTGGTCGCGAGTTCTTCTAGGAGAGCGGCGAATGCTCGGCCGCGGTGGCTGAAGGTGAGTTTGGTCGGGATATCGAGTTCGGCCATGGTTTTGTTTTGTTCGGTGAGATAGAAGAGCGGGTCGTAGCCAAAGCCCTGGGTGCCGCGTGGGGTGGTGAGGATCTCGCCTTCGACTGCTCCGTGGCCGATGGCGAGGACTTTGCCGTCGCGGGCTGCGGCCAGGACGCAGTGGTAGCGGGCGCTGCGCTCGGTGAGGGGGATGCCGGTTAGACGCGCGAGGAGATAGAGGTTGTTGCGCTGGTCGGTTGACAGCGGTTCGGGGCTGATGGCTTCGGCGGCTTGGGTTGGGTGGAAGTTGTGGTCTTCGGCGAAGCGGGCGGAGCGTACGCCGGGTGCTCCATGGAGGGCGTCGACTTCGAGGCCGGAGTCGTCGGCGATGACGATTTCGCCGGGCGCGTGACGGGAGTAGTAGATGGCTTTGAGACGGGCGTTGCCTTCGAAGGTGGGTTCGTCTTCGGGTGGGGCGGGGATTTCTTTTAGGCCGGAGAGTGGGGTTAGGGTGGTGTTTGGCGTTGCTGCTGCGGCGAAGTCTCGGAGCTTGCCGGGGTTGGAAGTTGCTACGTAGAGGATCATGGCTCTCTGATGATAGTGAATCGCGTCCGCGGATATTCCCGGATGAAGGCTTAACACCGATTAGCACCGATTTCACCGATTTTTTGGGCGTTCGATTGGAAGTTTATCTTTCGGAGAGCTATCTATTCGAAGAGGGTGGATTGGATTGTGGTGTCTTCCGGATCGGTGAAGTTGCTTAGGCCTACGCCGACTAGACGGAAGCGTTGTTGCGTAGGAAGTGAGACTCGGTCGCGTAGGTTGAGGGCGATGGTGGTTAGTTCTTCTGCGGAGGAGGGTGGAAGCGGCGGCGTGTGGCTGCGGGTGAGGATGTTGAAGTCGCTGGTTTTGAGTTTAAGAACGACGGTGCGGGGGATTCGAGACTCTTTGCGTGAGGCTGTCCAGACTTTTTCGGCGAGGCGGAGGATCATGGGTTCGATCTCGGTAAGGGGTACGTCTTGCGCAAAGGTGTCTTCGGCGGAGATGGATTTCGTGGGGCGGTCGGGGACGACCGGGCTGTGGTCGATGCCGCGAGCGAGTTGGTAGAGGCGGAGGCCGTAGCGACCAAAGCGCGCTTCGAGAGTTGCGAGGTCTTTGGCCTGGAGGTCTCCTACGGTTTTGATGTTCATGTCTTCGAGATTTTTTTCGGTGACTTTGCCGACGCCCGGGATGCGGCCGACGGGAAGAGGCGGCAGAAAGGTGTCTATTTCCCCAGGTTGGATGACGAAGAGGCCGTCGGGTTTGCGCCAGTCGGAGGCGATCTTGGCGAGGAATTTGTTGGGGGCGACTCCGGCGGAGGCGGTGAGGTTTAGCTCTTCGTGGATTTGTTGACGGATTGCGCTGGCTACGCGTGTGGCGGTCGGGAGATTGGTCTTGTTTTCGGTGACGTCGAGGTAGGCTTCGTCGAGGGAAAGCGGTTCGATGAGGTCGGTGTGGAGTTGAAGGATGGTGCGGACCTGGCGCGAGACGGCTCGATAGCGGGTGAAGTCTGGCGGGATGAAGATTGCTGTCGGGCAGAGACGCTCGGCGCGGATGGCTGGCATCGCGGAGCGGACGCCGAAGGTTCGGGCCTCGTAGGAGGCGGCGCAGACGACGGAACGGTTGCCGCGCCAGGCAACGACGACGGGTTTGCCGCGGAGGGCGGGGTCGTCGCGTTGCTCGACGGAAGCGTAAAAGGCGTCCATGTCGATATGAACGATTTTGCGGACGGTCATCTTTGGAACCTGGTATGCGAATCAGCCGTCGGCTTCAGAGCGCAGGATCGAGTGAAAACTGCTTTGATCTATATTGGCGTGCCAGTTGGCATATTCATCGCGATATAGGACTCCCGTCGCGCATAAGTATGTCGGTCGATCTAAGTCGTCTGCGTCTAAATCGTAAAAATTTAGACTTAGCCCTTCTTCCGGAGTAATGCCGAGCCTTTGTAGATCTTCGAAAGACCCATGCGTCAGTTGAGTGTGGCCGAAATAAAAGTAAATCCTACCCTTCATCGCCCGATGATACCAAGCGATATCTCTGTTGTTATCTTGCAACGCGGAAGCGGACGAAGGCGACTACTCCCCACGGATGGTGGCCGTAGGTGGAGACGAGGGCTTGTGGGGTGGTGTAGGTGGTGAATTGTGCTCCGGGGGCGGTGAGCAGATGCGGGATGAAGCGAAAGTCGCGGTCGTAGCCGAAGGTATAGGCGGCAACGTGGCCGATGGGGACTTCGTTGAAGTTGGGAGGGAGTGGGGAACCGGGTGGGAGGAGGAGTTCGTTGGTGCGGGCGGCGTTTTCGATGCGGGTCCAGACGTAGTTGCGGGTGTGGAATTGGAGGAGGGATTCTAGGAGGTAGCTATTTTCGATGCTCGAGCCGTTTCCGGCTTCAGGGAGCGATTTTGTGCGGCCCCAGAGGAGTGTTGTTGACCAGTTACCGGCGGCGGGAGTGGTCATGTCCATGTCGGGCATGCTGGTGGTGTCGTGGTGCGCTCCGATGGGGCGGTTGTACATGATGGAGGCGGTTTGGCGCTGCTGGTTTTCGCCGGGGTAGAGGGCTTCGGGGCTGACGATGTGAGCGATAGAGTATTGGCTGGTCCAGTTTGGCGCGGGTGAGAAGGTGACGCGCGAGGAGTAGCTGTCGATGGCGTAGCCGTTAGGGGAGGGTTGGAAGCCCCAGCGCTGCTCGGTGGGTTCGGCGCCGTGGAAGCCGGACTCTTCGACGCGGAGCCAGCGCCAGGTGAGGCCTCCGGTGAAGACGTTGAAGGCGATGTGAGTGGAGTCCTGCTGATGGTGGCCGAGGGCGGCGATGGGGTCTTCGGAGGCGGATTGACGGTGCGGGTAGGCGGTGGGGCCGATGGCAGGGTCGCCGATGGGTGCTGCGTAGAGGCTGAGGAGTATGCGCTCGCTGAGGTGAAGGTCGTAGAGGGCCGCGAGTTCCATGACGAAGTCGTGCGGGTGCTGGCCGTCGATAATGGGTTTGCCGAATGCGGTTTCGCCCTGTTGGAAGAGTTCGGGGTAGTAACGGTCGGAGATGGTGGCGGGCTCGAGCGACAGCATCGTGCGAAGTGTGAGTTGGCCTTTTGCTCCGAGTTGATGTGTGGCCATCGGCATGATCCAGTTCGTGGAGAAAAATTTGTCTCCGCCGCGTGTGGGGCCGGTGGGGTTGGAGGCGGCGTGTTGCTGGGTGTCGGCGAGGAAGACGACGCCGTGCAGCATGAGCGTCCAGCCGCGGTATTCGCTCATCATCATGAGGGCTGGTGTGGATGCGGGTTCGACGCTGGTACCGGAGGTGAGGTGTGCGAGTTCAACTTCGATGAGGGTGGTCCGGGGCTTCATATCCATGTCGGTTTGCGGGGCAGGGGGCATCTTCATGCCGGGCATTTCGGACATAGGGGATTGCTTCTCTTGCTTCTCCTGGGCGAGCGCCGGGAACGGGATTGCGAAGGCCGCGGTAAGTAGCGCGACGGAAAGAACGCGATGCATCTGATTTCCTTGTCTCGAAGGCTGCGTGAACGAGACAGCGCGACTGGGCGCTGCAGGTCGCAGAGAGGCTAAGGAGGGGTCAGATGCGCAGAGCGGTGAGTCGTGGTATGAGTGGCGGCCGCTCTAATTCAGATGGGGCGATCGGCGGGTAAAGGGAGATCTGATGACAGAAGGCCGGTGTGAATACCGCGGAGAGCGCGGGCCGCGATAGATCTGTCTGCGCGATGATTGCTGGAGGTTGCTGTTGGTGTGTGGCGCAGCAGGGAGGGCCCTGGTGTCGAGGCGGGCAGTGATCGCAGATGCGTAGCGAAGTCTGGTGCTGCTGCAGGCAAAACGCTGCTGCCGGCAGAAGAAGCGCCAGCAGGCAGAGAATGGTGACGAACTTGTGCAGCGGCGGTTTCATCAGTGTTTAGTTGGACGTCGCAATTGCCGGAAGGGCTTCCCCGGGCATCGAACGATTTTGCTGCTTCGATTTTATGCTGAAGAGCAGAAGCATTTCAGACGAGGAGAGACGATGGCTAGCGTGAAGGCGCATACGGAATATTTGACGTTCAAGACTGAGGAGCGATATGAGATGGTGCACATCACTCCGCTGGTGGAGGAGATTGTGCGTCGAAGCGGAATCGACGACGGGTTGTGCTTCGCTTCGCCGATGCATATTACGGCGGCGATTTATGTGAATGACAATGAGGACGGCTTAATTGAGGACATTGGGGTCTGGTTGGAAAAGCTTGCGCCGCGATGGCCTGGCTATAGGCATCATCAGACGGGTGAAGACAATGCGGATGCCCATCTGAAGGCGCTGCTGCTGCACCATGAGACGACGTTGCCGGTGACGAAGGGCAGACTCGACCTGGGGACGTGGCAGCGGGTGTTCTATGCGGAGTTTGATGGGCAGAGGTCCAAGCGCGTCATTGTGAAAGTGCTGGGCGTCGCAAAAGAATGATGTCGACGCGGCGGTTTTGCATGCGGCCGTCTTCGGTGGCGTTGCTGGCGATGGGGTGAAACTCGGCGTATCCGGCGGCGGCGAGGTTGGCTGGGTTGATGGGGCCGCGTTCGAGAAGAAGGCGGGCGATGGCCGTGGATCTTGCGGTGGAGAGCTCCCAGTTGCTGGCGAACTGCTCGGTGTGGATGGGGACATTGTCGGTGTGACCTTCGACGCGGAGCGGGCCCGGAGGAAGCGTAGTGGCGAGGATCGCGAGCATGGGAATGGAGGCTGCGCGGACTTCTGCGGAGCCTGAGGGGAAGAAGCCTGCTTCATGAAGCGAGATGACGAGGCCGTCGATAGTGATGCGCATGGTCATGCCGCCGGCAGGGATGCGGCCTGCGGCGACCTGTTGGGCAAGAAGTCTTGTCAGGCGCGCCTTGGTGTGCTCCAGTGTTTCCGCACCTGAGGTTGGAAGCGGGGGCGTTAGCGCTGCCGGAGGTGCGTCGATAGTGGACGCGGCGCTTGTGTCGGTGAGCGGAGGGATCTTTGAGTGGACGTCGAAGGTGCCGAGGGGGGTGAAGGCTGACTGCATGGCTTCGGCAAGCTTCACCTGTTTCTTCTTGTCCGATTGGCTGGAGGCGAAGAGGACGACGAAGAAAGCGAAGAGGAGAGTGATGAAGTCGGCGTAGGAGACGAGCCACCGCTCATGGTTGACGTGTTCCGGATGCTTTTTCTTGCTCATGCCTTTGCCTCGGAGTGCTTGGCGGAGTCTGCGGGTTCGGAGTCGAAGAGATAAGTGCGGAGTTTGGTTTCGATCATGCGCGGGTTCATGCCTTCGAGAATGGAAATGACGCCTTCGAGCATCATCTCTTTGATCATCTGTTCTTCGCGATGGCGGAATTTGAGCTTGCCGGCGGCGGGAAGACAGATGAGGTTGGCCATGGCGACTCCGTAGATGGTGGCGACGAAGGCGACAGCGATGCCCCGACCTACCTCGTCGATGTTGGAGAGGTTTTTCATGACCTGGATGAGGCCGAGGACCGCCCCAATGATGCCGACGGTGGGGGAATAACCTCCTGCCGCTTCGAAGACTGCGGGGATTTTTTCTTCAATCTCGGATTTGTTGTCGAGTTCGAGCTGCATGATCTTGCGGACTTCGCTAGGCTCTGTGCCGTCGACCGCTAGCATGAGAGCCTGACGCAGAAAGGGATCGGCGATGGAGGGGAGATCGGCGTCGAGCGAGACGATGCCGCTGCGGCGGGCTTTATTGGCGAAGTTGACGATCTGCGCGAGGACTGCTTCGCCGCTTGAACTTTTGTGCAGGAAGACTTTGAGGATGGCCTTGAGCGCGGCGAGGAAGATACTCAGCGGAAACTGGAGCATGACGGCGCCGATGGTGCCGCCGAAGACGATCATGGCCGCGGTGGGCTGGGTGATCTGGGCGATGCTTCCGCCCTCGATCATCATGCCGGCGAGAATGCCGATGATGGCGAGTGCGATTCCGCCGATGCTGGCGATATCCATGGGATTTCCTCTTCAGTGATTAGTGACTATTCGCCGGAGTCGTTGGCGGAGTGGTGACGGGCGCGGTGGTCTGCGTCGAAGGCAGATTTTGCGCTGAGCGAGGATGCGGCCTCGGGCCATGCCTGGCGCAGAACGGAGGCACGATAGTCGAGGGTGCGCTGCGAGACCTCTTTGCAGGGTTCGAGAACGACGAGTTTCTCTCCGGTGATGAGGGTGAGCACCGTATCGGGCGCGGCCTCAGCATATTTGATGAGGTCGCAGTTGATGGCGAGAGGGCTGCCGTTCAGACGTGTCAGTTCGATCATGGGCGGTGTTCCTTCCATTGGTCTCATCGGCAGGGAAGGAGAGGTCAATAGGCACGTTAACGAAGTAATGTGCAAGGCAGCGGGCAGGCAGAACGGATCTAAAGTCGGCAGTTCAGGGGCCGATGAGGTGGTGGAACGCGGAGCCTTCCGCATAGTGAATCGGATCTCACGAGCTGCTGTGTCAGCGATATGAGTTTGCCGAGCGGTCACTCGGGGCGGCGTCGCGACAACTCAAACCGAGCAGTACAGGAGCGTTTCCTTATGTCCTTGGGCATTCTCACAAACGTTGCAGCAACCTATGCAGAGAACAATCTTAATCAGACGCAGAACAGTCTCCAGTCTGTTCTTCAACAGCTTTCCTCCGGTTCGCGGATCAACAGCGGCGCGGATGACGCAGCCGGCCTTTCGGTTGCCGATGGTCTTCATGCGAACGAAGCTGCGCTGACCCAGTCAGCCCAGAATGCCCAGAACGGCGTTGGCTTGCTCCAGACCGCCGACGGCGCGCTGTCGCAGGTGACCAATTTGCTTGATCGCGCGGTGACGCTTGCTACCGAGGCCTCTAACGGCGGATTGACAACCGCTCAGGCAGGCGCGGCTGACACGGAGTACCAGAGCATCCTTACAGAGATCGGCAATATCGGCACCACAACGAACTTCAACAGCACCAATGTGTTTTCGGCGACTGCTACCAACTTCGTTGTCAGCGATGGAACATCTGCCGGAACCACCACGATCGCCGCAACCGTAGGAACTCTTACTGCCGGAAGCGTCGGTACTGCTACTGGCGGTGGAGCGGGGCAGAGCCTTACTGGAACCGATTTGACTTCCACGGCAAACGCGACGACGGCGCTGTCGGACATCACCACGGCCATCGCAGACGTTGCAAATCAGCGCGGTGGGATTGGCGCCAACATCAACCAGCTGAACGCGGCTGCCAACGTTGCGAGTTCGGAAGAGGTGAACCTGTCTTCTGCTGAGAGCGCGGTTACCTCGACCAACTATGGACAAGCAACCAGTGACCTTGCGAAGTATCAGGTGCTCAGCCAGACCGGCATCAGTGCTCTTGCACAGGCTAACAGCGTGCAGCAGGAGATTTTGAAGCTGCTGCAATAATCCCTTGGCAAGGCGGCGATCAGGCTTGTGGTCTGGTCGCCGGCCTTTCTTGTTGGAGAAACTTAGCTGCCTCTAATGCGAGAGCGACGAAGTTGGCCCGGCGGTTGCTTCTGTCGGGACGAGCGAACGGGAAGGTGAGATGGGCACAGTTGGATTGAACTTTGGATCGGCGACAAGCGGGCAGGGCTTCGATGTCGCTTCGACGGTGACGCAGATTCAGGCGTCGGAGCAGGCAATTGAGACTCCCTGGCAGAATCAATTGAATGCTCTACAGTCCCAGGATACGGTTCTGTCGACTTTGGGGAGCGATCTTTCCACTCTGACGACGAGCCTGCAGGCTTTGACCGACTTCGATGGGGTGTTCTCAGAGAAGCAAGGATCAAGCTCCAATCCGGATTTGTTGAGCCTTACTTCAGCAAGCACGACGGCATCGGCCGGAAGTCATACCATTGTGATCAGTTCGCTGGCTCAGACTTCTTCCGAGGTCTCCAGTGCTATCGCAGATCCGAACGACACGCTTTCAGGTAGCCTGACGATTCAGGGACACACCTTCAATGTGGACAGTGGCGATAACGACACTACGCTTGCGTCGCTGGCTTCGGCGATTAACTCGGCGGGGATTGGCGTGAGTGCAAATGTGATTACGGACTCGAACGGGTCGCGGCTATCGCTCGTAAGTGGCACGAGCGGCGCTGCGGGCGAGCTTTCCGTGAGCGGGTCGCTGTCGGGTGCATCTTCTGGAGCGATCTCGTTCTCGAGCAGCCAGGATGGGAAGGATGCGAGCCTGACAGTCGATGGCGTGCCTATTACCAGCAGCTCGAACACTGTGACGAATGCGATTTCGGGCGTGACCTTTCAGTTGCTGGGCGCGTCGACCGGAACTCCGATTCAGGTAGAGATTACGAATGATAACTCCGACATCGAGTCCGCGATGAATACGTTCGTGACTGCCTACAATGCGGTGATCAGCGACATCAACGGGCAGGAGGGAAACGACTCGAACGGGAATCCGGAGCCGCTGTTCGGCAATCCAACGCTGGCTATGATTCAGAGTCAGGTTACGGGAGCGCTATTTGCGGGGAGTGCCAGCGGGGCGATCAGCAATATTACTCAGCTGGGGATTGGGCTGAACGATGATGGGACGCTGACGCTCAATACGGACACTCTCGATTCGGCCTTGAACTCGAATTTTTCTGACGTGACCGGGTTTCTGCAGAATTCAGGAAGCTTTGGCCAATTGATGGGTGCTTCGCTCAATAATCTTGGCACTCAGGCTCCCAATGGCGCGGTTTATTTGGCACAACAGCAGAACTCATCGCAGGAATCGGCGCTGAATACGGATATCACGAACGAGAATGCTGTACTGGCGGCGCAGAAGACGCAATTGACCGACGAGCTGAATACGGCGAATGAGATCCTCCAGTCGATTCCGAGCCAGCTGAACGAGGTCAACGAGATGTATAGCGCGATTACAGGCTACAACCAGAATTCCAATGGATAAGCGGATCGAAGAGATGAGCTACCAGCAGCAGACTTTGGCAGGGGCGACGGGCGTTGAGTTGATTGTGGCGCTTTACGACGGGCTGATTCGCTTTCTCTACCGGGCGATGCAGTGCGTGGAGGAGAAGGATGTTCATGGACGCCGCATTGCGGTGAAGAAGGCGGTCGATATTTTTATATATCTTCAGGCGCGATTGCGGCCGGATGTTGGTGGAGCTGTTGCTGCTTCGCTGGCGGATTTTTATTCGACGATGTTTACGATGACGCTCGAGGCGTCGCACCTGGAGTCGAAGGAGCAGTTTGAAGAGGTAATTTCTTTTGTCCGCAATGTTCGCGAGGCATGGGTAGTGGTAGCTCGCGATCCCGAGGCGGGGAAGGTGTTGCCGAGAGAGCTGCGGACGCGGGAGGAGAAGTTTCTTCCTGCTGCCGCGGTTCCTGTGGCTTCTGGCGAGGCTGGTCCTTCGCGGTGGTCGGCTTAGTTTTTTGTCAGGTAGCTACAGAGAGTTCTTCTTCGAGACGCTGCTTTTCGAAGAGGTCGGTGTAGTAGCCATTGCGGGCGATGAGTTCGTCGTGGGTACCTAGCTCTGCGATGCGGCCGGCGACGAGGACTGCGATCTGGTCAGCGTTACGCGCGGTAGAGATGCGGTGGGAGATGAAGATGGTTGTGCGGCCTTCCATGACTCGCTTCAGGCCGCTGAGGATGCGCTCTTCGGTATAGGTGTCGACGCTGGCGAGGGCGTCGTCGAGGATGAGAATTTTGGGATTGCGGATGATGGCGCGGGCTATTGCGGTGCGCTGTTTCTGGCCGCCAGAGAGAGTGAGGCCGCGTTCGCCGACTTCAGTGTCGAAGCCCTTGGGGAACTCGAGGATCTCGTTGCGGATGTGGGCAATGGTTGCGGCTTCTTCGACTTGTTCGGTAGTAGCGTCAGGAGTGCCGAAGGCGATGTTTTGCCGAATAGTGTCGGAGAAGAGGAAGGTTTCTTGCGGAACGAAGCCTATGCTGTGACGCAGCGTGGAGAGTGTGTAATCGCGGATGGGGTGGCCGTCGATGAGGACGGTTCCGGGTGCGGCGTCGTGGAGGCGGGGGATGAGGTTGACGAGGGTAGATTTGCCGGAACCTGTGGGGCCTACTATGGCAAGGCTACTGCCTGCAGGGATGTTCAGGTTGACGTCGTGCAGGACTGCGGCAGCGTTGGGATAGGCGAAGGTCAGGTTGCGAAACTCTATGCTGCCTGTGACGGGTGTGTCGGTTGCCGCAGGAGTGTCGGCGATGTCGGGTTGCTGCTTGAGAAGTTCGTCGATGCGAACGACTGAGGCGGTGCCGCGCTGGAAGAGGTTGACGACCCAGCCTACGGCGATGATGGGCCAGATGAGCTGGACCATGTAGACGTTGAAGCTGGTGAACTCGCCGACGGATATCTGGTGCTGGACGACTTCGTGGCCTCCGACGAGAAGCGTGATCATCAGCGAGAGGCCGAGGACGAACTCCAGCGTTGGCCACAGCATGGCCATCAGGCGCACGAGGTAAAGGCTGCGGCGGATGTATTCCTTGTTGGCAGTCTCGAAAGACGCGATCTCGGCTTCTTCCTGGGCAAAGGCGCGGATGAGGCGTGCGCCGGAAAAGTTCTCCTGGGCCTTGGCGGAGATGTCGGAGAACATGGCCTGGATGCGCTCAAAGCGCTTATGAATGCGGGCGCCGAAGTACTGGACGAGGACGGAGGCCATCGGCAAAGGAACGAAGGCAAAGAAGGTCAGCTTGGGGCTGATGCGATACATGAAGGGCAGCGCGGCTGCGGTGAAGACTATGGTGTTCGCGCTGTACATGATCGCGGGGCCGAGGAGCATGCGGACGGCGTTGAGGTCGTTGGTCGTGCGGGCCATGATGTCGCCGGTGCGATGCGTGTGGTAGTAGCTGGGCGACTGGCGTTCGAGATTTGCGAAGATGTCGTTGCGAAGATCGAACTCGATCTCGCGCGAGGCCCCGATGATGACTTGACGGGTGATGTAGAGAAAGATGGCGGCAAGTACGGCGATGATGAGAAGGCGGCCGGCGTGCAGCAGAATCTTTGATTCGGTGATGCCGTGACGCATGTCGTCGATGGCATGGCCGATGACGACGGGGATAAGAACTTTAACCGCGTTGTAGAGGACGACCGCGACCCCGCCCCAGGCGAGTTGCTTCCAATATCGCCTGAGGTAGGGTGCGAGCGGTTTCAGTTTTTCGAACATAGTTTTGCGTGCCTTAGATTGGACGCGCTATTCGTCTTTGGGATTCGGCGTTGCAGCGGGAGCGTCTGCTGGAGGAGTGGCGGGTTTCGCTGGCGTTGCTGCAGGAGCAGGCGCCGGTGCCGGTTTTGGCGCAGGTTTTTCGTCGCTCTGGCTTACCAGTTCGACGTCGAAGATCAGCTCGGCTTTGGGTGGGATCGGTGGTTTGCCCTGAGCTCCGTAGGCGAGCTGATAGGGGATGAACAGGCGACGCTTACCGCCGATGCGCATTCCGTCGAAACCTGTGTCCCAACCCGGGATGACCTGGTGCTGGCCGTAGTTGATGCTGATGGGCTCGGCGCCGGGATGATCGTAGGAAGAGTCAAACTTTGTCCCGTCGGCGAGGTAGCCGGTGTAGTGAATGCTGTACCACTTGTGAAGGGCGGCGGGCTCGCCGGTACCGATCTGTGTGTCGATGTAGGCGAGGGAGAAGCTGGAGGATTCAAGTCCGAGGGTCTGGCGGAGCTGGTTTTCTCCTACAAGGGGGGAGATGTAGTCGAGTTTGGCGCTCGGTTCGATGGTGATGGTGTAGAGGGCTTTGGCGCAGGGGGTGCCGGCGGGAAGCGCGGGAATTTTTGGTGAAAGTTCGGGTACTGTCGCGCAGGTCGCCTCTGCCGGCTTGGTGGTGGTGGTGGCCGTTGGGGCGGGTGCCGCGTGGTGAGTGGGGGTTGCAGGTTTTGTTGCGGAGGTTTGTGCGGTGGCGGCGGTGGTAACAGCGGCCAGGAGGGTGATAGAGGAAAGCTTCAGTGTCATTGTGATTCCAGTTTAGGACGGTTTTGGGTTAGCGGGGAGTGAATTGTGAAGGTATCCCCCACTGCCGTCGCTTGTGATGAGTGTGGAATTTGTGGAGAGTAAAGGCTTTAGGCGAGGGTGCGGGGTCGGAGGTGGTCTCGGGGGATGCATATGCAGATGATTTCTGTCGTCTGATGGTATGAGTACCACTAAGGAGCTATGCCCAATTAGGTATATGGTTCCCGGTGCAGGAGGGTGCTCTAATTCTGCTGCGAGGAGAGATATGCCGAAGCGGCTGGCTATTACGATTGCGGGTGCGGTGTCGTTGGGGAGTTATGAGGCGGGCGTGCTGTATGAGGTGCTGGATGCGATTCATCAGCACAACACCTCGGACGGTGTGACGGACGACGAGAAGATTCTGATCGATGTGATGACGGGTGCCTCTGCCGGGGCGATGACGGCGGCGATTGTGGCGCAGAAGATGTTGTACTCGGCCAATGAGTTTCGCGGCCCGTACGATAATCCGCTGTACAACGTGTGGGTGAAACGCATTGATCTCGGTGGGCTGCTGAAGACGGTGGACGGAGCGACCGGTGAGGTGGAACCGCCGCTGCGCTCGATCTTTTCGTCGAACATGGTGGAGGGGATTGCAAAGGATACGCTCCTGGGACGATATGCGACGGGGGAGTGGCCTGCTGCCATAACGCACATGGCTGCGGCGCGCTCGATCTCTATCGGAATGACGCTGACGAATCTGAACGGCGTGGACTACGGCTATGACATGCAGCCTTGCGGGAAGTTTATCTACACGCGGCATGAAGACCAGATGACACGAGTGGTGAGTGTGGACGGAAGCGATAAGCCGGAGGTCTGGCAGGAGTTGGTAGACGCTTCGGTGGCAAGCGGGGCCTATCCGCTGGCGTTTCGCGCGAAGGAGATGGATCGCAGTCGGGGGGAGTACGCAAAAAACGGTCTGGAGCCGTGGACGGACGATCCCTCGAGGTTTACGTACACCGACGGCGGAATCCTGCAGAACGAGCCGCTGGGTATGGCGAAGAACCTGGTGGATGAGATCGACAAGCATTGGTACAACGACAGCCGTTTCTACTTGTTTGTGTCGCCGCATGGGAGAACTTCGAGCGCGGACTCGAGCTTTTGCGAGGTGAATGCAGATTACTTTCAGATGATGAAGCGGTGGGCGAAGGTGCTGCTTGGACAGTCGGAGTTTCAGGACTGGATTACTGCGGTGGAGATGAATGAACAGATCGCTTTGATGGATGCTCGTGCGAGTGAACTGGCAGAGAAGCTGCGTTCGGGCGAGATCAAGAGCGGGAGCCTGAAGCGGACAGCGGATGGTTTGCTGAAGGTGTTGTTCACACAGCCTACGCGAACGGGAACGAGGCAGGTTGCGAAGATTGGAAAAGAGAGCCTGGCTGAGGCGAGAAAGCGGATTGAACACCAGTACAAGGACGAGATTGCGAGTCTAGGGCTTGGAAGCTATAGCGCCGATGCATTTCGCGACACGGTGCTGGCGTTTGAGACGGCGGCGAATCTTGGGCAGTGCGACTACATGCGAATCTATGGAATCGCGGTGTCGGAGGAGTTGCTGGCGGGTGCGGATCTAACGGGCTTTCTGGGATTCTTCGATGAACGGTATCGCGCGCATGACTACGACCGGGGACGGATGGTCGCGCGGATAGTTTTGACCGACCCGGTGATGAGCGAAGCGGGAGAACTGGGGCCGATACGGTATACACCGAAGCATACGAATCCCATCGACAGCACCTTGAACGGATTGCAGTTGGGACAGCTGTCGATCGAGGAGCAGAAGGAGTTTCGCGAAGGCGTGAAGAAGCGGGTCGGTGAGATGGTGCGGTATCTGATTGGGTTCTGGTCTTATCCGGCGGACGTGGTGGTGATCGAACCGCTGATGAATGCGATTCTGAATCATTTGTTTCGCGAGTAGTGGGGCGTAGGTTACGTGGGGGTGCGGAGCAGGAGGTAGGCTCCGGCGATGCCGAAGAGGAGGTCGGGGGTCCAGGCGGCGAGTAGGGCGGGCAGCGTGTTGACGTTGCCAAGGGATTCGAAGATGAGGGCGACGACCCAATAGGTGATGGCGAGGCTGATGGCTACGGCGATTCCGGTGAGCGAGCCTTGTTTGCCCATCGAGAGGGCGAACGGGATGGCGAGGATGGCCATGACGAGCGTGATGAGCGGGTAGGCGATCTTTTTGTAGAGCTGGACGACGAGGCGCTTAGTGTCGAAGCCGGATTCTTTGAGGTCTTCGATGTAAGCAGAGAGCTCGTTGTAGCTCATCTCCTGCGAGGGGACGTACTCTTTTTTAAAGTAGGTGGGTTGTTCTTTGATCTCGGGGAAGGTGGAGACGGTGAAGGGCTTGTAGCTGGCGATGGTTTCGCCGGAGAAGGTGCGCTCCCAGCCGTTATCGAAGACCCAGTTGTTGACGCGGGGGTCCCAGCGGGCGGAGGAGGCGAAGATGCGGCGCTGGAGGGTGAAGGTGGCTGGGTCGAACTCGAAGACGGTAAGGTTGGCGAAGGTGTCGCGCTCTGCGTTGAAGTATTGGTAGTAGAAGATGCGATAGGGTGCGCCGACATTGTTGGTCTGGCCGGAGATCCACTGGCGGTCGGGGCGGGAGAAGGTCTGGGTGGGTTTGTCTTTGATGACGGAGAGAAGCGCTTCCTGGCGGCGATTGGCATTGGGGAGATAGAACTCGTCGAAGACAAAGAGGCCGGCGGAGATGAGCATGGTGACGAACAACACCGGCGTGATGATGCGGTAGAGACTGACGCCGGAAGACTTCATGGCGGTGAGCTCGGAGGTTCGGTTGAAGGTCCCGAATGTGACGAGGACGGCGACCAGCGCGCAGAGTGGAGTGACGTTGTAGAGGATGAAGGGGATGAGGTTGATGAGGTATTCGCCGACGGTGATGAGCGGAGTGCGGTTGCGGAAGATGGGGCCGATGAGCTCGAAGAAGGTGAAGATCAGGAAGAGAGTGGAGAAGGAGAAGAGAACGATGGAGAAGTTCGTGCCGTACTCGCGCATGACGTAATCGTCGAGGAGAAGAGGGAACTGGATGCGCGAGATGCTGCGGAAGCGGCGGAGGAGCGTGGCGACGTCGTAGTTGAAGCGTGAGCCGCCGTTCTGCTTGTGACTGGCGAGGCGGGTGACGAACTTGTTGAGGCGAGCGCCGATGGAGGAAAAGATGCCGAGTGCGATGCCTCCGCGGGACATTTGATAGAGGAGGATGGCTCCGGCAGCCGCGAAGAGAAGGTTCGCGCCCCAGACGCCCAGGAAGGGCGGCAGCTTGCCGGATTGCGCGAAGGCGGCGCCGATTTGAGAGAGCAGGTAGTAGATGAAGACGAGAACGATGGTGACGACGAAGCCCGTGGATTTGCCTCCACGTTTGGAGGAGATGCCAAGCGGGACGCCGACGAGCATGAGGACGAGACAGGCGAAGGGATAGGAGAAGCGCTTATTGAACTCGATGCGGTAGATGGAGGGCTGGCGACCGTTGGAGGCGCCCTGGGCGTTGGCGCGGCGCCAGAGTTCGGTGAGCGAGAGGGCTTCGATGTTGGTATTGAGCCGGCCGAGGTGGGCGTCTTCGGGGGCGTCGGTTTCGATGGGAATATCGGTAGTGGTGAAGGTGGAGATGTTGTATTGGTTGGGGTCGTTGGCGGAGGTGTCGTGCTGGCCTCCGTTGATGAGGTGGAGGCGGATGGTTTGGGCGTCGGGGGTGTTGGGGGTTCCGTTGACGACGACGGCCTGGGCTGCGGTGGTGATATGGGGGTTGGCGGGCTCTGTGAGGTCGGCGAGGAAGACGTGGTGCCAGAGAGCGGCTCCGGCGGCAGGGGTTGCGTCCTGAATGTAGAGGACACGATCCTTGAACTGTTCGTAGAAGACGCGGGGCTGGACCTCGAAGGAAGCTTGAGAGGACGTGAGAGATTCGCCGAGCGAGATGATGCCGGCGGCGGCGCGTGGGGCGAGATAGAGGGAGTTGAAGAGGCCAAGGGCGAGGGCGACAGCGGAGACGACGGAGACGATGCGGACGAAGTCGATCGCGCCCATTCCGGAGGCGCGCATGGCGGTAATTTCGCTGTCGGCGGCGAGGCGTGACAGGCCGAGGAGGATGCCGACGAGAACGGCCATGGGGATCGTGACATTGAGAGTAGGTGGGATGGTATAGGCGATGATGCGTGCGACGTCGGCGTAGGAGGCGGAGTCCCGGACGACGAACTCGAGGATTTTGCCGAGATCGCGGGTGAAGATGATGAAAGTAAACAGGGCTCCGCCGAGGAGAGCGTGCGAGGTGACTTCGCGGAGAATGTAGCGGGTGAGGATGCGCATTCGGTCTTGCTGCAGATGAGGCCAGGGTTTAGTGTATCGCGGGCGATGCTAAGGCTTGAGACGGTGAGGCAACCCGGAGAGCCGATGCGGAGTCCATCTTGAGGGGTGGAATTGTAGAGAAAGGTGTCGCTGCGGGTGCCAATTGGCGGCGAGTCTTGCTGAGTAGAATGGAAGTTTTTTCCAGGTACGGGCCAGAAAATTCGCGAATGGGGCTTGAGGTTTCCGCTGGAGACGGTGAGCGAAATGAGCTGTCTCCGAGCAATGTGATGCTGGTGGATGACGACGCAGATATAAGGATGCTGACGCGGACATTTCTGGAGCATGAAGGATACAACGTGTTCAGCTCCGGGGACGCAGAGCGGGCGGTTCAGATATTTCGCAGCGTGCCGCGGATCGATCTCCTGGTAACTGATTTGTATATGCCGGGTCGGTCGGGGATGGAATTAGCCAGGGATTTGAAGGAGTTGCGGAAGGACCTGCGGGTGCTGATGATCTCGGGTGGGATGCTGGAGGATGACCAGGAGGCAAAGCTGAAGCAGGAGGGGTGGAGTTTTTTGGCGAAGCCTTTCCGGCTGCCAGAGCTTTTGGCGACAGTGCATCGGATTTTGGCTCCGGTGGAGGCTCGACGTTGGCGGGAGCGCGCCGTCGGCTAAGTTTGGGAGACGAGCAGGACTAATGCGACAGCAGGTCCTTCATTCGGGATGACAACTAGAAAAGCAACAGCCCGAACTGGTTATGGGTTGGCGAGGAAGCGGTAGCCTACGCCGCGGACGGTGACCAGGTGCTGTGGCTCGGAAGGATTGTCTTCGATGTAGCGGCGGAGGCGGACGATGAAGTTGTCGATGGCGCGGGTGTCGGTGTCTTCGTGGACTCGCCAGACCTCTTCCAGGATCTGCTTACGGGAGACGATTTGTCCATCGCGCTCGGTGAAGTAGCGGAGTAGATCCGCCTCCATCAGGGTGAGGTGGGTGATGCGGTTGGGGGCGATAAGTTCGAGGGAGTCGAAGCGGATGGTGCGATGGTTGAAGGCGTACTCGTCGGGTGGGTTGGCAGGCGGTGGGGTCTCGGGCGGTGTTGCTGCCTGCCATGCGGTGCGGCGCAGGAGAGACTTGAGACGAACGAGGAGGATGCTGAGGTCGAAGGGCTTGGCGAGGTAGTCGTCGGCGCCGGCCTCAATGCCTTCGAGGACCTCTTCGGGGCGCGCCCGGGCCGTGAGCATGAGGACGGGCGTGTAGTGCTGGGCTTCGCGGAGAGCGCGGACGATGGTGAAGCCGTCGGCGCCGGGAAGCATGCAGTCGAGGACGATGGCGGCTGGACTTTCTTTGTTGGAGAGAAGCCACGCGAGAGCGGAGTCTCCGTCGGACTCGTGGTGAGTGCGGTAACCCTCGGCCTGGAGGTTGAAGAGAAGTCCCTGGGCGAGATGCTCTTCGTCTTCGACGAGGACGATGAGGGGAGCGGTGGTCTGGGTCATGCGGTCTTTCTATGCGCGGAGCAATGGCTATTTGTTACATAAATGGTTACTTATCGTCAGGTGGAGTGAAGCAGTGGCTTGAGCAGGCTGTCGACGCCGTTCCATGCGATCTGGACGCCGATGCAGAAGAGGATAAACGCGATGACGCGAAGGATTCCGTGGACGGTTGATGGTGAGACCGAGCGTGCGATCCTGGGGGCGTATGCGTAGCAGAGGTAGATGGAGATGCTGAGGGCGATAGCGGAGATTAAGAGGCCGACGTGTGCCAGTACGGTTTCTGTGACTGTTCGTTGGGTAGCGTGGACGGTGAGAGTAAGCATGATGACGATGCATCCCGGGCCGGCGGTGATGGGGAAGGTGAAGGGATAGAAGGCTTTGTTCTGGAGCTCCTTGATCTCGTTCGGCGTGATGGCGGGAAGGGTGGAGGTGGAAGTCTTCTCCGGGTTTGGAGCGGTGCTGTCCTTCTGGTTGAGGAGCGACCAGCCGATCATGGCGATGACGATGCCGCCGGAGACCTCCATGATGGGGAGGGAGATGCCGAAGAAGGCGAGCAGGGAGGAGCCGACCAGCTCGATGACGGCAAAGAAGATGACGGTGTTGATGGCGATGCGGCGTGCGAGAGCGCGGTAGGTGTCGCTGGGGGCCAGGCCGACCAGCCCGAGAAAGATGAGGGCGGAGCCGAGAGGGTTGATGAGCGGAAGAAGCGCGCTGAACCCCAGGACGAAGAATTTCCAGATGAGCAACATGGATTCACGAGGTAGTTGAGATGACTGCGAACTTCTATGTGATTGTACGTGGTGGCTGCGCTGTTCA
>Ga0209624_10001384_pt1 | contig 19084 bp, 18 predicted proteins | sample JacPinW_OM2H0_O1_FD_188565 | JGI IMG/M metagenome (GOLD analysis project Ga0209624, IMG submission 188565) | Forest soil microbial communities from Algoma, Ontario, Canada - Jack Pine, Ontario site 1_JW_OM2H0_O1 (SPAdes) (version 2) | ecosystem: Environmental > Terrestrial > Soil > Boreal...
GCCGCATCAGCTGAGGCATGCCCACGCCGTCGAGCTGCTGCACGAGGGGATCCCGCTGCCGCTGATTCAGCGCCAACTCGGGCACGCATACCTCTCGACGACCGGCACCTACCTCGAAGGGATCTCATCGGAGGAGATCATCGGCGCCATACACGGCCGCAAAGCACCGATGATGCACGCGAGCACCGGGCTTGAGTTCTGACCGGCGCGACGTCTGCGGGAGCGCCACGGCGCTCCCGCACCGCCACCTACCCCGTTCAGAATCGCCAAGCAGAAGCCCGCAACACAGCGTCGCTCATCGTCCAACTCATCAGTCTCGCTGAGCGCCACCCGCGTGCCTGCTCGGTTGACAATGCAGAAGTCCGGCTCGAGCACGACCAGCGCGAGGTGGACTCCTGCATCGCCTGGCTCAGCGAGCGTCTCGCCTCCGGCCCGACGCTCACTGGTCAGATTCCTCGGGAGGGGCAGCGAGGTGAGCGATCGCGCGGTCTAGCGCAATCACAGGCTCAGGCACGCCGCCGCCTTCAGCGAGACGGAGGGAAGCCTCCGACTCGGGTGCCAGACCTGCGATGTGGTCTCAAGTTGTCGGTGCGCAAACCAAGTGTTTGCGGCGCCAGCCGATAGACGTTGTGTGACCTTGGCCGGCTGTGCAACAGCCAATCAGAAGGGATTTCCCGCGGACCGGCGGGGACTTCAGGCGGTATGTAGCCGAAGCCCGCCCGTCCAGGCCCGCAATGGCGAAGGGGCCGCCGGGCACAGGCCGGCTCGAGTAGAGCCCGGTTGGAGCACACCCTGGGGTCAGGACGCCAGATAGCGGAGGACGGCGAGCACTCGTCGGTGGTCATGGTGTGAGGGCGCCAGACCGAGCTTGGTGAAGATGTTGGCGACGTTCTTCTCGACCGCCCGCTCGGAGATCACGAGGGTGCTGGCGATGGCGCCGTTTGTCCTGCCTTCGGCCATCAGGGAGAGGACGTCGTGCTCTCTGGGGGTGAGCGTGTCGAGGTCATCGGTGCGCCGGGTGGCCCTTAGGACCTGTGTGACGACTTCGGGGTCGAGGGCGGTGCCGCCGGCGGCCACTCGGGTCAGCGCGTCGACGAATTCGCCGACATCGCCGACGCGGTCCTTGAGTAGGTATCCGATGCCGGCGGCACCGCGGCTGGATGCCGCGCTAAGGAGCTCGGCGGCATGACGGGTCTCGATGTATTGGGAGAAGACCAGCACTCCTGTGCCGGGGTGCTCGCGGCGGATGGCGATTGCCGCCCGGATACCCTCGTCGGTGTAGTCGGGCGGCATTCGCACGTCCACGACGGCAGCATCCGGCTCATGTTCGTCCACGGCCGCTCGTAGAGCGTTGGCATCGCCGACGGCGGCCACCGTCTCGTGTCCCCGCTCGGCCAGGACCTCGACCAGCCCCGCCCGGATGACGGCGGAGTCTTCGGCGATGACGATCCGCATTCGACGCTCCTCCTATCGCGTCAGACGTGAGATGGCAGCTCGACGGTGACCACCGTGGGACCACCGGCCGGACTTTCGACCCGCAGCCTGCCATCAACGGTCTTGACCCGCTCTGCGAGGCCGGCCAGGCCTCCGCCCGGCTCGAGCCGGGCGCCGCCGGTGCCGTAGTCGCTGACTCGCATCGTCACGAGGCCGGGCTGGTGCAGCACCTCCAAACTGGCGCGCTGGGCGCCGCTGTGCTTGGCCGCGTTCGTGAGCAGCTCCCCGGCGCAGAAGTAAGCGATCGTCTCGATGGCAGGGGACGGGCGCTCGGGCAGGTCGACGACCAGTTCGACCGCCAGGTCGCTACGTGCCGCGAGGCCGGCCAGGGCGGCACCGAGGCCTTCGCCCAGCGCCGGTGGATGGATCCCCCGGGCCAAGTCACGCAGCTCGGTGATCGCCTCCATCGCTCCACGGTGCGCGGCGGCGACCAGCTCCAGGGCCCGGTCGAGGTCGGCGCCCTGCAGCCTGGCAGCCGAGGTGCTGAGATGGTCCCGAGCGAGCCCCAGCTTCATCACGACAGCAACCATCTGGGCCTGCGCTCCGTCGTGCAGGTCCTGCTCGATACGGCGCAGCCGGGCTGCCGCGTCATCCACCACCAGAGCCCGGGATCGCTGCAGCTCGCGCACGCGCTCGACGTTCTTCGGGGCATCCCGCAGCAGGTTCCAGCGCGGGACCAGGTAGGCCAGCGAGCCGTTCAGCCCGGCCGCCACGAAGAAAAGCGCCCCCCACCAATGACCGAAGGCCAAGAGCGACACCCCCGTGATCACGAAACAGACCGCGGCGACCCATCGGCTGATCGCCACGCCCTTCACATGACGCGCCCCGAACGCAGTGAAGGTACCCCTCGCGGCCAACGAGGCCATCCCGGTCGATTGCTGATGCTCAGTCTGGTTGTACATAGCACTGCCTCCTTGATCTTCAGTGCCGACCACCTTGGTCGCCAACGTGTTCGATCGTCGCACCGAATGAGGCAGAGATCCACCGTGGGACCCCCCAAATCCGAAGTACGGGTAGCACGGTCCCGCGGACCGACTGACCGGCAAAGATGAGTCATACCTGGACCGGCCCTGACGAGTGAGGACGAAAGCTGAGCCTCGTCGGAATCTACGACGGGGACGGCGTGCAGCGACTCTGACCTGGCCGTCGAGACGGACGACAAGCGGCGGTCTCGTCTGACCGCTCCGTTTCCGTGGGAGCAGTCGCGAGCCGCGCACCGGCGTTCGGCTAGACCTCCCTTTCGTCAGCCTGCGCAACTTCGCGCGGCTCGCCCCCGCATTCGCAATGCGCGGATGGGGGCGCCGTGGCTGCTTAGCCTGTGGTTGCGCTAGACCGCGCCGTCTCTCACCAGGCTACCCCTCCGGACGATTTGCACCAGGGACAACCTCCGGGGTTGGATGAATCTGAGCGCAGGTCGCGCTCGTTGGCCACGAGCTAAGAGTTCTGGAAATCGTCCATTTCGGTCAGTCTCGTTGAGCACCGCCCGCGTGCGACCGGATCGCCTGGCGAAGCGGGCGTCTTGTCGGTGGCGCCGCGGGGACTGCTCGACTTCTGCGTTCTCGAACGAGCAAGCCCCGCTGGTCGTGGAATTTCGGTGACGGCGGTCCTTGGTTGATGGTTACACACCGGGGGTGGTGGCGAGCTCGTTGTTGCGGTGGTTGGTGAGCTCTCGTTCGATCGCGATGGCGAGCCGGGCGAGCCCGCGATAGCCCTCGACCTTGCGGAATCTGGTCTCGGCTTCGAGCATCCCGGCGGCGGTCCAGCGCAGGCACATCTCGCCTGAGCTCCAGTTCTTGACGTTGCGGTTGATCGCTCGGACGGTAGAGATCATCGACTCGCACGGGTTCGTGCTCTGCAGCGTGCGCTGGAGCTTGCCGGTGACGCCGAGCCGGATCACGGTGAGGGTCTCTTCCATGCCCTTCCCTGAGTGAGGCGGCAGCGCCGAGGTGGGGGCGGTCGAGTTCGAGCGCCAGCGCGGTGAGCTGCTGAAGCGCGAGGTCATGGTCGGTCTCCTGCCACGCCTGGCCGAGCTTGCGCTTGGCCGGGTCCCGGTCACGCTCGGGGAGGTGGTCCAGAACGTTTCGCTCTTTGTGCTGCACGCAGCGCTGGACCGGGACCTCGTGCCCGAACACCTGACGGATCGCCTTGCGGAGCGCTTTGGAGCCGTCGATCACGAACAACAGCCTCTGTTCGACATCCAGGCCACGGTCGACCAGGTCGGCCAGCAGCGCTGAGGCCACAGCCGCGTTCTCGCTCGAGTCCTCCCACAGCCCCAGCGCGAGCTTGTCGCCCTCGGTCGTGATCCCCAACGCGACGATGTTGGTGCTCCCGTGCAGATCAATCCCGCCGAGCATCATCACCGCCAGGCGCAGGTCCGACAGTGGCCGGTTCATCAACCGCCACAGCTGATCGCGGGTGCGGTCAACGAACATGCGCGACACCGCCGACTTCGACGTCGACCGGGCATCGTCCTCGAGCTGCTCACCGACCGGCTCCTGAGCGCGCCGATACCGGCGAGTGGAAACGCCGGCCAGCATCCGCTCCAGCACCACGTCGCCGAGCTGGTCGCGATCGGCGAAATGCTCATAGCTCTCAAGCGGCAGCTCCGACTCGCCATCGGCCGTCCCGACCCGCGGCCGGCTGACCTCGACACGCCGGCCACCGAGCGTCACCTCCCCATCCTCATGGCCATGACGAACCGCGACACGGTCCGGATTGTGCTTGCCCCTCGGACCGACGATCCCCTCGACCTCGGCCTCGAGCAACTTCCGCAGCACACGCAGCCCAACCTCGACCGACAACGCCAACAACCCCTCTCTTGCCGCCCCAATCAGCGGCCCGAGCGCCTCCCGCACCCGCTCCTCGAGCACGCCCTCATCGTTGATCGCCTCAGCGACCGGTAGGTTGCACATCTCGGCGGTTCCTCCCTCGATCTTGGCCGATCGCCCGTCACGCTCCCACCAAAAGCGGACGAGCCGGAGGGACCGCCGTCACCTCAAAGTTCTACGAGCCCCGGGACAACCTCCAACCCCGCGGCGGGGGTTAGCTGGAATCGAGCAAGCACCCGCAGGGTCGTGCTTCTGCTTGCCCAGGAAGACGGGCCTCTCATCAGGCCGCTTGATCCCGCTCCAGGTGATCGTCGATCTCGACACGGGCGTCGCGAGGATGATTTGGCCTCGGTGCGCCGGGTCGAGACCGTCGCTAAGCCCACCTATGGTTAGTCCGCACGAGCCTCGACGGCGGTCGTCACGTCGGTTGCGCCAAGTGCTTGGAGCGCCGTTGGGAGGATCGTCAGCTCCGGCACATAGGCGCGCGACGGCAACGAGAGGATAAAGAGGCACGCGGTGGCGATATCCGACGGTGCCAGCATTTGTCTTCGGACGCTGGACGGTGGTATTACTGGACGCCGATCGATCAGTGGTGTGTCGATCATGCCAGGCAACAGCGTGGTCACCCGGACACCGTGCGAGTGTTCCTCGAGCGCGACCGCGCGCGCCATCGCGAGGAGTCCAGCCTTCGTCGCCTGATAGGCAGCGCCTGATGAGTCGGGCCAGACACCCGAGACGGATCCGACGACGATCGCGACGCCGCGTGTCTCTCGAAGCGGCCCCAGAAACGCCCTTATCACATCGAAGGCACCGGTGAGGTTCGTCGAGAGAAGCAGGTCCCAGTCCGTCACCTTCAACGTGTCGAAACGTCGCTGCGGGACGTTCCCTCCCGCGGCGAGTATGAGCGCGTGTACCGGTCCCTGGGCACAAACTTCATCCCTGAAATGTTCGACCGCAGATCGATCGGTGACGTCCACCTGATGGCTCGCAACCTTGCCTTGCAGAGCCTCGTCTATTGCCTCTCGCCGCCGGGCCGCAGCGTCCACGTGCATTCCCGCATCGGCTAGGGCCAAAGCCACCGCGAGACCAACGCCACTGGACGCTCCAACGACGACGGCGCGGCGGTCGGCGAGGTCGTTACACAAACTCATGTTTGTAATTCTCGAAATGTCGGTTTCAGCGCTTGGTATAGCGACGCGAACGTCGAGCGAAGCCCCAAGAGCGCGGCTCGTGAAGACTCGTCGCATTCCCGGATTTCATCAACCTTGATCCATCGAGCTGACTCGCCGATGCTCTCGATCATCCCAAGCGCATGCAGGCCCAGTACCGCGGCGCCCAAGCTCGAGCCCCTGGGACCCGCAGTGAACGTGATGGCCTGCCCGAGTGCGTCGGCGAGCACCTGTCGCCAGACAGCGCTCTGGGCAAAGCCACCCGTAGCGCGGATCTCGTGGACAGAGTGGCCTGCCTCCCGGACCGATTCGAGGATAAGGGCGAGCTGCTGACAGACGCCCTCAAGCGTGGCGCGAACGAGGTGCGGCCGACGATGCCGGCTCGTGAGCCCGACGAAGGCACCCCGGGCCTGAGCATCCCAGTAAGGAGCTCGTTCCCCGTAGAGATACGGGAGCATGATCAATCCATCGCTGCCCGGCGGCGCCGCCAGGGCCTCATCGAGCAGCGCATACCTCCGATCATGATTGAGTTCCGGAGCGACCGCCGCAGCCAGCCAGTCGACCGCCGCGCCACCATTGTTGATGGCACCGCCCGTCGTCCAGAGGTTGTCGGTGAGCGCGTAGCAGAAGAGGGTGGCGCGCTCATCGACAGCCGGCTCCCCAAGCGTCACCCGCAAAGCCCCACTCGTCCCGATCGACACCGCGGCTATTCCCGGCGAGACGGCACCCACACCCAGGTTGGCCAGCGGTCCGTCGCCGGCGCCGGCGACCACGGGGGTCCCCGGCGCGAGTTCGAGCTCGGCCGCCACGCCCGCCAACAGCTCGCCCGACACCGAAGTGGTCGGCACCGGGTCACAGAGCAGCTCGCGGCGAACTCCCGCGATGTCCATCGCCTCGGCATCCCAGTCCAAAGCCCTGAGATCGAACAGTCCCGTTCCCGACGCGCACGAGTAGTCGACCAACCACGAGCCGGTCAGAAAGGAGAGCATGAGCTCCTTGATCCCAACCCAGCGTCTGGTCGCGTGGAACACCTCGGGCAGCTGCTCTCTGAGCCACACCAACTTGGCCAGCGGCATCATCGCGTGCGACGGAGTTCCCGTGCGTCGCTGCCTCCGGAGGTTGCCAACCCCGTCCCCGAGGCGTTCGGCCTGCTCGTACGCGCGCGTGTCAGCCCAGGTGATGAGAGGGGTGAGAGGCTCGCCCGCAGCACTTACGCCGGTGAGCGCATGCATCGCCGTCCCGAGCGAGATGCCGACGATCTTGGCGCCTTCTGCCTTAGCCTCACCGGCCGCGCGTCGGATCGCCCGCGACGCCGCCGCTCGCAGCTGTTCCCAATCCTGGACGGCGATCCTCGGCCCTGGACTCCGCAGCTCACACGGCGCGGCGGCGCTACCCCAGGTTCGTCCTTCCGCGTCAAGCGCCAGAGCCTTCGCTTGGGTCGTACCGACATCGACACCGAGCACCACTGGAACACTGGTATGTGGAGAGCGTCCGGCGGCCGCGCCAAGCCGGCCGGAACTACTTGACAATCGATACCTTCTGACGGTTGGTCGTCACCAGCACCGCCACGATGAGAATCACGCCGTAGATGACCTGCTGAAGCTCGGGTGCCCAACCCGCGATCGTCATGCCCACAACCAGGACGGCCAGGATGAGGGCGCCGATCAGAGTGCGGCCTAGTCCTCCCGAGCCTCCCGTAATCGCGGTGCCTCCGATGACGACTGCTGTGATCGCCGGGAGAAGCTCGCCGTCGGCAGCACCCGAATTGCCCGCATTCGAGGTGGCAAGGACGATCAGGCCTCCGATAGCCGCGCAAGCTGCCGAGAAGGCGAAGCTGAGCAGGACCGTCCGCCGGACGGACAGTCCCGCCACGATGGCGGCTCTCTCCGATACGCCGACGGCGTAGATCCGTCGACCGATGGGGAGCCATCGCAGCGCGGCAGCGCTGAGCAGCAGCACCACGCCCACGACGATGACGGAATTTGGGATGTTCAGCGTGTACTCGGTCCCGCTCAGCCACGTTGTTGGGTTGTGGTCGAACGGCAGCGCCAACTCGTTGCCGCTGGTAATGGCGAGTGCGACACCATCCCAGATGAACAAGCCGGCGATCGTGACGACAAACGAGGGCAATCGTAAGGTGAGGTGGATCCAGCCCTGAGCGAGCCCGATGAATGCGAACAGCACGACCACGACGGGGAGCGCGAACCAATGAAGCGTCGGGATCAGCTTAGGAGTCAGAACGGTTGCGAGCGAAGCCACGCCGCCGACCGATAGGTCGATTCGGCCCGTGAGAATCATCACCGTTTCGCCGATGGCGAAGATAAGGATGCCCGCCGCATTTGCTGCCACTACCTGGAAGGAATCGGTCGAGAGAAATGTCGGCTCGGAAAGGGTGAACAGGATGACAAGCGCGATCAGCATCGCGATCGGCGCGATCGGCACCTCCTCGGCATAGCGGCGCGTGAGCCGCACGGCTCTCAAGTCGGCGAGCGCGCTCATAGCATCTTCTCAACGATCTCAATCTGAGACGGCTTGGCCTCCGGCGGCGCCGGAAAGGTTCCGGTGACCGCACCATCTTTCATCACCAAGATCGTGTGGCTCAAGGCGATGGTCTCCTCGAGCGCATCCGATATGAGGAGGATCGACATTCCCCCGGCGGCGGCGTCCCGGATGATGTCGTAGACCTCGGCCTTGGCGCCGGCGTCGAGACCTCGGGTCGGATGATCGAGTAGCAGAAGCTTCATCTCTGGAGAGAGCAGCAGGCGGGCGAACACGACCTTCTGCTGGTTCCCACCACTGAGCGCCGACATCCTCGTCTCGAGCTTTGGGGTTCGGATGCCCAGTCGCTCGACCCATCGCCGAGCTACCTCGCGTTGCTTACGCCTGCTGATGGCGGGACCGCGCTTTACGTCGTCAAGATGCGAGATCGTGATGTTCTCGTCGACCCCCATATCCAACAGCGCGGCCTCCTCCTTGCGCTCGGCTGGGATATAACCGATCCCCCGGCTCAGGGCGATCTCCGGATGGCCGCCGCGTAGTTGGCTTCCATCGAGCTCGACATCACCTTCCTCCGCCGACTCGATCCCGAAGATGGTCCGCATCAGAGTGTCCCGCCCGGATCCCTCGACGCCGCAGATCCCCATCACCTCGCCGCGGTGGAGTTCAAATGAGATGCCGCGATAGGCCCCGGCCTTGCAGAGCCCGCGCACGCTGAGGCGGATCGAATCCGGCTCGTATGGTCGCTGACGGTCCACGCCGAAATAGTCCGCCGCCGACTCTCGACTGACCATGAGCCGAAAGAGCTCGTTCTCGTCATAGGAGCCGCGCGTCCGCTCGCCGACGCACTCGCCGTCGCGCAGGACGTACGCGCGGTCGGAGATCTCGAGCACCTCGTCCAGACGGTGCGACACGAAGATCACCGACGAGTGCTCCCGTAAACGTCCTATCACTCCGAACAGCATCTCGATCTCCGTCTGGCTGAGCGTCGAGGTCGCCTCGTCGAACAAGAGCAGCGCATCGGACTCGGCGAACAACTCCGCGGTGAGCGCCTTCGCGATCTCGACGATCTGCTTCTCGACCTGGCTCAAGGAAGCGACCCGTGCGCGAGGCGAGATGCTCGACCCGACCTTCTCGAGCTGCGCCTCGGCCAGCGCGCGCATCCGCTTCCACGGGTATCGACCATAGGTTCGGTCTCTCGTCTCCTCGATGCCCAGGGCGATGTTCTCTGCCACGGTCAGATTGGGTATCAGCGACTGCTCCTGAAAGACCATCCCGATCCCGCGCGCTCGGGCTTGCCGCGGGCTGCGCAGGACAACAGGGGCGCCGTCGGCGAGGATCTCCCCTTCGTCCGGCCGATGAATCCCGGCCAGCAGATTGAGGAGCGTCGACTTCCCGGACCCGTTCTGGCCCACGAGCCCGACGACCTCTCTGTGCCCGACCGTCAGGGAGACTCGATTCAGCGCAACGACGCCGGGAAATCGCTTCGTGATGTTCCGCAGCTCGATCAACGCCCCGCTCTTCGCGGCGCTTGACACGTTGGCCGCTTGGGCCTCGATGCCGCCTGAGGTCATTTCACGATCTCCAAACGGTTGATCCGGCGCCGCGTGGCCACGCTGAGCGCCAAGACGATGAGCGCGCCCTGAACGATCTGCTGATAAAAGGGATTCACGCCGGAAAGCACGAGCCCGTTGTTGAGTGCCCCCAACGTGAGAACCCCCACGAACGAGTAGAGGACGCCGCCGCGCCCGCCGCTCAGCGAGGTGCCCCCCACCACGATCGCGGTTATCACTCCAAACAGGATTGACCCATTGCTGACGCCACTCCCGAGCCCTCCGAACCGCACGACATAAACGAACCCGGCCAGCCCGTACAGCGTACCCGCCAACGCGAAGATCCAGAGCTTCGTCTTCCTGACGGGCACGCCCGACAATCGCGCCACGGCTTCATCGCCGCCCACGGCAAACGCTCTGCGGCCGAGCAGTGTGTAGCGCTCGATCACGAAGGCGATGATGACAACTGCAACCGCGATCAGGGTTAATGTGGAAAAGCCCCCTTTATCCTCGGTCGCCATCCCCGTAATCGTCGCGTCCATCACGGTCACGCCGTTCTGCGCGAAATGTGCTTGGAGAACGGTCTGCAGACCCACACCGACATACCACGTTCCCAGGGTCACGGCGAACGACGGAATGCGCCCATATACGTTCAGCGCCCCGTTGGCGAACCCGAACAAGGTCCCCAGCAAGCACCCGACGAGCGCTCCGAACAGCCCAAGGTTCGCGGCTGTCGCGCTGTTCTTGACCAACAGCGCGACCGCCACACTGCTGGCGAGGATCACCCCTTCGATCGAGAGGTCGATACCGCCCGTGATAATGACGAAGGTCGCCCCCACGGCGGCGATGATCTCCACCACATTGCTTTCGACGATCCCGCGCAGGTTCGCCGGCGTGATGAAATGCGGGTTGATGACTGTGAAGATCGCGCACAGCGTCACGAGGGGCAGGATTGGTCTCAAGACCCGTAGCGCATCCAGCACACCGCGCCCGGATCGCTGAACGACCGTCTCCGCCGTGGCCTCCTGCGAAGGTTTCGCAGCTACCGCCACAGCGCACGTCTACTCGGTCACCGGGCTCTGCGCATAGGCCCAAAGGTTGTTGAAGTTGTAGTCCGACGGCTTTGGTGCGGCCAGGTACTTGGCAGCGTTCGCCTTGGTGATCAGGTAGAACGGTCCGTTGAACGCCCGCTGTTCGTGGGTCAGCTTGTTGGGATCGATCTTTCCGGTCGCCGCCTGGAGCACCATCCCCGTGCCCACCACGCCCTGCCAGTATGAGTCGAATTGAGCCGTCGCCACGAAGGTTCCGTTGTCCACCGCCTGAACCGCCTCGTGTACACCATCGCCACCGGTGATCTTCACTTCGCCTGCCCGACCGACGGCTTTGACGGCTTGCAGCACGCCAAGCGCCATGTCGTCGTTGGCACACGAGATCGCGTTCACCCGCTTACCAAAGCGGCTGAGCCAGGTTTGGGCAAGGTTGAAGGCGGTTGGCCGGTCCCAGTTCCCCGGCTCCACGGACAGGAGGTCCAGGCCGGGATGCTGCTTCAGTGCCGCCTGAACACCCCGCCAGTGATCCTGGGCGTTCGTCGTCGTCATCAGACCCTGCACGTAGCAGATGCCGCCCGTTCCGCCGAGCGCCTTGGCGACCTGTCCGATCAACTCGATCTCCGCCTGGTAGCTGTCGAACTGGATGTGCGACACCCATTGCGGACCGATCTGCCAGGGGAACACTCCAGACGGTTTGTTCCACTGGGTGACGAAGTAACCCTTGCCCTTCATCAGATGCGCGATGGTGAGGGCAGACTCCTCCGTGTTGTCCCACGCATTCAGCGCCAGCAATTCCCCGGGCGCTAGAGCCGTCAGCGCTCCCTGGATGACCGTCTCCTCGGTCTGAGAATCATTGTGATAGATGAGGGGTTGCGCCGTCGTATGGCCGTAGAGCTTGGCACCGTATTGCACGCCATCGTTGATCTTGAAGAAGTTTTCCTCGTTGAGATCGCGGTAGAGACCCGCTGCCTTAACCTTGGTGGCGGTCGATCCACTCGCGTTCGACGACGACCCGCAGGCGGCTAGAAGGTTCGCTCCGACGCCGGCGGCGGCAAACCCGCCCACCCCCTTCAGGAACGACTTTCTCGTGAGAACGCTCCCGTCCTGATGCGGCATGGCTATTCCTTCCTTCCTCTTGACTTTGCGTGATGCGGGCTAGAGCCGCACAGTCACTCCCGCGTCTACGGCCAGCGCTGCGCCGGTGACGTACCTTGCTTGGTCGCTCGCGAGGAACGCCACGACCCCCGCGATGTCGTCGGGTTCGCCTATGCGTCCCAGCGCAATCCCGGACTCGAGGCGCTCGATGAAAACCTGGGGATCGCCGTCACCGAGTCGATCGGCATCGGCCATGAACAGATCTGTCCGGACGTAGCCGGGCAGCACGGCGTTCACACGGATCCCGAGTGGCCCGAGCTCGAGCGCGAGAGAACGCGTGAGTCCTAGCAGTCCGGTCTTGGAGGCCGCGTAAGCGGCAAACTCAGGGCCGGTCAGGACGGCCTGGATCGAAGAGATGTTGATGATCGAACCGCCGCCGCGCGCCACGAGATGCGGCAGCGCTGCCTTGGCGCAGAATGCTGGAGCGGTGAGATTGGTCGAGATCACCGCGTCCCACTCGATCCGCTGTAGTGACTGCAACGGGGTGAACCGGATGATCCCGGCGTTGTTGACCAGGATGTCCAGGCCGCCGAACCGATCCAGAGTGGTCTGGAGGGCACTGTCGATTTCAGCGTCATCCGTGATGTCCGCTCGGACGTGGAGGATCCCCTCGGGGTCGGACGCGGGAGCGGCTTGCACGTCGACGACCGCGACGGCCGCGCCTGCTTCGTGGAGACGACGAGCGACGCTCGCCCCGATTCCCACCGCACCGCCGGTCACGAGTGCAACCTTTCCTTCGAGAGTCGAGCTCGCGTCGCCCACAGGCTCAGAACTCCTCGGCCCGTGGAAGTAGGCCAACCTCGAGGATCCGGTAGGAGCGCGGGCGGGTAAGTATGTAGAGCACGGCTTCCGCCACGTCCTCTGGACTCAGCATCTGATCGAGCTCGGCGGCTCCCGGGTCTCTCCCCGCCCCGTCGAAGGCGAACCTCGTAGCGACGCCGCCCGGGCAGACGGCGGTCACTCGGATTCCGTCCTGATTGAGTTCCCGGTCGAGCGCCCGCGTGAATCCGTACTGCGCGAACTTGGTGGCGCAGTACACGGACTCGAGCGGTATGACCCTCACTCCGGACTGCGACACGAGCGTAACCAGATCTGCCTCCGGGCTGCGTCGCAGATGAGGCAGGCAGGCACGCACGGTGTGCATCAGCCCCTTCACGTTGACGTCGACGAGTCGCTCGATCTCTTCGAGGCTGTGGTCTTCGAACGACCGACGGATGATTCCGATTCCGGCGTTAGCGAAGACGATGTCCAGACCGCCGAACGCCGACACAGTTCGCTCGACGAGTGACTGAAGGGCATCGAACTCGCGCACGTCGCACACTTCTGCCACTGCGTCTAGTCCGAGGTCGTCGCCCTCCAGGGACGCCAGGCCGAGCTTGACTCCGCGGCCGGCCAGTGCCTTCGCTGTGGCCGCACCGATCCCGCTTCCGGCCCCCGTGATGAACGCGACCTTGCCCTCCAGGCGCTGGGCTTCCTCGGTCATGCTGCGGCTCAACTCCAGGCCAGCGGGAGCCGCCGGAGACCCCGGAAGTTGACCCGCTGGCTCCACTCGATGTCGCCGGAGACCTGGTAGTCCCCGAGTTTGGGGAGCAACGTCTCGAGCGCGACACGAGCCTCCAGCCGAGCGAGCGGAGCACCCAGGCACGTGTGTATGCCGGCGCCGAACGAGGCGAGACCTCGCTCGCGTCGCGTGATGTCGAAGCGATCCGGGTCCGCGAAGACACGCTCGTCCCGGTTCGCAGAGCCATACAGAAGGACGACCCTGGCACCCTCCGGCACGACCCGGTCGTACAACTCCACTGGACGCGTGGTCGATTTGACGAGGTGCTGGACGATCGTCTCGTAGCGCAGCACCTCCTCGACGGCGCCAGGAATGAGGCCGGGATCAGCAATCAGCTCCGCCCGCTGATCCGGATGACCCGCCAGGAGATGCAGAGCGTTGGTGATCAATCCGGTGACCTCCTCCGTCCCCGCCGTGAAGACGAAGAACACGGTCCCGACGATCTCTTCGTCCGAGACGCCAGACGCGCTCAGCGCGACGAGCTTCCCGATCAGGTCGTCGCGTGGCGCCTGGCTGCGCCGGTCCATGACGATCCGCTTGAGCTCCTCGCGGAGCTCAGCCCCGGCGCGCAGGCTCTCGGCGGGAATGAACGGAGCCGGGAGGTTGACGATGTCACGTAGAAGCGCGGTGCGGAGCAGGCGGGAGACCTTCTCGTGCTCAGCCTCCGGTATCCCGAGGACGTCTGCGAACACGAGATCCGGGAATGAGATCGCGAACACCTCCGCGATGTCTGCCGCGCCTCGGTCGATGAAGCGGTCGACCAGCTCGTCGCACTTGCGACGAACCATCGGCTCGAGCTGACGTAGTCCGTCGGGGAGGAAGTCGCTGCGGATCGCCCTGCGCACGAGAGTGTGACGAGGCGGGTCATATCCGAGAAAGAAACCCTGGGGCGGAACGCCGTCACCGAACTGATTACTCGTGTCGTCGAGGTCGACGCCGAACTTGCCCGTGAACGTCTCCCAGTCCTTGTCGGCCGCGATTACGTCGGCATGTCGGGAGAGCACCCAGAACCCCTGCTCGGGGTTGTGGTAGAGCGGAGCATCCTTCCTCAGGGCTCGGTACGCCGGGTACGGATCTTCATGCGTGGCCATGTCGATCGGGTCGAAGGTCACGCTGGCCGTCAGTTCGTTCACGTCATCCTCTCCTCGCGATAATGGACAATTGGTTAGTCCACCATCCAGTTCAGCCTACCAGTGGGATCGAGCCGATGTCAACGTTAAGGGCGCTTTAGGAAGGCCTCGGTCCGGTCCGTGCGTCGGCCCAGTGCGTCGCGATCTGCTGGCGGACAAAGCGCAGACCGCGCTCAAGCCCCACGTCACCCTCCGCGTTGCCATCCTCGATCGAGATGAAGCGGTCGTATCCGCGCCGACGAAGCATGGCCAGCACGTCGCCGATCCGGACATCCCCCTCGCCAAGGACGCTGTGCTGGCGCGAACCTCGGGGGCGATCGCCGAGATGAACGTGGAACACCTGCAGCGCGACGCGCTCGAGCAGTGCGAGCTCGTCGGCATCGATCACCATCGGCTGAGCGCTGTCGTAGTTGATCCGAGCTTTGGTGGCTTGGATCAATTCAGCGAGCTGCAGGAACCGCTGTTCATCGGCGGCGAAGTCGACCGAGTCCACCGGCCACGTGCGATCTCGATAGTGGTTCTCGAAACAGAGCGTCACAGCCTCGCGCTCGGCACTTGGGACGAGCTGGTCAAGCGCCTGCCGAATCCGATCGAAGCCGTCGCGCGCGCTGATCTCGGTTCTTCGTATGCCCGCCGTCACCCGCACGGCGGGCGCGCCGAGTCGGGCTGCGATCTCGATGTTCCGCCTGACCCTGGCGATCTCTCGTCCGCGCTGCTGCGCCGAGGGGTGCACGAGATCACTCGCTCCGGTGATCATCGCGACGCCGAGCCCCGCGGCCTGAAGCGCGGACTCGATCCGGCGCACCTGCGCTGGGGAGCTCACGAAAGCCTGGTGAAGCTCAACGAAGCGGAACCCGAACCTCTCGGCGCTCTGAAGCCATCCAGACTCGCTGCGCCGCCCCTCGCTGACCTCCTGAATCAGGCGGACCGGAAACCAAGACAGGCTAGGGACTCCGGGGCGGTTTACCCCGGGGTCATGGACCCGTGACATGCGCAAAACGAGGATTGCGCCGGTACACGTCCTCGCGGTCGACGCCCGCGACGAGCTCGTTGCGTATCCGGTTCTCGATCCGGATGACCTCCTCCCCGGCCTCGATCACGTCCCCGACCATGTCGGCCGGAACAATCACCACGCCGTCGGCATCGCCGAGAACGAAATCGCCTGGGTTGACCGTGATCATCGACCCGACCTGCGCCGGGATCGTGATCGGAACTTCGAACCCGGTGTGCTCCCAACGGTGATCGATCCTCACCGGGGTGGTGAAGCGCGCAAACGTCGGGAACTGCATGCCTGTGAGCTCCGGGCCGTCCCTCGTGCCGCCGTCGATGACGACACCGGAGCACCCGCGAACCGCCGCGCTCAGCGCGGTGTTCTCGCCCCAGGGGCCGGCCATGTGAAAGCCGCCGGTGTCAAGGACCGCGACGCAGCCGGCGTACATGTGCCGGAACATCTCGTACGCCGGCTTCGGGTCGGGCGACTCCACGGCGTCGTCGGCGCCCACCTCGCGGCCCTGAATGCAGAAGGCCGGGCCGGCGACGCGCATCGACGCTGCGAGTGCCCTGATCTCGGCCGCGGCCACCTGTCCCGAAACCCCGAGCTCATCGAGCACATCCGAGACGATGCTCGAGTCGAGCCGCGCCAGCCGCCGGCTCAGGACCGCGTGCGGGCCGCTCACCATGCCAGCACCCGTGGGTATGGCGTGTAGACGTCGGCTCCGCTCGCGGTGACGAAGACATCGTCTTCCACGCGAACGCCCGCCAGCCCTGGGATGAAGATCGAGGCCTTGAGCGCGATCGTCATCCCCTCCTCGAGGAGGAAGCTCGAGCCGGGCCTGATCCAGGGCTCCTCCTCCTCGATGTCGACGCCGGTCCCATGGCCGGTCCCGTAGCCACGGGCCTCGGCGGAGTACTGGGCGTAGCCGGCGTCCACGAGCGCCCCCTCGATCACGGAGTTCAGCTCACCCGCCGTCATGCCGGGGCGGACAGCGTCACAGCCAGCCTCCAGCGCGGCGGCGGCCACCTCGATGATCTCGACCTGTCGGGGATCGACCTCCCCAATCGTGGCACCGCGGGCGATGTCCGTCACATAGGCGCCGTAGCGCGCGCCCCCCTCAATCAGCAGCGACTCGTTCTGCCCTACCACACGATCGGTCGACCGAATGTTGTTGTACGCCGAGTGAGGACCCGATTGGATCTGAAGATGCATCGCGGGGCCGTCCCCGCCCGCCTCGTACATCGCGGCCGATGCCTGCGCGGCGACCTCGAGCTCGGTCTTCTCCGAGGAATCCGTGACAGCGTCCCGGATCGCGTCCAGCCCGACGACGGTGAGCTCGCCGGCTCGGCGCAGCAGCGCCATTTCCGCCGGGCTTTTTCGAGCCTTGATCGGCGCCATCAGCGGCTCGGCCACGGAGAAGCTGACGTTGTTGAGAGACAGTGGGCCCCGGATTGCCTCATGCAACGCGACCGGCATGAACGACAGGCCGCTGATGGCCACCTTGCCTCGCCGGAGCTGGTTGCGCAGGCTAACGAGATGCGACGTCAGCTCTGAGAACGAAAGCGCCTCGAACCACGCCGTCTCCTGAGCCCACAGGAGGTTCATCTCGGAGACGAACAATGTCGGCGCGCCCTCCCTGAGCATGACAACGACGGCCATCGCGATGTCCGAGTAGCCATCGATCGGCCAGAAGTCCACGACGTACCGGACGTTGCTGCAGCGCACCGAGTCCGAGTAGAGGATCAGGGCGTCGACGCCGTGCTCGCCCATGGCCTCCTGGATACGTGACGTGCGCTGCTTGTATTCGGATGCCTGGATCGGAGGCACCACCGTTCCGTCAAGAGGTGACAAGAAACTCTCTCCCTTCCTTCGTGATGGGCAAACCGACTTCTCGGGCGACCTCGCCCAAAGCTCTGATCGTGTCCGCCGGCAGGGGAATGCCGGCCGCCTGCCGCGCCGCGAACAGGCGCTGCTCGCGCTCGCCGGGCATCAGCAGCTCGCCGTCGGGCCCAGTCGCTTTGATCATCCGAATCAGGCGATCGACTCGCTCGGTCAGCTCGTCCAGCGGCATGAATGCCTCGACGTCAATCGCGAACGCGAAGTGTCCGAGGGCCTGCGGTCGGGCGTGATCGCCATAGAGGTCGTACACCTCGGTGGCGAACCGAGCTCCGGTCAGCACGGCCGAGAGGATCTCCATGATGAGGATCAGACCGGAACCCTTGTAGCCGCCGATCGGCAGGATCCACCCGCCATCGAGCACCGCCTGAGGATCGTCGGTCGCGTCGCCGTTGGAGTCGACTGCCCAGTCGCTCGGAATTCGCTCGCCCTTCGCGGCCGCTTGAATCACCTTTCCCTTCGACACCGTTCCGAAGGCGAGGTCGAGCACGATCGGCATCTCGTCCCGAGCGGGTACGCCGACGGCGAGAGGCAGCGTTCCCAACACCGGCTCGCGGCCGCCCCAGTACGGCATGTTGGGCGATCCGCTTGTCGTGATCAGCCCAATCATCCCTTCGGTGATCGCACGTGCCACGTAGTAAGCGCCCTCGCCGAAATGGTTGCTGCGTCGGACGCCCACGACTCCCGCCCCCCCGTCGCGCGCCTTTCGAATCGCCTCATGCATCGCACGAGCGGCGATCACCTGGCCGATTCCGTCCTGCCCGTCGAGCAGCACTGTCGTGGCGGTTTCGTGCACGATCGTGCCCGAGATTCCGGGCCGTGCGCCGCCAGCGACGATGCGGCGGACGTAGACCGGCAGGCGCACGAGTCCGTGGGACTGCATGCCACGAGCATCAGCGCTGACGAGAGCATCAGCGATCAGGTCCGCGTCCTCCTGCGGGACGCCCACGTGCATCAAGAGGCCTGCCGTGAAGCGCTTGAGCACCTCCATCGGAAGAGCGGGCTCAGACGCGGTCATCTGATCCTCGACATCTCGAGTGTTGCCCCCACGCCGAAGACCAGCCGCGCGGTCCCGGCGAGGACGAGATCCGCGTCGCGCTCAGTAAGGACGCCACGCTCGAGAGCCGCCGCGAGCTTGAGGAGGTTGACGCTGACGTCGCACTCCGGTCCATCCGAGCCGAACATCACTCGTTCGGCGCCGAGGAGGGCCACGGGCCGGCCGTAGACCTCATCGGGCTTGTCGCAGGTCTGAGACGTGTCGACGATTACGTTGGGCTCGCTCTCGACGACCTCCGGGACTAGATGACACATCGCCGGCTGCAGGCCGAGGTGCAGGAGAACGATCGTCGTCTCGGGACACCGCCGCGCCAGAGCAGCGATCGCATAGGGCGAGCAGACGTGATGAGCGAAGTCGCTGTGGATGACCACCGGCAGGCCGGCTTCGCCGGCGGCTCTCACAAGCGGATCGACCGCTCGATCGAGCTCGTAGTAGCCGTGAGCGATTGGGTGCAGCTTCACCCCGCGGATTCCCAGTTCCGCGCATCGGCTCAGCTCGGCTGATCCCGCCCTGGGAAGAAACGGATGGACGACCGCGATCGGGACCAGCCGGTCGGGATGGGCGGCGCACTCAGCGACCGCCAAATCGTTTGCGGCCACGAAATCTTCAGATGTTCTGAGCGCAGCGACGAAGTGCATGACGATCGTCAGGTCGACTCCGGTCGCGTCCATGGACCGGATCACGTCGTCTCCAGAGACGCGG
>Ga0209624_10001385_pt1 | contig 19083 bp, 18 predicted proteins | sample JacPinW_OM2H0_O1_FD_188565 | JGI IMG/M metagenome (GOLD analysis project Ga0209624, IMG submission 188565) | Forest soil microbial communities from Algoma, Ontario, Canada - Jack Pine, Ontario site 1_JW_OM2H0_O1 (SPAdes) (version 2) | ecosystem: Environmental > Terrestrial > Soil > Boreal...
CTGGCACGAACCCGGCGTAGCATCGTCGTATGAGAGCGCGATGGTGATGCGTGCGCCTCGTTGACGGCCGGGTCGTCTCCGCGGCCTCCGACCTCAACGACTACCTCGCGTGCCCGCACCGCGTCGCGCTCAACCGCCGCGCGCTCCTGCGTGGCGACGCGCCGCCCGACGAGGATCCGGCGCTCGAGATCGTCGCGCGCAAAGGGCGCGAGCACGAATTGCGCGTGCTCGAGCGCATGGAATCGTCCGGCGTCGCGGTCGTGCGCGTGCCCGAAGGCGACAACACCGCGCGCGACCTGCGGCGCGCCGTTGCGACGACGCGCGCGGCGATGCAGAGCGGCGCGGAAGCGATCTACCAGGCGTCGTTCCTCGACGGCGCGTGGACCGGGCGCGCGGACTTCCTGGTCCGCGTGGACCATCCGAGCGCGCTCGGCGCGTGGTCGTACGACGTCGCCGACACCAAGCTCGCGATTCGCGAGAAGCCGCAGTTCCTCGTGCAGCTGTGCACCTACGCGCTGCTCGTCGCGTCGGTGCAGGGCGCGCTGCCGCGCAGCGTGCGCGCGCTGTTCGGCAACGGCGTCGAGACTTCGTACGACCCGCGCCGCTACGTCGCGTACGTGCGCGCCGCGCAGCGCCGGTTCGAAGCGGCGCTGGGCGAGCTCGACCCCGAGGCGGTCCCCGAGCGCGTGCCGGCGTGCGAGGCGTGCGCGTGGGCGCGCCGGTGCGACGGCGTGCGGCGCCGCGTCGACCACCTCTCGCTGGTCGCGGGGATGCGGCGCGATCAGACCAAACGGCTCGTCGCCGCCGGCGTTCCGACGCTCGCGCGCCTCGCAACTGCGAGCGAGGAGTCGCGGCCCGCGCGCATGGCGGCGCCCACGTTCGCCAAGCTGCGCCGCCAGGCGTCGCTGCAGCTCGGCCAGCGCACGAGCGGCACGTACCGCTACGAGCTGCTGCCGCCGCGCCCGCGCCACGGGTTCGAAGCGCTGCCGCATCCCGCCGCCGGCGACGTGTACTTCGACATGGAAGGCGATCCGCTGTACGAGGCCGGCACCGGGCTGGAGTATTTGTTCGGAGCGTTCGTGCCCGACGACGCGGCGCAACCGTATCGGGAGTTCTGGGGCGAGACGCGCGAGGGCGAGCGGCTCGCGTTCGAAGCGTTCGTCGACTGGCTCGTCGAGCACCGCCGAGCGAACCCGAGCGCGCACGTGTACCACTATGCGTCGTACGAGAAGAGCGCGCTGCGCAAGCTCGCGATGCGGCACGGCACGCGCGAGGACGAGGTCGACGACCTTCTGCGCGGCGAGGTGCTGGTCGATCTGTACGCGGTCGTGATCGCCGCGCTCGCGCAGTCGCAGGACGGCTACTCGATCAAGAAGCTCGAAGTGTTCTACGACTTCGCGCGCGACGCCGAGGTGCGCAAAGGCGACCAGTCGATCGTCGCGTTCGAAGAGTACCTGCTCGACCGCGACGCGGCGCGCAAGCGCGACATCGTGCGCTACAACGAAGAAGATTGCGTCTCGACGCGGCGGCTGCACGAGTGGCTGCTCCAGCTCCGCGACGAGGCGCGCGCGCAGCATGCGAGCGAGCTGCCGTTTCGCGCGCAGCGCGACCCGCGCGCGCGCACCGACGAAGAGATCGCGGCGGACGCCGAACGCGACGAGCTGCAGCGCGCCCTGCTCGACGGCGTGCCGGCGGAGTCGCCGCGCGCGCTGACGGCGCACCTGCTCGCGTACCACCGGCGCGAGGACAAGCCGGTGTACTGGGCGCTCTTCGACCGCTACGAGCGCGACAGCGACTTCATCGACGATGACGCCGAAGCGCTCGGCGGGCTCGAGCTCGCCGCCGAGATCGAGCCGTACAAGCTCAGGCCGTCCGATCGCAACCTCGTGTACACGTACCGCTTCCCGGCGCAGCAGCACAAGCTCGGCAAGAAGCCGCACGACCCGCACGCGCGCCGCGCGCTGCTCGGCGAGCTGGTCGGCGTCGACGACGACGCGCTCGTCGCGCGCATCAAGCGCGCCGCGACCGCGCCCCACCCGCGCGCGCTGATCCCGGGCGATCCGCTCTCGAAGAAGGAGCAGAAAGCCGCGCTGCGCCGGTTCGGCGAAGCGGTGCTCGACGGCACGGCGCCCGAGCGCTATTCCGCCGCGTGGGACATGCTCGACCGCGCGCGCCCGCGCATCACCGGCCTCCATGACGGCGCGCGCGTGCAGCCCGCCATGCGCGCCGGCGCCGAAGCGATCGATCCCGCCGACGTCGCGGAGCTCGCGCGCCGGCTCGACCGCAGCGTGCTGATCGTGCAAGGCCCGCCCGGCACCGGCAAGACCTACACCGGCGCCCACGTCATCGCGGCGCTGCTCGCGGACGGCAAGCGCATCGGCGTCACCTCGAACAGCCACAAGGCGATCAACAACCTGCTGCACGCGGTGGAGGCCGCCGTCGCCGCGCGCGGCGAGTCGTTCCGCGGCGTGAAGAAGTGCGACGCCGACAACAACCCCGACTCGCCGTTCGCATCGGAGCGCGATGCGCCGTTCGTCGAGAACGCCGAGAAGAACGCGCCGTTCGCCGAGTACGATCTCGTCGCCGGAACCGCGTGGCTGTTCGCGCGCGACGACCTCGCGCCGGTCGACTACCTGGTGATCGACGAAGCGGGCCAGGTTGCGCTCGCCGACGCGCTCGCGGTCGCGCTCAACGCGGGCAGCGTGATCCTGCTGGGCGACCCGCTGCAGCTCGCGCACGTGTCGCTGGGCACCCACCCGCAAGACGCCGGCGCGTCGGTGCTCGAGCACGTGCTCGCCGAGCGCGATCCGGTGCGCGGGCTCGTGCGCTTCGACACCGTGCCGGACGACCGCGGCGTGTTCCTGGACCGCACGTTTCGCATGCATCCGGCGCTGTGCGAGTTCGTTTCGGACATGGTGTACGAAGGCCGGCTGTGCTCGGCCGCGTCGTGCGCGCACCAGCGCATCGACGCGCCGTGGTTCAGCGGCGCGGGCCTGCGGTACGTGCCGGTCGACCACGACGCCAACGCGCAGTCGTCGGAAGAAGAAGCGGCGGCCGTCGAGGAGATCCTCGCCGGCCTGGTCGGCGGAACGTTCACCGACCGCCTCGGCGCGACGCGGCCGCTCGGGATCGGCGACGTGCTCGTCGTGTCGCCGTACAACCAGCAGGTCAGGCTGCTCAAGAGCCGGCTCGGTAAGCGGTTCGGCCCCGGCGTGCGGGTGGGAACGGTCGACAAGTTCCAAGGCCAGGAAGCCCCGGCCGTGATCTACTCGCTGGCCACCTCGAGCGCTGACGACGCCCCGCGCGGCGCGGACTTCCTGTTCGAGGCCAACCGCTTCAACGTCGCGCTGTCGCGCGGCCGGGCGCTGGCGGCCGTGGTGTGCTCACCGCGCCTCTTGGAGACGCGGTGCAATACCGTCGATCAACTCGGAGCGGTCGCTGCCTTCTGCGCTTTCGCGGAGGCCGCCGCTTTCTAACTCGCCGTCAGGCGCGCGCGCCGAAGCACGTCATGCACGACGCGCTGCACGTGTCGGTATGCGGGCCCGTGACGACGGAATACGCTTCGGGATCGCTCTCGAAGCGCGCCGGTTCTTCGCGCAAATCCAGGTCGTCGAAGCGATACTCGGAAAACATGGCATTCATTCTCCGTGAGATGCGGTTTTGAAACAACGCCCAACACGCGCGTTCAGTTTCGCATCACTTTGTCGCGCGGCAGCGTCTGCGACGGGTCGTTCGAGCACTGAACGAGACGGAGTCCGTCCGCTTGCATCCCTCTCTCCAGAAGCAATTCTGGACGCGCAGGACGGTCACATAGTTTGCTGCGTCACATTCGCACGCGCCGAACGATGACATCAGCAGTTCGGCCGCTAAGAGTGCGTTGCGCGACGTGTTGTTCGCGCCGCTTACGAAAAGGGGTGAATTGAATGCTGACCGAGTTCGAGGACATGGATCTGCGTGAGGAGCCCGCGGGTGCTGACACGAGCAAAGAGATGCTCGTGAGCTATCCGCACATCTGCCAGACGACGACGACATTACCCACCGGCCCCTGCTGACGCGGCCGGCTGCAGGAAAGCCCGCCTACCTTCGCGGTGGCGGGCTTTTCGCCGGCTCGGTGAAGCACAGCACCGATGCGCGGCAAAATCGCCTTGGTCGTGATCGCTGGACTCGTCATCGCGGCGGCCACGATCGGGGCCGGCATGTGGGCGACGTCGGCAAGACGGTCGACGTGACGCTGCGCGGCGATACAGCCTACTCGCGCGATCTCATCCTGCCGCTGCTGCGAATGAGAAAAGCCCGTCGACCTTTCGGTGGCGGGCTTTCGCGGTCGTGGTGGAGGTGAGGAGACTCGAACTCCTGACCCCTTACATGCGAAGCAAGTGCTCTACCAGCTGAGCTACACCCCCACGGGCCGTCGGCGATTATAGCCTTCAGCGACGCTCCCTGTCAAAGGGACGTGTCGGCGTTGCGCCGAGAGAGTCCGCGATGCCCTCTCCTCGCTCGGCGGTCGCTGCCTTCGGGCTGCTTCTGCTGGCCGCGTGCTCGCACGTGTCGTCCGAACGGCCGGCCGGACCCCTTCGGATCGTCGCCACTACCTCCACGCTCGCCTCCCTCGCTCGCGGCGCAGCCGGGGAGAGGCCGGACATTCGCTCGCTCGTTCCGGTCGGCGTTTCGCCCGAGGACTTCCAACCCTCGCCCGACACCATCGCGGCGCTGCGCAACGCCGACGTCCTCGTCGAGAACGGCGCCAACCACGAGACCTGGCTGCAGTCGACGCTCGCCAACGCCGGGAACCCGCACCTGCGCAAGGTGGTCTGCACCGACGGCCTGCCGGTGATCAACGGCAACCCGCACCTCTGGATGGATCCGGAATACGCGCGCGCGTACGTCCGCAAGATCAGCGCCGCGCTCGTCGCCGCCGACCCGCCGAACACGGCGATGTATCGTGCGGCCGCCGCGGACTACGACAAGCAGCTCGTCACGCTGATCGCGCGCACCAAGGCGAAGATCGCGACGATCCCCGTCTCGCGGCGCACGATGATCGTGTTCCACAACGCCTTCGACTACTACGCGCGCCGCTTCGGCTTGCGCATCGTCGGCGCGATCGAGCCGGTCGCGGGCGCCGAGCCGAACCCCGCGCACATCGCCGAGCTGGTGCGGCTTGCGCGCACGCAGAACGTGCACGCCGTGTTCGCCGAGCACGAGTACAGCGACAAGCTCGCGCGCACGCTCGCCCAAAGCGCCGGCGGGCTGAAAGTCGCGTTTCTCTACGACGACTCGCTCGGAACCGAACCTGGCGTCGCCACCTATCCGGGGATGATCGAGACCGACACCGACACGATCGTGGCTGCGCTCAAGTGAACGCCGTCGAGGTGCACGGGCTGCACGTCCGCTACGATGGCGTCGAAGCGCTGCAAGGACTCGACGTGAGCGTTCCGCGCGGCACCGCGCTCGGCATCGTCGGGCCGAACGGCTCGGGGAAGTCCACGCTGCTCAAAGCCGTCGCGGGGCTCGTGCCGCCGTCGGAAGGCTACGTGCGCGTGCAAGGACGGCCGCCCCGCGAATTGCCGCCCGGAACGATCGGCTACGTGCCGCAGGTGGAAGACGTTGATTGGCGTTTTCCGGTGAGCGTCCGCGACGTCGTCGCGATGGGGCGCTATCCGCGGCTGGGGCCGTTCCGCCCGTTTTCCGCGCACGACCGCAGCGCCGTGGCGCGCGCGATCGAGGCGCTCGACCTGGGGAAGATCGCCGACCGCCACATCAGCGAGCTCTCGGGCGGACAGCAGCAGCGCGCGTTCGTCGCTCGCGCGATCGCGCAGGAGCCGCTGGTGCTGCTGCTCGACGAGCCGACGACCGGCGTCGACGCCGCCACCGAGGAGTCGCTGCTGGTGCTCGTGCGCGGGCTCGTCGCCGACGGGCTGCCCGTGCTGATGACCACGCACGACCTCGACCGCGCGCCGGAATGGTTCGACCGCCTGATCGTCGTCGACCGCAAGATCCTCGCCGACGGCACGCCGGACGCCGTCCTCGAATCAGGCGCGTACGCCGGCATTCGCGAGCACACGCACACGCACGGACACCATCGCTAGCATGGACGGCATACTGGCGCCGTTTCAGTACGACTTCATGCAGCGCGCGTTCGTCGTCGCGCTCTTCGTCGGCGCGCTGTGCTCCATGATGGGAACGTACGTCGTCCTGCGCAAGCTCTCGTTCATCGGCGACGGGCTCGCGCACGCGTCGTTCGCGGGGATCGCGATCGCGTATCTGCGCGGCGCGAACTTCTATGCGGGCGCGGCGGTCGCGACGATCGTCACCGCGCTGGGCATCGGCTTCGTGCACCGGCGCGGGCGGGTGTCGCTCGACACGTCCATCGGCGTGCTGTTCACCGGCGCGTTCGCGCTCGGCGTGTTCCTGATGTCGCGCTCGCCGCGCGCGACCGTCGACCTGCAGAGCTTCTTGTTCGGCAGCATCCTGGGCGTATCGCAGTACGACGTCGCGATGGTGGTCGGGCTGGGACTCGCCGTCGCGCTGGCCGTCGGCGCGCTGTGGCGGCCGCTGCTCTACACGTCGTTCGATCCCGTCGTCGCGCAGGCCGCCGGCATTCGCGCGGGTTTCGTCGACTACGCGCTGCTCGTCGTCATCGCGGTGACGATCATCGTGTCGCTGCAGGCCGTCGGGATCGTGCTCGTCGCGGCGCTGCTCGTCACGCCCGCGGCCGCCGCGGCGCAGCTCACCAAACGCTTCGTGCCGATGATGCTGCTCTCGTGCGCGTTCGGCGTGTTCTCCACGGTCGGCGGTTTGTACGCGTCGTACGAGCTGCACGCATCGTCGGGCGCGACGATCGTGCTGCTCGCGACCTTCCTGTTCTTCTGCGCGCTCGGTGTCAGCGCAATGCGTCGACCGCTGCGCGCTCCTTGATCGAGCCGATCCCCGTCACCGCGTCGAATCCCGCCGTCACCGCGCAGCCGTCGGGCTGCTGATCCGCGCAGCCCTTCACGATCGGCGCCGGCGAAGGCAGGACGCCGCGGAACGTCTTGGGCAGCGGCTTCTTGAGCGGGCGCAGGTTGTTGTCTTTCCAGCCGCGGTCGTTCTCGCGCGAGACGTCGCGGAACGCCTGCGGCGAGTTGCGCGCGAGAACGTAGAGGTCGGCCACGGTCAGCAAACGGCGCTGCGGGCCCACCAGGCTGTTGATCGCAGCGATCTCCGCGCCGACGATCGAGGCGCTCTCGCTCGTGCCGCCGACGCCGCCCAGGCCGTAGCCGTGCCAGTAGACGCGCAGGTGGCCCGACGCGTCGGCCGAGACGTCGGGGACGATCCGGTTCTTCACGTATGCCGTCGAGAACAGGAAGTCGCCGGGCGCGTTCTGCCAGGCGGGACGCGGCTCGGTGGAGATGCCGCCGCCCGTCGCGTGGTCGAGGTCGTTCCATGGGCCCTCGTCCGCGACGCCGTCGCGGTCGCCGAGCTGCGTGCCGCCCGCGCAAATGACGTACGGCAGCACGCACGGCCACGACACGCGCGGCCGGTCGATCCCCGTCTCCTTGTAGCCGTACGCGCCGTCGTCGCCGGCCGGCACGACGATCGGGATGCCGCGCACGAGCGCTTCGAGAAACGGCAGCGGCGTCTGGCCGTAGCGCGACGCGATCGGGCCGTCGACCGGGCCGACCACGACCGGCATCACGATGACGGTCGGGTCGAGGTCGAGCGCGCGCGAGAGCGCGACGGTGCCGTCGTTGCCGCCGCCGCACACGTCGTCGTAGTCGGCGACCACCTCGGCCAGCGGCGCCATCGTGATGGCGGCGCTCACGTCGAGCCCCGCTTCTTGGCCGCGATCGTCCCGCCCGCACTCGCTCGACGCCGACTTGAACACGAAGCTGCGCTCGGTCACCCGGTTCATCGTCGCGCCGGGCGGCGCGCCTTCGGACGCGAGGAACTTGCGCACGTCGCCCGTGTCGAAGCGGTCCGACGCATCCTCCACCAGGACGATGCGCTGGTTTCCGCCCCCGGCATCGATCGCGTCGGTCATCGAGCGGAAGCGGGCCGGCTCGTACCAGTCGCCGCGGAAGTACGTGAACGACGGGCGCGTGTCGGCGAGCCGCGGCGAGCTGGCGACGACGGCGCCCCGCACGTCGCGCACGCCGGCGAGCGCGAGGCTCAGCGGGCCGCTCGGCGCGAGCACCGTGCGCGTCCCGTCGGTCCACTTCTCCCAGCGCACGCCGAAGAGTTTCTCGGCCTCGGATATGCGCATCAGCGCGCCCGCGACCAGGCCGTTGCCGGCCACCTGGACGTCGGTGCCGCCCGCCGCCCGCAGCAGCTGCCCGGCAGCGCGCGCGTCCGGCGTGCGGCCGAACCGGTCGATGAACGCCTGGTTGGTGAGGACCTGCCGGTGCGCGGGATCGGTCGGATCGCTCATGCGGGCCGCCAGCCCGTCCAGGTCGGCCTTGGGCTGGAGCTCGATCGCCAGGTGCAGGGTGACGTGCGGGTCGGCGGGGCCGGCGTCGCGCAGGCCGGCGAGGGCGCCCAGCGGGACCGCGACGCGCGAGCCTGCCGCTCCGGCCACGTGGGGCGGGGCACCGAGGAGAACCGCCAGCGCTACGCAACCGACGACCCAGCGATATCGTTGAAGAGTCAACCGCAACCTTTCCGAGGGAATACGTACGATGGAACGCACGGCGTTCATCCGCAGTCTCATCGCGACCGTCGGCGTCACGCAGCTGGCCCATGCCGCACCCGCGCTGGCCGCGATCGACGAGGCCGGCGTCGGCCGCGAGGTGTTCGCCCAGCTTCGCGAGGACGGCGAGATCCTGTTCGACTCGCAGTTCTACGAGCATCTCAACGAGATCGGCTCGGTGATCGCCCAGACCGCGGCGTCGCGGTATCCCTATCCGATCCGCTACTACGTGGTGCGCGGCGACAACGCCAACGCGTTCTCGGTTCCGGGCGGAAACATCTACATCAACGAGCCTTTGCTGCGCCTGGCCAAGAACCGCGACGAGCTGGCCGGCGTGCTGGCCCACGAGACGGGCCACATGGTGCTGCACCACGTCGCCAAGCGCATGGATTCGCTGCAAAAGAAGAGCACGGCGGCGTCGGTGGGCTCGATCCTCGCACAGATCGTGCTCGGGCCGCTCGCCGGGGCGGCGATCGACTACGGCTCGCAGTACGCGGTCGCCGGCAGCGACGCCGCGCAGTCGCGCCACATCGAGGCCCAGGCCGACGAAGAAGGCGCGCGCATCATGGCAGCAACAGGGCAGTTCAATCCGTACGGCCTGATCTGGTTCTTCCAGATCATGACCGAGACGTACGGCCCGAGCCAGAACAACTGGCTGCGCGACCACCCGATCGACGACGCGCGCATCGCCGACCTGCGCCACCAGTTCAGCGCCAGCCCCGAGGTGTTCGGCAAGTACAAGGACACGCTGCAAAAAGACGTCGCGTACTGGTAGGGCTCAGCCCGGCGGATCGAACGCGACGCGCGTCGCGCCGGCGGGATCGATCGTGACGTGCAATTGCGCGTTGCCGGGGCGGCCGGCGACGTCCCAGGCGGCGATCGCCGACTGCATGCGCGCGACGCCGCCGGCGTGCGCGCCGAACCGGCGCAGGACGACGTCGAACGGACCGCGCGGTGCGAACACGACGAGCTCGCCGCCGCTGTACGCGCCGACCGTCATCGCCATGCCGTGAACCGACACGCCGCCCGGCATGAGGTTCGGAACGACCCCCAGCTGAGCGGCCCGGCCTTGCGCGGTGAGACGGCAGAACGCGTCGTCGCGCAGCGCGAGCCACAGCGAGAACCCGTCCCATACGTCGTCGAGGCGCAGGCGCCGCGCGGGCGGGGTGTCTTGCGCGGGCTCTAGGAGCGCCCGCGTGACGGCCTCCGGGTCGACCGCATCGGCGTTCGCCGCGAGCACGCGCAGCGCGGTCGCCGGCTCGCCGAGCGCGACGACGACGCTGTCGGAGGTGGCAGACGGGCCGCGCAGCATCATGAAACCCGCGTCGACGATCGCGAAGCTCTCGAGGCCGCGCACCGTGCGCTCGAACGCGATCACTTTTTGCATCGAACGAATCGTGAGCGGCGCGACGAGCCGTCCGCCTGCGCGCAGCTGCGCGATCCACGCGGGCGGGATACGCTCGACGCCGACCGTCGCGATCACCGCATCGAACGGCGCACCGCCGGGATCGCCGTGCGCGCCGTCCGCGCAGACGGTGCGCACGCGCGAGTAGCCCGCGGCGTCGAGGTGGCGCCGCGCGGCGGCGACGAGATCGTCGTCGAGGTCGAGCGTCTCGACGAAACCGGACGGCCCGGCGAGCTCCGCCAGCAGCGCCGCGTTGTAGCCGCTGCCCGCGCCGATCTCGAGCACGCGCTCGCCGTCGCGCAGCGCGAGCATCTCGAGCATCTCGGCCATGATCGCGGGCTGCGACGACGAGCTGATCGGCACGTCGTCCTCGAGCTTGATCGCGATCGAACGGTCGGTGTAGACGTCCTCGGCCGGAACGTCCGGGACGAAGACGTGCCGCGGCACGCGCTCGAACGCCGCGCCGACGCGCTCGGAACGCACGTCGCCGCGTGCGCGCAGGTGGGCGGCGAGCCGCATGCGCAGCTCGTCGAGCTGCTGCTGCGTCACGGCGCCGCCGGCATCAGTCCGGGCCGCGCAGCACGCGATAGCGCTCGCCGTCGCGTTCCAGAAAGCCCGCGCCCGCGAGCGCGTCGAGCACTTCGTTCGTCGCAGCGCGCTCGTTCTTGTTGGGCATCCCCGCCCACCGCAGCGCGACCTCGTGCGGGTCGAGCACATCGCCTTCACGCAGCAGATCGTGCACGAACTGCTCGCGCAGCTTAACCCGCTCCATCCGCCGCCGCACCGGCTCGATGGCATCATCAAAAGCCGTGGTGTCACCGCGCGCCGCCCCGGTGTCACCGCGCGCCACCACGCCGGTGTCACCCTGAGCTTGTCGAAGGGTGGCCGCAGCAGAAACGTCGCCGTGCGGCTCGGTCGCCGCCAGCGCAGGCGCCGGTTCGTGCTCGAGCGCCGGCTGCGCGACGTCCTGCGTGCCGACCAGCGCGGGATTGCGCTCGATGACGAAGTCCGTCACGGCCGGGAAGAATTCCGCGAGCGCGACGAACGCGGTCTGCCACGGCACGGCGTTGAGCACGCGCGGGCGCGTGCGCACGGCGAGCAGGATCTTGCGCGCCACGTCCTCGGGCGTCGCGAGAATCCACGCCGGCGCGCCGGGCATTCCCGCGCGCGACATGAACGCGGTGTCGACGGCGCCGGGATCGACGTACGTCACCGCGATGCCGTCCGGCTTGAGCTCGCTGCGCAGGATCGACGCGGCCGAACGCGTCGCGGCTTTCGACGGCGGGTACGCGCCGAGTCCGGGCACGGGGACGCGCGCGACCCCGCTGCCCAGCATGAACACGTGCCCGCGCGATGCGCGCAGCAGCGGGAGGGCTTCGCGAACGAGCGCCACCGGACCGATCGCGTGCGTGCCGAACTGCGCGCGCAACGCCGCATCGCTCTGCTGCGACAGCGGTCCGACCGCGACGTGGCCGGCGTTGTTCACCAGCACGTCGATGCCGCCGAACGCGCGCCGCGCAAGGTCCACGACCGCCCGCGCATTGGACGGATCGGCGACGTCGTACGCGGCGACCGCGATGTTCCCGCGCTCGGCGCGCACCGCCGCCGCCAACTCGTCGAGCGCCGCCTGATTGCGGCCGATGCCGACGACATCGTAACCCGCGCGCGCGGCGCGCAGAGCGAGCGCGCGGCCGATCCCGCTCGACGCGCCGGTGACGACGATGACGCTCATCGCGCCAGGTCCGCGCGCGCCTCGTCCAGCGCGCGCTTCGCCGCCCCGGTCATGTAGTTCACGTCACTCGAGATGCCGATGAAGCGGTAACCCAGCGCCGCGACTTGCTTGGCCATCGCGGTTCCGTTCGCGAGGATGCCCGTGATCTTGCCCGCGCCGTTCGTGCCTTCGGCGATGCGGCGGATCAGAGCCATGTAGGCATCGTCGTTGTCCCACACGTCGGGCCAGCGCTTTCCGGCCGAGCCAGCGAGGTCGTTCGGTCCCACGAACACGCCGTCGATGCCTTCGACCGCGAGGATCTCGGCGAGGTTCGCCACGGCGGTCTCCGTCTCGACCTGCACCAGCACGAGCACCTCGTCGTTCGCGCGCTCGAAGTACGTCGCGGGCGTCGTCTCGAACGCGTAGCCGATGCGCACGCCGCCGCGGCTGCGCTCGCCCAGCGGCGAGAAGCGCGCGTCGCGCACGACCTTGCGCGCGTCGTCCGCCGTGTCGACCACGGGCACGACGATCCCCATGCAGCCCAGATCGAGGACGCGCTGGATCTGCGAGGACTCGTTCCAGGCCGGGCGCACGAACGTCGCGACGTCCGTGGTGCGCACGGCGGTGAGCATCGCGGCGGCTTCGTGCAGCGCCGCGGGGCTGTGCTCCATGTCGACCAGCAGCCAGTCCCAGCCGACGTGGGCCATCGCTTCGGCGGCGAGCGCGTCGGGCAGCGACAGCCAGGAGCCCAGGACCGTCTCACCGGCGGCCAGCCGGCGCCTCAGAGCATTCTCGCGCATCGGTGCGGCTTACCGCGCGCCGCCGCGGCGTTCCTCGACGGAGCCCAGGAATGCGTCGTACAGCGTCTTCGTGCTCGCGGGCAGCGTGCGATAATAGTAGTCGTCGGCGATGATCGGCATGTCGTGCGGCGCGACGACCGTGCGCTGCTCGCGCGCGAATGCGGACAGCGCCACGGCGACCGGCTTCTCGCTGCCGTCGCTGCGCACGATTCCGAACGTGAGCTCGTGCGGCGCGCGGTCGAACGGCGGCTCGCCGCGCAGCTCGTCCGCGTAATCGGCCCAGCACCACCAGTAGCCGCCGAGCCGGCCGTCGGCGTGCAAGCGGTCCAGGACGTTCGTGCAGTACGCGGCCATCTCGTCGTCGGTCAAGCACGCGTACGGCGCGAGCACCGGATCGTCGGGCGAGATCGTCGGGTTCGGCCGCTCGTCCGGCAGCGCGACGCGCTCGTACGGCGATAGCTTGCCGGGAGGGCACGCCGGGTTCCCGAACTCGCTGAACAGCACCGGCTTCTGCGAGAAACCCGCCGCCAGATACGCGAGGAACGGTACGACCTCCGGATCGAGCCGGTTGCGCGAGAACGCGCTGTACACGGTGTAGCCGTGCATCGTCGCGAACGCGTACGGCGCGCAGAGCATCGCCAGCCGGATGTTGCGGTCGCGCGTGAGATCTTCGCCGTGCGTTCCCGCCGTGACGGGAATGCCCGACGTCTCTTCGAGCGCTTTGGTGAGCCGGCGGCTCCATTCGGCCGCATCGTATCGCGTCGCCGGCTCGCGCAGGTTGCTGAACTCGTTGCCGAGATCCCACGCGAGCACGGCGGGATGCTCGCGCAACCGCTCGCCCACCGCGCGCGCGTGCATCACTTGCGCCTCGAGCAACCCGCCGGTGTAAAAATCGCCGATCCCGTACGGCGACTCACGGTCGCCCGCGATGGTGCGAAAGCGCCCGTGCGACGTCCTCGCGTCCAGCGACCACTGCGGCAGCCAGTTGACGCCGCTCATGTGCCCGCTGAACAGCGTGGGCATCGTGCGCAAACCGGCTTCGGCCGCGATGTCGGCGACGGCCTCGAGCCGTGCGAGCATCACGGGGTCCATCGTATCAGGCTGCGGCTGGAAATCGTCCCAGCGCAGAAAGAAGCGCACGGCATCGAGCCCGAGCCCCGCGATCCGCCCGAAGTCCTCGCGAATCTCGCCGGCGTCGAACCGGCGCCACATCGCCATCGCGCTGCGGCGCGGCCAGTAGTTGATCCCGACCGAGAAGCGCATCACGCGGGATACACCCGCGGCGGCGCACGCCCCTCGCAATGGCTCGAACCAATCGCCGCGAAGCAGGCGAGCGGACCGAGGGCGGCTGCGCGCGCGGCCCGAACGCCCGGGGCGATGAGCGCTACGCCCCGAGTCGGGATCATCATGGGCTCGACGTCCGATCAGGAGACGATGCGCGCCGCCGCGACGATGCTGCAGGAGCTCGGCATTCCGTTCGAGCTGCGCGTGGTCTCCGCGCACCGCACGCCCGACTTGATGTTCCGCTACGCGAGCGAGGCGCAGGCGCGCGGCATCGAGGTGATCATCGCGGGTGCCGGCGGCGCGGCGCACCTGCCCGGCATGGTCGCGACGAAGACGAACCTGCCGGTGATCGGGGTCCCGGTGCAGTCGAAGGCGCTCAGCGGCCTGGACTCGCTGCTGTCGATCGCGCAGATGCCGGCGGGCGTCCCGGTGGCGACGATGGCGATTGGCGGCGCTGCGAACGCGGCGCTGTTCGCGGCACGAATCCTCGCGCTGCACGACGCCGAGCTCGCGCGCAAGCTCGACGCGCGCGTCGCGCGCATCGCGGCGGACGTGGAAGCGATCGAGCTGTGACCCGCACCATCGGCATCCTCGGGGGCGGTCAGCTCGGACGGATGCTCACGCTCGAGGCCAAGCGCATGGGATTTCGCGTCGTGACGCTCGAGCCGTTGCCCGATTCACCGTGCGGCCAGGTCGCCGACGTGCAGATCGTCGCGGCCTACGACGACTTGCGCGCCATCGGCGAGCTGGGCGCGCGCAGCGACGTCGTCACGTACGAGTTCGAGAACATCCCGCTCGAGTCGGTGCTCGCGCTCGAGCAGGACCGGCGCATCGTCCATCCCGGTTCGAACGCGCTGCGCGTCACGCAGGAGCGCATCCTCGAGAAGACGTTCGTGCGCGACTGCGGCATCCCGACCGCGGACTTCGTGCCCGTCCGCACGCGCGACGAGCTGGACGCCGCCGAGAAGGCGATCGGCTTTCCCGGCGTGCTCAAGACGACGCTGGGCGGTTACGACGGCAAGGGGCAGTGGGTCGTGCGCGCGCACGCGGACGCCGAGCGCGCGTGGGCCGAGGCGAAAGGGCGCGCGCTGATCTGGGAGCGCCTCATCGCGTTCGACCGCGAGCTGTCGATCATCGCGGCGCGCAATGAGCACGGCGAGATCGTCGCGTTCCCGGTGTCCGAGAACGAGCACGATCACGGCGTGCTCGCGACGACCATCGTGCCCGGCCGCGTCGCGCCGGCGATCGCGGAGCGCGCGCGCCGCTTCGCGACGACGATCGCCGAGCGGCTGCAGCTCATCGGCACGTTCTGCGTCGAGTTCTTCCAGGCGGGTGATGAGCTGCTCGTCAACGAGATCGCGCCGCGCGTGCACAACAGCGGGCACTACTCGCTCGACGCCACGCAGATCAGCCAGTACGAGATGCACGTGCGCGCCATCTGCGGGCTGCCGCTCGTCGAGCCGCGCCAGTTCCGGCCTGCCGTCATGGCGAACATCCTGGGCGGCGGCGCGGGCGACACGCTCGGCGGGCTCGACGAGCTGCTGCGCGAGCGGGATCTCAAGCTGCACGTGTACGGCAAGGCGCATGCGGCGCTGCGCCGCAAGATGGGTCACTTCACGGTGCTCGCGGATTCCGTGGACGACGCGCTCGCGAAGGCCGAGCGCGGCCGGCGCGCGCTGCACTGGATCGACGATCGCGCGGCAGCGTTACGATGAGCGCTCCACCGCCCGGCGACGGCATCACCCGCCGGGTCGAGCTCAAAGGCTTTCGCATCGATCTCGTGATCGCGGTGTGCGCGCTGTTCGTCAGCTCGCTCGCCACCGCGGCGTCGGTGTGGCAATCGCGCGTCGTTGCGCAGCAGCTCGCGTCGCAGGTGTGGCCGTATCTCGCGCTCGAGACGTCGTACGACGGAAAGTCGGTCGCGCTGACGCTTTCCAACGAAGGCCTGGGCCCGGCGCGCGTGCGCTCGGCGGTGCTCACCATCGACGGCGTGCGGCACCGGTCGCTCACGGAGGCGCTCCGCGTGCTCGTTCCGGGCAAGGCGCTGGCACCGCACGGCACGTTCACCGACCTTCACCCGGGCGGCGTCATTCGCGTCGGCGGAACGGTGACGCTGTTCCGGATCGTCGACCCGCCCGTCATCGCGGCGCTGATCAAGAACTACTCGCGGCTCGGCATGCGCGTGTGCTACTGCCCTATCATCCCGGGGAACTGCTGGATCGTGGGCCGCGAGGGCGGCCGGCGCGAGAACGGCGATCCGGAAGTCGTGGCCGAGTGCCCCGACGTGGGCGACATGATGTTCGAGTCGGGCCTGGGTCCTCCGAAGTGAGCGGCGGCCGGCGTTTCGACCGGTAAAGCATTCGTGCCGGGCGGAGGAGGGGCACCCGCCGCGCCTTAAGGTTCGCCCATGCGAACGTTGACCGCCGTCTTGGCGATTGCGTTGGTTGCCGTTCCGCTTGGCAACGCAGCCGTCGCGCAGTCGTTCAAGGATACGATCTGCCCCGAGGCGACGCAGTACGTCATTGCGGTGAGCCGAGTCGGTAAGGACGAGCCCCCGCAGCGCGCGTACGACGTCGTTCAGGCGGCCGTCGATGCGTACGGGCGCTGCTCCAAAGACAAGCTCTCGAACGGCTTTCGCGAGGCGCAGCACTATGCGGACACGCGCGCTTCGGCCTTGGCCGTCGTCGCCGCGCGCCAGCTCATCGCGCTGAAACGGTTCGACGACGCTCGGCGCGAGCTCCAGCAGTGGCGGCCGCTCGCGCAGCAAGTCGTCGACTGGCAATCGGAAACTGAAGCGCCGTACACCGCGCACCAGATCGATGACCTCTCCGCGAAAGGCGGCGACCATCGTCCGTCGATGTACCGCGCCTCCGCGAAGGAGATCGTCGCCGCGATCGACGCCGAGCTCGGCCAGATCGACAGCCTCGTGCGCGACGTTCCGCGCCCGCAGGGACAGCAGCCCGCAACGTCACCGTCACCGCATTCGTGAGGATCGAGATGAAACATTCGACGGCGCTCGCCGCCTTTGCCGCGCTCGTTCTGACCGGTTCGTCGGTCGGATCCGCCTCGGCCGCGGGATTCTCCGATACGATCTGCCCCGAGGCGACGCAGTACATGCTCAACGTCGGCAAGCTGCGCGGTGACGCACCGCCCCAGGCAATCTACGACACCACGCAAGCGGCGGTCGACGCGTATGCGCGCTGCTCGAAGGAAAAGCTCGCGAACGGTTACCGCGAAGCGACCAACTACGCGAACACGCGCGGCGCCGGGCTCGCGGTCGTCGCGGCGCGCGCGCTCGTCGCGCTCAACCGGATCGACGACGCGCAGCGCGAGCTTCAGCAGTACCGCCCGCTCGCGCAGCAAGTCGTCGACTGGCAGAGCGAGACGCAGCTGTCGAGCAACGCGCACGCCCAGGCGGCTTCCGGAGAAGCAGCGGGCAGCAAAGGCGGCGAGACGGGCGCCGTGGGCGGCGAGGGCATGGCCAGAGGCAGCGATCACCGCGGCTCGATGTACAAGACGTCCGCCAAGGAGATCGTCGCGGCGATCGACGCCGAGCTCGCGCAGATCGCCCAGCGCTCGCGCGACACGTCCCGGCCGCAGGCACAGCAGCCCGCACCGGCGACAACCCCGAGCCACTGACTAGCCTGGAGCACCCACGCTATGGCGTATGTTCGTCGATACGGCGGCCTTCGTAGAAACGGGTTACAACGGTCATAAACCACTGCGGCACGGGACCGCTCACCGCGTTGCCGTGAGTACCACGATCAGCGGATCAGCGATCAGCAGATCAGCGGATTGGACCCCGGACCGTGAGACGCAATCAGTATATTTCGCTTGCGGGCTTGGGCGGGATGTCGGTGAAGGCCATTGGGCGATCCCACCAGTCGTGGCGGCGCCAGCGCAGCTGGTCTTCGGTCGGCGGCGGCGGCGTGCCGAGCCTTAGCGCCTGCGCGTAGGCGTCGAGGTAGCGGTCCACCATGCGGTCGAGCGAGAACGTGGACTCGACGTGCGCGCGGCACGCGCGGCGAGAGAGCGTTGCGAGAGCCGGCACTTTTGCGACCGCATCCGTGACGCCGTCGCACAGAAAGCCCGTCACGCCGTCGACGACGATCTCCGGGATCGACCCCATGCGTGCGCCCAGGACCGGCGTTCCGCACGCCATCGCTTCGATCAGCGTGAGCCCGAAGCGCTCGGGACGCGTCGTCATGTGCACGAGCGCGAGCGCGCCGCCCACCAGCTCGTCGCGCGCTTTCCCGCGGACGTGGCCGAGGAACTGCACCGCGTCGCCGTCGATGTGCGGCTCGACCAGCTCGCGAAAATATGCCTCGTCGTGCGGGATGCCGGCCATCTTCAGGCGCACGCCGGCGCGCTTCGCGACCTCGATCGCGAGGTGCGCGCCCTTCTCCGGGTGGAAGCGCGCGAGGAAAAGAAGATAGTCGCCCGCGCGGTCGCGGAACGTCCACTCGCCCGGATCGATGCCGTTGTATGCCGTGGCGAGATACGCCAAGCCGGGATCGCGGTCCGCATCGCTGATCGAGCAGTAGAACGAGCGCGCCGCGCCGGCGTAGTACGCGCCCAGGATCTGCGGCGACGAGAACCCGTGCACGGTCGTGACCATCGGCGGCGTGGGCGTTGCAAGCGCGTAGAGCAGCGGCTTCCAGTCCAAGTTGTTGTGGATCAGGTCGAACTCATGTGCGCGCGCGAAGCACGATGCGATGTGCAGCTCGGTCCATACTTCGCCGTTGAGCGCCGGATCTTCGTTCAAGCCGGCCGGCACCACCGACGCGAGCTTGCCGGGACTCGACGAGTTCGCCGTCGCGAACAGCGTCACGTCGAGGCCGCGCGCGACCATGCCGCGCGCGATGTTGTAGGCGACCTGCTCCCACGGCCCGTAGCCGGGCGGCGGCGTTGGCCACGAGATCGCGCCGAGGATCGCGACCTTCAGGCCGTGGAGCTCGCGCACGCTACGCGCGTTCGTATGCGACCGCGCCGCCCTTGATCACGACGCGCGGTTCGCGCAGCGCGCGCACGTCCGCGCCGACGTCGCCGGAGAGCAGCAGCAGGTCGGCGGGCCGTCCCGGTGCGAGCACGCCCGCGTCGACGTCCAGTAACTGCGCCGCGGTCGATGTCGCCGCCGTGAGCGCCTGCTGCGGCGTCATTCCGAGCACCGTCGACATCAGCTCGACCTCGTACGCGTAGTCCTCGTGGCGGTTGTACG
>Ga0209624_10001386_pt1 | contig 19083 bp, 17 predicted proteins | sample JacPinW_OM2H0_O1_FD_188565 | JGI IMG/M metagenome (GOLD analysis project Ga0209624, IMG submission 188565) | Forest soil microbial communities from Algoma, Ontario, Canada - Jack Pine, Ontario site 1_JW_OM2H0_O1 (SPAdes) (version 2) | ecosystem: Environmental > Terrestrial > Soil > Boreal...
AAGTTCTCCGACTTCGTGGACGGCATCACCGTCACGAGCCAGGTGGACGACGTCACCGGCCTCACCTCGACCGTGGTGTTGGACCCCAAGCAGCGCGGTTCGGGCGGCAAGGATCTGCGCCCCGTCGTGCGCCTGACCAATGCCAAGGGCAAAGAGGTCACCTTCGCCAACACCGACATTCCGGCGGTTTACGCCCTGCCGGCGGGCGCCATCGTGAGCCTCGAGGACGGTTCCAAGGTATCGGTGGGCGATGTCATCGCCCGCATCCCGCAGGAGTCGTCGAAGACTCGCGACATCACCGGCGGTCTGCCGCGGGTGGCCGACCTGTTCGAGGCGCGCAAGCCGAAGGACTCCGCGATTCTGGCGGAGCGCTCAGGCACGGTGAGCTTCGGCAAGGAGACCAAGGGCAAGCGCCGCTTGATCATCACCAACGAGGGTACCGACAAGTACGAGGAGCTCATCCCGAAGTGGCGCCATCTCAACGTGTTCGAGGGCGAGCAGGTAGAGAAGGGCGAAGTCATCGCCGACGGCGAGCCCAACCCGCATGACATCTTGCGATTGCAGGGGGTTGAGGCTTTGGCGAACTACCTGGTCCGCGAAATTCAGGACGTGTACCGGCTGCAGGGCGTGAAAATCAACGACAAGCACATCGAAGTCATCGTGCGGCAGATGCTGCGCAAGATCGAAGTGCTGGATACCGGCGATTCAGCGCTGCTGCGGGGCGAACAGATGGATCGCGGCCGCCTGCTCGACGTCATTGCCAAGCAGAAGGCCGAGGGCAAGCACCAGTCGACCTGGGAACCCATGCTGTTGGGCATCACCAAGGCATCCTTGGCGACCGAGTCCTTCATATCCGCGGCATCGTTCCAGGAGACCACCCGCGTCCTCACCGAGGCGGCGGTCCGGGGCCTCAAGGACGACCTGCGGGGACTGAAGGAAAACGTCATTGTCGGCCGCCTGATTCCCGCGGGCACCGGCTTCGCGTATCATGCGCGACGTCGACGCGCGTTTGACGATAGTCGGCGCCGTAGCTTCATGGATGTGAGCGGCGGCATCGGCGATTCGGATGACGCAGTACCGGCGGGGGACACAGAAGCAGCCGAATAGAACAAGAACAAGTATCCAAAGAGAATGGCCTCGGATCCGCAAGGGTTCGAGGCCTTTTTTTGGGTGGCAGGAACCAAGGGATGGCGCGCAGAATCAAGCATGTAACCAGGATCGCCGGGGTGTTCCCATGATTTTTGAGGACTGGATCGAACAAGCCTGGTCGCTTGGGGCCAGCGACCTGCATCTGGAGACGGGCATCCCACCGGTGGTGCGGGTCCGCGGCGAGCTTCAGGCCCTGGGCAGCGCCCTTCCGGGGGAGGTGCTGGTGCAGTCGGCCCAGGACCTGTTGGGCGTAGAGGACTGGACCGAGTTCAGAAAAGGAGGCTCGGCCGACCTGTCGGCGGCGATCTCCGGGGTCAGATGCCGGATCAATTTCTTTAAAACGGTGCGCGGGATCGGGGTCGCCGTACGCCTGCTCGAACCCTCCATCAAGGACATTCACGGCTGCAATCTGCACCCGGACTTCCGCAAGCTCACCGAGGCGACCACCGGCCTCGTCATCATCTCCGGACCCACCGGGTCGGGCAAGTCGACCACTCTCGCCGCCCTCATCGAGGAGATCAACGGATCGCGCGCGCGCAACATCATCACGCTCGACAGCCCTCTGGAGTACATCTATACCAATCGGCGCTCGTTCATCCGGCAACGCGAGATCCCGACGCATTCGCCCAGCTTCGAGCAGGGCATCGTCGATGCGCTGCGAGAGAATCCGGACGTACTCGTGGTCAGCGAAATGCGCACGCCGGAGGTCATGAGGCTGACGTTGAATGCCGCGGAAACCGGGCACCTGGTGCTCGCGACCATGCACTCGGCGAATTGCGCCGAGGCGTTGACCCGCCTATGCATGTCGTTTCCCTCGGATATCCAGGGGAGCATCCGTGCGCAGCTCGCCGACTGTCTGGTCGGAGTCTGCTGTCAGCGCCTCGATTACTTGAGCGCACATCGGCTGAGGGTGCCGCGCTGCGAAATGCTATTGCCGAGTTCGGGCGCCAAGGGGACGATTCGAGCGGGAAATTTCAGCCAGATCACCAACGTGCTCCAGTCCGGAGGCGAGGAGGGCATGTGGACCTTCGATCGCTACCAGCGCTGGATGGAGCAGGTGAAGGATTGGGTACGGCCCGCGGCACCGCGAAGAGGCGCGACCACGGTAGCGGCGGCGAAGCCTCTGCCCAAGCCCGCGCCCGCCAAACCCAGCCCGGGCGCGCTCACGCCGAGCAGACCCCCTCGGGCCGTTTCGGCGCCCACCGACGATGTCTTCGAGGTCCCGGCCGAGGACATGGATCTGGCGCAGCTCGCCGAGCTTGCCAAGAAGGTGGTGGAGAAGAAGCCCTAGTTTCGTCGCCGGCAGGCGCGTTAGCGGCCGGCCTCTACGTCACGAATCGCTTGTTCAGTCGCATGCAGCGCGGCGTCGACGTGCCCAATGGCGCGATCGCGGAGCCCTCGCGCGTCAGGATTGTCTTCTTCGCGATAAGTGTCGGCCCGCACCTTGCGCAATAGCTCGGCGGCCTTGTGCAGACGGCCGCGATAGTCATTCGGTAGATCGGCACTGGGATGGTCGTGGATATTCTTGCCATCATCGATGGCGGCGCGCTTCAGTTCGCCGATCGCACGATCGATTTCGCCGATGGCTTCGCTCTCATGCACGCTGACGGCGGCATCGCCCGGCCTATGCTCGAGCATCCATCGCGCAGTACGCAGGTCCGAAAGCGCATGCAGGTAGGCAGGGTGTCTGACGGGCTGGGTGGTGGCGCACCCCGCCATCAGCAGCACGGCCAACAATAGATGACCATGAAGGACAAGCTTTTTCTTGGTATTCATTGCGGAGCTCCGGTGCGGACAACACGGCAAACGCGTGATGAGACAGCATTACAATGTATGGAGTAAGCGTCTGTGCGGTAGCGCACTTCTGCGAAACTTACAGCCGATCGGCATCGGTTCCGGAGTGTCATGAGCGGATTCGGTGCGTGACGCCCGGCCAATCCTAATCTGCCGTCAATTCGGCTTCTTGAAGCGAAACAGAAACTGATCGGTGTGACCGCGGACAGACGGATCGAACACATTCTTGGTGTGATCGTCGGCCTTGTTCGCCAAAATGGAACTCTCGCCATCGAACTTGAAGCCGGCTGCCAGCGCATCCGATTTGACTCTAGCCGGATCGATGCGGTGCAGCGTTTCGGTTGCACCGATCCCGGATCCCGCTGCCGCCGCATGATCCAACACCACATAGACGCCGCCTGGCTTCAGGGCGGCAAAGACCGCCTTATTGAAGGCGGGTACGTCCGCCGGTCCCATAAATTTGTCGTAGAGATCGTGGTAATTCTGCCGAATGAACACGGCATCGAGGCCCGACGGCAACGGCGAGCCGACCGGGTCCTCACTGACGATGACATTGGGCGACTGACTCGCCAGTGCCTTCATGTGCGCCAACGCGTCGGGGTGGACCTTGACGACTTCGGCCGTTTCGAGCGCGTACACCTTTCCGGAAGGACCGACAGCCTGCGCAAGCGATGCGGTAAGACGGCCCGCCACAACTTCAGCGACTTTGTCGCCTTTTTTGAGCCCGATGAATTCGACAACTTCCGGCACCTTCCACGCGGGGTCGACGGTTGGCGCGGCGGACTGTGAAAAAGCGCTCGCGGCGGCGCCGATCGAGACGGCAAGCGTTAGAGACAATCCGAGCTTTCCCATGTGGCAATCCTTTTAAATAGTTTCACAGTAAGCAGTACATGGCCGTCGATGTCGCATTGGCATTCTATCCAGCTCAGCGATTGTCTGGGAATAATCCGACGCAGGTATTCGAAGGAACGCCGGTTCTCCCGCAAAAGTAAGCGACCGCTTTCAGCCAGGGCACGACTTCCCTCCGTGCCTTGGCTGACTTTTTGCCCCCGTCGTAGCATGGCGCCCCTAGCCCCGCTAAAGTGCCCGATTGCCCGATGACAACGGCGCTTTAGGAGATGGTTATGAGTACGCCAGATTTTTCGAACGGTACCCTCGCGGTGCGCGGCGGTGAAGAACGCCCATTGGCACTGGGGGCCGCGCAAGTGCCGATCTTTCAAAGCGCCGCTTTCGCCTATCCTGATATCGAGGCGTGGCAGGCCGCCGCCCTCGGGAACGCCGCCGGGGACATCTACAGTCGGAACAGCAACCCAACCGTCACGGTTTTCGAGGAAAAAGTCCGGCTGCTCGAGCGCGCAGAGGCGGCGACCTCTTTCGCCAGCGGCATGGCTGCAATCTCCAATACCTTGTTTACTCTGCTGCGGCCCGGCGACCGGGCGGTTTCCGTAACGGATACGTATGGTGGTACCTCGAAACTTTTTCTCAAATTCCTGCCGAACATGGATATCAAAGTCGACCTCGTCGATACCGGGGACCATGCTGGGCTGGACGCCGCGATCGCACAGGGATGCAAGGTCGTCTATCTAGAGACGCCTACTAATCCAACTCTCAAGATCATCGATCTGCGCCGCGCCATCGTGGCAGCGAAACGCGTAGGCGCAACGACCATCGTCGACAACACCTTCGCGACGCCGATCAACCAACTACCCATAAGCCTCGGCGCCGACCTCGTCGTACACAGCGCGACAAAATTCCTGGGTGGACACGATGATGCCATGGGCGGCATTTTGGCCGGCCGCTCGGAACTCGTGTCCAAAGTGCATCACTACCGCGAAATTAACGGAGCTTGCCTGAGCGCGATGTCGGCGTATTTGCTGCTACGCGGCCTCAAGACGATCGAATTGAGAGTCGCGCGTCAGAACGCCACTGCGCTATCGATGGCAAGGTACTTGAGGGCGCACCCCGCCGTCGAATCGGTGTTCTACCCCGGTCTCGAGACGCATCGCGATCATTCCATCGCTGCCATGCAGATGACGGGATTTGGCGGGGTACTGAGCTTTGCGGTGAAGGGCAATGTCGACGCGTCCACCCGCTTCCTGAATGCATTGCGTCTTGCGCAACGCGCCGCAAGTCTGGGCTCGGTCAATACTTTGGCCGGGCCGCCTCGCACCACCAGTCACGTCGAATGCTCGGTGGAAGAACGCGCCAAACTGGGGATTCCGGAGTCCCTGGTTCGTTACTCCTGCGGCATTGAGAATTTTGACGACTTGCGCGCGGATGTTGATCAGGCACTAAAACATGTCTGAGCGAGGAGGAGCCCGGTAACGACTGCGCTACCAGACCGGCGAGCATCGAGTGGCTGCTTCCCGGCGCGCAATCTACATGATGAATTGCCGATTTTTGGGCCGCTTGCTGTCCCATGGATGGAGGGTGCGGGTGAGCTCACCCTTTTGACCCTGTGCTGCCAGTGGTGAACGGCCGCTTCCAGGCATTTGGATTAAAACGTTCGCAAAAAAGGAGCTTTGGCGCCTCCTCCGCCCTGTAATTGGATCGCCGCATTGCCCTGGTGCGGGGTTCACTGATTACAAGCCTGGTAAACGTCAATCGACATATCTACGACCGAATCATTTTCAATTGCGCTCGCGTTAAAGAGGAGGCGCCAGGAACAGGAAATAGGGGGCGTATTCCAGTCAAAACTTCTGTTGCAAACAATATGTCTACCCTGCTTCGATGGATTGAATGTTTGGCCATTACGCTCCGCAAGAAATTCCGTCGCCCTTTCGTTGCAGGACAGTCCATCGCGCTTACTCATACTCAAAAAATGCAATCATCAGTTTGGCACAAGATACCGTGCGCCAGCCACGGACCAGGCCGCCATAGGAACGTCGCATCATAAGAATTATCACGTGAGCAGGCATGTAGAAGAGCGCATGCCAACTTTGCGAACTTCGCCTTCAGTGCTGTACGGCGATTGCGTTTGGGCCGAGATTCTGTTTGCTGGCGCCGGCAAACAAGGTGAAGGGACTACCGTTGATCAGCGTCAGCGCGCCGCTGCTCGGATCGATAGAAAACACCTCGATCTGGTTGGCGAGATTGTCCAGCACGTACAGGAAATTGTCCGGACCATCGAGCGCCAGGGCAATGGAGGATTGTCCGTTCGTCGCGGACGTGCCAATTTCCGATAAGGTGGCCGTGCTCGCATCGACCTCAAAGCAGTCCACGTCGGTGCCGTCGGCCACATGCAGCCGCTTGCCTCCTGCATCCATCACAGGCGACCGGATCTGGTAGCTGGCCCCGAATGGGCTGCCGGGAATAGTGCTAAGCGCGCCGGTCATGGCATCGATGGAGAAGCCGGACATCTCGTTGGGCTGAGATTCGGACGCGTAGAGATGCGTGCCGGCCGGATCAACTACCAACCCATTCGGCAGCCCTGGAGTGGCAAACGGACTGCCCGCCACGGGCGTCAGAGCACCGCTGGTCATGTTCAGGCTGTAGGCCGACACGCTGCTGCCGGCCGCATTCGCAGCGTATACGTATTGACCACCTGCTACCACGATCGCGCTGGGGTTCGATCCCGCGGCATATGGACTGCCCGTCACTTCAGTGAGCGTGCCGGTTGAGCCGATGCTGAAGACCGACACGGTGTTTGCACTGCCATTGGCCGTTAGGACAAATTGTCCGCTCGGGTCCACGGTAATTCCGGCGGCCTCCGCCGCTGCCGAGAAGGGACTGCCGGCGACGGAGGTCAGGTTCAAGGTCGATGGGTCGATCACGTACCCTCTAATCTGACCCGTGGTGCTGACCACGTAAAGGAACCGCTTGAGAGGATCAATCGCAACGGCCGCAGCCGTCGGCCCGTCGGGCATCGGATTACTGGCGATCGACGCTGGGGTGCCGGTCGTCGTGTCGATCGTAAGTAGATCGATGCTCCCGGCCGTCGCATTCGTGACGACCAGAAATGAATCGGTGGTCGCTGATGGTGGTGGCGGTGGTGGTGGCGCAGCCAACCCGCTGTTGCTGCTTCCTCCCCCGCAGCCGCAGGTCAGACAGCAGATTAGTGCGCACACCAGCCCTCGCAGGCCGGATTGCGCGCTGTGTATATCGAGTTTGCGCCCGTCATGGACTCCAAATGATTCGACTGAGTCGTCAAGGCTCATTGGCTTGGTGCGGTACATTGCGTCCCTCCCAGGCAATTATCTGGTCTTAGACCGCGGCTGACTTTCTCAAGAAAATCACATCAAGGGGCTCCGATCTTCACCCACCCGCTGCACCACCCGGCGAACGCCACGCTCTTTCCCGCGAAGAGCGCGCAGGAACCCATCGAATCTCCTGTCTTCTTATAGAGCGAACAATTCCCGCAATATGCAACTGACTTCGCCGATTTTATGACGTAATCGCGCGCGCTCGCGGCCGGATCACTCGGATCCAATGCCGGCAAGTCGGCATAAGCAGCGCCACTCATAAAGAGACCTGCAACCGGAACAAGTGCGCCGGTAATCAGGCCGCCCTTCACCAGCGCACGCCGCGTAATCACTCTATCTATGTTCATGGCGCTCTTGGCAATAACATCTCAGACCCAGTGCAAAGCCAGACCAATAATGAGCATGTCCATGCCAACACGTAATGTCTGTACGTTGTCGAACATACGCGCGTTGCATCGAACACTCACCGCTTCGCGGCAGCCAACCCGCTCCGGCGAACTGTTCAAGTGTAAGCATCGTGAACTATCGGCACGAATTGCTAAAGGCTTCCCATTCCCGCGCCAGAAGTAGGATTTTTTCGGGAACCGCGCTAGGACCATATTCGTTCAGTCTCCCCCGAACCTCGAACTTCAGCTAAGTGGTGGTCAAACCCAGACGGCCAATTACCGGAGTTGGCCGGTCAGAGCCACTTGCGGTCGGTGTCCCTTCCACCGGCGAGTCACGACCCAACCTGCCACCGGTGACCGTCAGCTTTTGAGCGGGCTCGTCGCGCGCGATCAGCGTGGTCTCCAGGAGTGGTTAGCTTGCTCACCTCACCCCAACTGCGCAAAGCTTTGTCCGAGCTCGATTCGGGCTAGGATTAAGAAGTCGCGTTGACTACTTGGCAGGGGATGTAACCGGGGGATTCGCGAGCGGTCGAGTTCCGTATAACATCGTCGGCATTCAACGGCGGACGAGCTTGTAGTCCGTCAGCCTCCCTCTGCATGGATTTCATTCTCCCGCCTATCGCAGGCGCTTTGATCTTCACATAGTTTGAAGGCGCGCCCCATCCGGTCGATTACCACGTCACAGAACGCACCACGACCAAGGGTTTGGCATCTGTATGGCGGACCTTCGGCTCCTACGTCAGGGCGTTGTTGGTTATCCATCCATAGCCATGCATGGAAAAAGCATATCCTTCCCGCTGAAGAATCCGTAGACGCCAGAATTGCATGTTGGGGGCAATCGGAGCCCCCTGCTGCGGTATCCCACAAGGAATACTCCCACACGCCTTCTCGCACAGGTAGACGAGCACCACTTGGCACTGGACCGCCGGCTGCTGAGGCTGCTAAACCAGTCGAGCAGCGCGCATCGAGTTGCGCCATCAAGGTCCTTTCCTGCTGCCGCACTTGTGAATCGCCGGCTTGGAGTTCCTTTATTTTAGCTGAGATCTGATTCGGTGGAGTGCACTGGTTATAGACCCGCCGATAGGTGTCTTTGTAAATCCCGTAGGCAGCCTTCCATTGAGTAGCTGACTCACGCAAGTTCTCGCACTTTTCTGCTACGGAATTACCTATGGCCGGCACACTGAGCAGGCGTGTTTTCTCATCGTATGCCGATTTTGCTGCGCTTATCCGTGCGCTTGTGGTCTTGCAAAACTGCGCATCCTTCGGATCCTTCGCGACAAAACTAAAAGAGCAAGTGGTGACACAAACGTTGCGCTCCGCTACTGCGGCCTCAGCGCGACTTTGTGCCATGATTTGTTTTGTTATTTTGACATTATTGCAATTGCATACCGCTGTATATGATTTTTCGCTGCCGGTTGCGGGGCTCGGACATCTATAGCTAATGCCATTTGCATCGTCGATTGGCGTATCCGGCCACTTACAAGCCGCCACATGAACGATACCGGTGTAGTCGAAGGCAGTGTCCTTACTCAAGGCACCAATGTCAGCGCCGCAGCTCACGGGCTTGCCGACACATAGTCCGGGAACGTTCAAATTCTTGCCGTCAACCCAAATGACGTAATTCAGATGCACGCTACAATCATTGATGAACACCGAAATATCACTGCCTTCACTTCCCCGATGGTATCGAATGCATTTGTCGTAAGGCATCCCAGCGCCTTGAGTCGACCCGTCAGCTTGCGCTGCGGTAACGTGTAAACTCATTGCTAACAAGAGGGCAACGGAACTTAAGGCGGCGTTTATGCGCACTGTGGGCCTCGTTGATGGCCGAATGTTTTTGTTGATTTAATATACCACCTGTGCAATTCAGTACAAAGCACCCGCCGTGGCTTCGCAGCCGTCGGCACGCACGCGCGAGGGCTGCATACAAATTGGGTTGCACACAGGGTTAAGTTTTGCGACGAATATTCGGTCCCGAGGAATCAAAAGCACGGCAAAACTCTCCGGATCTACGCGTACAGCCGTCACTTTTCGATTCATTCGACCATTTTTAGGTGGTCCGCGAGCCCATAGAGAAGATCATGAACCATCTTCTCTGCCGCGTCGCTACCCGAGTTTGTCGCAATCAATATCAAGGTGTGACGTTTTGGAAAGAGCATGATCTGCGCGAACCAAAGGCCGTTGCTGCCTGCATGAGTCAGCCTCACCGGTGAGCCGTCAGGCGCGAACTCGACACCCCATCCAAGAGCGTAACCGCCCGTGACCGATGTCTGCAGCAAGCGGTATGTCGATTCCTTTAGCAACTTGCCGTGGCCGGTTGGACCGTCGAGTTGATCCTGTGCGAAGAGCGCCCAATCCTTCAGTGCAATGTTGATCGTCCCACAAGGACCTATGACGGCGGGGTTATCGCTGTCGGGTTCACTCGGATCGACTGGCACGAGCGTGCTATTCGCTTCGCGGTGACCATACGGTTGATCGTACGCGCCTGCGGAGCCGGGCGCCCCAAAACCGGCGTTCTTGATTCCGAGTGGGACAAAGATCTCTTCCTGAACGAGGCTTTCCCAACTCTTACCGGTGCGTGCCTCGGCAATCGCACCGACAATTACGTAACCGAGGTTCGAGTACTTAAACTCACCCGACTTGAACGGGGGCGGCAGAGCGAGAGCTCGTCGAGCCATTGCGATGCGCTGCGCATGCAGGGATCCAGCCGGTCTCACAGCTGCTACGTATGCCGCAACGCTTTCATTGGTGTTCATTTGCGGAAGGCCGGCGGTGTGACTAAGCAATTGCTTGACGGTAATCTTGCGATAGTCCGGATGCATGCGTTTGGCGAAGACCGGAAAGGAATCGGCGAGGGTGTCGTCAAAACTCATCACGTGCCGCTCCACTAGGCGGGCGATCATCGTGGCGGTGATTGCCTTGGTGTCGGAACCGATGTGCCAGCGGTCGTCGGTGGTGGCCCGCTCGGGGCGGCCCAACACACGGACGCCATCGGCTCCGTCGGCCGCAAGTTGCCCATCAATTTGAATTAGAGCGGCGACGGCGGGTTGGTGATCGCGATGGCGGACCCAGGGAAGCGCCTTGTTCATGAAAGCCTGAAGCTCTTCATCGGCATGAGCGGGCACGTATATCGCGAGCGCAGCGATGAGGGCACACGCCCTGGGAACCGCCCATTTAGATCGATTTTTGCGAGGAGGTAGATACACGTGGGCAGTCGATTGGTTCTTTTGATGCTCTTCCCGAAACCTGCCGTTGATCACAAAGAACCCCAGAGTCGTCAGCAGGTGGACTACTTGTGCGATTCATGACCTAGCAACGCAATCAATCCATCAGGCAAGGTTTCCTGCACATTCGCATAATTGTGCCCATTGGCCACCTCGCTGTAGTCCACTTTGTTGCCCTTTCCGAGTAAGACGGAATGTATGATTCGGTTCGCCGACAGCGCGCCTGCCGATTCCCATGAACCCGCCGTTATATAAAAGCGAATTGGCTTACGCGGGGACTCGGCCACCTGTTTGACCATCCAGCCGGCGTTAGGGCTCGGGGTTGGATCCGTCAGATAGCTGGGTGACCACCAGAACGAACCAGATTGCGACAAGACGTTGCCAAAAATATCCGGATGGATGAACGCGGTGTACGAAGCTGCCAAGCCGCCGAAGCTTGCCCCGGCCACGACGTTTAGCTTGGGGTCGTTGCTGATCCGGTACCTCTTGCGTATCCAGGGCATCAACTCGGACGCAATGAACGCCTGAAACTTCGCATTAGGAAGAAGATCCTCATTGCGCGTTTCGGGGGTGTGCAAAAAGGCAACCACTACCGGCGAGACGACGGACCGGGCAATCATGTTATCCAACATCGTCGGCATTCCTACTGTATTGATGTAATCCTCGGCGTCGAAGACGAGAACAAACGCGCGAGGTCTAGAAGAGTTGTTGTAGCCCGCCGGCGTATACATGGTGACTGCGCGCTTGCCACTTAGAATTTCGGTGACGATCTCAAGCTTTTCCATTGATCCGTTAGGCACCCCGACTCGTTTTTCTAAATAAGGGATTGGCTTAGCTTCAGGGCCGACGCAATAGGACAATGGCGCGTAAGTATCAGGGAAGACCTTCGGGTTTAGGGGATCAAAAAAGTGCTCGTATTGAATGCCGTCGATAGTCCAGCTAACGAGGGACTGCGGTGAGGGGTGAAGTCCTTGCGGTACACGGATTCGGTAGACAATCCGCGAGCTTTTTGGCAGCACGTAGCTGGTGTACCAAACGTTGCTCGCCCCTAGGCGTTGGAACGTATCACTGTGATTCGTGGTGCGACTTGGGAAGTCCTCGCCAAGTCGAGCATTCACGATATCGGCTTTCGGGTCCGCGCGAAATAGAAACGTGTAGAGCGCGTCGTGCGGGTGGTTTGGCACCTCTTCGATCAACGGCGAGTGTTTCTCCTCAACTTCCTTCCAGAAGGTGTCGAGTGCTGATTGTTCGTGTCGATCAAGTGCGACTAACAAACTTGCGAGTCGCGGACTTTGGGGAGGCCCATGCTCTGTGCCTATTTGATCGTCCGCGTGTGCTGCTACGAACCATAGACAAGACACTACAGCGAGGCAGTATCGGATAGGCATGGACTCTTCCTGTTGCAGAAGCGACAGCATAGATTCCCGGCGTTCGCAATTCGCGATGTCTGCGTCGATTATGCACGTTTCTCAATCGGCCTTCGATGACCGACCACGTAGCGAGTCACAAGCGTTCGACGAACAGATGACCGACTGCTACCGATCCGGGCAGTAATGTGTTTTTGCCAGACGGAATATTGCGACAGGACCATAAAAAGACTATATTAAGTCTCTCAGACTATTGGAGCTATCATGCGATATTCGACCCAAATAAGGCCTATCAGCTACTTGAAAGCCAATGCGGCCGAGGTCCTTCAGGTGCTGGAGGAGCAGCGTAAGCCCATGATCATCACTCAAAATGGTGAAGCCAAGGCCGTAATTCAAGACGTAACCTCTTACGAGGAAACCCAAGAAACGCTTGCGCTTTTGAAGATTCTTGCGCTCGGCAGCCAACAAGTTGAACGCGGGGAGATCACGCCGATCAGCGAGGTCGTCGATCGCCTGCGCGCGAAGACTAGCAGTCCCTGATGCTCTACGAGGTCTCGCTGACAAAGGACGCAGAGCGTGACCTGGAAGAGATCTACCTCTACATCGCTGAGCACGATTCTCGAGCTAGCGCTGACCACGTCCTCGATCGGCTCGTCAAGGCGACCGAAGCGCTCAAAACGTCTCCAGACCGCGGTTCCTACGTAAACGAGTTGCGCTCTCTTGGTATCTCTGAATATCGACAAATCCTCTTTAAGCCCTACCGTCTAATTTACAGGGTGCACTCGAAACAAGTGATCATCTACGTTATCACCGATGGTCGCCGCGACATGGGGTCTTTGCTGTCACGCAGACTATTGGGCGCTTAACGACCCCGAGCCGTCTTCGGTGAACGGCGGCTATATGGAGTAAAACAGTCGACTCTCCCGTTCTCCATCATCTGTGCCTGCCGACCTGTCAACGAGTCTCTCCGACAGCCGTTACACTCGTTTACAAGCAGCTACAGATTGCTACAACGAGCTTTTCGCCCTTTTTGGCATCATCAGCGGTAACGGGTTCGGTCGATCACTGAGGACAGAACGTGAAAGGGACATCATTCAGCATTTTGTTGCTCGCTTTATGTACGACCGGCGCGTCGAATCGAGTTCTGGCGGACGAACTCCTGGGATTTTACGTGGGTGCGGCGGTCGGGGAGTCTCATGTCAGAACCGCAAAAGAAATAGCTGGCGATACTGGCTATGACTACCAATTTGACGGACAACACAGCGCCTGGAAGGTGGCTGCCGGTATTCGGCCAATTTCACCGCTGGGTGTCGAGCTGGAATACATCGACTTTGGCGATCCAAGCGCCGGCCTCTCCGATACGGGTTTGGGAGGACTCTCGAAAGGGGATCAAAAAGCCGTCACACTCTTCGGACTTGGGTACTTGCCAATCCCTGTTCCGTTCTTGGATGTATATGGAAAGCTAGGAATTGCTCGGCTGCATACAACGACTACCGAAGTTTCGCCGATCCCCTTCTGTCCTGCCGGCTTCACATCCTGCAGTCCGACAACATTCAATATTTCTGATTCGAGCACCAATTTCGCCTATGGCGCGGGAGTCCAAGGCAAATTCGGATCTCTCGCAATTCGCGCGGAGTATGAGCGAATTAGCGCGAGCGGCGGCAACCCCGACATTTTTTCACTAGGCGTTAGCTGGACTTTTTAGACGACCGTCCCGTTCAGGGCAACAGACTTTGCCCCGAATCGCGCGCTCGCGCGCCAATTTGCGAATGACCGGTATGAAGACGCCTTTTGGGCTCGGTTACCGACGGCCTTTGGCCAGTACGGTCGGATTGCCTGTACTTGAGGCGTCGAACCTTTGTTAGCGGTCCCGAGCGGCGGCCATGCGTAAATCTACTTGCGTGGTTTGTGGTATCGCAGTTTATTCGCGAGTGACTAGATGGAACTCACTGAGCTTTGACTGGTCCTAGCGAGTCGGGCGGAGTGCAGAATTATTCGTTCTGGGATGAAAACCTTGCGGCGTTTATTCTCGTGGCAACTCTCGGTTTTGCTCCTGACCGGATTGGCAGCGGGAGCTCAAGCCAGCAGTTCAGACCAGAACGGCCAGTCACCAGATAGCCCGCCTCCACAGAACGCAACACCGCCCGGCGCCAACGAGGCACCGACGGCGATCACTCCGGGAATCACGGTCACTGGAACCCCGCCGCATGCCGAGCCGCCGGTGCCAAAGCTTCCACCGGATCAGTTCACAGACTGCTATTCGAGAAGTAAGACCACAGGTCCGGAAGGATTGGACTATTTGGCCGTGGAAATCTGTGAGTCTCAGCTCGAATTGGACAAGCGTGCCGTGATCGAGAAGTGCATCAATCGCAATGGCAAGAACGCGCCGCCCGTGGTTATCCAAGCTTGCACAGAATCGCTGGAACACAAAATAATCCTGGGGAGCGATCGGTTTTATGTGTATGTGAATCGTGCCGAGGCTTATTTGTTGCAGGGCGACAGGCAGCATGCGCGCGACGATTACAATGAAGCCGTGAAGTTGGCTCCCCATAACGCCAAGTTTCACTACGACCGTGGGGTCTTCTACCTGGGGCAAACTGATGGCGACGCGGCCCTGCGGGACTTCGACACGGCCTTGGGCATCGACGCCAAACTCGTGCCGGCGCTCCGGGAGCGCGCCAAGCTCTACGTGATTCGAAGCAATTGCAGCGGCGCACTCGCCGACTATTCAGAGGCTATCCGCCTGGAGCCGAAAACGGCTGTGTTGTGGAGCCAGCGAGGATATGTGTACCTACGGCAACATGACTACGAGAGTGCCATCAAAGACGAGACCCTGGCGATCCAACTGGATCCAAGCCTGGCCCGGGCCTATTTCTTCCGCGGCGCAGCCTTCGGGGGGCGGGGCGACTCGCCCAACGCTGTCAGCGATCTTGTGACTGCAGTGCGCCTCGATCCTTTGCTGGACCGCTACGTGACGAGCAAGGGCAAGAACGCCTCGCTTACGCTCCCGCCTTTATAAAGGATGCACCGAATGTCGTGGTATTACTTCAGAGTATCCGCGTAAAGTTCCCACAGAGAGAGCACACGCGGGCTGATGTTGGGAACGTCCTTCAACTTCGCGAATGATTTGCGCGCGTCAGCGATGTCTCCTACGGCCACTTGGGATCGGCCCAGGTACACGTAAGCCTCGTCTAAATGTGTCACCAGCCCCTTATCGAGTCCACGCTGTATGGCGACAATCGCGTGCTGATAGTCGCCGAAACCGTAATACAACTCACCCACCTTCACATCCGCCTCGCCGAGATTGCTCTTCGCAGCATCGGCTTCGAGCTGCGGCAAATTCTTGCGATCGGCCTCGGCGCGTTCTCGGAAAGTATTCAGCAGCCGGATCATGCGCTCTCGCTGGTCGGGGCTGATCGCAATGGGGAGGTGGCGACTATTGGACTCGCAGCGGCTTTTGATTTGATTCAAAGAATCGTCAACCTCTCTCGCGGCCGCCTGAAACGCATTTCTTGCCCTGTCGACCCAGATCAGCGCGTTGGGGCAATCGTTAATGGCAGCATAAGCTTGGACCACAAACAGCATGTCATCCGGACCGGCCTGCCCCCGGTCGTATATCTGCTTTCCATATCCAATGGCCGCTTGGTATTGATGTTGGTCCGCGGCGCTCCGCAAAAGCTCGTGAGTCGCCTCAATATTCGGTGAGCTGGAGTCAGATCCGGAGCTTTGCTTGTCCGGCCGTGTCTTCGCTACGGTATCGCTGTCTGAAGGTGCAACCGACAGACCCCCGTCCGTTTGACCACTCACGTTGGGCGCATTGGCGGCTGGGAGAATCGGACTGCGCAATTTCATCGCCGCCTGGTAGCCCACAAAAACAAAGAGGATCAGCAATCCGAAGGCGATCAGCCCCCAGATCGTCAGTCCTAACGCTTTGAGTAGAGTTCCCAGTGTCGTGCTCCCTCACGCTGAGTAGCCGCCGACAATCAATATGCGCGGTTCGGCGTGACCGCCAAGCGACGTCAGCGCTTGGGGTACGGCTTGCCGTCCTTGTGTGAAAACCCACCGCGCCCCTTGAGGAAGCGCAGATCGATATCAGGATAGTCCACTTCGTCGTCCGCGGCTTTTCGGGATCCGACTTCGAGGAGCACGGCCTCTCTCTGGGACCGATTCTGCAGTTGGTGTCCGTCGGGGGCCCCCGCCTTGAACCCGGCGCAGTCGCCGGCATTGAGGATCTGCTCGCCGGCGTCGGTCACGAGTACGACCTCCCCTTCGAGGACGTAGAGGAATTCATCCTCCGCCGTATGCCAATGCCGCTGGCTCGACCAGACGCCGGGCGGCAGACGCAGCAAGTTCACCCCGAAGTCCGTCAACCCCGCTGCGTCACCCAGGCGCTGCCGGCTGCGCGCTGCACAGGGTACGTCGAACGGTGCCGGATACCTCGAGCCGGTGACCACCGGTACGCTGTTGAGATCGATTTTATTTCCCATGGATCACTCCCCGCAAAAAATCTGACCGCAACGCCGGCTATCCCGGCCGGCCGTAAAACCCGATGCGCTCCTTGCTGCTGAACGTAACGCCCGGGTTGTCGTAATACGAGAACACGGCGACCATCCGGCTCTTCTCGCCGATCACGGGGGAGACGCGATGCGCCGTGTTTCTTCCGGCGAAAACATTCAACGTACCGGCGGCGAGCATATTCGTCGATACCTCCGGATCCTCTCCCCGAAGCATTCGGGCGACGCCGTCATAGTTCGGATCGGTATCCGAACGCAGGCCGCTTCGATACTGGAATTCACCGCCGGATTCGGCGGCCCGAATCAACAGCGTCGTGGTGAACTGCGCGCGGTCGAAATGCCAGTTCAACGCCTCGCCCGGCCGGTAGGCCAGGACATTGACTCGTGCCAGAGGGTCGCTCATCGGGTAGAGGCGCGGTTTGCCCATTGCGCGCGCCAGGAAATCGGCGAGCGGCGGCCACCCGTAGATCCGGTCAACGATCATTCCGACCAGCTGATCGGCGCACAGGGTGTAGTTGACGGTCTGGAACTGCTTGAGTGCCGGATGGTCGGCGGCAAGACCCGGAACCTCGTCCCGGAAATAGACATTGTGCCGGCGCGCATGTCGATAGCTCGCGCTGTCCATCAAAGGCTCGATCTCCGACACCGCGAGTTCGATCGCTTCGGCGCGCACGAATCCGTCGAGATTGAACATGCCATGCGCGGCCAGGTCGGCCTGGCATCGCGCGGTCAAGCGGACGGTTTCCGCCGAATCCGGTCGATCGATGGGATAGCGGTCAAGATCAAGCAGGTCTCTCATGGTGCCCCCGATGTGAATTAGATCACGCTTTTATCCCCCACAACACTGTGACGAAAGCGGCAGTATTTAAAGGGGCCCGCAAGTTATGTGAATTCGACGGCAAGAAAAGATAAGGCTGCGCTAGCGTGGCAATATCCAGTGGACATGCAAGGTGCTCGCGTGTTGCTCGAGACCAAAGTCGATTCCAAAGAGTCCCCTGCGCCGCGAGCGCGGCGAGGCTCGCGCCAGCCCTGGCACTCGGTCATGATTGCCGCGCCCGCGAACGCCTGCGAAGCCGCTCAGGCGTGCAAGGGCAAACGGTTTCTTTCCAGTGAAGCCCCGTGGCTGCCGCTCGAGGAATGCGACGTCAAACGGTGCAATTGCAGGTATCGTCACTACGAGGATCGGCGCGGCGAGCCGCGCCGTCAGGATGCAAAGCCCGTGGCGGCCCCCGAGCAAAGCAATCGCCGCCGCAGCCGCGGCCGCCGCGCGACTGACTGAACACTTCAGGAAATGAGCGGAAACCGCTCCCCACGCCCCGGAGGCCGTGAGGAGCAGTCGTGTCGATTATTGAATCCGGTCGATGGCCGCGTCGTCCATGTGCAGCCGGAAGTACAGCGCCTTCCTCACGGAATGAATTGCTTGGTGCGTATCTCTGATAGCCGCCGCCTTATTGCCCCCGAAGTCGTCGGGCGCGGCCTCCAACTCTTTGAGAACATCCTGCAAGTTATGGATGGCGTGGACGAGCCTGGGGTGGGCCGCCTCTTCCGATTGTATGGTGAGCTGCGGAGCCGCAAACGCGGCCGTCGGATGGCCGGCGACGACGAACGTCAAGAGCAGCGTGGCGGCACTGGCCGAGATGAATGGCTTTCCAATATGCATGGTGAAGTCTCCTCTGAGTCATTACTACGAAGCTGAATCGGACGGCACTACTTACTCCGATTCCAAAGCTTGCGCAACCCGGGTAACCTCCGGCCATGTCTGCAATTAGCGTCAAGGCGCTGCTCTTCGACGTGTTCGGCACGCTCGTCGACTGGAGGACAGGAGTTGCGCGGGAGGCGCAATCCATCCTGGGGCCGCGCGGCCATGTCGTCGACTGGCCTGCCTTCGCCGACGCCTGGCGCGACCAATACCAGCCGGCCATGGAAGAGGTTCGTTCGGGCAGCATTCCGTATACGAAGCTCGATGTGCTCCACCGAAGATCGCTGCAAAAGATCCTTCCGCGCTTTGGCCTCGATGGGCTCGGGGAGACGGAACTGGATGAGCTGACGCTGGCATGGCATCGCCTCGATGCATGGAAGGATGTATCCGCCGGTCTCGCGCGATTGCGGCAACGATACCCAATCGCCCCGGTGTCGAACGGCAACATCGCGCTCATGTGCGACCTCGCGCGAAGGAATGACTTTCGCTGGGATGCGATTCTGGGCGCCGACCTCGCCAGAGATTTCAAACCGGCGCCGGCGGTGTATCTCGCGGCGGTGGAGGCCTTCAACCTCAAGCCTGGGGAGTGCCTGATGTGCGCCGCTCACAGCGGGGATCTTAAGGCGGCCGCCGGCAACGGGTTGCGGACGGCCTTCATCGCCCGCCCGGAGGAGCGGCCCGGATTCGCGGAAAGCGCGCCCCGGACGCCGGTCGACCTCATCGCCGGTAGCATTTCGGACCTTGCGGC
>Ga0209624_10001387_pt1 | contig 19081 bp, 19 predicted proteins | sample JacPinW_OM2H0_O1_FD_188565 | JGI IMG/M metagenome (GOLD analysis project Ga0209624, IMG submission 188565) | Forest soil microbial communities from Algoma, Ontario, Canada - Jack Pine, Ontario site 1_JW_OM2H0_O1 (SPAdes) (version 2) | ecosystem: Environmental > Terrestrial > Soil > Boreal...
GGAACCAAGAAGGGCCACTGTGCGAGCTGCGATGAAACAGGAGTTTTCCTCGTGCCTCCAAGTCCATTCATGTTCGCCATTAAAGTAGACAAATGTGCTCTCTACGGATATAGCCACGTCCAGGTCGAATCTAAAAATAGCCTGGTAGAGACTAATCGCTATTTGACTTAATTCGCGGCCATTTAATATGCTCAAATCAATGTCAGTTTTCAGCCCATACATGGTTGTACTCTCGTTAAAAGGAGGTATGTTGATTAGCGGGTGAACTGCCTTGTTTTCCAGTTGTTGGATCGATCGGTTGCCCGCTTGAATTATAGATCTTTACGTATCCCCTTGGATAATATCCCTGCTTGTCTGGTCCCATGACTCTAATTGTGTTCGCGTCCCCAGTAGATCCTGCCGGTCTGAATACCAGTCCGTTTCCATTATCGGCCTGCTCAGCGACGTACCCTGGCGGAATCAAGATCGCTTTCCCATTAGGGGCGACTATGATTTCACCATTCGGGTCTACTTTTGGAACAATGAATCGAGCCCCCGTGCCGCTTCCGGAAGCATCGTCGCCCTCTGTCTCTTCAGGCGCTTCTTCGGGTGCCGTCTCTCCGTTGGCGATTGCCATGCCGCCGATTGCACCGCCCATGATGCTCATCGCAGCACCAACCTGCGATTTAAATGCTAATATTTGGTCCGGAGTCATGCCTGGGAAACTGTCCAGCTCTGCCTGCGTGCTCTCCAGCAGGCTCTCCAGCTCTTCCATTCGAGTCTGGACAAGCCCCAAACCGTGCGCGAAACACCAAAACGAGCCGTGTTGCTCCCCGTCGACCGTACACGGCCTGTGACCGGTGGGATCATTGAATTTCATGGGATTATTTTGAGTGTAGCTGTATAGATTGAGCGATTGCGGGTAGGAAAGGCTGGCGTTGGGTACTGGAGTCGGACGCGCGTCCCAGTCCGGGCTCATGAATCGCCCCATACGGGACGAGTTGTAGCGGGCTCCGAAATTATCCAAACCGTTCGCCGGATTGCCAGTCTCAGCGTCCCGCTGCTTTCCGGCAAACTGATGGGTTGTCGTTGCGCAGGTGGAAGATTCTCCAAAGGGCATATAGTCCAGCACGCATTGAGGATTTCCGTTGATATCTGTGGTCATCAAAGTAGAGGCGACGTGGTTCGCATGTATGAAGTACGTGGTACTATTTTCGTATTGCGCGATTAGCCGCCCGCCAAAATACAGGTAATCGACGACATCTCCCTGGGCGTTCTTTTCGGCGAGCACTTGACCGCTGGTATTGTAGACATAATCGGTCTGGCCACCGTATATCTTCTCGATCCGTCGTCCCTGAGGATCGTAGAGATAGCAAGCCGTCGCTGAAGTCGGGCCTGTGCAAGGCGGAATATGGTTGTTGACATCAAGACTGCCGTTCACCTGAATAATCCGATTGTCGTCATCGTAGTAGTAACTACTTATCTTATCATTAAGTAAGTTACCCGCTGGGTCGTAGCTCCATCCATCCATCTGATTGTGGCCGTTGGTATAGGTCTGGCTCCAAGTTTGACATGAGCCTTTGCTAGCGCTTTGGGTTTTGCGATTTCCCCATTGGTCGTAGCTCCACGTCATGCCCTGGCAGGGTACGCTGGTGTCCGCGTCGCTCATGCTCATCACGCGATTAACTCCATCGTAGTGATATGTACGGTTGTAGACGATGCCATCATAATTTCTGGTATTAACCACGATGTTTCCGTTGTCCGCCGAGCCTTCGTTGTATGTGAGCTCCCAATCTTCCTTGGTGTTATATTGAAGGTTATCTCCGCAGGTGGTAAAGACGATCGGCGGTGTAATCGTGTTGTTGTTGAGATTGTATCGACAAACCTGAAACCGCTTGTTGTAGAAATGTACTTCTTGAAGATTCGCTGTCCCTGAACCTTGAAACCCGAGAGACACAAGTTCCTGGGCTCCAGAAGGGAAGTTTTGCTTCACTACAGCGAGTGTGCCCGGATGGTACGCGTCGCTCAAGCTGCTACTTAATGTTGATGGACGCCCGACGTTGTCATACGTCTGAGTGAATATTTCGCTTCCTCCGTTTCCATAAGTCGAGAGGTCACCCAGAAGATCGTAGGTATATGCCACTGAGTAGGTCGTGGGTGCGCAGCCTGTGATTAGAGGCGTACACTGATCATTGAGCGCCACACGACCCAGCGGGTCGTAGCCGAAGATAGCTTGGTAGTAAGTGTCCGTTCCTAGTGTTGCTGTTTCTTGGGTCAGGCGGCCCTTAGGATAATTCTGGGCGATGGTTCCGCCCGACCCGTTGTTCCAGCCAGCTGAAACATCATATGAATAACCGATAGAAGGGTTGATTAGGGCGTTTGGTGCGTACAGATCATTGTATGTTTTCGACAAAATGCGGTTAATCGAATCGTATGTATACTTGGTCGTGGCCGTGGCAGTTCCTGTGATGGGCTGGTTTGGAGACGGTGCCTTTCTCGTCAGAACGTTTCCGTTGTTGTCGTAAGTGTATGTAATTTGGCCCGACTCGGGGTTTACGGATGTGACCAGGCGCGATAACGAATCGTAGGTGAACGCACGGGACTCCGTGCCCTGGGTGACTGTCAGCAAATCATTCAACGTGTCGTACGTATAGCCCGTTGTGTATCCGAGCCCGCCTGGGTCTTCCACGACGCTTTGAAGTCGCCCAAGACCATCATTACATAGGGTGCGTTTCTTGCTCGCTTCATCAGTAACGGTGCGGCATGTCCCAGCATAAGAGGTCGAGGCTTGCGACCCATCTGCTTCTGATGAAAGCGTGGTTCTTCCAAGTCCATCATAGGTGTACGTCGTAAGCCCATAGGTCGGGTCGCTGGTGGTTCGATACGGATTTGTGACCGAGTGGACGTGGCCAACACCGTCGTACTTTGTTCCCACGTAATCAGTGCCCTGGCCATCGGAAGTGATCTCGTGTGTCTTCAGTCGTCTTATGCCGTCGAGTACATCCGTATACGTCGCTAGTCGTGTTCCCAGGATCTTTTTAGAAACTGTGATGCTTGGGAGCGTGTCGTTATATGTGTAAGTGGTCCCACCCCCATCCGGGTAGGAGATGGTACTCACCCGCCACATGGGTTCGTACGTGTAAGTCGTCGGTTGGTTATTGGGGTCGCTGACAGAGAGAAGCAGGCCCGTCGGGCAGTCGTACGAAAACGTTGTGGTCAACGTTGTGGTCGAGTTGATTACATTTGTTACCGATTGCTGATACGAACCTGCACACATATAAGAATATGACGTTTGATTTGAGTTCGGGTCAAACGCATGGTACCGGGTTCCGGTGTCGTAATAGACTGTGCTGTTTGTAATATTTGAGCCCGTAGTATTCAGCCAGCGACTGACGGAAGTGAGATTCGCCCGATATGTACCGTTCGGCGGGGAGCTGCTGTGTTGAGTTGTAATTCCGGAGGCTTGTAGGCTGGATCCGTCGTAACCGTACGTTGTCGATGCCTTTTGTGTGCCGCCCCCGTCGTAGACTACGACTGAAGATGGAATTGAGAGAAAATTGTTTGCGAAGTAGTTTGAACCGATGAATGCTTTGTATTGAGTTTGTGTTTCCCGGAGCAACGGCCCAGGGCCTGGGTTTGCGTTGTCGTACTCTTTCTGGTCGATTTTCCTGCCATATGAAAGAGGGAAACTTCCCGTTATCAAGGGATCCGGTGACTGAAATGTATTGCCGTTCCCGGTGTCATAACCGCTTGTAACTTGACTTGCGGTCCCGCCAGGCCACGATGTCGTTACACTGGTCGGTACGACATTTAGCGCGATCTCGCAAAGCACGTCGGGGGTGCATGGTGAAAATCGGTAGTATGAATATCCGGTGGAGACGGTTTTGAGTAGAGTGCCGGTGGTATGAGAGCCCTGGTAGTATTGCGCCTGAGTCTCATAGAGCGTGTTAGTATATCCGCTTCCTCCACCCAAGGCTGTGAGTGTATGGACGGAATCGTTTCCCAAAGGATCAGTAATTGTGGTTAGGCCTCCACTGCAGGTGTAAGTCCAGGTTAAATTGCCCGCCCCATCATTTGCGTTGAGAGTTCGCGTGACAATCTCCGGGTTCACTGCCTCAGGCGGTGGTGAGACACAGCTGTTGCCCCATGTGTAAGAAAGGGTTCCACCTGACGGAAATGTAATTTTCGCTAGGTCACCCGCCGAACTGTAGGTCATCGTCCATGCAGTTGAATTTGGAAGGATCACACTTTGCAGCTGAGTTGCGTTTTCGATGTAGCTACCGGAACCGTAGCCTATGGTCGTTGGCACACTTACATAACACAACTTGAACGTATCCGTGCCGCCCGACGGGCCGGGCAACGTCCAATTTGTGGCCGAGATAATCGTCAGGGGTCCCGTGCAACCAGCGAAGTTGGTTGTTGCAGTCGGCAAAGGAATTGCACGTCCCGTTGTGTCGACCCAACCCGTCGTGCTTGAAAAAGTGATTAAGTTTCCGTTTGGATCTTCTCTAGAGGGAGATTCACAACCAATATTGGCCCTCGCCCCTCCCTCTACCTGCGTGCCGCAAGCGGGATTGATAGTACGAATGCCCTTAGGATCGGTTACCGTGTTGGTCGAGAAGTCATAACGGATAGCTGTTGCGTCCAATGATTCCTGTGAGCTTCCCACGGCGGCCATTCGATGGCTAGAACCTTCAGCGTCAATCGCGGTCTCCGCTTCGTATCCGTGATTCTGGTCTATAAAATTTAAGGAATAAACAAGCGAATTATCTAGATCAACGATCTCAAAGCCACTTCCACGCGGGACCCAAGTCCACATGCAGTTTCCCCCCATGTAACAAGTTTCCGTCGCATAGGCACCCCGGTCTTCGTAGTGGAGCGCGAAATCCAATTTGAGGCTGCCCCGCTGTGGATAAGATAGGATCGGAATATCCACCGTTAAACTAGCGCTGCTAACGCTGACGGAATCGATTTGCCCTCCTGAGTAGGAGTCATATGGCCTCATTCCCAGTTGAGGATCTGGGTCTTGAGCCCTTGATGGTGAGGCAAGACTCGCCCACAGAGCTACTATCACCACCAAAAACCAGATTCGCGCCCTTCCCATTGTCGCCTCCGACAGTAAAGACTTGATTAGGTCTTTAGAGAACTTGGACTAAAGGGCGCTCGCAATAACCGCGCCCGTGTTGAAGGTGATCGATGAAATCTGGATGTCGTAGATGAGGCTGTTCGAAGCGTAGACTTGAATGTGAAAAGCACACATCTTGCCCTGGATCGGCTGGTAATTCATAAAAAGGATTTGCACCGGAATGTCGAGAGCGCTTCCTTGCTCTGGATGGATGTCGTAATCCAGCTCGACGGGGAGAAATGAAGAAGCGTCCAAGTACAAGTCTTGGGAACTGAAGTGCTGGCGGGCAGTCGCTGCGCTTACGGAATCGGCGGTCTGCTGTCTCCAGAGGGTGACGTGCTGAACGGCAGCGTTCTGAGCGGTGCTGGGTCCAACAAGGCTTGTCGCATAGCTCGTCGAAGAGATCGCGGAGCTTATCAGGAACACGGGGTAAAACCAGTTCGGGGTTGTCTGCAAATTGTAAGGCGGAATAGGCTGAGTCGTTCCGTCAGCGCCGGTAAGTGTTCCGCTGAAACCCGTGTCCGAAAGCTGCCTAACTTCCGACGTCGTGCCAGACGGCAAAACGACGGATACCAAACTCTTTTCACCTGAAACGCCGGTTAGCGTTATCGTTCCGGTCTGTTGTTGCCCGCCACCCGCGAAAGTAACCGTTGCTTTCATGGTCACATCGGTGATCGTGGCACCGCCCGTTTGAGCGACCAGACTCTGTTGCAAGATCGAGATCGCACTGCTGACCTGTGACGATCGCCGGTTCTTACCTGTGTCAAGGCCTGACCCTGGTGCCAACGGAGCAATGAACAGGCACACGAGGACACCAACCCACGCTCGGAAGTGGTTCACTTTTTCACCTCATTGTGGTTTTGCGGTTTGCTAACGTCGGTACGGCGTGTCGCCTAAAAATATAATTCGTGCGTGCTTTTACTAATTGTCTATATAGAAGTCAAGTAGTTTGTAGATTTAATATCGATTGGCTGTAAAGTTTTTGTGGAAATCGATTTAAGCTGGCGGCTTTTCGAAGAGGTCCGAGCGGCTTGCGCCTCAAAGGCAAAATCTGATGGAAGTTCTAGCTTAGAGGTTTGCTCACACGACATTTGCGAATTAATAGAATCGGGTTTTCAGAAAAATCAGTAGTTGTTCTTGGTGCCGGGGCGACGCGTGGTGCGGCCTTTGTTCCGGCTGCCTCACAGATATTGCCGCCTCTGGACGCCGACTTTTTCTCTCAAGCTCAGCGGCTCCCCAAAGGCACGCCGACGAAACTCATGAAGGTGCTCCTTGCGTCCGCAACAAGAACCTTCGGCAAGAATTTCACCCTCACGATGGAAGGTTTCCTCACCCAAATAGAACACCTCGCAAACGTGTTCGACGATTACAAACATCAAGGGAGGCCGCCGCAGAATCCTTATCGCAAAATCAGGCAGAATTTCTTACAAGTTTTAGCTTACGTAATGCATGAGGCTATCGGAACAACTCCAATGTGTGACTACCACCATTCATTGGTGACGGCTATGGATGCCGACGATGCAATCATAAGCTTCAACTACGATTGCGCGATTGATTACGTCCTCAAGGAATTCGGGTCGGGGAAATGGAATGCTGCCAAAGGGTATGGAGTGTCATGCGCCCGGCGCACATGTGAGCATTGGAATCCGGAACAACCTGCAGGTTCCAATTCATTGTTGCTTCTCAAAATGCACGGATCGCTCAACTGGCATCCGTATTCGAATCAAAGTACACAGGCGCGTCTTAAACTAAAGGAAAGATGGTGGCCTCAACACGGCAACATACGCTTTGAAATCGTTCCTCCCGAGTGGAATAAACCCACCATCCGGCAGGGCATTTACAAAGCTATCTGGAGGAAGGCGAGAGAGCGCCTCAAGGGCTGTGAGGCGATTGTTTTCATCGGATATTCTCTTCCAACGACCGATTTGCCGGTACAAGCACTCTTTCGAGTTGACGGCAAGGATGCTGAGACCTTGAGACTTTTGACCATCGTCAATCCCGACCCCGAGGCTCGAAAGCGAATCCGTGAGGTGCTACGCCGCCGTATTGGGGCTAGAACGAGAGTTTTGGTGTTTGATTATTTCAAAGACTTTCATGCATTTCTTAGTGATTAGAGATGCTAATTTCTCGAACGGGCCACTCGATCCCTCGAATTGCTGAGTGTGGTATTCCAACGCTCTGACCGTCAAAACAGGTATTAGAATTCAGGGACATTTCTTCGTTTCGGGCCTTTGCCCAACAATACATTAGCGTTGGTCTCAGCAGCTCAGTTCGAGAACCGATTGGAGTCTCGAACTTCACGATACAGGGAACGAGTCCGTCACAGATTTCCTGCATGATCCATTCTCCGTACCGCTCGCGATATCCTTTGCAGATGTCTTCGATGATCTCAGGCACTCGCAAATAATCGTGGTTCCCGATTGCATCAACTTGAAAGGCTGCCTCTCTCACCAGCATTGCGCAGGGGCCGGAATGAAGTCTGCTTCCCGTCTTTAGTCGATATTGATACTCCGGCACCCCTTCGTCTCTCAATCTTATGAGGTTCGATCTGGTGTTCTCGTTTTGTGACAGAGAAATCAAGGTTTCCCAAATTCGAGGCAATACGTCATGAAGAGGAAGAATTCCTTCGGCGAAATCCGTATCCGGTGGAACCCTCGTTAGATGAAACCAACAAGCACTTTTCCATTCCTGTGTCGGCATACCAAATCTGGAGTGGAAGAGCCCTCGCAGGTAGTCCTCACTGGGCTCATGGATCTCCTTTGTCTTGTACTCTCGCTCCAGATCGATTGGCGACAAAAATTCCACAAGTTCGGCGTGGCTTAAGCTAAACGCACTACAGACGCTGTCTAACGCGGACTCGTATGATTCGCAGTCCAGAATCAAGGGACCCCGCCAACCCAGTTTGTCAGTTTGTCCCCTGTTTTCTCGATACCTCCCACGAAATGTTTGAACTCCGCGCACTGCGTTTTGATTTCATCGAATTCTGGTCGAACCTCATCATTGCCGGTCACCACAGCGATCCGCTTCGTACGGTCGTGTTCAAGTGCTTCTAAAATGCGGAACTGTATGGCCGGATCTCTGCCCGAATAGCCAATGATGACGATCGTTTGCGCACTCACAAGAGCTTGTTCAAAATGAAAGTAAGCACAACGGAAGGGCTGCTCGTAGATGCGCGTTTCCTTGAACGGGAGCGGGTAAAGCACGCACGGCTCTCGCGTCTCAGGATTCCTCGTGTCAGGGAGGGGCTGAAAGAATATTCGGCCCGTGCTTCGCTGCTTCATCCAGTGAGAGCAGCCGTGCAGCCGGAAAATCGCAAATTTGTAGTCACGAGTTTCTTCGTACGCTTTTTGGGACCACCTAAACGATTCGCCCATTCCCCGTATGCCGTTACATATAGTGAAGTCGAGTGACCGATCGCGAATCGCTTCGAAGGTCAAATCGTAGTTCGTGGTGAAAATGGGCAGGGCTGCCGAGTCATTCGTGGCGGATCCCAAAAGGTCCAGAAAAAGAGGTTTATACAGAGATTCAGCAATTTCTGCCGCTTGCTCATCAAGAAGTCCGAGTCGCTCAATAATTCCTTGGAAGATGCCGTTCTTGAGCTGTCGTGCAATGTTTCCGGTATCTCTGCCGCTAATAAACCTGATCCATATTTGCAAATTGGGGTCTCGCCGGTGCCGGACGTCAATGTCCTCGTAGAAAGTTAGACGCTCAAGCAATTCCTCAAGATCATTCCAGGCAGTCGTAGTGTTTGGTGGCCTTATCTGTTTCAGTAATTGCCGCTGATTTTCGCTGAGTATTCTTTCGAATCCATCCATCGCGGGCATGCCGAGTGGGACCGAAGCACCCGCGCCGGTTAGCACGAGCAACTTGCTCTTTTGCAGTGCACTATAGGAGGGCGTTACCAATGTAGCGGCTAAACTCATTGTCCAAGATTTTATCACCAGACACGAGATAGCTCGCTTGGCACGTAAACCAAGAACGCCGCGCCACGCTTGATGCACCTCCCCGGCTGCGATTCCCCCGTCTGCTTTTTTCCGCGGGGGTTACGCCCAAGTGATTGTTTGGCGTGGCAGTGTGGGCAGACTTGGTGAAGCGGGGTGGTCATCTCACCAAGCTATTCGACATCAGGCATCCTCTTGGCCCACTCCATTTGTTTCGCAGCAATTACGCCTACATCGCGACTGATCGACGCCATCTCATCATTCAACCCTAAATTGAAGCATTTTGAGGTCTGCTCGATCATGTGAAGCATCAAGTACATGCTCATCACGTATGCAAGCATGGGCCAATTGTTTCGCCACTCCTCGTACATAGGCCTAATCACCCATGTATTTAAATCTGAATTTGAGGGCTTGAAAACGGTCAGCGGATCACCGTGCGCGATGGCTGAGGCACGTATGTAGAATGACTCGTAAAAGTTCTTTGGCAGCTCAGCTTCTGCAAACCCCTCTTTTCGACGAAGCCGGTACCAGTTGGAAGAGGGTTTGAAATACTTTTCAAGCAGAGCGCATTGACTACGCGCAAGATTTCTTAGTTTGACTGTTAGTTCCTTCTTTCCAAATGTGGATTCTTCCGGCGTGGTCTCTGACATTCGAAGCAAAGTGAGCTTCGCGTGTTTGCCAAAGTCGGAAAGTTTATTGGGGTCCTTCGCGAGTAGCACGGCCCCGACGATGGTCTCGAACAAAGTGCGTACCAATGACTGGGCCGAAATTCCGTTATCTTCCGCGACGAGCGTCAGGATGCCTGCATAGACTTCCAGCGCAGCCGCGCATTGCGCCTGGACCGCTTTAAAATGGTCGTCCTCGGCGGACGGATGTGTGATCTTTTTGGCGAGTTCGCCGACCCGATTACCTTCACTGGTGAGTTGCATGCGGCCCTGGCCCTTCGCGGTTGTGCTGCTTTTCCTTTCTACGTCTTGTTAATTACCCCGTGAGCAACGATGAGTTGCCAGACAATCGCTCCCTTTGCCGGAGGGTGTGAATGGTGATTTTGAGGCGGTAGCGGATATCCACTTACACACGTCGCCTCATGCCCACACTTGGTGCATCGATATATCCCTGAATACAGTGCATTTTGCGACGGGGCATAGCCCTGGTCGTAGGCGGGGCTAGTGCCTTGGGTTACGAAACCGAAATACTTGTATTCAGCCAACGGCTTACTCCTTTTAATACGGCCCGGAGCTAGGCGGCGGGCCGCCCTGATTTGGGACAATTGCGGCGGAGTTTACCACACGATTAGCGTAGCAGATAACGTATCATCCTCCCGGCGTGTGGCGCTGTGTGCTCGTTGCCGAACCGCGGTGGGAGGCAGCCAATGAGTTGGAAGGAAAGACAAAACTACATCGAGCATATGGAGCATCTGCGGACGAAGCTTATAGCTTGGGAGAAACAACGGGACAGAAAATGGATGCAAGGGATGTTGCAGAGAAGCAAACAAAATTCTCCTCAACCGCCACCGGGGGTTCCGCCAGGCGGTCCGGGAGGTACAGACGGACAAGGGTCACAATGGACTATGACGCATACTTGGATTGGGTTAATCGCCTGGTTGCCCATATCAGCCTTGCTCTATTTCAAAGCATCGCTGACGGTCGGCCGATCACTTCTTTTGGGCCTTGTCATCGGAGCAACATTAGGACGGCTTTACAAAGTTGTGATAGTTCTCGGTCTGCTGTATGCGGCTTATGAAATTGCAATACGCTTCCGGTGATTCAAGGGCGTCGAAGCCCTTCCGTTGACTTGGTGTAAGACAGTCTTGGGCCGACCGGCGTCTTTTTATTTTGTATCGGATTGCAGAGGCTTTTGCCGTCGATTGTGTCTCCGACTTTTGGCCGGGGCGGTTCGGAACGTTCCATCCCACTGAATATCTAGCTTGTCTCCATCCTTCGGTCTCTAGGCACACGGTGTAGTGGCGAGGTTGCGATGTAGGTGTGCTCACAGTGGCAGGAGTCCACGAGGCAAATCGACAAACGCTAAAGCGACTAGCGCCGTTAGCTCTTCGGGGTTGCGGCGCTTTTTATTTTTGGGAGATCGCTTTGCTCCAGCGGTTGAGAGCGGCGAGGGTAAACCGGTATCATCTTCGACATGGCTAGATGCACAGCACCGGTATATGGCCATCGCACAGCGAGCGGTCGAGCGGCCTGCCCGGCATGCGGTGGCCGCTACAGCGGATATAGCAGCTACCCGTCGTACTCGGCCCCGCCCTACTCGTCAGCGGGGAGCAGCGGGGGCGGATGGAGCGGCAGCGGATCATCTGGTAGCAGCGCAAGGCCGCGCTGGTCGCGAGCCGGTTCGTCCCTCGCGTACACGACTACTGAGGTGCGGGCACTCACGCCAATCCGTGAAACCGTCGAAAAACTAGCGCCATTGCCAGAAGGTCGGGACTTCTTCCTCTGCCATGCGTGGGACGACCGGGCAGGGGCCGCTAGGGAATTGTACGATTTGCTCCAGTCACACGGTGTCTCGGTCTGGTTCAGCGAAAAAGACATCGGCCTCGGTACACCGTTCCTTCGCGAAATCGACAAGGGATTGGCGAAGTCGAGAGTTGGAATCGTGCTTGTGACGCCTGCGTTGCTGCGCCGTCTCCAAGGAGAAAGTATCGCCGACAAAGAACTATCGGTACTCCTAGCGCGTGAGCAGCTAGTCCCCGTTGTGCACGGCACGACGTACGAAGCGCTGCGCGAAATCAGCCCTCTGCTCGCCTCGCGAAACGGCTTGAATACTCAAGAAAATCCGATGGCAGTGGTCGCGGCTAAGCTCGCCGAGCTGGTTGCCCTCTAGCTTTCGCGGTACTTGAACGGACTCACGCCCACACTCCTAATGATCGAGTTCAAACTCGCGCTGGCCGGTTGCCAGCGCCCCTCTTGTGACCCCGTATCGCCAAGTGCCTTCCAGAATTGAACGGAGGGCTATCGAATCGTCGGCGTCCTTCAGCAGCAGTTTGATTGCTTCGATTACTTCAGGCGTGCGCATCTCGCGCTCTCGGCAGTTGTCCGGGCGGCCCTAAACCCGTCGTCGGACCCCAATGGTGTGGTCGGAGGTTTTCATACCGATATGTATAATCCATTCGTCTCGCCTCAGGGGTCACTGGAAAGCGGCGCAGGATATATGCAGTGGTTGAATCACTGTGTCAGGGATAAAACCCACATTGGCCCCGGCAGCTCGGCTATCTGCCCATGAAAAAACTGGGGGCTTACAAATGGTCATTGCTTTCGTTCGGTATTTCTGCCGTTCATGTTTGTTTTTTGTACGGTATGGCAGATTACCTGTATCGAGTGAAAGGAGTTTCCATCGCCAAATCGCCCTACTTTCAGGCGATTGATTGGTTTCATGTCGCAGCGATCCTGATTGCTGCCTTTACTGCTGGTGTTGCGATATCAATCGAGTCTCGAAAAATTCCGGGATCGATTGCGTTAGTTCTCGCTTTGCTCAGCTATTTTTGTGGATTCGAGTGATCCTTGGATGTCGATTTTGGTTTAATAGTAGTCCAAACGCGAAATGGCCAGATGTGCGACTCGCCAGCCAGGTGACAACCTTTCGCAAATCTTAAACGCGAATACGTCCTGACCTATATTGACATTCTCGTGCCAATGGCGGGATCGGCAAAATCCTGATGGCTCCCCGAAATGCTAATTTGAATGAGGGAGGCTTCGATGGTTACCACGTATGCGATCTCAGCAACTTGCAGAAATCCGAATTGCCACGCGAAAATTTCTTTCGCTCAAGCCACGGGCCAAGTTGCCGACGACGACATAAATTCGTTTGAAGAAAAAACCATTGTTTGCCCCATCTGCCATAGCAAGTTTCGGTGTACGCGGGATAATCTCACCAAAGCTCCGGTGCGTTCGGTCTAACCAATCCGTCGCAGAGATCCCGGCTTGTTCCTGCTTCTGGGGCTTGGCTAGAGTTAGCGGTTATGCCGCGCGGGTTGTCGCGACAGAACGATGCCGCCGGTCACAATTTTGGCATCGGTAAGGCCGGATTCTGATGAGCGGAAGCACGAATCGCTCCAAGAATCCGTTGCGTTGGGATCGACGAATCCGCGGGCTTCCGCAGAAGGGGCAGGCCCGCTTTGAGTGATTGGGCATTTCCTCGCCGTTCTGGGGACACAACTATTGTAGCTCGAAGCGCCGACTTTGTGGGAAAGGCCCAATTCACCCTTGTTGGCGTCCACCACCCCCTGAGTGAAAAAATACTATCGGGTGGTTTCAGTGCGAATTTGCCGTCTTGCCCACATCCTGGGTCGAAGAAGACTGCCGCGTTTCGATTGTGTCCGACGGACTCGGCTGGTTATTGGGAGTAACTCTCGATGATGCCCATTGGACCCGCCCGTCGCTACTCGAAACTTCTTCTACGATTTTCATAAACAGGCGATCTTTCATGGCGGTTCGTTTCGTGTAGTCGATCACATAGCTGACGGCGAATTCCAACGATCCGCCATTTACGACGAGGGCGACGGTAGGTTCCAACGGGGGGTTTTCGCTTCGATAATTGTCACTGATCACTTTCCAGGAGGTCTGCGCCTCTACCAAGTACTCGCCAGTCGCTTCTTTGGCCACCTGCAAAAGCATCTCCCGTGCAAACTGGCAATCGCTCGTGTTTGTAAACAGCACTCTAATCTCATCCCAGATAAACCGGAACCCTTTCGAATAATTGAAAACGGACCCTTTCAAAACGGTGCTGTTAGGAATGCGAGCGATCCGGCCATTGTACAAGTCCCCGCTGACCCAGCTTCCCGTTTCCATAAGGGTGGTCCGCAGCAGGCCGATGTCGATCACGTCACCACGAGTGTCGCCGATCTGAACTCTATCTCCCACCGCGTACAGCTTTGAAAAACCGATGGAGAAAGCGCCGGCAAAGCTGGCCAGCACGTCCTGCAGGGCCACTGCCACACCCGCGCCGACCACACCGATGGCGAAGCTGAGGCGGCCCAAGCGATCTTCAAAGACGAAGGCGAGAAAAACGAGAATCGAGAGGTATCCCGAGAAGACGACGAACTTGCGAACCTTATATCGTGCATCGGCCCGGCCAAAGCGCCGGGGCAGCGTTTGTTCCAGCACGCGAAACGTGGCGTGAATAATGAGGATTCCGACACCTGCGGCCACGCACTTCCCGAAGAGCGAAAGCGAAACAGTCTTCCTTAAGAGATCATTCATACAGCCACCATCATTCCCATTTTGCCGCTAGGGAGCCATCCGGGCCGGTCGCAACTCACAGCAGCCGAGGTTAGCCACTCAGTTTGAGTCAACGGCCATACCTTCCCGCAATCCAACCGATAATCACACCGCCTACCGCTCCTGATATAAGAATCGGGGCTGTCGCTTTTGTGATGATGGCATCGGGCAGGCTTAGGAGAATGCCGAGCACCAAACCTATTGCCCATCCCGGCCACGGTAATCGAATATTGCAAATTACAAAGCCGAGTGCGAATCGTGCGATGAAAGCTCCAAGCATCGCAGCCCGCTTATCGGGGAAAGTTAGTGGAATCATCATCGCGGCATCGAGGGTTCCGAAGATTAGCCCGCAGAGCACGCCGAGATAGATTCTCGCCATTTTGCGCTCCTCTGGTTTACGCGGCGATTCTAGCAGGAGTCAAACGAGAAGGAAGTTCCTTCGACGCTACTTTTTTATTTTGGGCCAAACTTCAGCCCGAACATGAAATGTCGGATCAAGTCGAGGTTGCGGAAGTCGGAAGGGATTCTTTGGGTGATGGACTTCTTCAGGATGGCGCGACCGAGACGGCGAGGTTTGCGAACGCTCATCATGGCCGGAGTCTATCGCGCAGCAACGTAGGCGTCAGTCCGACTTCGTGCTGCGTCTTTTTGGTGGGTGATCAAGGGCCATTTGACTAAGAAAAAGGTAGATGTTCGGTTTGATGTCCCGTCCAACTCTAAACCGTGGTGTCGGAACAGCTCGACCGCCGCTCATGCCTTGACCTGTGATTGCCAAAAATTTAATATGAAAAACGAACGTCACAATTGGTTCGGACTCATCCGCTCTGTATATCTGCAATAAATGTCCTTCAGCTACCGGCTTGTGAAGAACCTTGAAATCTGGCGGCGGGAATTTTCTCTCCGCATCCGCTACCACGAGAGGCCAGTGTTCGAGGGGTTCCAAAATTCCTTTTCTCCTAAACCATAGTCAGGTGGGATAGGCATTGTATGGCAGCACCGCGCCCCGAGGCTGTCGGCTACGCGACGATAACCCGGCGCGAAATTAACGTCGGTACAGCCTGAAGGGCGGCGAAATGGCCAGATGTGCGACTCGCCAGCCCGGTGACAACCTTTCGCAAATCTTAAACGCGAATGTCGTCCAGAACTGCAATGACGTTCTCGCGCCAAAGGCGGGACAGACAAAATCCTGTTGGCCCCCCGAAATGCTAATTTGAATAAGGGAGGCTTCGATGGTTACCACGTATGCGATCTCAGCAACTTGCAGAAATCCGAATTGCCACGCGAAAATTTCTTTTGGTCAAGCCACGGGCGACCAGGTTGCGACTGACGACATAAATTCTTTTGAAGAAAAAACCATCGTATGCCCGATATGCCACAGCAAGTTCCGGTTGACGCGGGATAATCTCACCAAAGCCCCAGTGCGTCCGGCCTGACCGATAATCTCGCAGGGACCTTTCCTCTAGGCTCCGACGGCTTCGGCTTTTTCTTTTTAGTCGAAAGGACCAATCCTCGGAGAACGCGAGGAGAACGTCACCCGGCCATCGGCGTCTATTGCAACGTTGCGGTCGATGCGCTTTATCCCGCGTTCGGTAACAAGGAAGGCCGGGATAATCAGAGGCTCATATTTGGCGAGGGTGTACAGGGCGCAATAGTCGGAACGGATTTTTTCTCTTTCAACTTGCGGTAAATTCGACAAACCCAGCGCATCGAAATCGAGAGAGTCATTTTCAACGATGCGTGTTTGCATCGGCCCCACCAGGACGACTCGGAACATGCCCAAGGGTTTACTCCCCGCCGTTGGCCTGCCGCCTATTTTTATTTCTGGCCGCTCAAGAACTTCAAGCCACGCTCTTTAACAGCGTGCGTCACGTAAATGACGCCGCCATCGGGCAAGCGCGTTCGCTCTACCTGCGCGTAGCCGCGCTTCATCAAAATCTCTTGGATTGCCTGGGGTGGTTGCTCGCGTATCTCGATAAATCTCTCTAACGAGTCGCGGAGATCGTCGTCAACGCTCACGGTTGTTTTTTATTTTGCTTCTTTCGGCGCGTCTAATTCGAGTATGAAATAATCCGCTGCGTAAAACTCCACGAAGCTACATTTCGAGCAGTGGTAGGCAACAACATCAAGTGACCGTTCGGGGTCGAGTCTCACTCCCGCCTGGATCATAACGTCTTCCGGGGCTCGGTGTGCTATCGCGTAAACGACAGACTTCTTTGCCATCTCGTGCCCGCATTTGGGGCAAGTTTTCGAATCGTTCATTTGGGGGCCTCACTGAATTGTGGAATTCAGTTAGCTACGCGGTTATAACGCCGTGGACTTGGCGGGTCAATAATCGAGTTAGACCGAGAACGGGCCTTCGATTCGCTTCCGCGTCGGCACGTAGACAAAGAAAGTCTCTCCGCACTTGATGCACCGAACAGGCTGCGACTCTGCCGTCTGTGTTCTTTCCGTTGGGCTGACATCGGCCAGAATGATTTGCTTGGCGTTACAGTGCGGACAGGTTTGCTGGAGAGCTGTCATGTGGGATGGCCCACGCCACGGGGGCTTCTGTGACGTGAGCCTGTCTTTCACTTTTGGAACTGATTAAGGGAAAGGTACATCCCCTCCAATGGTAATTCAAGCGTTAACGAAGAAATGGCATACACGTAGTTCAACTCGCCTCGAAAGTGTCCCTGCCGTCCGAACTCATCTTGTGACTGTCCACGTATCGGTTAATCGCGGGAATTAACTCAGTGACGAGTTTCCATTTATCGAGTAACACCCAAGCGATAGCACGATACCGCTTGTCTTCCAAGTGGCTTGCCCACAGCATTCGGCCCTCCTCGTATTTAGCCGCGATGATTTAGTTGCCGCAAGCGGATTCGGCGGTGGCATTAGAAAGTACTTGCCTTAATCCATCTCCCGCATCCTTAACCCCGTGTCTCCGACGTGTTAAAACCAACAAAAGCCTCCGTTTAAATCTGCCAGGGCAGCTTTCCTTCCCCCTCGCGCTAGTACTTACGTTTTTATAATGAGTCGAACGTCCTATATGTCCTAGGCACCGCAACCCCTAAATTAGACCCATCGAGCGCGACGCCAGTGGTCCGTTACTCGCGCCTGGTACGTAACTCGTGGGCCAGATTTAGGAGAAAAGGACAAAATGAAGAGGTTTGCCAGATTCGCAGCCATCGCAGCCTTGGCGCTCGGAGCATTTGTGACTAACGCCTCGGCTCAAAACACGTTCAACTACATACTCCGGTCACCATCTGCTGCTCAAGCTCAGGCTGCTTGCCAAACGTACGGCCTCACCATGGTGCGTGCAATTCATGCGCCTGATATTTATCTGGTTCAAGCCAGCAGCGCCATTGATCCTCGAACGATGGTTCAGTGGTCTCAGAACGACCCCAACGTCACCAAAATTCAGCAAGCCGGGAAGATGGCGGTGCCCGAGAACCCCGCTCCTCCCGCGCCTCTGCCGGGCGTCTCGATTGCCCCAACCGCACCCGCCGCGCCGAACGCTGCCGCGGTTGCCGCTCCTTCGTTGCCCGGCTCGGGGACGCTGACCGGCCCGCTGGCCAAGATATATGGGACATCGGCCTGGAGCGCTTATGCGCAGCAACCGGCTCTACCTGCGATGAACATCTCATCAGTCGGCGGCTCGGGAATCATCGCCGTCATCGACACGGGTGTTGACCCGAACAACGCCGTTCTGGCCCCAGTGCTCGTCCCCGGTTACGACTTTACTCAAAATGTCGCGGGGTCAGCTTCTGAGCTCGGGGACGTAAGTCAATCCACTGCCCACATTCTCTTTCAATCGACCGCCCACATTCTGTTTGGCACGCAAGCCGTTCCCGTGAATCCAACCTCCTCGGCGCTGCTCGATAGTGCAACCGCATCGGCTATGCAGGGCGTACCGCTGCCGAACGATTTCGGCCACGGCACAATGGTCGCCGGATTGATTCACTTGGTAGCGCCGAACGCGCAGATCATGCCGCTCAAGGCTTTTGCGGCAGATGGGAGCGCAGACGAATCCGACGTAATTTCGGCCATCTATTACGCGACCGATAACGGTGCGAGTGTCATCAACATGAGCTTCGGATTTCCTCAAATCTCCGACGCGCTCATGAAAGCAATTAACTATGCCGCCAGAAACGGCGTGGTTTGCGTAGCAGCGGTTGGCAACAATTCGCAAAACGCGCTGGTCTACCCCGCCGCATTCGGGAACGTTATCGGCGTCGCTTCAGTAAATTCACAGAATCAGCTGTCATCCTTCAGCAACTTCGGGCCGGACATAGTCACGGTTGCAGCGCCAGGTGAGGCGCTAATCACTACCTATCCGGGCAATCGTTACGCTGCAGTGTGGGGCACGTCCTTTAGCGCAGCGCTAGTATCTGGCGCTGTTGACCTGCTGATGCAATCGGCTAAGGGGAACGTCTCAAGCCAGCTCCTCGAAGCCGATTACGCACGAGCTTTATCTCATGCACAGACCTGCGGAGCGAGCGGCAGCCTGGGAGCTGGCTGCGTTGATATGGGCCAAGCCTCAAAATTCATCCAGCAAATGAATATGCAGAATAGCCACTAGTCGCTCGCCGCACTTATGCGCCCGGCACGATTCCTTCGTTCTCCGAGGGGTCGCGCCGGGCGTATCCACATAGAATCCAACTCATCCGGCCATCGGGCACAGGCGGCTAGTCAGTCTGAGTACGGCCATTCGATCACCGTCCACTCGGGCGCTTCAATTAAGAAAATCTCCTAACATCTTACGCAGCGCACCGGATGGAGGATGGACTCCCAGGCGTCGTCCAGAATATCGGTCAGAATAATTTGAG
>Ga0209624_10001388_pt1 | contig 19078 bp, 13 predicted proteins | sample JacPinW_OM2H0_O1_FD_188565 | JGI IMG/M metagenome (GOLD analysis project Ga0209624, IMG submission 188565) | Forest soil microbial communities from Algoma, Ontario, Canada - Jack Pine, Ontario site 1_JW_OM2H0_O1 (SPAdes) (version 2) | ecosystem: Environmental > Terrestrial > Soil > Boreal...
AGGCGGGGAAGAAAAACACGCAGGCGGAAAGAACGAGAACATCGGAAAGCTAGCCGAGCAGCATTTCGCCGGACTTCAGGTGCTGCTCAATGCCTTCGCCTCCGAGGACACGCCCTACCTGTCGCGCCCGTTCCCCAAATTCGTGCCCCGTTTCTCGGATTATGACCATCTCGCGCGGGTCAAGGAGTGGTCGGCGACTGGAGGCGAGAGCGATTCGGGGGATGCGCAATGAGCCGTGCTCTCGCCGTTCCCGAATCCTTAAAGCAGCGACAGGCCCGGGCCTCAGATCCGAAAACATCGGCCTGGGTCTCCGCCAACGCCGGCAGCGGCAAGACCCATGTCCTCACACAGCGCGTGCTGCGGCTGCTGCTCAATGGAACGCCGCCAGCGCAGATCCTGTGCCTTGCTTACACCAAGGCGGCGGCGGCCAACATGGCCGACCGCGTGTTCAGCAAACTCGCGCAGTGGACGAGCCTCAGCGACAACGCCCTGGCGAAGGCGATCGTCGAATGCGGCGCGGAAGCGCCAAGTCCGCACGACCTCATCTTCGCACGACAATTGTTCGCCCGCACCATCGAGAGCCCCGGCGGTCTCAAGATTGAGACGCTGCACGCCTTTGCCGAGAGGCTGCTGCGGCTCTTTCCTTTCGAGGCCAACGTTCCGGCCCATTTCAAGGTTCTTGATGAACGGGAAGCGAAACGGCTCTTGCTCGAGGCGCGCGACACGGCGCTCGCAGAGCTTAGCGCCTCAAGCGAGAGCGCCGGCGCGCTCGACCTGGTCGCGCGCGAATCGGGCGCAGCCAGGTTTGATGAGCTTCTGACGGAGGCGCTTAGCCGCGCCGAGATCTTTCGCTCGCATGACGACGCGCCAGGCTACGCGGCCTCGCTTCGCGTGCCGCTTGGCCTTGCGTCTGGCGTAACATCAACGAGCGTCGAAGACGAAATGTTCGGCGGCGACGTTGGGCGCATGCGACGCCAGCGGTGGGCAAAGGCTCTCGAGGCCGGCAAGAAACACGACCAGAACATTGCTGCGAACCTTCGCTCGGCCGATCAGGATAGCGCGCGCCAGGCTCGCGTTCAGGCGCTGCTCGACGCATTTTTCAAGGATGGCGGCGAGGGCGAGCCTCGCGGAGGCGAAAACGGCCCGGTTGCGACCAAAGATCTGGCTCAAGCGGCCCCCGCGCTCGAAGAGGATTTGCGCCGCGAGCAGGACCGTTTGCTCCCGCTGCGCCAGCGCAGGCGCGCAGCGTTGACGCTAGAGCGCAGCGCCGCTTTGTTCGTGGTCGTAAGATCAATTCTGGCCGCCTTCGCACGAATGAAGGCAGAGCGCGGCGCGCTCGACTTCAACGATCAGATCGTGCGTGCGCTCACGCTGGTGACGCGTTCGAGCGCCGCATGGGTGTTGCACAAGCTCGACTATGGGCTCGATCACCTGCTGCTTGATGAGGCCCAGGATGCGTCTTTGCCGCAATGGGGCATTCTTGAGGCGCTCAGCGCCGAGTTTTTTGCAGGCGTCGGCGCGCGGCCCAAGAACCGCACCGTCTTCGCTGTCGGCGACGAGAAGCAATCGATCTTCGCCTTCCAAGGAGCCGCGCCGCAGATGTTCGCGGAGCTGAAACGCGCATTCGCCGAGCGCCATCGCCACTCCGAGCGGCCATTCGCCGACGTGCCGCTGACCTTCTCATTTCGGTCGTCGCAGACGATTCTCGACGCAGTCGACATGACTTTCCGGACGGAAATGGCCTGGCGAGGCGTTACCGCCGACGGCGAGCCGCCCCCAACCCACGAAGCGATTCGCCGCGAGTTGAAAGGCGTGGTCGAGCTGTGGCCGCCGATCGCTCCGAGCCCCGCGCCCGACCCGGAAGACTGGAGCATGCCGCTCGACCCGCCCACGCAGGACGACCCCCTGGTGGTCCTCGCCAAGCGGATCGCTGAAGTCATCAAGACCTGGCTGAGGCCGACTTCACCCGAGCGGGTGATCGACCCGGACTCCAACGAAATAAGACGCATTCGCGAAAGCGACGTCATGATTCTGGTTCGCAGCCGCAACGCCTTTTTCGAAGCGATGATCCGGGCGCTCAAGGCCGCGGATGTGAAAACGGCCGGCGCCGACAGGCTCAAGCTCAAAGACCATATCGCGGTGATGGATCTCATCGCCGTCGGCCGCGCAGCCCTTCTGCCGGACGACGATCTGACGCTGGCCTGTGCACTCAAGTCGCCGCTGATCGGTTTTGACGACGACGCACTCATGAAAATTGCTATGCGACGGAGCGGTTCGCTCGCTGAAGCACTCGCAGCCGCGCACGAAAGCGTCGCCCGCAACGCCGCGCGGCGGCTCGTCGAATTGCAGGCGCGAGCGAAGGCGCTTTCGCCTTTTGCCTTTTTTGCGTTGCTGCTCGGCCAAGACGGAGGTCGGCGAGCGCTGATCGGCCGGCTCGGCCCCGAGGCCGCCGATCCGATCGACGAATTCCTGACCCTGGCGCTCGCGCATGAGCAGCAAGAGGCGCCGTCGCTGCACAATTTTCTTGCCCAAGTCGAAGCGGCCGATGTCGAGATCAAGCGCGACATGGAGGTCGAGACCGAGGGCGTGCGCGTGCTGACTGTCCACGCCAGCAAAGGACTCGAAGCGCCGATCGTCTTTCTGCCCGACTCCTGCGGCGGTCCCGATTCGCGGCACGAACCCAAGCTGTTGCTGCTTTCGTCGCCGCGGCCACGCGATCCGCCGGTCCTGGCCTGGGCCAGGAAGTCGATCGAGGACGCCGACGCGGTCGCCGCAGCGCGAGCCGAGGCGCGCGCGGCTCAGGCAGGCGAACATCGCCGCCTACTCTATGTAGCCATGACCCGGGCGGCCCAGCGCCTCATCGTTGCCGGCCATGAGACTTTGAAACGCCGGCCGCCCGATTGCTGGTATGATCTCATCCTCTCGGGCCTTGGCGCCGCGCTCGTCGAAGCGCCGGCGCCGTTTCGCGAGGGCGCTACGATCCTGCGATTTGGCGAGGGACTTCGCGCCGAGGGCGTGGGCGACACCGCGCCTGCGCGCGCTCTCGACTCCCTGCCCGGCTGGCTCGCCGCCAAGGCGGCGCCTGAGACCGTCGCCCCTCCACTCAACCCGTCGCACGCCGGGGGCGTCGGCGCGGGCGACCGCAAACGTGCGCTCGAGGGACGGCTTGCGCATGCTTTGCTCGAGATGCTGCCCAATCTCCCCCCGCAACGGCGGCCAGATGCGGCGACAGCCTACCTCGATCTGTGGGGCTGCGCGCTTGCCGAATCAGCACGCATGGCGCTCGCCTCAAAGGTCCTGGCGACGATCGGCGCACCGGAGCTGAGCCTCATTTTTGGCCCGGAGTCGCGTAGCGAAGTCGCGTTGGCGGGAGTTCTGTCTCGGCCGGGGCGCCCCGACCTGGCCTATAGCGGCCGTCTCGATCGCCTTGTTGCAACCGACCAGGGTGTATCGATCGTCGACTTTAAACTTGGCGAAACGCCTGACCGCCCAGCCGCGGCCCACGTCGCCCAACTTGCGCTCTATCGAGCGGCTTTGCAGCCCCTTTACCGCGGGGCGACGGTTCGAGCGGCGCTCGTCTATCTCGACGGGCCGACGCTCATGCAGATCAGCGAAGAGGCGCTGGATGCCGCTCTCAACGTCATCGCTGCCGCGTCATAGACACGTTATAGCGGCCGCCTCAATCCCAGCTTTTTGTTGCAATTCCGCAGGGGAGCGATGTCTTGATTGCCTTGATGAGGTCGCATTTGCTGGCCAAGGTCTCCGTGATGACGAGCGGAACGCGTCAGGGCGGGCGCCCGATATTTTTGTCTTTAGGTTTGGGGAAGCTTGGGCGGGGGCCACGGCGGGGTTCCGTCTGCGCGGTTGCCGGGTTGAGTCTCGCTATGCTGCTGGCGGGCGGGGACTTGGCGGCACAGGCCCAAAAAATCCCCTATGGCATGGTGCCTTACGGCCGTCCTGTCTATAAAAACGGCAAACGAATATTGTGGCACGGCGTCTGGCGGGGCAGCGCGCTTGGACGGTACGCGCGTCAGTCTGGCGCCCCGGCTGCTGCCAAACCCCTCCTCGCGCTCGCGCCGGAGCCAGCCCAACCAGCGGTTGCAAAGGACGTCACGGTCCTTGCCGACCCCGGCGACGCCAGGGCGAGCCGGATGGCCAGGGATTTCGCGACGGTCATGGGCGCCAGTGGCGCGCCGGGGCGCGCGATCGTGGGCTCCACTTCGCCAAATGGTCTCGGCAAGGTCCTCAAGACCGACATGGCGGACTTCGCCATTGTCTCGCTCGATAGCCTTCTGTCGAGCGCCAAGGGCGACCCTGAATGGATCAAACGCGTCCCCTTCGTAGCGCGCCTCGCGCCCGAAACCCTGGCCGTGATCGCGCCACGCGAAGTCAAGTCGATCAACGACCTCCAGGGAAAAACTGTGAGCTTCGGCGATCTGGACGGCGCGACGTCGACCAGCGGCAGAATGTTGTTTTCCCGCCTGGGCGTGACTGCGAATCAGACCAACCAACCATTGCCGGAAGCGCTCGACCGGCTCGCGGCGGGCAAGGTCGACGCGGTGGTCGTGCTTGGCGCGGAAGAAGCGGCCCCGCTCGGCGACTTCGGCAGCGACGGGCGCTTTCACATCGTACCCGTTCCGTGGTCGCCGACTTTGGAGCCGGTCTACGCTCCGGCTCACGTCACCGCGGCCGACTGGCCTAATCTTGTCAGCGCGGCCGATCCTGTCGAAACGGTCGGCGAGCCGATGGCGCTCATCGCGCTCGATGCGGCGCCGGGGTCGCCCCGCGCGGAGGCGCTCGGGCGGGTGGCGCGGCTTTTCTTTGACAATTATGACGGTTTCCTGGGCGACGACCACGATTCGCATTGGCGTGACGTCAATCTGGCGGCCGAGGCCTCGTGGCCGACCGAATCATGGCCCCGGCTCGGGGCGGCGCAAAGCTGGCTGGACGCGAAAAGACCGTCGGCCGATGGATCTCTCGAGACGTTCCGCGCCTCGGCCAAGTCTGCCGCCGCGTCGGCGAGTTGGCCAAGCGCGGCCGATTCGGATCGGCTCTATGACGGCCTGACGCGCTGGCGCGGGCTAATGCAGTAGGGAGACGAACGCTGGCCATTTCCTGGAAAGCCCTGTCGAGCGTCCTCGCCGCCGTCATCGCTGGCATGCTGGTGTTGGCGTGCTGGCCTCGGCTTGAGCCGTCGGCCGCGCACGTGAAAGCCGTGGTCGAGCAGCCTATTTTCGTTACTCGGATTGCCGCCCCAGCTAAGCAGACGGCTGCGGCTCTGACGGCCCTGCCGATCGACAAACTCGCGATCGGAAAGCTGGCGACCGCGCTCCGCGATCAGCCCGGCGCCTTGCGCCAACAAGACGCAAGCAGTCCCGCTGCGACGCTGGCAATACCGATCGACGAAGCGCGCCGGCTGTGCGCTGAGGGTCTTGTCGCCTTCGCCAAGGGCGACATTGCGACCGCGCGCGCGTTCTTCGTCAGCGCTGCCGCGGCCGGCGACGCTCGTGCGCTGGTTGCGCTCGGCGACACGTTCGATCCTGCGACCCTCGGCCACCTCGGCGTGGTCGGGCTCAAAGGCGATGAGGCCAAAGCGCGCGACTATTATGCGCGCGCGGTCACCGCCGGCGCGACCGGGGCTCGGGAGCGAATCGCCGCTTTGGCGGCGAAGTAGCGCGGTTGCTAACGGGCACTCAGCGCTTTACGCGGCTGTCCATCTGCGCCTCTTGCGCCATCTTCAGAGAGGCGGACGCTTAGTGGCGGCCGCGACGTGGGCGCCAATCGTTCCGTTTGGATTTTCTTGGCCCTTGGCCGTATCGCTTTGAAAACCCCGATTAGGGACGTTGGATTTCCTTGGATTTCCTTGGATTCTCTCGTCAGAAACGAGACTTATCAATGGGTTACACGGAATAAACCGCGAAAATTTTTTTGTTGCACTTTTCCCCAGACGTTGGATGCACAATCGGGTGTCGCAGGTCGAAGCCATGCGGAGGCGCCAAGTTCTCCATGGGGGCTACCCTACCTCACATTCTGGTTTTCCGCAAGCAATTGCAATCCCTATAGCGCTGCCTGTTAGTGGCAGTTCGGGGCATGCGCGAAGGCGAGCGCCGGGTCCGCGAGGATTGAGCGCCAAGTCCGCGAGGATAGAGCGGATAGGAGCGAGCGGGCGAGCGGCGAGGATCGAGGCGTCGCCGAGGCATGAACAACATTGGATTTATCACTTTTGGACGAGCTTCCCATCTTCACCTTTAACAAAGTGAGCCGCCGTCCCATCAGAGTGTTGAATAGTAGCCTCCAATATATCTGCATCGGTGAGTACAATGGTCCTCGAGTCAACCCTTGTGCATCTTTCAATCTCGGCTGAGAGAGTCAACAAGCACATGAAACTGTCATAACAGAGGTCCATCGCATCTGTGTAATGCGTCAATTGCATAAATCGCTTAACTTCGTCTCTTTGCTCTTCTCTTGTACCTTCATCTAAAGGGGCACCCCTCTCTATCGACCTTAAACGAGTAATATCATCGTATAGTGGATAAATAAGATAAGGAATACGGCCAAAATTACTCGATGCGTCGCGAAAACAGAATGCCTGCCCCATCGGATTATTTTTTGTGCCCACATAATGAAAAAAAACGTTCCTATAGAGAGACATTAATCTAATTGGACCAATTGGGTCGTCGGCCAACATTGGTAGAATTATTGGAGCGAGGCTAAACCTATCATCAGACTGCAGCAGTTTAATCATCTTACTTATTTTCTCTATTTTCTTTAAATACATATCTTCAAATAGGAAATATAAAAGATAATCCCCTTAACGCATATAATTCATTCAAGCACGATTGGGTTCTATACCCTATGTCCAATGCATACTTGTTGCTTATGAAATGAATTTCGCCATCTTCGCCGTGTGAGATGTTGCCTTCGCCGATATTATTGGCCAAAGAATGCATGTATGAGCGAGACAATGTATACAGCGAGTCTCTGCAAAACAGTATTTGCTTGCCGATCCGCTCTGCTCGTAGTCCCGTAGTATTGGCCTTCTGAATTGCGTAGGCTGTTGATAGGCCAAACCACCGATGCACTTGCTGAGTATCGAAGTCAGCGCCTTGGCGAGAAGATATATGCAGAGTTGTTCGAGGTAAAGAATCGTGGATTTCCTGCGCGTGATCGTAGTGGCATTTAGTTAATATCCTTAGCGGCGTTATTAACTCAAGGTCCTCTTCTGGCGAAGAGCGGTTTAGTTGTGTCCAGAACGTGCCACGGATCGGAGACATTATCCAGCAAGTACCATTGCTACTGGACAAACAACTAACGCCGCCGCTTAAATTAAATACAGTTATTGGCGGCTCAAACGTCAGATCCCAGTCAGGTATGTTCATAGTCCCTCAGGCGAGCGCAATACGCGGCGTCGGACCGGCGGCGCGGACGCGCTCGTCGGCGTGAGTCTCGAACCGCTTGAAATTGTCGCGGAACATCTGCACCAGACGCCCCGCAACTTCCGCGAACTCGCCCTTGTTGCGCCAGGTCTTGATCGGCTCGAGAATGTGAGGCTCGACGCCCGGAACCTGCTCCGGCACGGCGAGGCCGAAGTGCGGATCGGTGCGGAAATCGGCGCGATGCAGAGAACCATCAAGCGCGGCCGCCACCAGCCGTCGCGTCACCCGAATCGGCATGCGCCTTCCGGCGCCGAACTTGCCGCCGGTCCATCCGGTATTGACGAGCCAACAATCGACATGGTGCCGCGCAACCAAATCGCGCAGGAGATTGCCGTAAACAGTCGGATGCAGCGGCAGGAACGGCGCGCCGAAACACGTCGAAAACGTCGCCTGCGGCTCGGTGACGCCCTTCTCCGTGCCCGCCACCTTGGCGGTGTAGCCGGACAGAAAATGATACATCGCCTGCGCAGCGTCGAGCTTCGAGATCGGCGGCAAGACCCCGAACGCGTCGCAGGTCAGCATGATGATATTCTTCGGATGACCGGCGCGGCCGGTCGCCGACGCGTTGGCGATGAAATTGAGCGGATAGGCGATACGCGTATTCTCGGTCCTGGATTCGTCATCGAAATCTGGCGTCCGCAACGCCGGATCGAGCATCACGTTCTCCATGACGGTGCCGAAACGTTCGGTCGTCGCATAGATCTCCGGTTCGGCCTCGCGCGACAGCTTGATAGCCTTAGCGTAGCAGCCGCCCTCAAAATTGAAGATACCGTTCCGGCCCCACCCGTGCTCGTCGTCGCCGATCAGCGTGCGGTGCGGATCGGCGGAGAGCGTGGTCTTGCCGGTGCCGGAGAGGCCGAAGAAGATCGCCGAATCGCCGCCGGCGCCAGTGTTGGCCGAGCAATGCATCGGCATGACCTGTTTCGCCGGCAAGAGATAGTTGAGGACGGTGAACACCGATTTCTTCATCTCGCCCGCATAGCTCGTGCCGCCGATGAGCACGATCTTGCGCGAGAAATCGCAAGCGATGATCGTCTCGCTGCGCGCGCCATGCCGTTTCGGGTCGGCGCGAAACGAGGGCAGATCGACGATCGTCAGCTCCGGAACAAAGTTCGCCAAATCTTCAACCGGCGGACGGATCAGGAGATTGCGGATGAACAGCGAATGCCAGGCGTATTCGGTGAAGACGCGCGCGCTTAAGCGCAATCCTGGATCCGCGCCGCCGTGCAGATCCTGAGCGAACATGGTCTTGCCCTTCGCATGGGCGATGAAGTCGGCGAGAAGCGCGTCGAAGTGCTCGACCGTCATCGCATTGTTGTTGTCCCACCAGACAAGCGCTTCGGTGTTCGCGTCGCGCACCACGAACTTGTCCTTAGGGCTGCGTCCTGTATGCATGCCCGTGTCGGCGACAAGGGCTCCATGCGCGGCGATCTGCGCTTCGTTTCGTTGAAGCGCGTGCTCGTAGAGCTGTGGCGCGCCGAGGTTCCAGTGGATCCCGGCAAGATCGCGGAAGCCGAACCGGTCGGCGCCGAAGTTAACGTTGTGCGTCCCGTTCTCGATCATCTTGAGCGTCCCCTCAGACGTGCGCTTGAACGCCGCGCGCAAATCAAAACAACTTATCCCCACACGGTCAACTCGGTAAAATCCCACCGCCTGACAAAGTCTGCCCCGTCATGTGGCGATGAATTGGCGCGGACCCGGCCAGAGTATGCCGCGAAGCGCATCCGCCCTCGGGAATGATACCTATAGAGCCAACCTCGTTCCTATGCGATGCTTCCCGCGGACCACCGCGACTCAATGAGTGCGGCGCCGGGAGGGGACCATTGGGGGCCGAGCTTCCAAACACCGAACACGAAATTCGAGTCCCCTCGGAGGAGCGGGAAGTCGCGATCGGGACCGTGTCGGCCGGAGAAACCTGGTCATTCGCAGCGACCGGACGATGGACAAACGGATGGATCGCCTGCGGACCCGCCGGCTACCGCAACTTCCTCTTTGACGTCCTGCAAATCGAGCCGCGCGCGGGCGGTGAGGCATGGTTCCGCCTAATCGGCGAGATCAAGGGTTGGCCCGGCTCGACCTTTGCGATTGGCCCAGGATGCACCCGCACCTTCCAGGAGTCGGGCGAATTGGTGGTGTTCGCGAACGACAGCGCGGACGGCTATTCCAACAATACGGGCGCCGTCACGCTTAAAGTCCGCCGAGGCGGCGTCGCTCAAGCGCCGGCCGAGGACGCAGGCGTCAGCAGCGCGTGGAATCGCTTCCGCGACGTGTTCAGCCGCACCAAGGGCATACCGGTCATCGCCGCGTTCGTCCTCGGCGTCTCGTGGATCCTCGTCTTCATGCCGCAAGGGCGGGATCTCGTGCGGGGCATTGGCGAGGATAACTTCTGGCAATATCCATCGGGCCTGCTGCAAATCGCTTTTGCGGTCTGCCTTCTCTTCCTCGCAATCCAAGCCTGGAGTTGGTCGCGAATCATCATCGATTCGAACTATGGCGCCGACCGCGCCGATTGGCGGCCAAGACAATTGCTGATCTGGACGCCGCGCATCCTGGGCGCCCTGCCGTTTGTCGCGACCGCATGGGCGTTGTGGACAAATCCGGCAAGCAACACCTGGTTCGTTTTGGCCCTGATCGGGCTCGGCTTGATCTTTTTCGTCCTCGTCATCAAGCGCCAGGACATCCAGACTCGGTTGAGGCGTCGCGCCGTCGCACGCGAGACGGCGCGGCATTTTGGTCTGGTCCAACGCTATTGGGTGATCTTCGGCCTGGTCCTGGCGGTCGCCGCGATGGCCGTCGCGACGCTGTGGCCGGCAAGGTTCGGGGCCCTGCTTGGCGCGCCGGCAGTCGTCTTCCTAGGCGTCGGGCTCATCATCCCGGTTATCGTCATTGCGATCCAGGTGGGATCCGGCCTTCGCATTCCCGTGGCCGGGACGCTGCTCGCGCTCGCAATCGTGTTTGGGCTGTGGGTGGACAACCACGCAGTGGGCCGGCGCGCTTTCGGAGTCGCAACGACGGGCCCGACCGATCGCCTGACCCTAACACAAGCCTATGAGCAGTGGAGAGCGGCGCAACCCGGAGGGCCGGGCGCCAGGAAGACGATGATCCTCGTCGCCGTGCAGGGCGGCGCGTCGCGGGCCGGATATTGGACGGCGGTCGCTCTCTCGAGCCTGCGCGAGGCCGCGAAAGCCAAAGGGGTCGACATCGATCCGCATATTTTCGCCTTGAGTTCCGTGTCGGGCGGAAGCGTCGGCGCGGTCGGCTACGCCGCGATGCTGAAAACGGCGCCCGATGCGCCCGACTTCAAGCTTCGGCTGCTGCGCTTCGCTGGCGACAACGTGTTGGGCGGCGCGGTCACGGGCATGCTGTTCCCTGACCTCTTGCAGCGCTTCCTTCCGGTGACGCTTCTGCCCGACCGGGCGGAGACGCTCGAGCGCTCGTGGGAAGACGCCTGGGCCTCGATCGATCCCAAGGCGCCCAGCGCCGCTCTGATGCACGCGCCGTTTCTCGATCTGGCGCCCAAAGCTGGCGAGGCGTGGCGGCCGATCCTCATCGTTCAGGGCGCGAGCGAGAATGGCGGCCGGCGTTTTCTGACCAGCGGCGTCAAATTCGCCTGCGACGAAATCGACGCCGACGATTTTCTGGACAGCGTCGGCCACGATGTCGCGGCCTCAACCGCGATCCTCAACGGCGCACGCTTCCCCTGGGTCAGTCCGGGCGGGACCTTCTCCGGCGCCCGCTGCGGGACAACCGTCAAGCAAACGGATCACATTCTCGATGGCGGCTATTTCGACAACGCCGGCGCCGAGACGCTACGCGAGATGGTGCGGGCCCTGCATGCGATTCGCGCGGAAGCGTATGAGAACGATCCGCTCGACATCGTGTTCGTGCTGATCGGCTATCGCAACCCCGACACGTCGAGATCCACTCCGGCGCTCGCCGTCAACGACGTGTTCGCGCCGCTGTTCGGACTGTTCGCCAGCATGCCGGCGCATGAGTCGCATCTCGCGCGTGAGATGAAGCTGGTCGGCCAGTCGAAGATCGAAGACGCCGACCCTTATGTGTCACGCATGAACGGCGGCGACTTCGACTATGCGGCGATCGCGCTCTGCAAGGGCAAGATCGAAGCCGACGGGGAACTCAAGGATTACGAACCACCCATGGACTGGACCCTGTCAGGCGAAGCCAAGCGCTATATCGAGAATTCGGTCATCGCGACGACGCCAGCGTGCAACGCGGCCGAGAACGCCAAGGCAATCGGCGCCGTGGTGGACAGGCTTGGGCGGTGACGGAGATCCGTCGCTTCGCCGCGCGGACTCCAGAATAGGCGGCCCGCCCGCGATTTCTTGAGGTGACGCCAAACTCATCCTCGCGATGGGCTTTAAGGCATTATTGCATAAGCCGAAGCGCTTAGGTCCCCCGTCGCTTCCGGCCCGAGCGGGGTGCCCACCCCAATTGCACCGCGTTATTTATCCACAGATTTCTCGAAATGTGGCAAATCGATGATAGACGGCGCTCTAATCCTGCTATAGGTATTTTTACCTATTCAACTGTTCGTGGTGCGGAATCGCAAATCGCATTTTTGGGTCGTATGAGAGCCGGCAGATCGGCCCTCCCGTTTTACTCAGCGTAGTTGTTTGACGATGGCTATAGTCGAGCGGCGACGGTAGTTCCCGCAATGTGGCGCGCAGTCGTGAAATAGGTTTGGCCAGCCTAATAGCGCGTCTGTATTGAAGATCTCTGAACTCAGGAGCGTTTAGAACGAAATATTCATTTTAAGGAGGGGCGATATGGCAAGGAAGCCTAAAGTAACTGGCGCTACGGCGACCGCTGTTCATTCATATTTGCACTTAGTCCGCCAGAATGGGCTCCATCCCTATATAAAGTGGCCAAGAGCTGCCGTCCCGAAAGTCAGCTCGTGGGCGGTATCGGATCTCTGTAAGGCCTATGATTGGCCGACCGACGCTCCCGGCGGCGGCGTCATTGCAATCATCGAACTCGCCGGCGGCTGGACTCCGGCTGATGTCGCAAAGTTCTTCCCCGACCCTAAACTTGCTCCCCACATCACGGATGTGTCGGTCGATGGCACGACGAATAGCCAGTGCGTTCCAAAAAACGACGCGGACGGCGAAGTAGCGCTCGACATCCAGGTCGCTGGCGCCTCTTACGCGGCAGCTACGGGCAAAGCCGCGAATATCCGCGTCTATTGGTCGCAGGACATCACGAAGGCCATAATCGCGGCCACCGCGGACGGCTGCGATGTGTGCTCGATCTCCTGGGGCGCCGATGAAGCCAGTTGGGGAGCGGCGGACGGCGATGCTGTAGAGCAAGCAGCGATCGCAGCGACAAGCGCGGGCATGGTCGTGTTTGCCGCCTCTGGGGACAACGATTCCAGCGACGGCGGGCCGGGTCGCGCAAATGTCGACCTGCCGACTTCCGCGCCGCACGTCATTGGCTGCGGCGGGACGCACAAGCCGCACTCCGGTGATGAAACTGTCTGGAATAACGATCCCCGGAAGACCACCGGAGAGGGCACCGGGGGCGGCTACTCGACGCTGTTTCCGATGCCGTCATGGCAGGCTGGCGCGCCTCACGGCCCCGGGCGCCTGGTCCCGGACGTGGCCGGGAACGCCGATCCGAACACCGGCTACGAGATCATTCTCTACGGCGACCCGACGGTCGTCGGCGGCACCAGCGCCGTGGCGCCACTCTACGCCGGGCTATTCGCGTCATTCGGGACGAAGCTCGGCTTCGTCACGCCGGAATTGTACTTGAACAGCGCCTGCTTCACCGACATCACGCGCGGGGACAACGGCGCCTTTCGCGCCCGGACTGGCGTCGACCCATGCACCGGTCTTGGTTCGCCACTCGGAGAAATCCTTAAAGAGCGCATTCAACCCGCGGCAATCCACGCGAGCAGGATGCGCGATCTGATAGCAGAAAATAGCAGTCTGCGGACGGAGATTGCCAGTTTGCAGGTTTCGCCCCGTGCGGGTCAACTCACCCTCCGGTCCGCCCTGACGCGGACCCGGCCGCACCTGGCGCCTGCGGTAACCGGGTCCGTTTTGGCCGGACACTCGGCACCACCCCGCAATCAAATCATCGCGAAAGTCGTCCAAGTATCCGACAATCCAAGTTTACCAAATCCATCCGACGTTACACCAATCATACCTAATCTAATGACTCCTGGACCTGACCCAATCTGGTTGCTTGCCGGAAACTGCATGAGCGATCCCTTCTTCCAACGGGATGGACTTTGGATGCAGCCTGAAGTTGACTCAGCTGGAACGACGTTAGGCGGTTTCGTAAACTATATAATTAGCTGCTATGGCAACCATCGGCAGTAGAGGCGGCTATGCTTGGCAAGAAACTGCTCGTCTCGGCGGCTCTTCTAGCGGGAAATCCGGTCCAGGTCTTCGCGGCGGCTTCCGACACGTACACGGTCAGCAAAGCCGACTTCATTAAGTTCTGCGAGAACGGATTCGCAGACAAGCGTTGCAAGACCGTGTTGTCTACGCCGGGGACCGTCAAACCGCCTGCGCCTCCAAAATCCTCCGAATCCGGCCCGCAACTTCCAACCCCATCCCAGGCTTTTAAAGGGAGTCTTCCATTCGGCTGCAAGCCGACGGACAAAGCTTTGTTCATTCGAAGCGACGCACTCGACAATTTCAACTACTTGCTCACCTTGCTCCCGACAACTTCAACCTCGCCTTTGGCGTCGTCGGACCCTGCGCCGTCGCCGAACGCGGTCGCGAAGGGGCTTGGGGTGAGCTTTACTGACAACTATCAAGCGAAGACACAAGCGACTTCGATCGATGGAAGAGTCAGTTATTTACTATTCGGCGCTCAGCAGTGCGAAAACGGAAGCGTTCAAGCAACGAACGCGGCGGGCCAGCCCATCCAAGTGGGCGGAAATCCGATGGCGCCTTTCATTGAAGGCTTTGGATTTGCTCCTTTTGTCGGAAGCAATGGTTCATGGAATGAGCCTATAACGTCGACCACGACAAGCGCTGCGATCTCCGGTAAAAAGACTGTGGCCGGCACGACAACGACAAGATCGAGCAACGGAATCACTACGACGACTGTGATTCCAACAAAAAACGGGCAAATTACTACAGTTACGAAGAAGTATGCCTTGAGCAATTTAACGTTTGGTGCCGATTTTCAACTATACTTCTCAACTCTTGATCTACCGGCCCAACTAAATTTCTTCTATGTTTCCCCATATTATCAGACCGACTACCTTGGTGCAGCCAAGATCGGAGGCGTCAACGTCGCCTGGGAACCTGTGGTAAGACATTTGTTGAACGATGGTTTCATCAATCCGAATTTTTATTTTTATACGGGGTTTAGAGCGGAGGCCGACTTCAGCCACGTGTCGGACCCCGGCCTTACTCTACTTACCCAAGGTCAACATGAGTGGATCGGCGAAACGTTCCGACCAAATTTGACTTTGTTCCCTCTGGTTGATGCTCCCGATTCCGACGATTGGTTTACCACATGGGTTCGCGGTCGCCTTTCGTTGATAGGCACCCAAGCCTTCTTTTGGGATGCGGCTACTGGACAAACCGCGCCGTCATATCAAGCCCTGCTACAGTACAAGCTGGGTGCGTGCAAAGTTGACGTGACTAAGCCGAACTTGGGCTCGCCTTGCACTATCTCAGGATCATCGGCAATTTCCTTCGAATACGACTGGGGTCGTGACAGGAATACAAACATCAAGCAGAACCAATTTCTCGTTAAGCTCAGTTATTCATACTAAGGTAGATGGATAGGTATTCAATCTCTGCAAACGTCGCTTTGAACGCCGTTTCCCACGTCTCGGCGCGTCCTCTCGCCGTCTCAGCGGCGGCTACGCCACAAAGCTCGGCTTCACGCGGCGCACTGAAGGGATTGAGCGCCACGGCCGGCAACGTTACAAACACTGTTTAATCACTACCCCTTCTGCCCCTTGATGTAGGCAATGTAGCCCTCGACGTCGTTGGCCGGCTCCGCGTAGGCGTCGCCCAGCGCCTTGGCGACTGCGCCTGTGTAGGTCTTCGCCCATTCGGGAAGATGGTAGTCGATGACCTTGAGGAATTCGAGGCTGCAAGCGAGGCGGATGTCGGCGATCGAGACGTGGTCCCCGCCGACGAAGGTCTTGCCCTCGAGAAAGAACTTGTGGAACGCGGCAAGCGTCTCGCCGACCGCCCCGGCCGCGCTCTTCTGCGCCTTGTCCTTCTCCGCTGGGGTCGCGTCGCTGGCGCCGACTTCGCCCGGATATTGCGGGAAGTTCAGCGCGCCATAGGTCGAGCGCACGATATAGGGGTAGAGCGTGCCCACGATATAGAACATCGCGCTGTCCACCATCGCGCGCTTTTCCGGCTCGGTCGGATAGAACTTGTCCAGGTGATGCTTGTTACAGAGATACTGCATGATCGCGCAGCTCTCCCACATCACGCCCTTCGGCAGACCGGGCGCTTCCATCATCGGCGTCAGATGCGCCGGGTTCTTGGCGAGAAAGTCGTCGGTACGCGTCTTGCCGTAGACGTCGTCCTCGGTGAAGTCGAGCTTCGCCGCGCGCACGAACACCCGCGCGGTCATGTTGTTGACGCTCGGCTTGATGACATGAAGCTTGATTGCAGACATGGCGTTTTCTCCTATTTGGTTGGCGTGAGTTCTGGCGCTTGGCTGCGCTGGTAAGGGTCCTTGGGCGACCGGTCGGCCGACAGGCTCTTGGTCGACGACTTGACGAGACTCTCGATTACGTCGGCGATGTGAACTTCCATGATCGCGCGGTCGCCACGCGCAACACGCAAGTTATGCGCAGCGAACAGCACGTCGGAGCGGGTGAAGCCTTCGGGCGCGTCGAATTTCCAGCATGAAAGCTCGATCAGGAGCCCGAGCGGATCTTCGAAATAGATGGCGTCGAAGATCATCCGGTCGCGCACGCCGGTATTCGGGATGCCGCGCGCCCCGAGCCGCTCGACCGCCTGCATGAACACGGCGCGCGACACGTTGAACGCGATATGATGCACGCAGCCGGTGTCGGTCGGGGTGCGACGCCGCACCGGCTTACGGTCCTCATTGGTGAATATGGTGATGAGCCGGCCGTCCCCGGGATCGAAATAGATGTGGCTCTCGCCGGGGCTGTCGAGATTGGGCTGCTCGAAGATGAACGGCATGCCGAGCACGCCCTCCCAGAAGTCGATCGAGGTCTGGCGATCCGCGCCGACCAGCGTGACATGATGCAGACCCTGGGTCTGAAGCTTATGCATGGGTGCTCCTCCTCAGACTTTTTCTATGAGTTTGGACTTATACTCGCTGCGCGGCAGGCTGCCCGGTGGGGCGAGCGTGATTTCGGTGGTCACCAAAAGCTTGTCGCGCACGCGAGCGCGGATGCGATCGGCGAGGCCCTCGACTTTCGCTCCCGGCGCGAGTTCGACACTGATCGGCAGCGGCGGCTCCTGCCGCACGCCCGCCACGCGGGGGCGTATCACAATAACACCCGCTACCGCGGGGGCGAACTCGTTGATGACCTCGCGCACAGCCGAGGGAAAGACATTGACCCCGCGCACGATCAGCATGTCGTCGGTGCGCCCGATGCAGCGCACGCGTGGGCTCGTGCGCCCGCAGGCGCAGGGCCCCATGCTCAAGCGCACGTGGTCGCGGGTGCGGAAGCGCAGAAGGGGCGCCGAGCGGTTGACAAGATGCGTGAGCACGAGTTCGCCTTCCGCTCCGTCGGCAAGCGGCATGGCGGCGCCGGTTTCTGGATCGATCAGTTCGGAATGCACGAAGCCCCGCCCGCTGAAATGCATACCCGCCTTTTGCTCGCACTCGCCCCAGAGGGACACGGAAATGTCGCCGATGCCCATCGCCTCGGTGACGCTCGCTCCCCATCCCGCCTCGAGCTTGGCGCGCATCGCGGGCTCGCCGCCGCCCGGCTCGCCCGCGACCATCACCCTTTTGACGCTCGACTTCGCAAGGTCCTTGCCTCGCGCAGCCGCCCACTCGGCGAGATGCAGGGCGTAAGAGGGGGTCATCGCGACGACAGTCGGCTTGAGAAGCTCGACTGCCGCGACGAGCCGCTCGGTGTTTCCTGACCCGACAGGAATATGGCATAGGCCGAGCCGGTCGAAAGCGCCGAGCGCGGCCCCGGCGACGAACGGGCCAGCGTTATAGGTCGAGACGAGGCGCTCGCCGGGCATGAGCCCCGAGGCCGCGTAAGAGCGCGCCGAGGTGCGCACCCAGACCTCGAGATCAGGGCTGGTCAGCGGAATATAGCTTGGCGTTCCGGTCGTCCCGCTGGTCGAATAGATGCGAACGATCTCGTCAGACGAAGCGGTTAAATGCGTTCCGATCGGCTCGTCCGACGAGCGCGAGCGTCTGAGCTCGTCTTTTTCGGTCAGCGGCAGTCCTTCGATCGCATCGAGACCGCCGACCGCGCCATGCGTGGCAAAGCCGGCGCGCTCGAGTTTTTCGCGATAGAAACGAGACCGCTCGAACAGATATTCGATCTGCTTGAGATAAAGGGAAGCGTCGGACTGCGCCTGCTCATCCCACGGCGCCTGCTCGATTCCCGGCTCGACCAACATCAGGCCGCTCCGTCCGCGTCGGCGGCGTGAAGGATCGCTTCCTCGCCCTTCGAGGCCATCAGGAAGCCGATGGGTGTCTCCGCCTCCTCGATGCAATGGGCGATGAGCCCGGCGGTGCGGGCGAGGATCGGCACGGCGCGAATGAGGCCGGGCGGAATCTCGACGTCGCGCAGCGTCGTCGCGATGGTCATCGACACGTTCATCGGCAGCGGCTTGCCCCAGGTTGCGGCCGCCGCCTTGGTGAGAGCGAGGGCCGCTTCGACCGAGCGCCCGGCGACTCCGCGCTCGCGCGCCAAGGCGATCATGCGCTCGGCCCGCGGATCGACGGGTTTATGCAGCGGATGGCCGTAGCCGGGCAGCGGCATCCGCCGCTCGCGGTGTTCCCGCGCGACGTCGAGCGCAGCGACATCCAGCACTCCGCAAGCGTCGACGCGAGAGAGCACATCCTCGATCACCTTTCGACAAAGGTCGGCCGCGCCGAGGATGACCGTGCCGCAGCCGAGCACGCCGGCAGCGATTGCGCCCTGCAGCGCCGCCGGATCGGCGTCGTAGGTCATGCGGGCCGCCTGAACCGATGGCGTGAGCCCATGCTCAGCGAGCGCAACGAGACTCAGATCAAGGAAGAAGCGCTGCTCCTCGGTCGGCGCACGGCCGGTCGCGAGCAGGAAGACATATTCGGTGAAGGTCGCCCGACCCATGAGATCCTGGGCGAGATCGCGGCCGCGCACCGTGACCCGGTCGCTAGACGCGGCCGCGATCGCGGTTCTGGCGGCACCCGGCTTGCCGATCAGCATGGCGTTCCCTTCGCGTCCGATCCCTTCGCTTCCCACGGGCGGCGGATGGGTGTAGGACGATTGTAGGACAATATCAGAGGCGCCCCCCATGTCAAACGCCGCTGGCAGACAGAACGGAAGGACGGACCGCGCGCCCGCGGGACGAAAGCCGCGCGCGACGCGCGACCCGCCGGCGCATGGCGCGACCGTCGGTTTCATCGTCGAGCGATTGCGCGAGGATATTCTGGCCGGGCGCCTCGAGCCGGGATCGCGGCTCATCGAATCTGACTTGACGGTC
>Ga0209624_10001389_pt1 | contig 19076 bp, 13 predicted proteins | sample JacPinW_OM2H0_O1_FD_188565 | JGI IMG/M metagenome (GOLD analysis project Ga0209624, IMG submission 188565) | Forest soil microbial communities from Algoma, Ontario, Canada - Jack Pine, Ontario site 1_JW_OM2H0_O1 (SPAdes) (version 2) | ecosystem: Environmental > Terrestrial > Soil > Boreal...
CGGAAGGTTCACAGTGATAGGTCCAGCCTCACTGTGCTGCCGGATGATGCTTACCTTTCTTCCGGCCGACGCTGTGAACCCTCCCGCAACCGAGATCATGTCGTACAGCCTTCGTTCCCCAAGCGCTGGATAGAGACCTGGTTTAACGATTTCGCCAAGGATCGTTACTCCCTGCGAAGCAGATTCGTCGAGGAAGATCGTGACGTGGGCACTGCGGACAAAGCCGCCGTCCTCCAGCCGCTTCTGGATCAATGATTGCGCTTCCTCCACAGTGAGGTCGCCGACGTGCACGTAGTCGATCAGTGGAAGGTAAATGTCCCCTGAATTGCCGATCCTCGCTTTGGTGGCCAACTCCGGCACGTTATACACGCCCACCTCAATCAAATCACCAGGACCCAGCTTCTGCAGCGACGATTCCTTAGAAGGGGTAACGGCGCCACCCGCGGCGCCACTCTGGGTAGTTTTCGTAGAGTCACGGTCTGGCTGAGCGCTTCCAGCGGCAGCTTGGGAGACAGGCAGGCCCGGTACCGTACTTCCCGCAGGCGACGATGCGGCGTCCTGCTGCGCCCAGGCCTTGAACTGCGAACCGCAAAGCAAGATAAGGCAAAACGCCAACCAGCTGCGGCTGCGGACAAAACCGAATCTGCCGAACTCCATTTACAGGCCTCTGGGCGGAAGAAGGATCACCGGAACAAGGATCGCTTAAAGCAAGGATCGCTGAAAAGTTTAGCACAGCAAGCTCTCGGCGCATGATATCGAGTTGCCGAGATGTCTTCCTGGGTCTTGTTTTCCACAGGTTTTACACAGCAGGGAATTGAAACCCCGCCCCCAGACTGCTAAATTCCCAATAACCCTGAAACACCGACGGATAACAGCGGAACCCGTTCACTAACTACCAGCCAGCACGGCAGGCTGCAATACTTAACTCTCGGACGAGGATGCTCCTCGCCCGCGCTGATAGGGGCGAAGGGGGGATTGTTGACGGTAGCTTTCTTTGCGATTTTCTTCCTGTCGCTATTGTTCTCGTTCGTCCTCACTCGTTACGTTCGAGACTTTGCAACCCGGCGCGGGTGGGTCGCGATCCCTTCTCAGGAGCGGCACCTGCATGCCAGCCCTCTGCCTCGCCTCGGTGGAGTGGCAATTTTTCTTTCTTTTTCGCTGACTATGTTGGCGGCTGCCCTCCTCGCCTCCTACATCCCGCGCCTGCACGCAGCCTTTTCTGCCCGGACTTTGCTGACCATCCTGGTGCCCGCGTCTCTCGTTTTCCTCCTCGGTCTTTATGACGACCTCTACACCATCGGCCCGTACAGCAAGTTCGCGGTTCAATCTCTGGCCGCCACTATGTTGTTTATGGGCGGTCTTCGCATTCTCAATGTCCCCGTCTTGTTTGGCGAGCATCAACTGCCATGGTTCGTAGGCCTGCCTCTAACGATTCTGTGGGTCTTGGCCATCACCAATGCCTTCAATCTGATTGACGGCCTTGACGGCCTGGCAGCCGGTTCCGCCTTGTTCTCCACGCTGGTGGCTTTCGTAGTTACGCTGCTGAACGGATACTCCCTGGTGACCGTAATGACTATCGCGCTGGCCGGCGCGATCCTGGGCTTTCTGCGCTACAACTTCAATCCAGCAACCATCTTTCTAGGAGATTCAGGCAGCCTCTTCATCGGCTTTCTTCTCAGCGCGCTGGCTCTGGCCGGTGCGCAAAAGGCGCCAACGATCGTCGCGGTTGCCATTCCCGTCGTTTCCTTCGGACTGCCGATTCTCGAAACATCGCTCTCTATCCTTCGACGCTTGATCAGCGGCCGCCCCGTGTTTACCGCCGATCGTGAGCATATCCATCACAAGCTGCTGCAACATGGCCTCACTCATCGCCAGGTGGTAATCGTGCTTTACGGGGTCTCCGCTGTCTTCGCCCTGCTAAGCCTGTTTCTGCTGTGGCCTACCGGCAGTTCCTTGGGCTTGGTCCTCGCCGTGCTCGGAATCGGCATCTGGATCGGCGTCCAGCGCCTCGGCTATCTCGAGTTGGGGGAACTCGGCCGCGTTGCCCAACGCACTTTCGAACAGCGTCAGATTTTCATCAACAACCTTTCCATCCGTCGAGCCACCGAGGAGCTGAAAGTGGCGCGTGATTATGACCAGATTCGGCGCGTTCTGGAGGCAGCCTTCAGCTCCAACGATTTCGATGGCTTCGACGTTCGCTTCAAGCTCTTCCCCGGCGAATCCTGTCCCGCGGACGCTGCCGAGCCAGGCCCGCAGCCGCGGCGCGGAGAGATGTCCCTTCACTGGGGCAAGCCCAGAGGAGCCCAATCCCATGAAGGCTCGGCGATTTGGACCCTATCGCTTGATCTGATGAGTTCGTCCAACCGCCGACGCGGCGCGATGATGGTTCACCGGCTTTACTCCGCACGCGATCTTCAGTTGGATATCAATCTTTTGACTTCGGAATTCCCCGTCGCTCTCGCCGATGCCCTGGACCGCACTCTTCAACACACGGTCCAAGTCATTCCGCTTCCAGGTCAGCAGCTTCCAGGTCAGCAGCTTCCAAGTCAGGATGATCAGGGTTTCATTGCCGCCCAGGCGGGCTAGCAAGGTTCCGCGGAGCCTATGTCACAGCTCGACGCCGCCATTCCAACGGCACAAAGTCGCGGAAGCGGAGCCTGCCCTGAGCGAAGTCGAAGGGACATTCCTTGGACCCGCACGTAATTGCGGGGTAAGCGTACGGGGAGGGCACCCAGCCATGACACAGCCCAGCGCTTACGGACATTTCGTACGAAGGCCTTCGAGGATACGACGCGAGGCCAGACGCCTAAAGCTTAGCGCTAACGTAAGAATTAATCTCGCAATTCAAGCAAACTTCTTCAAACGTAGGTGCTGTCCACTGCATAGATCCCCCGTTCCAGGCTAACTCTCTCGAACCCCTGAATTCTAACCCACCACTCACTCTCAATCAATAGCCAGCAACTTCGGGTAGTTGTGCAATTCGAACTGCACCACTACCCAACTTCGCACCGTCAGACTTTTCCACAACCAGGAACCACTGCGGCCACTGTCTAACCGGGCCTATCCCTGTTTACCTTGATCTCTCTCAGTATTGGCGGGAAAGGCAATCATGTTTCGCAAGACGATTTACGGCACGTCTTTCAAGGACGTTCACTTCGTTCCTCTTCAGTCGGCCACGTTCTGTGTGCAGTGCGAACTGATCACTACCAATCACCGGCCTTATTGCCTGGCCTGCGGAAATCCCTCGTTGCTCAGTCTTTCCCGTGTCCTCGGCGGATCCCTCCTCCACCAACAGACGGCCCATCTCATTACTGATTCCGAACTCGACAGTCTGGTCCGCGACCTGCTTCGTACCGTCCCCGATCCGCATGTCTTAGACAGGGAAGCCTCGAACGTTGCCGATCATCATGCTCGCCTGCCCTCGACCGCTCTTCGCAGCCAGCTCCGCGTTGCTAACGCTGCCCATCCTGTTACGGGTTTCCGCGCCGTGCATCCGGGCGTACCTGCCGGAAACGAAGTCGACATTCACCCAGCAGAGCTCAATCTCGAGCCCGCCATCAGCGCTATCACCGAGCGCGCCCAGCATCTCACGGGCGCCACCGGCGCCGCGATCGCCCTGCGTGCCGGCGATGAAATCGTCTGCCGAGCCCGCGCCGGCCGCACCGCTCCCGACCTCGGAGTCCGCCTGCAAACTGATGCCGGCATCTCCGCCGAAGCCGTCCGCACCGGCGAAGTCATGCTATGCCACGACGCCGAGCGCAACCCGCGCGTCGACCTCGCCAGTTGCCGCCGCCTCGGAGTCCGCTCCATCCTGGTCTCCCCGCTCCGCTACTATCGCCGGACTCTCGGAGTGTTCGAAGTGCTGTCGTCCTCTGCCAGCGCTTTCGATGAACGCGACGTAGCTACCATGCAACTGCTTTCCAGCATGATGGTCGCCGCCATCTCCCGCATCTCCAGCCTGCATCTCGCGCGCCTCTCACGTCTGGCCGGATAGTCGTCGCGTGGCCGCTCTTCCAATTAGAAGTCCAGTTTAGTAAGCCCAGTAAGGTCCGGGTCCGCCCGGCGTGCTCGCGCCTTCGATCGCAACGAATACGTTTTGGCCGTAGAAGAAGGGAAGCCCCCAATCAAACGCGCCGGAGAACGTTCCCCCTAGATCGCTGAACGCGGAATCGCTCGGGTTTGCGAACAACGTTGCAGCGTCCGCCACGCTGAAATTAACCGTACCCTTGACACCGTTAGCTCCTTGATTGGTTGCCGAGAGATTCTGAGTGGTAGCGGGGCAATAAAAACCCGGCTCATTACTATTGCCGGGGCACTGCGTTATGGTGCTCGGAAAGAAAAATCCGTTCGAACCACTGTCGATGAAGCTTTGGGAGTAGGCGGTGCCGCTAAGAGTGGTGGTAAAGCTTCCGCTCTCGTCTGCCGTGTAGACCTTCGCCCCGTCCAGCCCGTTATTCGACTGCGTTCCGATGCCGAATACCAGTGAGCCGCTCACACTCGGCTCCCCGGCAGTCGGAACCGCTGGCAGTTCAATGATTACCCCGTTGTTGTCCGCGGCAAATAACGTAACCGGGTTTTGCAGTTGCTGCGTCAAGCTCTCACTTATCCCCTGGCAGCTTCCGGAAGCCGGGCACTCGTAGTAAATGCTTGTGGGGCAACCAGGGCCGCAGTCTTGCGCAGACAGACCAATTCCAAGAATTCCATTCGCCAGCAACGTATCGACGCTATTCGAGGGGGGCAACCCGAAATCCAGGCAACCACTGGGAGGCGTTATGCTCGTGCCGATCACTTCAATTGTCGTCGAGCTTGCCTTCTCACCAGCAATCTCCACGTCTGCAGTTTGCACCGGTCCCCAGGTATAGCCGCTCACGAAGGGAAAGCATTCATACACCGGATTGCCGTCGCTGGCGTTCTGCGGCGGCAGTGGAAGCGAGAATGCAGAAGAGAGAATTCTCAACCCCGAAGAACCGGTATCGACCAATACATCGTCAATGGTTTTGCAGTTCGAGGTTCCTGGAACGCAGACCTCTACGCTGACAAAGGCTGCATTGACGGCCGAGAAGCCATCGCCGGCGGCTGGGCCCGCGTTCACCGTGATCGGCGCAACGTTCGCCCCGGAAGTCGTGATCACGTTATTAGTCTTGGAAGAGCTGCCGCCTCCACAACCAACTGAAAAGGTGCATGCTACGCTGACCGAGAAGATTAGGAACGTCCTCAGCTCTTTCATTGGATATCCTCAGCACGGACGCCCGTAGGCAGCATATCCGGGACATAGGCCTTGCCAGAGAAAGCCCGGGGGTGCCCGCCGCTCTGCACAACCAATCCGGGCTGTTCGATCATCAGCGGTCTCCGTCCCATCCGAGCCGCGCTCTGCGCCTTCGCCGCTTGCACATACTGCTCGAAGTAGCTTCCCAAAAGCTGGCGCATATCCGGCGGCCAGGGTCCGTGCCAGGCAATAGCAAATACGGTTCCTGCGGATGAGGCATATTCCCTGACCACCATTCCCGTGGCCGTCCGAATTTCGTGCACTGTGTAGGATTGCCTGGTGGTCATCTGCCGAGTGCCTTGCATGTGAAGTTGATCGGTCTGCACCGAGCTGGCGTCTCCGCCCAAAGAAGCCCAGAGCGGCAGCGCAGCAACCAAGATCACGAGCGCTGTTCCTGCCACCAGGACCCTCGACTTGATAGAACTTGGGCGTTCCTCGGACATGTCTGAACCTCTCTGTATTTGGCTGGAATGGTCTGGGTACTTAGATTAAGTCGGTGTCGGGCGGGGTTGCCGCCGAACGGGACGTAACTTCCCGTATTTCTCCTGCTACTTTTCCACAATATCGGGTTAATATGTAGCAGCAAGGGCTCGATCCCGGGTTCCGTTATGTCGGCCACACTCCAGGCGACTCGACCTGCTTCCGTCAACCGCCGTCGTCGCGTGCGTCAGAAGGTGCACGCGCCTGCCTATGCTAGTTTCAACGGCGTTTCCAAAAGCGAGTTGCTCGATCTCTACGAGGTCCTGGACATCAGCGAAGTCGGCATGGCGGTGCAGTGCGCTTCGCCCATGAAAATCGACCGCGAAGTGGAACTATCTCTGGACCTCACTGAAGCCGGCGGACCGATTTCTGCGACCGCCCGGGTAGTTTGGTCCGACTCAGCTGGACGCGTCGGTCTCAGCCTTCCTGCTTTGACCAGCTCAGCTCGGCAGCGTCTACAGGAATGGCTGTTTCTGAATGCAATGGCTGGGGCAGCCAACGCCGCATCTTCACCTACTGTGCTATCCCCGAGGCCAGAGCACTCCGTGCTCCGCCCGAGCTACACCGATACGCTCACTGCCACCTCCGCTATCCAGAGAGAAGCGGAGTCTCTGGGCGCCGACCTCGACGCCGTTCTTACCCTGGTTGCTTCCCGCTCCCAGTCTCTGCTTCGGGCTTCTGGCGCCGCCATTGCCCTTGCAGCAAAAGAGCCTGCGACCATGATCTGCCAGGCCAGCGCCGGCCCCAGCGCGCCGCCTGTCGGCGCAACCTTGCAGGTGGGTTCAGGTTTTTCCGGCGAGTGCGTTCGAACCGGGAGGATGTCGCGCTGCGATGATACCGAGACCGACGAACGCGTGGATCGCGAAAGTTGTCGCGCCCTCGGCATTCGCTCCATCCTCGCTGCCCCGATCCGCTTGGGCGAGAGGGTGATCGGACTGCTCGAAGTATTTTCCGCAGAACCCAACGCTTTTACTGAGAACGACAGTGCTGTGCTGCAGCGGCTCGCCGAGATGATTCTCGCCGCGGTCGTTCGAACCGCACGCACGCACGATTCCTCCACTCCGCCTTCCGCCCCTGCAAAACCATTTCCTGCTCCACAGGGCAGTGTTCTGTTTGTTCGCGAGCCCGCAGAGAAAACGCAAGGGGAAGAGGAACTGAAAGGCGCGTCCGCGGACACGGACAAAGTGGGCGGTATTCGCCTGCCTCGCGTTCATCTTTACTTGCTGATCTGTGCCGCCGCCTTCATTTTCCTCGCTCTGGGCTACATCCTCGCTCCGTCGATCCAGCCGTGGATTCAGGATAGACTCAACTCCCGCGACCGAGGGGTACCTACAGTTCTGGCTTCGTCGCAACCGCCCACTGAAATCCCGTCACTCCCGCCGATCGAGACCGCAACTCTCGACCAGCTCCGGCAACTCGCCGCCACCGGAGATTCCGCCGCCGAATACGCATTGGGCCTCCGCTACGCTTCCGGGGACGGAGTGAAGCAGGATGACAAGGAAGCCGCCATTTGGTTCAACAAGGCAGCCGAGAACGGAAACGTGAAAGCGCAGGCCGCGCTCGGCACTCGTTACTTTGCAGGAAACCGCGGTGTACCGCCAAGTCTTAGCCAAGCCTACTTCTGGACCGTTCTGGCCCGAGCCGCCGGAGACCAGAACAGCAAAAATTTTGCGACAATCCTGGCGTCCCACATGTCGCGCGCCCAGGCCGCAGCCATCGAACAGAAAGCTGAAGTCTGGTACGAGCAGCACGAATCCCACGCCAAGCCAGCCCCCGGCCACTAAGGAACACCTAACTCCCTTGTCATCCACGGACCGGTTTGTGAAGCCGGAAGCCGGAAGCCGGAAGCCGAAAGCCCGAAGCCGGAAGCCGGAAGCCGAACTGCAGCGTTAGAATAGATCAAGAGGTCCTCGTGCCCACCCTCCGCACCATTCTCGACGAGCAAGTCCGCGAAGCCGATCCCAATCTCTACGAGAAGATCGAGAACAATCGCGTGCGCTGCTTCGCCTGCGGACACTGCTGCCCCATCCCCGAAGGCCAGCCCGGCGTCTGCAAAGTCCGCTACAATCGCGGCGGTACCCTCTACGTCCCCTGGGGATACACCGCCGGCACCCAGTGCGACCCCGTCGAAAAGAAACCATTCTTCCACGCGTATCCCGGAGCGCTAGCCTACAGCTTCGGCATGCTCGGCTGCGATCTCCACTGCGCCTACTGTCAGAACTGGGTAACATCGCAAGCCCTCCGCGATCCTAACGCCGTCACCCCTCCGCTTGAAGCCTCACCCGACCTCCTGGTCCGCGACGCCGTAGCCCAAGGCGCAAAGATTCTAGTCAGCACCTACAACGAGCCTCTAATCACCAGCGAATGGGCCGTAGCCGTCTTCAAACAAGCCAAAGCCGCGGGGCTCATCACCGGCTTCGTTTCCAATGGCAACGCCACTCCTCAGGTTCTCGAATACCTGCGCCCCTGGCTCGATCTGTACAAAGTCGATCTCAAGAGTTTCGACGACCGCCACTACCACGAACTCGGCGGCCGCATCGCCCCCATCCTCGACAGCATCCGCCGCATCCATCAGTCAGGACTCTGGCTCGAAATCGTCACCCTCCTGATCCCCGGCTTCAACGACGACCCCGAGGAACTGCGCCGCCTCACCGAATTCCTCGCGGAAATCTCCCCGGATATCCCGTGGCACATCACCGCCTTCCACGGCGACTACAAAATGCAAAACGATGTCGCCCGCGACACGAATTCCGAAGACCTGCTGCGCGCCGTCGAAATCGGCCGCCAGTCCGGACTTCGCTACATTTACGCCGGCAATCTCCCAGGCAGGGTCAGCGAATGGGAAGACACACGCTGTCCAAACTGCAATGAAACCTTGATCGGCCGCCATGGATACCTGATCAAAGAATATCGACTAACCCCAGACGGCCGCTGTCCAGGCTGCGCAACCGCAATCCCCGGCCGCTGGTCCGCGCGTTTCGAAGGCCAGATCACCTCCCGCCCTTTCCTCCCGCGCAAGAGCGCACTTTTCGTTACAATCCAAAATCAGTGACCCGAGACTCCCGTTTGTTGATGCGAAGACCAGCCGGCCTCGTTTTGTGCGCTGCATGCTTGCTCCTTTTCCCATCCTGCTCCCCCCGCGACTTCCTAACCCGCCGTCTAGCCGCCGATCTGATCGCCAGTTCCGAAACTTTCCGCTCCCAGCAGCAATTTCAGTTTCGCATCGGCGTTGTCCCCAACAAGGACTACCTCTCGTCCGACTATCTCGCCCTTCAGCATCACGGCTGGATTTCCGCCACCGTCTCCCCCTGCCCTCCGGCTCTAGCCCCGCCCCCGTGCTGGGACGTCATGCTCACCCCCTCCGGCGTAGACACCTTTCAAAGCCTGCTAGCTCCCGGTGATGCGGACAAACAATCTTTCACCATCCCCGCCGCCCGCCGCGAACTAATCGCCATCACCGGAATCGCCAAGCAGGGCAACACTGCCGATGTAGAATTCACCTGGAAATGGATTCCCCTGAATGAGGTCGGCGCCGTCCTCTACTCCCGCGAAGCCCACCACCGCTCCACCGCAATCTTTCGCTGCTATGACGACGGCTGGCGTGTGCTCGAAAGTTCATCGCATTCCGGCCAGCCTCTCGATGAAGCATTGAAGAACGCCGAACCCGCGCAGTAATTATCAGCGCGTGGGCCCCTCCCCTGTGTGACCCAGTGTCCTCTGTGGTTAAGATTTTGGAAATACCGCGGCTGCCTACCCTTCACGCCTGACTCCGAGTCAACAAATCCAAGTGGAAGGTTGCATACGTCAAACCCGCCGTTGTATAACCCTACTTCCCACCAAGGGCCATTATGAAAATCTCAAAACATTTCTTGTGCTTAGCTGTGCTTCTACTTGCTTCCTCATCCGCCTTCGCCGAAGGCGAACCCAAGCTGACCCTCGACGAATTCTTCAATTCTGTGAGTTATCCCAGCGTAGCCATCTCTCCCGATGGCACTTCCGTCGTGATCGGCACCGAGCGCGCCGACTGGGACCAGAAGATCTTCCGCACCGACCTCTGGCTCTACCGCGAAGATGCGAGAGCGGGATCGCCAAACCCACCCGCGCTAATTCAGCTCACCCAATCCGGTCACGACTCCGAACCCAAGTGGTCGCCCGACGGACGCTGGATTGCCTTCCTCTCCGACCGCAAATCCTCCTCCGAAAAGGATTCCGATTCCAGCGACGACAAAGGCAATAAAAAAGGCAATAAAAAAGATGACAAAGATAAAGGCGAAGTCAGCCAGATCTACGTAATCTCTCCCTCAGGCGGCGAAGCCATTCCTCTCACTCAAGGAGAAGAGGAAGTCCACACCTTTTCCTGGTCAGCAGATTCCAGCACAATCTATTTCGCCACGCGCAATCCCTGGACCAAGGCACAAAAGGACGATTACAAGAAACAGTGGAAGGATGTAGTCCAATATCGCACCGCCGAACGTGGCGACACCATCTTCGCCCTCGACATTGCCGCTGCTCTCGCCCGTCACGCCGCCGAAGGCACGAAAGAAGAATCCGATACCGAGAAGGAACCCGATCTCACCCCCGGCGCTCGCATCATCGCAACCTCGCCGCTGCGCGTCGAAGACCTGGTCACCTCACCCGACGGTACCAAACTAGCTTTCGTCAGCAACTCCATCAATCAACGCCAGGAAAAGTCCGAGGACGTAGAAATCTACGTTCTTGTAGCGCCGGCGTCCTCGCCGGCAACTGCCGACAGCGGAAACAAGCCGGTCCCGGCACAACCCCGTCAACTCACGCACAACCAGGCCTCCGAATCCCACCCACGCTGGGCCGCTGACAACCGCCACGTCTTTTTCACCGTCGAAACCGGAGACGTAGCCGGTCCTTATCGCGATCTCCAACCTCATCTCTATTGGGTTGACTCCGAATCCGGCTCGATCGAGCAATGGAGCAAAGATTTCATCGGACCAGTCGAGCACTACGCGGTAGCTGGCGACAACGTGCTCACATCCGCGCGCGTCGGAACCGAAGTGCAAATATATTCTGCGGGTCGAGCCTCCGATTCCCAGCGAGCCGTCGCTCACTGGAACGGAACGTACTCAACGGTCTCAGTTTCCACGCACTCGTCGCGCATCGCCTTTATCCACTCGTCACTAGAAAAGCCCGAAGAAATCTACCTTGCCGAGAGCGCCGCTCAACTCGATCAAGCGCGTCCTATCACGCAATTCAACAAACTTTTCACGGAGCGTGAACTTCCCCGGGGCCATGTCTATCGGTGGAAAGCCGACGATGGCACCACCATCGAAGGCATGTTGATCTTTCCTCCAGGCATTGACCCAGGCAACTCCGCATCTGGCAAGCCCACCGCCAGGCACCTCCCTATGTTCACCTTCATCCACGGAGGTCCCGCCGACGCCGACGGCAATCACTTCGAGGCCGACTGGTACCAGTGGGCCGCGCTCGCCGCCACCAACGGCTGGCTGGTCTTCGAGCCCAACTACCGCGGTTCCACCGGATACGGCGACAAATTCCTCGAGCAGATCGTTCCCCAAATCGTCTCCCGTCCCGGCAAAGACATTCTCGAAGGCGTCGACGCGCTGGTGAAAGACGGCATAGCCGATCCCGATCATCTCACCGTCGGCGGCTACAGCTACGGCGGCTACATGACCAACTGGCTGATCACGCAAACCACGCGCTTCAAAGCCGCCGTCACCGGCGCAGGCGCGGTCGAGCACGTCGGCAACTGGGGCAACGACGACACCACCATGGACGACGCCTACTTCCTCGGCGGACGCCCCTGGGAAGCCCAGCAGCGTTATCACGACGAAGCCGCCATCTTCCAAATCGACAAAGTCCGAACGCCCACGCACATGGTAGCCGGCGCCGACGACATCCGAGTAGCAGTGCTAGAAGACTACTTGCTGGAACACGCGCTCTATGCGCTAGGCATTCCCAACAAGCTGCTGATCTTCCCCGGCGAAGGCCACAGCCTGGGAAAAAATCCCTGGCACGGCAAAATCAAAGTCCGCGAAGAACTAAAGTGGCTGCAGAAATACGGCGGACAGTAGCGCCGGCGTCCCGCCGGCAACCGATTCACGCCGCAGCCAGGATGCTCATGTGGGACAGCCGTCCTCGGCTGTCCACCGGGCGAAGCCCGGTAAGAATGCCCGTGCGCCCACAGTGTAGACTGGAGAAGTGAAGTATTTCCGGACAATCGCGCGGCAGTTCGTTCGTAACCTCGGCGGGTTATTCGGCGACCGCCGGCGTCGCTCGAACGATCCCGAGAAGTGGATCGAAGAATTCCAACTCCTCTCCGGACGCGGCCATAGCCACGGCTGGCGTTTCAACCGGGACGAAGCCCACAAACGCTAGTCCCGGTCCTCTGCCGCTCCCATACAAGACCTTGTCATCCTGAGGAGGGCGTTCTTCGCCCGACGAAGGACCCATGTACTCCGCTTGCGCCACCTGTGGATTCCGCACAGGAACAAAGGTTCGTAGCGATGTTGCGTGAGGAGAAGAAGCAGCCCAAACCACCCAACCCCAGTCCCGATAGGGACGGCATACAATAACCCCGGACGTAAGTCCGGGGTATGCCCAATAAAAGGGAACCGAGTTCCATGGCGAACCTGAACCTAACAATCCGCTACCGCCCTGTCCGAATTGGATGGTGTGTCAGGCGCGGTAATTGGGACGATTTGCGAGCGGCACTGAGACTCACGCACACTTTCTGGGGTGGTAAGTTCAACCCCATCATCCCCGTTGGAACAACAAGCGCAAACCATCTTGCCAAGCAATTCCGGGTGGACGGGCTATTCCCTGTCAACGAGAGCCCCGAGGCGGCCGAATTTGCAAAAGGATCCGAAGCCCTTCCTTGGCCGTTACACGAAATTGCACTTTTCCACACGTTTGGAAACGGCACTCCAAACTTCCTCGATGTCTCCCACCCGTTGAGCAAAATCGCCAGAGAGCTGAGGCTAACAGACAGGGCAGACAGGTCCAAGGACACACAACAGCAGGGTTTCGAATCAAGCGACTACGTTATTACTCGTTGGGAGGCCGACGACCCGTTAGCTGACGTTCTGCTAGCCACTTTTGGAGGATTCCCGCCTCCGAATCAGACAGGGCGCGACTATGAACGCTTTCTTCTTACAAACATCGGAGCATTCGCCTACAAGGCGCGAAACGGCGAGCCACTGCCCGCGCAACTGATCGACCGGTGGTCACTCTCCGACATCAGCGCCGCCGAACTCACGTGGGACCGGGTGCCAGCACGTTCAACGATGGGATTCTACGCAGGAAAGGCAAGCGAATTTGAGGATGTCGTCAACTACTGGAACCTGCGGGCCGCCGACCTAAACGTCATCTTCCTCGACCCTTCCCACTCCGAGCGCATGAAACAAATCCGGGCTGCGCACATTGGCGAAATTCTAAACCGGTACGAGGCAGAGCGTCAGCAAGTACGAGGGTACTCTAGCGTCGGCTGGGACGAAGACAAGATTCCAATTTGGAGCCGATCACAGGATCTGGTTTCGGCGCTAGAGTTTTCGAAGGAGGACGTCCCAAATTATCGCGAGATTGAAGGCGTCGCAATCGGCGCGGAGGTCAAACCCCCTCTTCACTTCTTCCAACGAAAAGCAATGCTGGGGTCAGTAGCAGACCGCTATGGACGACCCACGCTTTCGTTTCAACTTCCTGAGAAGCCCTTTGAACCGCCGGAATTTTCGGGCGAACACTTCATCGTTTCGCTTACCGCACCCTGGGATGACCCAGATGAATGGAGCACGTTCTGGACCCCCTACATTCCAAGCCTTAACCGCTGGTACGGTCGGCAGATTCTCTCTAGCGGACGAGTCGCAAGGGCCGAAATCGACGGAATTGGAATCGTCAGCGGCGTCACGAACGAAAATCTGACGGTAACATCACTCAAGAAGATAGAACTGGCAACAAAGATCTTCGAATCGGCAGGAATCGACGCAACGCCGAGCGATCCTGGCCGCATTGCCGCCAGGGTAATCTCCCAACTCGGTGGCCTGTCAGGCTGTCGCGTACTTAAGATTGCCGGCGTCCGCAAGCTCATTAGAGAATACGGCCCGCTTCACGAATTCAACCGAACGCAGGCTATATCCTTGATCGGAAACGCAGACCCCGAAACGCACAGGCCGAGATTCGCAGAATACGAGCGGCTATTCATCGAGCAGCGAGATTATTCAAAGAACCTCAAGCCAGAAGATGCATTCCTTTACCTTCTGAGCCGCGACGTATTCAGAGTCGGAATGACCCTGAAGTGCACCATCTGCGAGCTTCCCTTCTGGATTAGCCTCGACGACGTGTCTACCGAGGTGACATGTGAAATGTGCGGAGGAAGATTCAATGTGCTTCGTCAGTTGAAAAGCCGCGACTGGAAATATCGGCGCTCGGGAATATTCGGTAGCGACAACCACCAGGAAGGAAGCATACCGGTCGCCCTAACACTACATCAACTACAAGCACACTTTTACTCGACACCCGGCACATCGCTATTCCTTCCGAGCATGAAGCTCGGACCCGCCAGAGCTAAGATTCCACTCTGCGAGACCGATATCTTTATTGCTACCCAAGAGGGCGAGGACACTTTGTTGGCAATCGGCGAGTGTAAAGATGCAGGAGGCTCAATAACTAAGGACGACGCAACGAAGATGGCAGCCGTCGCGGATGTGCTATCCAACAGCGGACTGCATTGTTACATAATCTTCTCGAAGACCGCCGCATTTACTGTCGATGATGTGGAGAACGGCCGACTTGCGAACCAACCGGGCCGGACACGGGTCATCATGCTTTCCGATCGCGAACTGGAGCCAGATGGCATCTATTCGAAGGCATCCGAGATTTTCGAGATCGGGCGACATGGGAGCAGGATGCATGACATGGCAGTCGCAACGCACAATATATTTTTCTCCCCTAGGCCGAAGGCGATTACGCCGACGGGCGCTCCCCAACAGTCTTGATCTTTCCCACAACCTTCCACAGCCGCACCCTGTGACATCCAACCTTGCCTTCCCAGAAAAACTGCGAAATTATGGTGGATAGCGCAAAAATGACTCGGAACCCGATCAGTAGGGTCTAAGTCCCTGATTGCAAAGATTTTAGTATCTAACTTCTTTGCCATCTAGATTTTGCGGGACAGTTCCACTCTAACCCCATGATTCCAGGGATCGAGGGGTGGGGGAGGGGGGAGGGTACCCGCGAATTTCGCGCCGGCAAACCAACCTGAAGGATACGAGAAGAAAATTATGGGGATGGACAATGTTCCACGGTGCCAGCACATAAAGATGAATGGGACGCAGTGCGGTTCTCCCGCCCTGCGTTCGCGGCGGCTTTGCTTTTTTCACGATCGCATCCAGCGCGAGCGGACGAAAATTGCCAAAGACATGACGGCGCAGCACCGCTTCGATCTGCCATTGCTCGAAGACGCCAACTCGGTGCAGGTGGCGCTCATGAAAGTGATGCAGATGCTGGGCTCCGGCCGCATGGACCACAGAACGGCCGGCCTGATGCTCTATGCGCTGCAGACCGCCAGCGTGAACCTGCGCAATGCGGAGTTCGAGGCGAGCAAGGCCACGCATGTTGTGATCGACCGCGACGACGTGTATCGGACCTCGATCGGCGGCCCGCAGTGGTTTGAACAAGACTTTGATGACGAGTCCGACGGGCAAGAAGAGATTGAAAGTGAAGATGATCAGGAAGACGCCCCCAGCGGTGTGCAAGCGAGTGCTGAGGCCGTCCCGAAGGAGAGTGAGCCGGTGAAACACGTCACTCTGGAAGAGGCTCGGACGCAGGTCCAGGGAGTCGTCCGGAATTGGTTGTTGGAGACGATGGGCGAGGAGGTAGCAGTGAAGCCGGGATAGAGGGTAAGATGCTCCAGTGGAAGCTGGCAGAGGCTCCCGCTCTCAATACAAGTTCCCCTGATCCGAAAGACTCTTGGCGGCAACGGCTCACCGCGTGCTGGTTACTGCGTCGAAAACACTGATGATCGGTAAAACAACACTCGCCCTCTTCGCTGCGCTGCTTTTCCTGTCCGCAGCCGTGTTGCACCCGTCCGCAGCTCCAGCGCCTTCAGGCCCGGAATATACCAGCGACGCTCAGCTGAAGTTTCCCGAGCACTACCGCCAATGGGTCTACCTGACCACCGGGTTCGACATGAGTTATAACCCGGCATTACAAACCGGACACCACATGTTCGATAACGTCTTCGTGAATCCCGAGGCTTACAACGCATTTCTCGAAACCGGCACCTGGCCTGACAAAACCATGCTCGTGCTCGAGGGTCGTGAGGGCGAGGATAAAGGCTCGATTAATCAGGCAGGCAGCTACCAGGGCACCGAGGTCATGGGAGTGGAAATCCACGTCAAAGACGAAGCGCGTTTCCCGGGGAAATGGGCGTTCTTCATTTTCGACAATGCGAAGACCGCAAAGATGGTTCCAACAGACATGTCTTGCTACAGCTGCCACGTCCAACACGCCGCCGTGGACACCACGTTCGTCCAGTTCTACCCGACTTTATTGCCGATTGCCAAGAGCAAGGGAACGCTCAGCGCCGCCTACCAGAAGGAGACAGCGGCCCCAGAACAAAAGCCGCATTAGAATTGTCAGGTAATAATCGGGAACGGGGAAAGAAACCGACTACTTTCCGGCGCTGGCTACCTTCACGCCGCGCGACCCCGCCGCATATCGCGCAATGCCTTTATAAAGCGCTTCGGCAATCTGCTCGCGGTATCCATCGCTGCGCAGCTTCTGCTCATCAGTCGGACTGCTAACGAACGAAACTTCTGCCAAAATTCCCGGCATCGCAGTCTCGGTGAGGACCACGTAGGAAGCCTCTTTCACGCCGCGGTCGCGCAGTCCGGGATTTTGCCCCGCCAAAGTTCCGTAAAGCGAGCGTTGCACGCTGGCTGCGAGCCGCCGTGACTGCTCAATCTTGTCGTGCAGTTCCACCGGAGAGAGCGATGCGGTCACAGGATTCTTGTTGCTGGTTGCGCCCTGCCGAGTTTCAAGGTCCTTTGTATTGGGCGACGAGAAGAAGTTCGTGTAATAGGTTTCCACACCACGCGCCGAAGGCAGATCGCTATAGTTCGCGTGGACCGAGATAAACAGATCCGCCTGCGCCTGATTCGCGATCCCAGCTCGTTCGTCGAGAGGAATGTAATTGTCGTCAATTCGGGTGAGAATCACGTCCGCGCCGAGACGGCTCTCCAGCAGTTTGCCCAAGCGCTGCGCAATCTCGAGCACCAGGTCTTTCTCGAGCAAGCCCTGCCGTCCTACGGTTCCCAAATCCCAGCCGCCATGCCCCGCATCTACCACGATGCGCATCTTCGGCACGCGCGCCCGCAACAGCAAGTCTTCGCGCGAGGGTGGAGGAACCACGATCGCTAACTTCTGCTTTTCGGCTTCCGCTCCCGGAAAGAGATTCACTTGAGCTTTGGTTTCCGTGCCCAGCTTCCGCACTTGCACTATCAAGCGATAGGGATTGGGCTCGAGGCTGACGGAATAGTTCGAGTTGCCTCTCGTCTCCAGGACAACACGGGTCAAACCCGAAACCGGCTGCGCCACGCGGACCCGAGCCAACAAAGCGTCGCCGATTTCGATGGCTTTTCCGGCGAATTCAGGCGCCAGCGAGGTGTCGTGCAAATCAAAATAAATGCGATCCGGACCCGTCAGTCGATGGGCCTCGTACTGCACCTGATCTTCCAGGTCGAGCACGACCGTGCTGGCATCCGCCGAAGACCAATGCCGGATCCCGGTGACGCGAGGAAGCTTGGCCAGTTCCTGCGGCGTAACACTTCCACTCAAAGGCTCAGCCGTTGAATCCGCATCCGTCGCGGCAGCGGAATTCGATTGCCCGTCAGGGCTTGTGCTCGATGAGTCAACCGAAGACGGAGCGACCTCACCGGCGGGCAGCTTCGTCGCTGCCCCTGGCCTTGTGATTTTTGGCTCAGGCTTCACTAATATGCCGTCGAGCTGCGCGTTCTTCAGCTTCCACCAAATTCCCCCAGCCAACACGGCTGCGACCACGACCAGCACCAAGACCAACACGGGATGACGAGACGAAGTCCCGATTTCCCGCACGATCTGAGGGGCGACTGCGTCATCGGCGACGCGCTCCGGTTCAATCTTCAGCTTAGGTGCAATCTTCGGCTCAGCTGCTGGCGCAAGTGCAGGTGCCGGCAGAGAGATGGCAGAGGCGTTCTCAACAGACACAACCTTGGTTTCGACCGCTACTTCAGGTGCCGGCGCAGATGCGACAACAACTTTCTCGATGACCTTTTCAAAAACGTTCTCCGCCGGTGGAGCGACTTGAGGGGCAGTCGCGGGCGCGGCTAGCTCCGCTTCCGCTACCTCCGCCGATTGTGCGAAGCGGTCTTCGTCCTCAGGTTTGAGAGCCCCGAGAATCAGCTCGGCCAGCAGTTCCAGGCTGCACACATCGCTGTCGTTGAACCCGAACGGTTCGACCGAGAAAGCTTCCAGCAACCCGATCACGCGCCGCCGGCCGCAGAGCGGAACTGCTACCATCGACCGAGCGCCCAGTTGGCGGCAAGCGTAGAGATTTACGCGATCATCCGTCTCCGTATCGTCGCAGCGGATGATCTGCGCCGTGCGGAAACATGCTCCAGAGAACGCCGAGTCGCGCTGGATGCGCTGGCCGACATCGGGCTTGATCGCGCCCGCGGAAGCCCGCAAGACAATCTCGTTATTTTCCGCGAGAGCGATGCCCAATCCATCCGCCCCGGTAATGGCAATCGCCCGCTCCGCAACCAGTTTCAGTACATCATCCAGGACGAATTGCTCGGCTGGTTCGAACTCCGCCGGCGGCACCATCGTCTCAAATCCCTGTTGCCGCGAGGCCAGCACCCGCCGCTGCCTCACCTGTTGATGCAGTGCGGAGAAGGCCAGAAGCGCCTGCAGAGCGTCGCCTCCCGAGGGGCGCAATCCGCGAGTCGAAGGAGAAGTCTCCGCACGAGAAACACCTTCTCCGGGCGAGGGCGCGCTCCGCTCGAGCGGCCACGCCGGCACGCGCGCATCGGCTACGCCGTCGCCAACTTCGATTGTCGGTTTGGTAGGAGTTGTTGCCATCACATAACTGACTGGTCAATCCCTTAGTACGAGTCTGGCCACCCAGTCGAGCCTATGTCAATTGACTACTTTGCCTAACCGGTTTGTTTAAGCCCGCGCGGCGGGGACAGGTCCACCCCGTTCCGGTTTTTGCCGGGTTTAACAGTAAGTTAACCGGGTTTTGCCCTATATGCAATGATGCCGGCCCGCCCTCCCGGCCATGGTCTTTGGTAAGCCCACCGACGGC